>Ga0180302_10001057_pt1 | contig 12894 bp, 8 predicted proteins | sample GuaBasSediGuay17_FD_121794 | JGI IMG/M metagenome (GOLD analysis project Ga0180302, IMG submission 121794) | Subseafloor sediment microbial communities from Guaymas Basin, Gulf of California, Mexico - Guay17, Core 4571-4, 12-15 cm | ecosystem: Environmental > Aquatic > Marine > Hydrothermal... | reverse complement strand
TAGACCTCGGTCCCCGCCCTCAGCCCCTCGAGTAACAGGGCGAGGCCGCTGCCCCCCCTCTTGAGCTCTAGGATCACGATCTCGCCCCTATCCTCGCCGTAGGCCTTAACGCCTAGTAGCTGGTAGGGCCCCAGCCACACTACCGCCCTCTCCCCCTCTTCGAAGAGGAAGCTCTCCTTACCCCTAAGCAGTGACGAGTCTACTACAGGGCTCGGGCCCCACTTCTCGGGAGCTATGAAAGCCTTGAAGTCGCCAGCCTCGCCCAGTATCTTAATCGTGCGTACCTCCAGCTTAGGCGGCTTGCTTAGAGCTGAGGAGAGGATGCCGGCTAGTAAGCATGTGGCTAGCACGGCTGGGAAGAGGAGCCTCTCGTCGAACGCCCTCATAATCCCCCAATTTAACGGTCAGCTCTTAAAAATACTCGTTACTGCTTGCTCCTCGAAGAGCTGGTTATGAGAGCCTGCCTATAGTGAGTGGGAGCCCACGCTAGCTATGGATGTTTGGTGTGAGAGATGTTAGCCCTGCCTGAGGTACTTCTCAGCCTCCTCCCCCAACTTGCTGAGCCAGTCTACGCTACCCGGCTTAGGCCCCCTCCCCTCTTCGAGTATCTTCACGATCTCGTCCACCACTTCATCCGGCTCCTTACCCGTCGTATCGACCTCGAATACCCTATCGTGTCCAAAGGCCCTCACTGCATCTATTAGGCACGCATCTAAGAGCTCAGCCTGTACATTCTCGAGCGTTTTAATGGGGGGGTACCCTCTAGCCTTGAGGCGCTCCTCCAGCAGCCGCGGGTCGAGCCTGAGGATTATAGCCGCCTCAACTTGGTCGGGGGGTACCGAGTCTACGACGTGCGTCTCTACCACGACCAGCTTGCCTCTAGCAATTAATCGTAGCCTCTCCCTCACTCCCTCCACATCCACTACGTAGGCTCTCCTCTCCGCGTCATAGCCCCTGTGAAGCCCCTCCCTCACTACCAGCTCAGCCACGCTTATGCAGTCGATGCCTAGCCTGGCGGCTAACCTCCTAGCGACGGTGGTTTTGCCGACGCCTGGCGTGCCGCCGATGAATATAATTGGCATGTCATTTCCACGATAGCGACATATCCCTTACTAAAGTTTGAGGGCTGAGGGTCCGTGGAGATGAGGAGCGGGGATAGGTCGGGAGTTATGATGGGCCACGCACGTTGCATCCCTCGGCTGAGGCTAATAGCCGGGCCTATGCCGAGGCCCTGGTGATGCGCATGGAGCTGCTGATACTGACTTGGGATGACTTGCTGAGGGACGTGATACAGCTCGCCCGCCGCCTTAGAGGGATTGAGCTGGACGCCATAGTAGCTATTGCGAGGGGAGGGCTCGTAGTAGCTAGGCTGCTCTCGGACTTTATCGGGGTGAGGAGGATGGCTAGCATCACGATCTCCTACTACAGGGGGGTAGGTGAGAGGGGCGTAAAGCCCGTTATAGTCAGTGAGGTCGGCATGGACTTGAGGGGGCTTAGGGTGCTACTCGTGGACGATGTGGCCGATACTGGCCAGACGTTGAAGGTTGCCATAGCTCACCTCAAGTCCAGAGGGGTCGTAAGGCTGGTCACTTGTACGGCCTACGTGAAGCCCTGGTGTAAGTTCATGCCGGATTACTACTCCAGGATGGTGGACAAGTGGATTGTGTTCCCCTACGAACAGGCTGAAACCGCGAGGGAGCTCATGGAGAAGGGCTTCGGCCTAGAGCAACTCGCTAGGGAGGGCTTCAGCCCCCTCATCATAAGCTACGTTAAGGAGTGTGCACCAGAAGGTTAATGTGGGGGGATTACTTGCATGTAGCAGGTGCTGCACAATGGAGGAGCTCAGTTTAGAGGCGCTGGAGCGTAAGCGTGACGAGCTAATTAAGGAGATAGAGAGGCTGAGGGAGGAGGAGAGGAAGGTGAAGGCCCTTTACGAGAAGGCTAAGAAGCTCGAGGATGAGGTGTACGAGGCCATGCGTAGAGCTAAGAGCCAGGAGGAGCTGGCTGAGCTAGAGCTGAAGTACCACAGGATAAGCAGTAAGCGGAGGATGATAGAGGAGAAGCTGAGGGAGGTTGAGATGAAGTTGAGGGGGGCTGAGAGGGAGCTTGAGGAGGTGAAGAGGAGGATTAGCTACATAAAGCCGAGGCCCGCAAGGTGGGTGGAGGAGAAGCCGAGCTAATAGCGCGTTAGCGCCAGCAAGCCAGGCTCACTGAAATGCCTATAGAGTCTCTCCTCCGCATCAACTACTAGTTGGCGTCAAAAAGGCGGCTAAAGCCCAGGGCCTCTACAATAGGCGTTCTCTCTCCCTCATCCAGTCGCCCACGATCCTCTTTACCAGGTCCGCTGCGTAGTCCATGTGGCTTATGGGGGCTTGGCCTACTGGCTTAGTGTCTAGCTCTATTCTGTAGTTATCGGAGCCTGGGCTTAGCACGAACCTAAGTTCACACTCTATGCTAGCTTTACCTCCCTCCTCAGTCGTGCTTACGTACTTGAATGTGAAGCGCTTAATCCTAGTGCCGTCCGGCCGCTCCTCCATCGGATGCTCTTCAAGCTCCTCCACCCTCTCCAGCTCGCCATAGCTGAGGTCGGATAGCTTGGAGTAGATGTAGGAGAAGGCTATCTCCCCCTCGCTGGCCTCTATCTCGCCCGGTATGGAGAAAGTCTTCATGGCCGCCGTCCTCAGGTAGCGCTCCTCCCTCTTAATGAGCTCCCTCTTCTCCTCTACCTTTATCTTTTTCACCTCGGTGGGGGCGAACATGTAGGCAGCGTCCATGGACGGCTTTATGGCGCCCAGTATCGCCACGACAACGGCTAGGGCTATGGCCACGTAGCTCCAGTACCACTCCAGCTTCTCCCTGACTAGGAGGTTCTGGCCCTTCGCGAAGGTGCTCAACGCCCTGAACGTAGCTAGACCAGCTACGTAGCCGAAGCCCCCGCTCAGGAGGCCGTATATTATCGCCTCGGCCAGGAAGACGAGCGCTATGTGCCTCGGGTTGAAGCCCACCGTCATGAAGATGAATATCTCCCTCCTCCTCTCCCTAACTATACTCACCATCGTCAGCAGTACGTTGAACACCACGATTACCAGCGGCACTGCGAACGTGATATCCCTCTGGAACACGCTCTCAATCCTAGTGCCGAAGTAGACTCGCGTGCACTTGCCGCCATAGCAGGATATCGCTACATAGTTCTCGCCCCGCCGCTCGATTACCTCATTCACGAAGGCCCTCCCAGCCTCGTAGCTGGTCGGCCTGGCCACCACCTCGTATAAGTAGAAGACGCCTGAGTACTCACCCCCCTCTGGGGGCTTCAGGATGTGTAGTAGGAGGGACGGGGGCGCTATTACTAGATCTGTCGAGTTGGCGTACAAGGCCCTCCCCTCCTTCAGGATGAAGGGCCTCACGGGCATCCCGTCGGGGTCAAGCCATTTATCCAGTAGGGCCTCGTCGAAGTAGCCAGCAGCCCTTAGCTTGAGCTTAGCTGTCGGGTAGCCCTCAGCCTCGAATATCACCTCTATCTCCTCTCCTCCCCTGAGGCCCAGCGACGCCCACTTCGAGTAGGGCAGCAGGATGCTATCCTCCTCGAAGGCCGTGACTAGCTTTACGGCTTGGGAGAGGAATGGGTTGCGCTTCAGCTCGGAGGAGTTAATCCCCATCGCGAAATGCATCACCTCCTCACGCCCCCCGTGTGACGCTATTACCCTAAGCTTCACGTCATGCCTATTGAACAGTATCAGCGACGCTCCGACTACCTCGCTTCTATTCTCGAAGAGGAGCGGGTCGAGCTCCAGGTTTAGCGGGAGGAAGGTGGAGTCCGTCACCCGCTTTACAATCACAGTGTCGAAGGCGTAGGAGGCGAAGCCGGGCTCCTCTATCTTCGTGTACACGGTCCCGAAGGAGGCCAGCACCGTGAACGCCCAGATGAAGGCCGCTATGCTGAAGACTGTGATGGAGGTCCTCAGCACCCTAAGCTTGGAATACCTCTTGCCCAGGGTGAAGGCTATCGCTATTAGCCCGCCGAGCGCTATCTCGCCCGGCAGCTCCGGCTCCTTTAAGACTCTGGGCAGCACGAAGACTAGGGCGAAGAAGATCGCGTAGGCCCCGCCCACCGTAGCTACGAATAGCGTCCGGTCTAAGGACCATAGCAGCTGGAAGCCGGGGTAGAGGTAGGCGAACGCGAGGACGAGTACTGCGTATATCCCCGAGAAGGCCACCATCTTCATCTTGCTGCTCTCGAAGAAGTAGAAGGCTAGCACGGCGGCGAAGACCGCCAGGAATGAGGGCATAATTATGGCCCCCGTCTTGGCTATGTCCCTAAGGAACCCCAGCCTCTTGGGCACCCAGTCGTTGGCTATCGCGTAGCCTCTCTCCAGGAGTGCCACTACCTTACTGGCTGCGGCCCCCTTAGCGAATAGCCTTTCCGCCTCGCTAACCGACTCATCTCCAGCCTTCAAGAGGTCGCGTACGTCGGGGATGTAGAAGCCCATCCTCTCGAAGGCGTCAACCATGGAGCGCGCCCTCTCCAGGTCTTTCTTAACCTCAATTATCTGTCCAGCTAAGCTCGTCTTAAGTAGGTCAATCTCGAACACCTGGTCGCTCGACGTGAATACTAGAGGTGATTCGAAGGAGCCGAAGTCAACGCTGATCTCCCTGAGGGTAAAGGTGCGCAGGTCTAGGACCGTGTAGTTGACCCTTACACGGAGCGGCACATTAAGGGGGGCTAGCCCCTCGCGCATCTTGAGTAGCGTCCTCCCCATTCCCAGCTTTATGAAGGTGAAGTCACGCGTAGGCCCATACACGTCCACTATCTCCGCCCTAATCTCCTCCCTCTTACCCCCTATGGTGACTACGGCGTCTCCGCCCTTCAGGCTCTGAGAGATGGGGGAGCCCTCCCTACTCAAGATCATTATCCTAGCTGCCCCAGCGGGCATGCCGCCTATGTACAGGATCCTCCCAGTGACGACTATGCGCGCAGCCGGGTATAGCGTGACGCGAGCCTCGAGGCGCGTCAGGCCCAGGTACTCCATTAGATCGACCCTTACTGGCAGGCTGAGGAGCCTATCGCCGGACGCCTTGAACACGTACATGACGTAGTACTCGCGAGAGGGGATGGTGGCCGTCAACATGCCTGAGGAGTTCGTATACCCCACGAAGACCGGCTTAAGGATCCTGAGATTGAATATCAGGACGGTGGCGTTCTCAATGGGTGAGCCGCCCGGGCCGACTACCTTCACGTAGACTCTGGCTTGGGGCGCGGAGTAGGCCTTCGGGGCAGCGAGTATGAGCAGCGTCATCACCGCTAGCAGCGTAACTGCCTCAAGTCTCTTCATCTCCCCTCACATTAGCAGGTTGCTAGGCTTCTTAAAGGCTACGCGGCGACTTGTAGCGCTACAATTCCATGATGTGGAGGCAGACTCCCTCAGGATAACGAGGATGCGAGTGGTGCCCCGGCCGGGATTTGAACCCGGGTTCTCCGTACGCCCTCGCAGGCGTTCTCCGGCTCGAGAGGCCGGCATACTTGACCGGGCTATACGACCGGGGCCTATCTCCTAGTTAAAGAGTGGGGTTTTAAGTAGTTTGCGGGCGAGGGTCAGCGCCGCTTGAGTATCAATATCAATGCCACGAGTATGATCACAGGCGCGATTAGCACAAGGAGGGGGAGGTTCCGCTCAATTATCTCCATTAATAATTTTAATAGGGACCTTCTCTCCTCTAGCTCCCCTACGACCACTTTAACCTCGGTAGAGGAGATGTTGAAGGGGACTAGCTTAGCATCCAATGACCTCACTAGGGGGGTTACAGGCCTCACGCTCAACTCTTGACGCTTGAAACTCCACGAGGCGGTGAGCATCCTGCAGTGCTCTCTCAGCGACTTGACCCTCAATACCCTTAGGCTGGCTGGCGCCTTAGACGCATTGCCGAGCGCAACTGCGTGCAGAGGATGTAGATCGGAGCTGAATAGAGCTAGTATTAGCACGTCACTGCACGAGAGTGCCGCCACCACCCTCCCCCCGTAATTTTCGACAGTGAGCGGCGTCGCATCAGTGCCGCACGAGATGATGTACGCCTCTGAAATGCTGCTATCATTGGCTAGTACCAGCAGGGCGTCTTGACGTGCATCAAGCGTGGCGTACCCGAACAATACGTAGGATCCGTCACGTAAGCATGTTGCAGTAAAGCCGTCGTAGCTTGGCCAGCCCACGGCCCTTACGCTGTAGAGCATTCGGCCTACGACGGCCACATAGGCGTCGCTCTGCCCAATGCTGGAGCTACGGGTAGACCCCACAAGTATCACGTTACCGCTAGCTGGCACTGCCGCGTACCCCTCATCTACGTCCACCCCTCCCACGACGACTGCTTCAGCCGAGCCATTCCTAAGCCACACGAGTATCGCATCCGAGAATGAGACGTTATAGCTCCAGGTAGTCCCGACCAGCAGTACCTCGGCACCCACAGCATACGCCTTCTCGACAAAATCCTCGTAGGCGGGCACGCCTAGGGCCCACGCCCCCTCCAGCTCGCCATCGGCGTTGACGCGAAGTATCAGTATGTCGCTCCCCCTCAGGAGACCGTAGCTTCGAGTGACACAAGCTATCAGCAAGTCATCCCCCACACGGACTACGGCCTTAGCGTAGTCGCTGATGTCCCCTCCCAGCGCCTTAACCCATTCTAAACCGTTATCCCCGAGCTTCGCGAGCAGCACCGCCTGACGCCCCACCACGCCCCTAACGTAGCCGACGGCGTAGTAACTGCCGTTAACGGCCGTAACGTCCAGGAAGGCGCCGCTAAACCTCATGTCGAGAATGGCAGAGTATACTATGCTGCCATCGACATCGGCTATGAGCAGCGCGGGCAACCTCCTACCTCCCCAGAGCGCGCTGCCATAAGCCGCCACCAGCCCATTTGGCAGCACCTTGACGCCCACTAATTCCAGCTGAGTTAACTGGGCAGCGGTAATCACTGTGAGTAGCGCTAGGGGTAGCCACCCCACGCGAGTACCGGCTCCCACGAGCTAATAAAGCTGTGTAAGGGGGGGCTCCCATGCCCACTCAATTTTCAGTCAAGTAAAGTATATATAGTCAATAAGTATTTAGCACTAATCGATGAGAAGTAAAAGGCTATTAGGCCTGCTCTTCGCGATCGTGGTAGTGGCTTGGATGGCTGCTGGCCCGGCGCTTAAGGCCCTGCCTCCCGCCTCCGCGTCGCCCGAGGCCGCTGAAGTGCCCTATGGTCCATGGGTCGATGAGGTGGCATTCTTCGCCGAGAAGGATAGGGCTAAGGCAGTCGACATGATGGAGAAGGGCGACATGCACCTCTACTTCCTAGACATCAGCGACCCAGACCTCTTCGCTAGGGTTAAGGCCTCGCCTAACCTCAAGTACAAGTTCGCTTACGGCCTGTACAACGAGCTGACATTTAACCCCGTCGGCCCCGAGTTCAAGAATGGCGAGTTCAACCCATTCTGCAACCCGAGGATAAGGGAGGCTATGAACTACATCGTCGACAGGAACTACATAGTTAACGAGATCTACAAGGGCCTAGCTAAGCCGAAGTGGCTACCCCTGATATCAGCCTTCCCCGAGTACGGCAGGCTGGCTGATGTGATCAAGCTGTTGGAGGCCAAGTACAAGTACGACTTCGAGAAGGGGAAGGCCATAATATTCGAGGAGCTCACCAAGATGGGCTGTGAGTATAAGGAGGGCAAGTGGTACTACAAGGGCAAGCCCGTTGTCATTAAGTTCCTGATAAGGATTGAGGATCAGAGGAAGCAGATAGGCGACTACGTGGCCGACCAGCTGGAGAAGCTGGGCTTCACCGTGGAGAGGCTGTACAAGACCAGCAGGGAGGCTAGCCCAATCTGGCTATTCGGCGACCCGGCTGAGGGCAAGTGGCACATCTACACTGGAGGCTGGATAACCACCGTGGTAAGCAGGGATAACAGCGGTGTCTGGGGCTTCTTCTACACCCCGCTGGGCCTGCCAGTGCCCCTGTGGCAGGCCTACAAGCCTGACCCGACCTTCTACGAGATAGCCAGGAAGCTGTGGAACAGGGAGTTCAAGACCGAGGAGGAGAGGCTGCAGCTCATGGCTAAGGCGGCGGAGCTCGCCCTCAAGGACTCCGTGAGGGTCTGGCTGGTCGACCAGGTGTCGCCGTTCGTGATGAGGAAGGAGATTGACGTCGCCTGTGACCTGAGCGGAGGCTTCGCCACCGCCATCTGGCCTAGGACTATCAGGTTCGTAGGCCAGGTCGGCGGGATGGTCAAGGCGGGCAGCCCAGAGGTCCTAGTTGACCCCTGGAACCCAGTCGCGGGCAGCAACTGGATCTACGACGCAGTGCTAATCTACGCCACCCGGGACTACGCGACCCTCATCAACCCGTACACTGGCCTGCCGATGGCTAACAGGTTCGTCAACGCGACCGTCTACGTTGAGAAGGGCTTGAGGGTTAAGAGCAGCAGCGACTGGCTAAAGATAGTCCAGGTCGATAAGATTGAGGTGCCGAGCGACGCTTGGTTCGCGTGGGACGTGAAGGAGAAGAAAGTAGTAGGCCCGCCGCCCGGCACTTATGCTAAGGCGAAGATAGTGGTCAACTATGGCCACGTGATAGGCAAGGTCAAGTACCACGACGGTAGCGTTATGACGAAGGCTGATTGGGTGGGTCTATGGCCCTTCGGCTGGGAGAGGACCGAGAACCCGGAGAGCCCGCTCTACGATGAGGCCGCAGTTCCAGCTCACGAGGAGTGGAGGAAGAACTGGCGTGGCATGAGGATAGTCAGCTGGGATCCACTGGTCATCGAGTACTATGTCAACTACACTCACTCTGAGGCCGAGTTCATGGTTGATTGGGCAGCTGGCTGGCCAGCGTATCCCTGGCACATGGTAGCGATAGGCATAATGGCTGAGGAGAAGGGCCTGCTGGCGTTCTCCTCCGCTAAGGCCGATAAGCTGAAGGTTGAGTGGATGAACTACATAGGCGGCCCCAGCCTTGACGTCCTCAAGAGGATGCTGGACGAGGCCCTCGAGACCGGCTACGTGCCATTCTACGATGAGTGGGCTAAGCAGTACATCACGCCAGAGGAGGCTAAGGCGAGGTACGAGAACCTGAAGAAGTGGTTCGAGGCTCACGGCCACTTCTGGGTCAGCAACGGGCCATTCTACCTGGATAGGGCGGACTTCACGGCTCACCAGGCCGTGCTGAAGGCGTTCAGGGAGTACACCTTCAAGGCCGATAGGTGGGCGTGGCTGGCCTCGCCGCCGATACCCGAGGCCGCGGTAAGCGTGCCTGAGAACGTCGTGCCCGGCCTGCCAGCGGAGTTCAAGATCTCGCTGAGCTTCGCTGGCAAGCCTTACCCGAATGAGAGGATAGAGTTCGTCAAGTACGTGCTGCTCGACTCCGAGGGCAACGTGGTGGGCAAGGGCGAGGCGAACGCTACGGCTGAGGGCGAGTGGACCGTAACGCTGCCGGACACCGTGACTGCTAAGCTGACGCCCGGCACTTATAGGATAATGACCATAGCCCTCAGCAAGGACGTAGCGACTCCAGCGATAGTTGAGACGCCGTTCACCGTTATACCTCTGACAAGCTACTTAAGGTCAGAGATCGCGGCGCTCAAGTCCACAATCGAAGCCAGAGTATCCGGCGTGGAATCCTCAATTGAGGAGGTTAGTACGAGGATAAGCGCGTTAGAGGGGGCCATTGGAAGCCTGCAATCAATCGCGGCTGGATCCCTCGTCGTGGCCATCATAGCGCTAATAGCCGCTATATACGCCATAGTCAGCGCACGTAAAGCAACTAGTAAGGGATAGTAAATCCCGTTAATTGAGCTCTCTTCCCCCCTTTTCTTAATCTCCGCTAATGCTGCACTCCTACGCACTAAACAGCCATCAAGCCCCCCAGCCACATAATTTTTAAATAGAGCTGCGGTTCCTCCTGATGAACTCTATGCGAGGGAGCGGCGTAGTCAAAGGACTGGTGAAGAGGGCAGTGATGCTCTACTTAACCCTAGTGATCTCCACGTACATCACCATAGTCGTAGCCAACATGGGAGGCCTAGTGGATCAGTACATTAAGAGCCAGCTAATCCTCGAGATAACCTACAACATCAAGAGGAACCCGGAGTACAGGAACCTGCCCCCCGCCGAGATAGACAAGCTAATCAAGAAGACTTTCGAGATAGAGATAAAGAGGAGGGGGCTCGACAAGCCATTCCTCGTTAGGAGCCTCATATACCTGAGGGATGCGCTAACCCTGGATCTAGGGCGAGCGATGTACCTGCAGAGCGACAGCGGCTCACGCCAAGTCAAGATAATCATCCTGGAGAGGCTGCCCCAGACCGTCATGCTCTTCACTACGTCGATGCTGATCCACTTCTTCATCAACCTCTTCATGGGGCTCTACCTGGCTAGGCACTATGGCAGCATACTAGACAAGATATTTATCGCCCTATCCCCCACTTCGGTGATCCCGGGCTGGTTCTACGGGATCTTCCTCATACTCATATTCTACTCCTGGCTGCACGTGCTGCCGCCCGGAGGGCTGGTCGACGTACCGCCTCCTGAAGACCCCATCCAGTACTCGCTCAGCGTGTTGAAGCACATGATACTGCCCCTCTCCTCGTGGATTATCTCCGGCTTCTTCCTCGGAGTCTACGGGTCCAGGACGTTCTTCCTCATATTCTCCACGGAGGACTATGTTGAGGCGGCCAGGGCTAAGGGAGTGCCGCCTAGGCTGATAGAGAGGAGATACATCTTGAGGCCCGCGTTGCCGCCGATAGTCACGAACTTCGCCCTAGGCCTGATAGGGTCCTGGGGCGGCGCCATCATAACCGAGACCGTATTCAACTGGCCCGGCCTCGGGCTATTGACTTACAGGGCGATAAACGCTTTCGACACCCCGGTCCTCGTGGGGATAACAGTGATTTACGCCTACCTGCTCATGATCACTGTGTACCTCTTGGACATCGTGTACGTGCTGATCGACCCGCGCATAAGGCTCTCGTTCGGAGGGAGGTGAGGCATGAGCTCCGTACACTATGAGATGGGGCTGAGGGCCGCCGTCAGGGAGCTGCTGAGCTACAAGTCCGGCCTCATGGGGCTAGGCCTCCTCCTACTGCTAACGGCCATCTCGATCTACACGGTGATAGCAATCCCCTATGATAGGGCGATATCGCTGTGGAGGGGGGAGGGAGGGATATGGCTGGACAAGCCTAGGAACGCGGCGCCGATATGGATCAAGTACCTGGTAGGCAAGAACCTGCCTGAGAACATAGTGCTGGACACTAGGGTGAGGAGGGCGGGAGTAGTGAAGGCCGTAACGCCCATACCCGGCACCCACTTCAAGAAGCTCTACATAGAGTTCACCTTCAAGTACCCCTATGACGGCTTCCCCTCAGAGCTCAACCTATTCTTCTATGCCAAGTATAACGCCACGGCGCCCCTGCTGAGGATCTACTGGGTCAAGCCTGGTGGGGAGGAGTTCAAGCTAATGGACTACGTGCTGCGCGCGCCCGACGACATCCTATACCTGTCAATAAACCCGGAGGCTTACAGGAACGCCCTGAGGCACGTGGTGGAGGCGGTGGGCAAGGAGCCCACCACAGAACTCCCCATAGAGATGTGCCTATTCGGCGTTGAGGATGAGTCTATACTAGACGTGACGACGGCTAAGTCGCTCAAGGGAGTCTACAAGCTGATAATTAGGGGGACGCTCTTCGGCGAGGATGCTGATGTGGACGTGAAGGCGGTCATCTACGGGAGGGTATGGGGCCTGGCTGGCACCGACCACCTCAGGAGGGACCTCACCATAGCACTGCTCTGGGGGACGCCCGTCGCAATGGCCTTCGGCCTGACGGCCTCAATAGCGGTCTCGATCATCCACCTGATCATAGGCACAATAAGCGGCTACTACGGCGGGAAGGTGGACGTGATCATCCAGAGGTTGACGGAGATATACATGATAATCCCCTTCCTGCCATTCCTGATACTCCTGGCCACGTTCTACAAGCTCACGATATGGCTAATACTCGCGGTGGTGATAGTCCTGAGCATATTTAGCCCCGGCATCAAGAGCACACGCGCCCTAGTGATGCAGATAAAGGAGTACCCCTACATCGAGGCCGCGAGGGCCTACGGGGCCAGCGACCTCAGGATAGTGTTCATGTACATAATTCCGAAGATACTCCCGCCCATAGTGCCGGGCATGATAGGCGCCATACCGAGCTACGTGTTCCTGGAGGCCGGCCTCTCGTTCCTGGGGTTAGGCGACCCCTACCTCCCCACGTGGGGCAAGGTCATAAACGACGCTTACACTAATGGCGCCCTGTACAAGGGGTACTACTACTGGGTGCTTGAGCCATCATTCATGCTGATACTGACCGCCCTCGCCTTCGCGATGCTCGGCTTCGCGCTCGATAAGATCGTGAACCCGAGGTTGAGGGAGCTGTAGAGGTGGGAGCATGGGGGTGTTAATGGAGGTCCGCGGGCTACGCCTCTACTACTCCACCAGGAAGGGCGTTGTGAAGGCAGTCGACAACGTGTCTTTCCAGCTCATGGAGGGCGAGACGCTGGCGGTAGTGGGGGAGTCGGGCTGTGGCAAGAGCTCAATGGCTAAGGCCATTATCAGGCTGCTGCCTAGGAACGTCCACACCTACGATGGCAGCATAATCTTCGAGGGAAGGGACATAATGAAGCTGGATGAGGAGACCTTCCGCAGGGAGGTGAGGTGGAGGAAGATATCGATGGTTTTCCAAGGCGCCATGAACTCCCTGAACCCGGTCCTCAAAGTGGGTTTCCAGGTGGGCGAGCCCCTCATGATCTACGATGGGCTTAGCAAGGAGGAGGCCATAGCTAGGGCCAGGAAGATGCTCAGGATGGTCGGGATTCACGAGGCATTCGC
>Ga0180302_10001056_pt1 | contig 12895 bp, 14 predicted proteins | sample GuaBasSediGuay17_FD_121794 | JGI IMG/M metagenome (GOLD analysis project Ga0180302, IMG submission 121794) | Subseafloor sediment microbial communities from Guaymas Basin, Gulf of California, Mexico - Guay17, Core 4571-4, 12-15 cm | ecosystem: Environmental > Aquatic > Marine > Hydrothermal... | reverse complement strand
CCCCTGCTGTATCCCCTCGCTTTCGCAATGGGACTTTGCAGCAACAGGAAGTTAAATTTTATAAAGTTTTGTTAACGCGTTATCTGGACTGTCTGAAGATTCGATGCTACTTTCGAGGACTTGAGTCGAAGAGATTCGATAACCTTGTAGTTTTCAATACTAAACCCCATTCTAATTCCCCTTTTGTAAACCAAAAGATGGACAAATATTTTAACTAGAAAAGCAGTTTTGATTCGTGAACAAGAAGACCAATAATCCATCTGACTATTCCGCCAAAGACATAGAAGTTCTCGACGATCTCCAGGCAATCAGAAAAAGGCCTGGAATGTACATTGGTGGCGTTGGGGTGAGGGGTTTACACCACCTGCTTTGGGAGGTAATTGACAACAGCATCGATGAAGCTCTGGCCGGTTTCTGTGACACAATTAAAGTGAGATTGTACAAGGACGGATCTGCTAGTGTTGAGGACAATGGAAGGGGGATTCCAACCGAGATGCACCAGCTCGGAAAACCAGCATTAGAGATCGTGATGACTAAGCTTCATGCGGGTGGAAAGTTCAGCAACAAAGTTTACAAGGTCTCTGGAGGTTTGCACGGCGTCGGGCTTTCAGTTGTAAATGCTCTCTCAGAATGGCTTGAAGTCTGGATTAGGAGAGATGGTCAAGTTTACTATCAAAGATATGAGCGTGGAAATCCAGTTACCGAAGTAAAGATTGTTGGAGAGAGTGACGGGACTGGGACGAGGATCAGGTTCAAACCAGACGATGAAATATTCGAGACGACAGAATTCAAGTTCGAGATCGTTTACCAAAGACTTAAGGAGCTTGCATACCTAAACAAGGGAATAAGGATACTGCTCGAAGACGAAAGACTGGACAAGTCGGCCGAATTCTACTTCAACGAGGGGATAGTTGGTCTCGTCAAATCGCTCAACAAGAATAGGAGAGTCCTTCACGATGTCATCCATTTCGAAGCAGAAAAGAACAGCGTAAACATCGAGATAGCAATCCAGTATTCAGATAGCGACGTAGAGAACCTTTTAGCTTTTGCAAACAGCATAAACACTGTGGAAGGGGGAACCCACGTTGTAGGATTTAGGGCCGGCCTAACGAGAGCTGTGAATGAGTATGGGAGGAGGAACATCAAGAGGTTCAAATCCCTATCTGGAGCAGATGTTAGAGAGGGATTGACCGCTGTTTTGAGCGTAAAAGTACCAAATCCACAGTTTGAAGGGCAAACCAAAACTAAGTTGACCAACAGCGAAGTAAAAACAGCCGTTGAATCGACAGTATATTCAGAGATCCTAAAATGGTTTGAACGGCATCCTACTGAAGCTGAAAAGTTAATAAATAAATTTATTGTAGCAAAAAAAGCAAGAGAGGCTGCTAGGAGGGCAAGAGAACTTGTAAGGAGAAGAGAGGGCATTTTCGCAACCCTTCCCGGGAAGCTGGCGGACTGCTCATCGAAGAATCCTAGTGAAAGAGAGCTTTTCATTGTTGAAGGTGAGTCTGCAGGTGGTTCTGCGAAACAGGCTAGAGATAGAAGATACCAGGCTATTTTGCCCATAAGGGGTAAGATTATAAACGTTGAGAAGTCTGGAATTGCAAGAATTTTGAAAAATGAGGAAATAAAGGCAATAATATCCGCAATAGGTGCTGGGATGGGAAAGGATTTTGATGTAGGGAAATCAAGATACAGGAGGATTATTATTATGACTGACGCCGACGTTGACGGTGCCCACATCAGGACTCTGCTACTCACATTCTTTTACCGCTACATGAGGCCCCTAATTGAAGCAGGATACCTCTACATTGCCCAACCCCCACTCTACAGAATCAAGAAGGGAAAGAAAGTCTATTACGCATACAGCGATGATGAGCTCAGAAGAATCCTTAAAAAACTGGGTGAGGCGGAAGTTCAGAGGTACAAGGGGCTTGGAGAGATGAATCCCGATCAGCTCTGGGAGACCACTATGAACCCGGAGAACAGAATTCTAATCCAAGTTTCCCTAGAGGACGCGAAGAGAGCCGACGAACTTTTTAGAGTACTTATGGGTGAAGATGTCGAGGGCAGGAAGAAGTTCATAATGGAACATTCGAAGGAGGTCAGGAACCTTGACATATAGCTTCGATTTTGAGAGGTACAAGAGACAACTGGAAGTTTTTGGATCGGAGGGGCAAGAGAAGATCTCGAACTCAAGCGTTCTTGTAGTTGGAGCTGGTGGGCTCGGGAGTTCTGCAATAGCTTATCTGGCTGCAGCTGGAATCGGGAGGTTGGGCATCGTCGATGGGGATTTTGTTGAGAAGTCGAACCTTCAAAGGCAAATAATTCATGCCGGAAAGATAGGTGAAAATAAAGCGGAATCGGCCGCTGAATTTGTTGAAAGACTTAACCCAGACGTTGTCGTTGACATCTACCCCTACAGCATCAATCCAAAGAACGTCTTATCGATCCTGGAACCCTACGATGTGATAGTTGGATGTCCCGACAGCTTTAATGTTAGGTTCTTGCTAAACGATGCCTGTGCGATCCTCTCAAAACCGTTTGTTCATGGAGCGGTCTACAAAACCGAGGGGGAGGTCGGCGTCTTCAAATCTCCCCCATGCTACAGATGTTACTTACCAAAAGCAAGGGATTTCTTGGATAGAGCTATACTTGGAGTTTCAACAGGCGTTTTTGGATGTTTTCAAGCTATGGAGACTCTAAAAATTATAACAGGATATGGAGAAGTTCTGGAAGGTAAAATCTTGCGTGGCGACCTAGATACAATGAAATTTTTTGAAATAAAGATTCCAAAGAGAGAGGACTGCCCAGTCTGCGGTAAGAAACTGAAGGGAATTTATGAGGAGAACTACCTTGGCGATAACGAAGTTGTTAGGTACGAGTAATTCCAAAAGTTTAGTAATGATTTTACAGGCAAAACTTATATATTCAGGATGATTCGAGGAATTGGGAATGGCTACAATAAAGTTTCTCGGTGGTTGCAGAGAAGTTGGGAGAACTGCGATCATGGTTGATTCACTTATTCTAGATTATGGAGTTAAGCCCTCAGATCCACCAGAATTCCCCCTAGATGGTACCTCACCAAAAGCCGTTATAATATCCCACGGCCACCTCGACCACGTTGGTGTTGCTCCAAATCTTATGTACTACGATCCTAAAGTAATAATGACTCCTCCATCCCACGATCTCTCTATGGTTCTGCTCAAGGATTCCATGAACATAATGAACCCCCCTCCATACACAAAGAGGGAACTAAGACAGTTTGAGAGCAACACGGAGGAAGTAGAATACGAGGAACCGATTGAAATTGCGGAATACGAAGTTGAGTTTTTCAATGCCGGTCACATACCCGGGAGCGCTAGTGTGCATCTAAGGGGAGAGGTGGACATCCTGTACTCTGGAGACATCAAACTCGAGGAGACTTTGCTTTTGGAGAAAGCTGATCTGAAATTTCCCTCAACTAACGTCCTTATAGTTGAGAGCACATACTTTGGTACTGAGCATCCAAAGAGGAGGGAGTTGGAGAAGGCGTTTGTCGAGAGCGTGGTTGATACAGTCGACATGGGTGGACATGCAATAGTTCCTGCTTTCGCAGTTGGAAGAACCCAGGAAGTCCTCATGATCCTCGAAAAGCATGGGATAACAGCATACGTAGATGGATTGGGGAAAGAGGTTGCGAAGATAATTGAGAGGTATCCAGATTACATAAAGAGTCCGAAAAAGCTGAGGAGAGCGATGAAGAAGGCAATACCCGTTGAATGGAGGAAAAGGGAGAGGGTTCTTGAGGAGCCGTCAGTTGTAGTGACGACCGCTGGAATGCTAAACGGCGGACCCGCCCTATTCTACATATCAAAGCTTTACAACGATGAGAAGTCAAAGATAATTCTAACTGGATACCAAGTCGAAGGGACAAATGGCCACCTAGCATTAAACCAAGGAATGATAAACCTGGGAAATAAGACCGTAAAGCTAAAGATGAAAGTTGAGCAGTACGATTTCTCGGCCCATGCCGATGATAGGCAGCTAAAGGAGTACGTTAAAAGGGCAGCCGATAGGGGAGCTGAGGTTGCATTTACAGTTCATGGAGAGGAGACTGAGAAATTTGCAAATTGGATTAGAGAGGAGATAGGCATTGAAGCTTATGCACCGAAAAACGGTGATATATTCGTGATATGAGAATCCTGGTGACTTCAGACATTCACTCGAGATTCCACAACCTGGAAAAAATTTTGAGAGACGTTGAGTTCGATTTGCTTCTAATTTCCGGTGATATTACTAACTTCAGGGCAATAGATATCGAGAGAGCCGACGAAATAATTTCAAAGTATGCCCCAGAATGTTATGCGGTCCACGGGAACTGCGATCCTGAGATCGTTCTAAAAATGAAGCTTGATTCAATAAAGTTTATTCACGGAATGACCGCCAAGTTAGATGAGTTCACCCTCCACGGCGTGGGTGGTTCCGGGCCCACTCCATTCAAAACCCCATCCGAGTATCCAGACAGCTACTTCGAGAAGATGCTCTCAAAATTAGAACCGCATTCAAATCTGAACATCCTAATCTCCCACTGCCCACCCTACGGAATCCTAGATCTAACGAAATCTGGTGAGCACATTGGGTGTAGAGCTGTGAGAAAGCACGCAAGTAGATTTGACGTCATCCTTTGCGGACATGTACATGAAGCACATGGTGTGGAGAGGGGGGAAGTTTTCGCCATAAACCCAGGCCCAATCGCTTGGGGAAGGTATGCAATCTTCGATACAGAAACGTTTGATGTTAGGCTCATGAAGATACCATGAGTGCGAAGGACGAGGTTGCAAAAAAGGTTAGAGACTGGTTAGTGGAGGATGGGATTTACAAAGATAAGGTCGCAGATGCCACGGCAGACTACCATTTTGTCGCAGAATTTCCTCCGAATTCGAGAAGATACATAGACGTGATATTTCCGAAGAACAGGGACGACATGGTTGTTGTTGCGGCCGGAGTTAAGCTAAGTGAGGAACACTACAGATCCCTAATCTCCCTGAGCAAGGAGAAGAGGGAGGAATTGCTATGGGAGATCAGGTTCAAACTTCTATTCCTAGAAACCGGATTTCAAATACTTCCAAACTCTGAAGATCCCAGGATATTCCAGTTCAACAGGGAACTTTACTTTGATGGATTAAACAAAAACGTCTTTATGGATGCGGTCAAGCAAGTCTACAGGTGCATGTTGTTCATAATTTGGACTATGCAGAAGTTGTTTGGATCTTATTCTGAGAGCAACTTGATGTATCGCTAAATTTTTCCTCTTCTGATTAAGTAAAGAGGTATTTTTTTTCTGTGAACCGCTGTTGCAACCAAAACCCCATCGCAACCCATGTCTTTCAAGATTTCTAGATCTTCTTTCCCAGAAACACCTCCACCAAGCATGACCGGATTTTCTGAAATCTCGAGAACTCTCTCTACCAATCCAAATTCGGGCCTCATAGTTCCCACCGAATGAATCGGGAGTACTATTAAAGCTTCCAAGTCCATTGTGTTTAAGTATTCGACCGCACTTCTCCAGTCACCAAACTTTCCAGAAGCGTCCAAGAACTCTCCCCTAAAATCTAGACTCACATAGCAGCCACCTTCAAGTTCTGTTATATCAAAGGTTTCTGTTCCAACCACCGGTTTGTACGGTAGATTTCTAAGCTCTTCAGGCTCCCTAAAACCGCAGTCCGCTATCATTTCGTCAACAAGAGACGTAAGGTTTGACAAAATCCCCTCGTTCGTACCAATTTTTTCTATTCTATCTAGGTCAGCGGAATAAAGGTATCTCGGCTTAATTTTCCTCACAACATCCAACGGATTGCTAGAATCTACCACTTCGCTCTCTTGGTGAATAGGCAAGTACTTCTCCCTCTCCCCCCTTTTTGCCGCAACGACGACTCCGCTTTTTATATCAAGAACGAAGAAAATCCGCATTAAAATAGGCTAAGTGGGGAAAAAATAAAGTTTTACCTTCTTCTCACAATGTATGCAACTGCAGCAATTCCAATTATGGCTATTACTAGCTCAAATCCTGGAGTTTTCTTAGACGGAGTTGTTGTTTTCTTCGAAGCTTTTTCTTTGGCCAATTCCTTTTGCAAGCTTGATATCTGTTCTTTGAGTTCTTGAACGGTCTTCTTCAAACTAGAGTAATCCTTGTAACTTATAAGCACGTGAATGTCTTCAGCAGGCATGCTCGCATCGTACGCATGGATGTTCCATGAAGCATCATCGTACAACCATTCATAGCCGAGCTGCCATACAAAGTATCCAACGGTTGCCCTATGCCCCGTGTTGCATGTAGTGAGTATCTTCTTCACTCCTGGGAATTTTTCTTCTATCAATTTTTCAATTTCAGACTTCGATTTTAGCTCCTTTTGATACGAGTCTTCCCAGAAGCTCTCTGCTGGTACATCCTTCGCACCCTTCAGGTGTCCTCCCCTAACGCTCTTCGCTATCTCCCCTTTATACCACGCTTCAGGCCTACAGTCCATTATTCCAATGTTTCCACTTTCAATTGCACCTAATATCTTTTCCCTAGTTGCATACATGTCATATCTTATTTTGCTCTTGTCTACCGTGAAGTCACCGGTTTCAGGTAGATCAGGGCTCCAAGACTTTTCAACTGGTCCCAAGTACTCCTCCCCAATCGCAGTGTAGTTTACGGGAAGTAGCTTGACTTTGTCGTATCCCAAGAAGTAAAGGGAGGTCCAAACAACTCCGGCATCCCAAACAGGTTTCCTGGAAATGACTATTACAGTCTTGCCGTTGCTCACACCTAGTTGCCTGAATATTTTCTGCAATTCGCTCGGATCGAAGTCCTTTGCTGGATCGGATGGGTACCCCTTTATTCCTTTCAAAAGGCCGGAAGCTTGCCTAACACTTGCACAACTTATCCATATCGCTCCCTTTACAGTTTTACTTGGCTTATGCTTGCTTGCATCAATTATAACGTAGTCTGGATTCCCTATTGCTTTCTTGAGTTCGTCAAGAGTGGCCATAGCTTCGGGATGTTTCCAGTCGTTCGGGTTTATTGGGGCTGCCAGAGCACCAGTTACGAGGAGGACAAGAACCGAAAGGAGAAGTGCCTTCAAGGGCACTTTCATCCCAACACCTCCAAATTGAGATAATAATTGGTATATTTAAATATTATTAGGAAGTATTAATCTGAAAAATTTTAAATTAAGAAAATTTGAAATGTAGATTTTTAAAATATCGATAGGTGTAATTGCGTACTCGAAATAGCAAGTTTGATATTTAATACTTTTCTCACGCTTTTAAATAAAATAAATAAAAAATATTTAATGGGATAATTCTGAAAACATTAGTGGTATGTCAACAGATGCGCCCTTTGAAATCTCCTTTCTTAGTTTTTCGATGAGATTTCCAACCAATTTTTTCCAACCCTTGAACTCTGGATTTTCGATTTCAGTGCTGATTTTCCCCAAAACTTTGAGACTTTCATCAAACTTTCCAATCTTAGAGTAGGCACACGCAAGACCAACGTGGGCTTCCAAGTAGTAGTTCTCATGCGCCACTTCTCTCTTCGTAATCCTAGGATTTTCGATGATCCACTTGAAATCCTCAATCGAATCGTTAAACTTCCCTAGCAAGAAGTAAGCTACTCCTCTTTCGTAGTATGCTCCAGGCAAATCACCCACAACTTCCGGGTTTTTGATGACTTCACTACAAACCTCAACGTCCTCTTCCAGTTCCTTAAGGAACATGTCATGTTTTCCCTCCAATTGGTAGATTAGAGCAAGAATCCTGTGAGCCTCTCCAAGGTAAGCAGAATCTGGAAACTTTTCGATTATCTCCATGCAGTATCTTTCTGCTTCGTCAAATTTACCGAGGTGGTATGCAGATATCGCTGCAGGCATCAAGCCTAAATCGGTCTCCCAATCCTCGTGCTTCAGATAATCCCTGGCTATTTTGTATGCATCTTCAAAATTTCCAAGCTCAACTTCAACCCAAGCCAGGTGCTCATAAGCTGTGTCAATCGGAAAAGTTTCTATCGACATTTTGTAGTATTCGTATGCTCTATCAAGTTCTGCCATCGCCAAGTAAGTCCTTGCGATGTTGGCGTAGAGTGCAGCGAGTCCTTCCTTTCCAGAATAAGCCAAGATTTTATCTTTATTTTCCAATGCTTTAAAGTAATGAGGTAGAACCTCCTTTTCCCTGTTCTCATAACCGCAGTAATAAAGGAAATTTATGTTGCCTATCCCAAACTCAGCCAAGGCAACTAGGTTCTTATCGAGCTCCATAGATTTTTCAAAGTCCCTCAAAGCACTTTCATAATTCTCCTGCATTTCTGGAAAACCCGCTTCAACAAACGTTTGTCCAGGCAACTTGTAGTACCTATGGAATTGCTCCTCATTGCCGTAGGCATTGCCCCTATTGTAGTAAGCAATCGCATAGCTTGGATTTACATCTATCGCCATCGTAAAGTACTCGATCGCTTTATCGTAGTCCCCATCTTCCATTGCCTTCAGACCCAGTTCGTTGTACTCTTCCGATAGTCTCAGTTTTTGCCAAGTTGTATATGCCGAAGCCGCTGCTAGAAATGCACCGATGAGAAGGATAATTCCAAAAACTACTCTAGCATTGACCATAGAACTCTGTTCAATTTTTTCTTAATATAATTTTCCATTGTAACATTAAGTAACAAAAAATTTAAAAAAATTCAGATTAATTCCAATTATGAGGTGGAGAATTATTGTAAGCTCGATCTTATGCCTAATTCTAGCAGCTCTGCCCGTCTATGCAATGGACATGTACTCAGTTGGTTACGATGCTGGAAAAAAAGGTCTTGAATATCTAAATATCTCGAAAGGAGACCCGAACCTGCTTGTACTAACAAACGCCGGATACTCAACTATTGAATCTGAAGAGACAGTTTTGGCAATAGATGGAGTTTCGGACAGTACTGGGTGCACCATTGGGAAAGAGAACCTGATACTCGTCCACAACAATGAACTTAAACCGCTTTGGTTTGCTTTCTTCAGAAAAGATACAGGAGACTGCGTTTACATTGAATACTCTCCAGAAGAGTACATTTCAAAGGGAAATATCAAGGCTGAGCTCTTACTCAACAATCCCGAGGAATGGCAGAAAAAGATGAAATCAAAAGTCTTCCATGGGAACGAATTCAGCATCGTGACCATCTCAAGTCTTTGGGCAATTGGTGCACCCTATCATTTGCTAAAATCTGCTGAATTCCACAATCACATCTGCCCAGGCCTTATTAGCGGGTACATGATTGCAAAATATTTGGAGAAGAATTTACCGCTTAGGAAGGGAGAGAAGTACCAGATCATTGCTTCGCCACCTTGGTGTAAGGATGACGCGATCCAAATAATGCTGGATTCAACGGTTGGAAAAAGGGGTATGTCGGTAAAGCAGCTGAGCAAATTGCAACAAAAATCGCTTCCAAACTTTGCTGGGATATACATCAGAACTTCCAAAACCTATGGGGAAGGAGATGCAGCCGTTCTCAAATTTGACTGGGACAAGGCTGCAAAACTTTGCGATGTAAACAGAAGCTACTTCAAGGATTTTAAGAGCTACAAGTGGTGGTGGGCAAGGCTAAAGATGAACATATGCCTCATGAGCTACTTAGATAAACCGGAGGAATTCGTTTCAACCGTAAAAACGTTTCACCTTTCAGCGGATCAGCACTACAAGCTGCACACAGCTGGAGTGAATCCATACGAAGAACTTGGATTTATAAAAGGATATATAAAAGAGAAGGGAAGTAGCTGGACCTGGACTTGGATTTGTGCGGGGATTTGCGCAGGACTAGTTGTAGGATTCCTAGTTGGATACTTCCTGAAGAGAAGGTAGAAACCTCGAAACTATCCCCGCAAGAACGTCTCCTAGAAGCCCAGAGAAAAACGATACAACAAGGAACACGAAAGCTAGTATAAGCGGTGGGAAGATCGGATAAAAGGCTGCTAGAGCAATCCAGTTTATGGCTAAGCATGCAGAATTTCCAACTCCCCCATTTATCTTCTCTGTAAGAAACCCCAAAACCGCGAAGGATATAATCCCAAAAACCCCGAACCAAGGAGGATCGATGATTCCAAACCATGGGGTTACCAAAAGAGAGATCGAGGCTATGAATACTGCAGTTAAGATACCGTAGTTCCTACCAAGAATTCTGTATGCAAGTGATACCCAGAAGACGAAAAGGAATCCACCAAGGACTGCAATTCCAAGAAATGGTACGTTCTCAATCCCAATTATTTTAGACAGGAACCTAGCAGGATAGGTTGCAAAGGCAAGAAAGCTAATTAGGGCTAAGCCAAAGGAGGCTGAAAGCTTAAGAATTTCACCAGTGACATCTTCTGCATACCTCATTCCTCTTAGCCTCCCTTAAAAATTTTGCATGCCTCTCAAAAATTCCTTCTTCATGAGCATTTCCCAAGTAGTATCCCAACTCACAAAGAAAGCAGCAAGGACTTTGTTTGCAATCCCAAGTAACGTAGATGCAATTTCTCGCTACCGCACATGGATAGGTCTTTTTTAATGGAAAGTAAACTCTCGTTTTAAGTTTTAAATTTTTAATTTCTCTAAAAAGTTCCTTCTCCTCCGAAAGCGATAGGGATTTAATCGATTCATCATGCAAGTTGAAAATCCTATGTAGAACTATTCCATCGACTCCAAAAAGATCGGCTTTCCTTGCAATCTCCTTTATCTCATCGAAGTTATCTTTAAAGATTGTTATATCGACGTATGTTCTAACTTTTGACTTTCTCTCTTTCTTTTCCTCTAAAAAATCCTTCAAATTCTTAATGACCTTCTCCTTCCCTTTCAGTGTGAAAATCCCAAATGCGATAGAATCAAGCCCGCTTTCAAAAATCTCATCGGACCTCTCATCAATTAGAGTGCCGTTTGTTATGAGGCTCGTTTCTAAGCCAATTGATGATGCGTGAGAGATCATCTTGATAAGATCTGGGTGGAGAAGTGGTTCCCCCCATCCGTGAAAGGCAACTTCCTTAAATTTATCTAATGGGAGTTTTTTGAAGTCCTCTAAGCTTAAATAACCAATTTCTCTGCTACTCTTATTTCTCATGCAGATTCTACAGTTTAGATTGCAGTCGTTCGTAACTTCTAGCTGCAAAATTTTCGGTTTAAAAAAGAAAATGAACATTAAGTCTTAAGTTTTATTGCCTTCCCAAGCTTGATTGCGAGAACAGAAATTATTGCACTCAATCCCAAGATTTGATTTACGAGGAGAGCTTTTGATGCAGATGAAACGATCAAAGCTCCCTGGGTGGTTACGGATATTGGGGCGCACATAAAATCACACCTCCGCAGTTTTCCTCCTAGTTGCAAAACACCAGACAGCTCCAACGGTCATCGCTATGATTGCAAGTATCTGGGGGAGTATTGCGGAAAGGCTGGCTCCACCACTCAGCGTTACAGATACTGGAGCGCACATTTGTATCACCTTCCCCAATCTAATAAGATTAAGTTTATAACTTTTTCTGAACTTAATTGAAAATTTTAAGAACAAGTAAGAAAAATTAAATGAGAATTAAATGTTTACAATTACTCGCCTAGCCTTTACACCAATGTAAGGTACAATTATCTTGTCAACCAACTTTACAGTAATTCTTATTCCCAGTGATTCCTCTATCCTCTCTCTAATTTCATCTCTCAAATTCTCAAGATCTCTTTTGGTGTTAACAAGATTCCTATCGTACTCTATCTCGAGCACGCACCTATCTCTATCTTGCCTGATGACATATTCAACTCCAAGTTCAGGAAATTCCCTAATTATGTTCTCAACATCACTTGGATAGAAGTTTATTCCCTGATAAGAAATCATGTCGTCAGTTCTACCTAGAATTCCCCTAGGCGATCTGGCAAAAGTTCTACCGCAACCACACTTCTCGTACTCAATCTCTGTCAGATCTCCAGTCCAGTATCTTATCATTGGAGTTGCTTCCTTCACCAAGTGGGTTAATACTAACACGCCCTTTTCCCCCTCAGAAACCCTCTCTCCAGTATTTGGGTCAATTACTTCAACTAAGTGGTAATCCTCACTCCAGTGTAGACCAGATTTTTCCTTGCATTCACCGGCAAACGTTGGTCCAATCTCGATAATTCCATAGTAATCGTAGGCATCCAGATTCAGTAGCTTCTCTATCAAGTCTCTGGTATTTGGGATTGCAGCACCAATGTCTCCACCGAAAGCCCCGAACTTCAGGGACAAATCTCCAGTATCGACTCCCATTTCCTGAAGCCTCTTGGCAATTCTCAAAGCGAGAGTTGGTGTTGAGATTAGAACATCCGGCTGGATTCCAATGATAAACTCCGATTGGAGCATGCTCTTTCCTCCACCAATAGGAAGGACAAATCCCCCTATTCTCTGAACTGCGTAGTGAACAGCGAATCCAGGGGGCCAGAGTTCGTAGCTGAATGCGTTCTGAACTTTTAGTCCTGGTCTCATTCCCATAGCCCAAAGAGTTCTTGCCGTCACATCAACTATGTACTCTCTATCGTTGTGTGTCCAAAAACTCAGGATTGGTGGGCCCGTGGTACCTGAAGTTGCGTATGCTTCAATTAAATTTTTTGAAGTTACTATGTACCTAGATGGACCGTATCTCCTCTGTTCTTCCCTCAGTTCGCCCTTGTATAGGAAAGGAATCTTAGATACGTCATCTAATTTTCTTAAATCCCAGGGATAGAAGCCCGCTTTTTTGAATTTTAACCTATAAAAGCTTGAGTTCTCATAACATCTCTTGACTTGATACTTAAGTAGTTTGAATTGCAACTTCTCCAACTCTTCTCTTTTTAATGTCTCTTTCTTTTTATCCCAATATTCTCCGTGCACCTCCTGTATTTCTTTAGAAGAATATTAAAGTCTTTCTAT
>Ga0180302_10001054_pt1 | contig 12904 bp, 11 predicted proteins | sample GuaBasSediGuay17_FD_121794 | JGI IMG/M metagenome (GOLD analysis project Ga0180302, IMG submission 121794) | Subseafloor sediment microbial communities from Guaymas Basin, Gulf of California, Mexico - Guay17, Core 4571-4, 12-15 cm | ecosystem: Environmental > Aquatic > Marine > Hydrothermal... | reverse complement strand
GTGATGAGACTATTTGCCATACGTGCCTCTCATAGCCGGCCTCCTTAAGCTCTAGGCGGAGCACGGCCTTCCCCTTCACGACTTCCAATGCCTCCTTCAGGGTGGGTACAGCCTCCCCCTCTCCGGCATCGAGCTTCTTCAGTTCCTCAAGCGTCATCTCAGAGACGCGGCCGCTGCCGTTCGTCGTCCTATCCACGGTTTCATCGTGCATTAGCACTAAGGCGCCATCTCGAGTCCTCCTCACGTCGATCTCTATGTATTTAGCGCCGCAGTTAATGCCTCTGAGTATTGCCTTAAGGGTGTTCTCAGGAGCCTCACCAGCAGCTCCCCTATGACCTACGATCTCCACGCCAAAGGGCTTCAAGCATCTCCTTAAATAGGTGTTTACGTGGCATTAATCGGAGTGAAGAATTCCCCCTTGCTGATCCTTGATGAGCGATAGGTAGGCTGACCCGCCCCGCTGAGCGCACCCGCCCAGACGTGGCTCGGCCCTGGATGAATGGGCGGGCCGGCGGCGGGGCGACACGAAGGCTTATTACATGGCGCGTGCATCCAGTTCTCGGTAATAACTTTGGCTGAAGCTCCTGCACGTGCTGGAGGACTTCAGGAGGTTAAGATGTTGATAATGCTCAGGCCCGACCTGGTCGGGGAGTTTGTAAGGGAAGTGCTAGAGGCCGTGAGGAGGGCTGGCTTGAACCCCTACCCTAGAGCTGAAGGCTACGCATTCATGAGGAACGAGGCTGTAGGGCGGCTAGGGCTACCTCATTTGAGGTGTGTTGTGATGACGGATAGGGTGGTGATATGGGTTAGAGATCCGCACAACCTTAGGGACGACCTGTTGGGCGCGGCGGGGATGAGCGCCGATGAGTACCTCGAGGAGCTCATGAAAGCGGTATGGGAGATAGCGAGGGTGTATGAGAAGTATAAGGCGCTTGCCAGTGGCTACCTAGTTAGGCTACCTTAGCAGTGGCATCCTTATATAGGTGCTAGCACTAAGGGCACGATGTTAGACTTAGACTTCCTCCACTGGATTGTGGAGGAAGGGATTAAGGCTGGCTGCTCCTTCGTTGAGGTGCGCTACCAGGAACTGGAGAGGCAACTAGTGAGCGCTGAGAATGGCACATTAAAGGAGTTCTCCAGCAGGTTTCAATCGGGCCTGGGCATTAGGGTGATATATGAGGGGGCCTGGGGCTTCGCCTCAACTACGTTTACTGAGAGAAAGCTGGCTGAGGCCGCCTTAAAGCGGGCGATATCGATAGCTAGAGCTAGCTCTGGGAAAGCTAAGCCCGCTAAGATCGCTGAAGCGGCTGTAGCCCGGGGAAGGGTGGCTAGTGAGTACAAGATTGATCCCCTCGAGGTGGAGCCTGAGGGCAAGGTTAAGCTAGTAGTCGAGGCTAATAGGGAGGCTGGCAAGCTGGAGGGGGTAGCGAACTCCTACACGGCGCTGGGGGTGTTGAGGGACGCTAGGGCTTACGTCAATAGTGAGGGCGCTGAACTCTTGGTCGAGGTCCGCGCCGTAGGTTTTCTCCAGAGGAGCGTTGCTAAGTACGCTGGTTCGCTAGAGCTGGTGGGTGACAGCGAGTCGAGGGTCGCGGGCTATGAGTTCATAGAGTCGGGGGATTGGGTGAGCTATGCCATTGATGTGACGGAGCTCGCTAGGAAGGCGGTGAGGGCTAAGGCTGCTAAACCCGGCACTTTTCCAGTGGTGTTAGATAATGAGGTGGTGGGGCTCATGCTCCACGAGGCCTTCGGGCACGCGAGCGAGGGGGATGGCGTAGAGGCGGGATCCTCGATCCTCAAGGGAATGGTAGGGAAGAGAGTAGCTAGCGAGCTTGTGACTGTAATCGACGAGGGAATTATTGAAGGTGGGTACTTCATCCCCTACGATGATGAGGGAGTGAAGAAGGAGAGGACGATAGTAGTGGAGGAGGGGGTTTTAAAGGGGTATCTACACTCCAGGGCCACTGCTGCAGAGCTGGGCGGCCAGCCGACCGGAAATGCTAGGGCCCAGGACTACTCTCACACTCCGATAGTTAGGCAGACAAACTACTATATGGCGCCGGGCGACTGGAGAGTTGAGGAGCTATTCGAAGACATAAGGTATGGCTATTACGTGAGGGGTAGGGGGGCCAGAGGAGGTGAGGTGAACCCGGGTCTAGGGACTTTCACGTTTAGAGTGGGGCCTTCGTACGTAATAGAGAGGGGCGAGGTGAGTGAGCTAGTTCGAGCCGTGACCATAAGTGGCTATATCTTAGAGACTCTCAGAGAGGTTGATGCCGTAGCTAGAGACCTGAAGGTAACTACGAGCGTGTTTGGCGCCTGTGGGAAGGCGGGGCAGCGTGTTCACGTTGGAGATGGAGGACCTCACGTGAGGGTTAAGAGGATGGTTGTAGGTGGTGGTCGATGAAGGACGTGTTGTTAGAAGCCTGTAAGCTCGCTGTAGAGGAGGCTGAGAAGAGGGGGGCTAGTGAAGCAGAGGCGCTCGGGCTCTACACTAGGGTGCTTACGGCTAAGAGAGGGTTGAGGGGGATTGAGGAGTTTTCCTCTAGCGAGAGTGCGTGGCTAGGCGTGAGAGTTGCAGTTGGCAGGAGAGTGGCGATATATGCGGCTACAGGCTTAGACCGTAGGTCAGTGGAGAGCGCTGTAGAGGCTGCCCTGAGGATAGCTAAGGCCTCCAGCGAGGATAGGGATTGGCGAGGCTTCCCTAGGCGGCTAGGCTTTACGCGGGTTGAGGGCGTGTACGATAGAGCCACTGCTGAGGCTACTGCTGAGGAGGTTATAGAGAGACTGGAGGTGTTATCATCTAGCATTAGAGGCGCTAAGCTGGTAGAGGCTGGCCTAGCGGCCCGCGTGAGCCATGCGGCTATAGTTAACAGCTACGCTAGCGGTTTATACAGATCATCTACCTCAGCTTTCTGCTGGGCTGAGGCTATCTACGAGGAAGCTGGACAGCAGTCCACGGGTGCGGAGCACGACTCGGCCAGGAGGCTTTCAGACCTGAAGATCGAGGAGGTGGGCAGGATAGCATCTGAGCGGGCTAAGAGGTTTCTGAGGGCTAAGCCTATTGAGACTGGGATGTTAGACGTGATATTCATCAATAAGCAGGCAGCAGCGATAGTTCAGTTAATGATCTCAAGTGCTGTCTCAGCGCTCGAGGTTCAGGAGGGGCGTAGCCCCCTGAGGGATAAGGTGGGTGAGGAGGTAGCCTCGGAAAACTTCACGGTGATAGATGATGGCACATTGCCTCGGGGAGTAGGGTCTAGGGAGTTTGATGACGAGGGTGTACCGACGCGCAGGAGCGTGGTGATAGAGAGGGGCATTCTCAAGACCTTCCTCTACGACTCTTACACCGCCTTTCGAGAGGGGAGAGAGTCGACTGGGAATGCTCATAGAGCACCGTGGTCGAGGCCTCGACCAGCTCCGAACAACTTGGTGGTGGAGCCTGGCAGAGGCGGGTTAGAGGAGCTAGTGGAGGAAGTGCGGAAAGGCCTCGTCGTCTATGATACAATAGGTGCCTGGCTCTCTAACCCAGTGAGTGGAGCATTTACAGCCACGGTATCCCAGGGGATGTTAGTGGTGAATGGCGAGGAGAGGGAGCCAGTCAAGGGCGTGATAGTTGTGGGGAACTTCTGGGAGATGGTGAAGCAGAAGCTCGCCACGGTAGGCGGCGACTTGGCTCATGTGGGCGCCAGCTACTCCCCCTCTCTATACTTCAGAGACCTCACCATAGCTGGCAGGTGAGGAGGCCGCTAGGAGGCTTTTTAGGCGTCTCACCTCCTCCCTAACTTTGATGACTAGCTCCATCAGCCCACCTACATCGCCCTTACTTCTTGAGAGGGCTTTAGCCAGTTCTCTTAGCTTAGGCCCTAGAGGGGGCTCGCAGCTCTCTGCTATCCTCCTAAGTTTCTTAGAGGCCTTCCTCATGATCGATAGGCAGCCTCTGACGTAGAGAGCTCCTATCAAATCGGGCGTGACTAGTGCTGTGCGGCTAAGTGCCGCCTCGAGCAGCATTTTACGCCTCATTCTCCTATTGTGCATGATCCTGGAAGCTGCTGCAAGGCTTGCGTAAGCGAGATTCAGCATCATCTCAACTTTCTCTAATTCCTCTACAGTGTTGCGATGCTTGCGTCTGAGCATCTCTCCATAACTCTTTCAGCTGTAGAGGGTTAAAAGACCGGCGCTCGAGCTATGAGCCCTACTCCTCGAGCTTTAGGAGCAAGTGGATCAGCTTGCTTATATCCCACGGCACTTCCTTCACCGGCTGTTCGACTAGCCTGTCAAGCTCCTCGTAGAACTGTTCGAGAGTTCTCGCTAAGCGCTCATATAGCCTGTAGTAGCTATCATAGATGCGCTGCCTCATGGGGTCAGGCTCTATCACACGTTTGACGCGCACGAACTTCTCGATACCTTCTTTATAATCCCTAAGGGCCTTGACCCCCACGCCAGCTAGTATGGCATCGCCCACTAGAGCTGCATCCAGGAACTCCAGCATCACGACCCTACGGCCAGTGATGTCTGCTTTTATCCGAGCCCACGTTGGGGTTTTACCGCCTCCGCCGAGTAGCCTAAGTTCTTCACACTTAATTCCCAGCTCCTCCAGCACCTCTAATATCTTCCTGATCTCGTAGGCCACTCCCTCCATTAGGGCGCGGAAGACGTGAGCCCTCGTATGATACACCGTGAGGCCAAGGATCACCCCCTTAGCTCTAGGGTTCCATCGCGGCGCTCTAGCTCCAGCAAAGAAGGGCAGCACTATTAAGCCATTAGAACCAGGCGGAATGTACTCCGCCTCCATATCCAAGAACTCGTAAGCCCGCCTCCTAGAGAGTTTGGCTAGTACAGCTTCGCCCTGTGCGAATTGATCCCTGAACCACCGCAGTATAGCTCCGCCAGTTGCCATTCCCGCCTCTATGCTCCACTTCCCCCTGATTACGTGGACTGTCGTCACCACCCTCATAAGGGGATCGGCTATGGGCTTGTCAATCGTCGTAGCTGTAGTGGACCCGGTTCCTGTTGACTCCTCGACTCTTCGAGAATCGATGACTCCAGCGCCAAGTACCTCACACCCCCTATCCCCACCCCCGGCCACAACGGGTATGCCCGGTGTCAATCCAGTTTCTCGCGCAGCCTCCTCAGTGACCTCTCCAACTACCTCGTCTGAGTACGAAGGATCGGGAAACAGGCTCCTGTATTCGGCGAGGCCCATGTCCTCAAATAAGTCGTCAGCCCACTCAAGCGCTCGTATGTCGAAAAGCATGGTCCTGGACGCGACTGAGTAGTCGGTGGTGGGCTTCCCCGTCAACCTATATACTATATAATCCTTGGGCTGCAATGCCCACTTAGCCCTCCTCAGGACCTCAGGCTTATTCTCCTTTAGCCACATGAGCTTAGTAGCTGTGAAGGTAGGATCAACTATGAGGCCGGTACGCCTGTACAGCTCTTTAATGTCGAGGTTCTCCTTGATCCACTCAGCCTGCGGCGCGGAGCGCTTATCCATCCAGATGATTACCCTATCAAGCACTCTACCCTCCTCGTCAACGAGTGCTACTGCCTCTCTATGGCTGCTAACCCCGACTCCTAGTATCGACGTAGGATCAACTTTCGCTTGAGACAGCGCCTCCCTAATCACTAGACATATTGCCTGCCACCAATCTCGTGCATCTTGCTCAGCCCAGCCTGGCCTGGGGTAGTACGTAGGGTACTCACGAGATGCGTACGCCACTACCCTGCCAGTCTCAGGCTCGAAGAGTGCTGCTTTAGCGGATGTAGTACCAAGGTCCACTCCAAGCAGGAGGGATCTCACTCTCAAGCAGTGCCCTTAGCGTGATATAAGCGTTATCGTGGGCATGGAAAGCTTAAAACACGCCACGTAAAGAGGAGTCAGGGCCTGTGAGGAAAATTGCACGTCGGCGAGCCATGAGCGGCCTCCACCGGAGCCGAGGCCGCTCGGCTCACAGCCACGGTATTGATCATCTGAAGTCGCTTAGCGCTCTCTCCATAGCTTCCTTAGGCTCCACCTCTTCGTGTACTACGTAGAGTAAAGCCTTAGCCATGACCTCTGGTCTCTCAAACTGGAATACATTCCTCCCATAAGCTACTCCTCGCGCGCCCTTCCTGATCGCCTCATATGCATCCATGAGTGAGGCTAGGGGCGTCTCCCTCCTAGGCCCACCCAATATCACAATGGGAGCTGGAGTACACTTAACCACGTACTCAAACCCCTCACCCGTGTAATGTGTTTTGATCACGTCAGCACCTAATTCGACTGCTATCCTAGATGCATAAGCTATCACCTGAGTATCGCGAGCCTTGGACAGGTGAGGAGGCCTCGGCAGGACCTCGGCTAACACTGGCATACCGTAAACATCAGCGTCCTCAACGACTCTAGCCAGCTTCTCTAAATTCTGCGCCTCCCTGGGAGATCCCAGGTACACCATCACTGAAACGGCGTCCGCGCCAACCCTGACAGCCCTAGCCACTGAGGCTATCAGCCTATCATCGGTCTCATCAGGCCCTCTTATAGTCCCAGTGCCGTCAATCCTAGCTATCACTGATACGCGGCCAGCAATTAAGTCCGCTACCTTCTCGATCATTGCCGGAGTCATCATCAAAGCGTCCACCTCAGCCTTGAGCACTCTCTTCACAGTCTGTCTTAGATCCTCTATTCCCCTTAGAGGCCCGTGCCGCCTGCCGTGGTCGAGGGCTATTATAACAGTACGACCGGTATTCCTACGGAATATCCTGCTTAACCTTAACCTCTTGCCTGTGCTCACAACATTACAGTAAAGGAGAGGTGTAATAAAAGAGACGGGAGCTGGAGGAGCGGCGGAGCGGTTTAGGGCTCAGTGCTAGCGCACTAGACGGATCCTTACCACGCGTCGATCACACTTCACCTTTAGTAGGGGCTCTGTTTGCTGGATTACGCCGCCATCTACGCTAACACTGCCATCCACTCTTGCAACTAGTAGGCCAGGCTCCCTCATCCCTAAGACGGCCTCATCCTCAGCGATCGCTAGCCAGGCTATGGCCTTGGGCATCACGTAGACATCCTTAGCGCCTATGGCTGTGAGCCACGAATGTCTTGGAGATATGATGAATAATCTCACTCCCATCGGCTCTAGTTCAAACTCAGCTTTCCCACCCTCCCACACCTTTTCGGAGAAGTACTCGTAGATCAGGTACTCGCCCTCTGGTAGCAAGGCGTCTGTTGGCGTTACAGAACCCTTAACGCTCACGTCGTCACGCGTAATGTTAAAGGCGGCGACTACTCCGTAAACGCCAGCTCCCTCCACTGAAACCCTGGTAAACACCTTCAGCGGCACTGGCTCATTGTAGGGATCTCTCATCAGACAATCCTCGGTGGGTAATGCTGGCTCATCGGGTAGCGGGAGGCTACCATCGCTGAATGCCAATGGCTTAACCACCTCCGGCCTCGTCTTCCCCGGCTCATCTGTCAGGTATACCGGCCCTCCGCTCACTGCTCGAGCCACAGCCTGTGGGAGGGCCCAGGGGTCATGGCTCTGGAACATGTCCCAGTCTGGCCAGACTAGCTGTGACATCCAGAGTGCGTTGTAAGCGTTGAACAGTATATGGAGCTTATCCCTAGAGCTCTTGTGGGGGACTATGTAGTCCACACAGTTCCTCGATACAGCAGATCTTATCCAGTTAAAGGAGTTCTCAGGCTCTTGAGCCATGCAGTTAAGTACGTCAAGCGCGTGCAGGTGTGCAGCTGCCTCGAGCCCCTCATGCAGTAAGCGCGCGGCCTCCTCTATGGGTAGCCTACCCATGTACGCGTACCCCACGAATGACTGGTTATCGACCTTAACGAAGTCGAAGCCCCAGCTCCTGAGCCTCCTATACCACTTCTTGAATAATTCAAATGACTTGCGTGGATCAGGAACTAGATACCCATCAACCTCGAGCAGGTACTCGCGGAACTCCTCTGCTAACTTACTGCCTCTGGCTACTCCATTCCAGTGTACGTTAAGTGTATGCCAGAGCCCCACATACCTAGCCCCCATTTCCTTGAGCTTCTTCACCAGGTTCTCGAAGCCCCTGGGGAACTTACGTGGATCAGGCTCTAAACTCCTCATCCTCCTATCTTCCTCGTCCTGCCATCCATCATCTATGAGTACAAACGCTGGCTTGATCCCCGACTCCAATAGTGACTTATAGGCTTTCAATATCTTCTCCTCGCTAGGCTCGCGCCAGAACGCGTTCCACGAGCACCAGCCGAGGCATTTGAAGACCATTGGTAGACGTTTATGCTTCCTAAGCGAATGCTCCCTCCCAGTTAGGGTCATAGCAGCCTCATACGCGTCCTCGACCGCCTCATAAGGGCTGGAGGACGCGGATAAAGCTAATACCAAGGCGCGGGCCCAGGGGCCTCTAGACCCAGTATCTAGGACTACGCTAAAGCCTTCTCCAAACTGTGTGAGGTGTGCTCTAGCTCCAGCATTAGATACAGGCAAGAGGAACGCGTACGCGCTCCTCCTCTTAGCCAATAGCTGAGATACCTTGAGGTACCTTGGCAGATTATCTAGGCTACTCGTATGCACCGGATAGCTCCAAGGACAATACTGTAGCTTCCCCGCTTCCCTCATCTGTGGGTAGGGATAAGGCTCTTCTGCCTCCCCGAAGTACCTCTCAGGGTCATACGTGTAATGATAGAGCAGTAGCCTATCGTACCCCTCAAGCCTCGACCTCAGCTCAAGTATTACTCCATCCTCCGTGAATCCCCCCTGCGCTGAAGCTTCGAGCACTAGCGTGGAGGAGCTCCACCTTATGAGCATTAGATGCCCCTCACCCTCGCTATATTCTATGCGTACTCTATCATCCTCCTGCGTGATGGCTAAAGGCTTGCAAAGCTTGCCTCTGAGGGCCATGCACGGCTCGAATTCCAGCTTAAAGCCAGCTAACTCTAGGACTACTTTATTCTCCTTAATTCTCAAATTCACGAGCTTACTCCAGCCAACCACGCTAATTAATGTGAGGCGCCCAGCTGACACTATTTAGAGATCGCTAAACACTCTCCCTGGATCAACGATCCTCCGAGCTTACTGACATCGACGAGTGGGTTTTCCTTAGAAGGTTCAAGTAGCTGATGAGATTGAGCGGGGTTAACGTCTTAATTATCTCCTCTAGCCCTGTGCTATAGATCCTGCATAGCTCATTTACGCGATTTCCTCCAACGTATCTCCTACATGTAAACCTGAACTTCAAGGTCTCTAACCCCACTCGAAGTCGTAAGCTAAAGCAGTAGGCGAAGAGGCTGAGGGCTCTCACGAGCAACCTTAGTAGGAGGATTATCGTCAGAGAGATCTTCAGAAAAAGCACTACTCCTCGCAGCATCCCTCTATTTTCCCTCCCTCCTCTCCTCTATTTCGACCTCTCTTTTCGGGATAAGGTGTGACAATACTTCAGCTAGATTAAGCAGCTTCATCTTCCGCTTTAAGAATTCCTCAGCAAGTTCTACTGCTTTATCCTCGCTGATCCCCGCCTCAATTAAGCTCTTATAAAATTCGCCTACTTCTTTGCCTAGGACATCTCCCCTAAAGCTTCCCAGTACAACCCCTATGAGCTCCTTAACTATTGGAGTTACCTCTCTGAGGAAGTCGCTAATAGCGCTTAACACCTCCTTAAGCTCCTCGGCCTCCCCTCTCTCCCTTATCTCCTCAGCGTCCATCATGATGACTTGTGATTGTTCATCAGGTTAAGTGTTCGCTGCATTTAGTGGCCATAAGCTACTCGTGCTTAATTAGGTAGATCGATCACCTTCTCTCTCCCCCTAACTACTAGCTTGACGAGCCCCCTCTCAGCCATCTTCTTCACTTTAGCTGAGACTATCCTGCGTGAAGCTCTTCCCCTATACCTCCTGAGCTCTAGTGTCAAGGCTGAGATGTTCATAGGCCCCTTAATCGCGACTACCTCTAATATAGCCTTGGAGATCTCATCCGATATATCACGCGCCAGTGAGCGTACCCTTGCGAGCCTGCGTAACGCCCTAGCGGCTTCGAGGGCCGAGCCCCCGAGCCTGAACAGCTTTAATATCAGGGCGAGGGTCTCAATCGTGAGCTCCTCTTCAGGGATGCCCCCTCTTTAGAGTTCCTAGAGGCGAGTAGCTTTTCGAGGCGCTCAAGCCTGGTCTCTATTCTCCTCAGCCTAGCCTCAATCCTCTCAAGTACTTCCCACACGTCCTCACCCCTCACGACATGCTCTTCGAGAGCTCCTTCAGCCAAGCGCTGTACAGGGCGGGGCGTCACTTCCTGATCACCTCATACCATATAGTCCTATACTCCGGTCCTATCGTGAAAATTGCCCACCCCTCCTTAATGTCAACGGGCACTCTAGCCTTCCTATTGCCGAGGTTATCGAGCGCCCATACCTCCGCCCCATCCTCAGCTCGAATGGCTATCGTAGCTCGCACCCCCTCAACCAGAGTCGGAGCCCGTCCCCAGCTGCCATTGCACGTGATCCTCCCATTAAACTGCTCTATTCTCACGTTGCCAGGAGCGATCTTCGCGACTACCCTGTTACTCCCATACTCCCTTATTTCCATGCCGTTATTGGCCACATACCCTACAGCTATTAGCAGCATTCTACGGCTATCCTCTAAGGCTCTATCATCCATTGCCGTTAAGCCTATCACAGCATATCCCCCGAGCATAGTCTCGCCAGGCTGCACGATCACCGCCCCGAAGTCAAAGCGCCTGCCGCCGCCAAAACCTACGATCGCTATTGTCCTAGTAGTATTCACCACTATAACCCCCCTCCCCTCTTCACTGCAATTCCAGATGACCTGGCCGTTATCAGACCTGTAGACCGGCCCCTCCTCCTCAACGCTAGAGGGCTCGAAGGCCGTTCGAGGTTTAGCCGTTCCCTCAGTCACGATGGCTACTCTATGCACGAGGGGGATGGAAGGATCCATGCCTAGGTGGCGCCCACCGGGGAGATCCCATGCCCATACCCTGCCCTTCGCTACCATCTCAATCTCATCCTTCGAGGTGAGTTCCCCTACGACGAGTTCACGGGCTGGCTCGACGTCGCCCCTTATAAAGATCATGTGAGCTAGTATTAAGGTAGCCATCTTAGCAGGGTGTTGATCAATATCAAAATACCCGCGTATCCTCCTGGAGTCCCAATCGTTAAAGCTCCCATAGTCGAAGGCGAATATCCCATCCCAGTCTTGAAGCGTTGCGTACGCAGCGAGCGTGACGTAAGCCTCTGCATCATACATGTTAGGCGCCGGGTGATTATACTCCGTCACTGTGAAGGGCTTCCCGTACACGCGCCTGAGGGCCAGCCGAGATATTGTGCAGTCTCTAGGGTGGTTTACCATGGGCTCATTCACTACATACCAGTTATTCGGATCCCAGGGCCTGCCGGGAAATACGGGGTGCTGCCAATAAGCGTGAGTATCCACGACATCTAGCCCAGCCATTATGTTCAGCGTGCTACAGCCAGCTATCGTCCCTATTACTAGCGCCTTGACTCCCAGCTCCTCCTTGAGGAAGTGGTACATGTCCATGAAGTAGTCCCTCTCCAGCTCCCATAGGAACTTAATCCAGTCCCTCCTAGCTCTAGGGGGCCTGCTCCAGTACTCTGAGAGCGTAAAGATGTTGATGGTGCCCTCCTCTAAGCTCTCCCCCTCCTTAAGGGCGGCGCCTGCGAAGGGCTTCAGTGAGAAGTTAGCGAAGTAGTACGTGGTTTCTAGAACGCCTAAGTTAGTGATATCAAGCCTAGCATTAGAGTCAGAGCTCAATGCGGCTAACGCCACCCTATAGGTCTTCCACTCTCTGGTGAGCTTCACCTCCACGACGTTGGATAATGCCCTCCAGGGCTCGTGAGCCTGCCTGAGTGAGACCAGGATGATAGCCTCATCATCTGACTTAGCCATGAAGGTCACGAGATAAGTTTGCCCCTCCTCGACCGCTAGGCCAGGATAATTGAACTGGACATGCCAGTTCGCAGATCCCTTCTTCAGGACTTCCACCTTCAGGGCTTTCATACCGTCCAGCTCAATGACCTCGTAAGATGCCTGTGCACCATCATGTACCTCCACGTTCCACCCCTCAAGCCCCCTCTCAAATCTGCCGTTGAGGAGCATTTCCTCGCCAGCGCTGATGCGGCCTCCCCAAGCCTCTAGCAACGTCTCCTGCGACCCATACTTCCTCCTTAGCCACTCATTCCACTTAGCCTTCAGCTCGTCCTTAAATACCTGGGGCAGCCTATCTATGACTCCCCCCAGCCAAGAGTGTATCAGGCCATTCTCATTGACTATCTCAACAAAGGCTACAGCCGGGTCTTCAGCGTAGGTCATGCCTGTGTAGGGGTTTCGATGGAGGAGTAGCTGCCTAGCGTATTCCTTCTCGAGCTGCCTGACTTTATCGACAAAGAAGCCGAGTACTTGCTGATCCTTCCAATTAACCTCCTCTATTTCCGGGGGTAGGCCGTCTGCAGCCCTAAATCTCCTCGAGACTAAGAGGTTTATGTCCACGTATATTCCATTCTCTTTCAGCTTAGCAATGAAGTAGTCTAGCCTCTCGAGAGCTGCGGGGTTCAGGTGCCTGGTGTCGCCGTAGCTTTTATCGAATATATTGAAGCTCTCCCAGGAGGCGTCCATGTGGTGGAACCTAACGCAGTTAACGCCGAACTTAGCCAGTCTCGCAGCAATCTTCTCAGCATCGTCTTTCTTCGGGAACGCAGCACTACCGCATATATTCACGCCTAAGAACCTGATGCGTTTATTGCCGACGTATAGGTGTCCATCGGGCCCCACGTGAACGTATCCATACTTACCCGCTGGTTTATGAAGACGCGAACTTAGGCTGACTATGGTGTCGCTGGTATCGTCCCACGGCAGATAGAATTCGAACATCTCCGTGACAGCCCCCCTCTCCTCCCC
>Ga0180302_10001053_pt1 | contig 12905 bp, 15 predicted proteins | sample GuaBasSediGuay17_FD_121794 | JGI IMG/M metagenome (GOLD analysis project Ga0180302, IMG submission 121794) | Subseafloor sediment microbial communities from Guaymas Basin, Gulf of California, Mexico - Guay17, Core 4571-4, 12-15 cm | ecosystem: Environmental > Aquatic > Marine > Hydrothermal... | reverse complement strand
TCTTCGAGCTTCCATTAGTCTTCGGAATAGCCTATGGTATCTGGAGCTTCTTAGAGAATAGCTTGGTTAGATTTATGATAGGTTTGTTGGGAGCAATAGCCATAATTATCTTCGGAGTCCTCCAAGCATATTCATCCTATCGAGGGCTCATGAGTATGGACGAGTCTAAGGTAAATTCTCGGAGCTTTAGGCTCGGTGGAGGATCATGGTTTCTAAGATCGCTTCTAATAGGCTTAATATTCACGGGATTAAATCCATATTTCTTGATCTGGTGGTTTACGATCGGATTGAGCTTAGTAACATATGCTTTTGAGACGGCCTCGATATTCGGGGTTCTCATAATGTATGCGTTCCATATATGGATGGACTATGTTTTTCTGGGCATCGTCTCCCATCTCACGGCTACAGGTGGCAGAATCCTTGGGACAAGGCATCTATACATGATCTCGTTGGCATTATCCTTGATATTGATAGGGATTGGAGGATGGCTCCTAGTTCAGGCGATAACCTCTTTATAGATCTCTGAATGAATGTTCTTGGATTGTGGAAGGTCTTAGCTATCGTGATCGCCTTCATAGCTACAACCAGCGCCTCGCTGATACTCTATTGGAAGGTCTCATCAAAGATTGAGGAATCAGGGGAAATCCCTAAAAGAGCTGAGGTGGATGATGAGGCGTTAAATAGGCTGCGGGAAGCGTTAAAGCGTTATCGAGAGCCGAGTGCTGAAGAACTGTTAGCCGAGCTTAAATCTATTAGTTCTGAAGTTGAAGAATTCTTACATGAGTCGAAGCGAGGAGATCTTGAAGGCGAGGGAAGCGGCGATAAATGAGGCTTTGAAAGAGCTTAGAGATGGGATGATAATTGGTCTTGGAAGCGGATCAACCGTTGCCCAGCTCATGACGAAACTTAGAGACTATGCCGAGCGGAATAAATTGAAGTTGTCATTTATTCCATCTTCACTTCAGGCCAAGCAATTGATCATTGAAAATGGCTTTAAGATGACGAATTTAGATGAGTGCCCGAATCCAGATCTGGTTCTCGATAGCTTCGATCAAGTGGATGAGTCTGGAAACGCGATTAAGGGCGGTGGAGCAGCGCTCCTAAGGGAGAAGGTTCTGGCCCAAGCGGCTGAAAAGGTGATTTATATTGGAGACTTCCTGAAGCTTAAGCCAAAGCTAGATATGCCGATCCCGATCGAGGTATTAGAGTACGCGTTTCCCTATGTGAGGAGAGTGTTGAGGAAGTGGGGGATGGAGGTGAATCCTAGAATTGGGAAGGGGAAGATGGGCCCAATCATAAGCGATAATGGAAACCTAGTCGCAGACGTAGAGGTTAAGGAATCTAAGGATCCAGAGGAACTTGATGAGAGGCTTAGATCAGTTGCTGGAATACTTGAGACGGGAATCTTTCCAAGGCTGGCAGATCTAGTGATAATCGGCTATCCAAGTGGCGAAGTTAAGAGAATCGTTATCAACCGCAAGAGGTTTCTCTAAAATTTTTGGAAATAAAAAGAGGGCGATGTTAGTAGCTTACTTCTTCTCTAAGGCTTTGGCACTCTCGCTAGCTTTCTTGAGCCACTCCTCAGCCTTCTTGGTTACATAGTCTTTTAATCCAAGTCCTATCGCGAGTCCTCCGCCTATAGCTATCGCTCCTGCGACTCCCCAGGAGAGCGCTGTGACCACCATGTTTAGGATGCTGACGTCGATCTTCATCGTTGATAAGCCGATTATTATGACGACGAGATAGAGTACTCCGCGAACGGCCATGGACGCTAGAGACGCGTACTCTATCTTGGCCTCTCTTCCAACGGCGGTTATTGCGTCTCCTATGAAGTCTGCTATCATTAATCCAAAGATTAAGATTACTATTCCAGCTATGAGGCTTGGGAGATATTCAACGATCATCTTCATGTAGTAGGTTAAGACGTCGATTTGGAGGACGTTGACGGCCGCGAAGACGGCGACTAAGTAGATGAAGATTCTTACCAAGATGTCAAAGAATCTCGGTAGGGTGATTCCAGCTTTCTCTATAGCCTTTCCGACAGAAGTCTTCCTCAAGGCATCGTCAACGCCAGCCTTATCGAGTAGCCTTGAGATGACGGCCCCCAATCCTCTTCCCACAGCCCAGCCTATTATCAGGATTATTATCGCTCCGATGATTCTCGGCGCCATCGCTACGAATTGACTGATTAGATTTGAGATTATTTGAATGGGCATAACATTAGATTATTTCTTTAGATTGTATTTAAGTCTTCATCGCGTTACTCTCTGAATTATAAAGGTGCATCTATCGGAGCCCATTGCCAGGCATTCTACTTCCTCAGCATCCCATCGATCTCCGGTTAGGGCTTCAAGAAATCCTTCGATGATGCCTTTCGTGAAGAAACATTGTGGAGAATCATGTTCATTTCTCATGGTAGCGCCCTCCCAGTTCTCGGCCAAGCTCGCTATGATCGCGTTATCCTCAACTTTTAACGACTCTAAGAAGCAGAATCCAAATGACTGACTGATCATGAGCAAAGTTTTAAGGGCATCGGCGACATTCATTCCATCGACGATGTCCGAAAGCGATTCGTAGGCTTCCTTCCCAACATCTACTCCTACAAGACGTAGAAAGACCTTAGTAGCACCGACACCGAGTCTCTTACGGAATCCTCTGAATAATCCCTTATACATGGGTTCCCTCATTATGACGGCTCTTCTATCGGCGACTATGAATGGGAAGAATGGAGCTAAGGCGAGATCATTTGATGGAGAGCAAACGATATCCACGGATTTTGAGAAGCCGAATTTCTTAATGGACTCGATAACTCTTTTCACGGCGTCAATATCGCATTCCAAGAAATAGCATACGTCTATGAATGGATTCTTTAGACTTGATGGAATCATATTCAAGATCTTACAATCTTCCGCTATTATCAGCCTATTCAATTCGCTGATGGTTTCAGGCGTATTCTTTACATCTTTAACTAAGATCACCTTAACAGACCTATCTGGAAAGTGTCCTAGGCATGAGGTCTCATAGGGCTTAACATGCTTAAATGAAGACGAATAGATAAGAGGCACGAACCTGTTTATGGACTCGGAATATATTAGGCTTTCCAAGAACTTCTTAAATTTGGGATCTAGAGAAATTATGCCAATTTTGTGACAATCTCCATGTCTCTAATTCTCGCAAGACAGTGAGGGGCGAAGGTCTCGACGTGTATTCCAGCCTCCATCATGGCAGCCGCTGGTGTCATTCCACCGATCATAGAGAGTCCACATCTATCTATCGAGACGGGAATGCCCAAGATCGGCTCATTAGGCATACCGAATGCGATCACCCCTCCCCAACCCTTAGCCTTAAGCTTCTTGAGGATCTTCATAACATCTTCTCTAGCGGCCGCTGGAATCTCTCTCATATTCGCTGTTACCATTCCAGAGCCGCTTTCAAGTATTCTTAGAATTGATGTGGTGCGCTTATACACGAAGACCTCTAATGGATGAACCGTAGAATGCTCGTATGAGATTAGATCGACGAATCTGAGAGGCTTCCACTTCAAGAACTGAACCAATCCACCATACTTCAAAATTAACGGTATCCCTGCATGCATCAGGACGCCGTCGATCGTCAAGTTACACACGGTGAGTATCACAGCCTTCCCCTTTGGAACGACTACGTCTCTATATTCCTCTTCTTCATCCAAGATCTTTACATATGGCGATGGAAGGAACTCCGCATCCCGAAGATCTGCAATTATCTTCATGGCGTCGTCCAGATACCTCTTATCGATCATTATCACGTTTGTAACCACTTCTCCCTGATCTCTCTCAGGATCATAGGTTACGTTATAAGCGAGGGTCAAATACTTCGTTAGAATTGATCCGATTCTCTCATAGGCCAAAGCTCTGCTGAGTTCTTCAAGCCCAGCCTTCGTTATCGTTCTCCCAGCCTTCCTATGGCCTTCAACTAAGCCTCTCTCCTCTAGAAGTCTTAGATGGTATCGTATCGCCCTCTCGCTTAAGAAGAATCCCCTCTTAGCGAGTTCTCTCCTTATCAGAAATGATCCGATGGGCTTTTCATACTCGCTCAAGATTCTCAGAATCTCTATCTGTTTTCTATAAACGTCTCCTTGAATGCTTGAGGATCTCAAACCTCTCAATCGCAGCTTATCGAGAAGCGTATTTAAGGTTTCAATCTAAAAGCTAATCCAATCATAATTCCGTTGTATAATCTCTGAGATTATGATGGAGATTAAATAAGAGAACATATTAAAAGCAAGATCTCCTAGAAAAATTGGGTAAGTGTCGAAGAAATGAGCGCTCCTGAGGAATCTGAAAAAGTTAAGGAGCTTGCGAGGCTGAAAGACCACCTCGAAAGAAAATTAAGTGAACTCAAAAATGAGATAAGCCTACTCGAGAAGCTGATAGAACTCGTTGATGAAGAATTGGCCGAGAAAAGCTTCAAGAGAGCTGCAATGGTTAAGGAAAGAACGCCCAAAAAGCCTCCGGAGACTGGGAGATTTAGAGTTCTTAGATCGAGGAGTGGAGAGATCTTGGCGAGGGTGGCGGTCGGCCAAGATGAGCTTAGATTCATCGTGAACCCAGAGATAGGCTTAACCAGAGACATGAGACCATTCTCATCGTTCCTCATCAAGAAGGTCTTAGACGCAATGAGTAAGGCGGATAAGGAAAGAGTTGAGAGAGGACTACTTCCACCTGGCCATGAATTAAGCTATGATATCGTAATGGATGGAGAGCTGGTCAAGGAGATAGTTGTGAGAAACTTTAGAGAGGAATATAGGCTGAGGGAGATAGTAAATGCTGTTAGATGGACTTTGGAGACCGCTGCAAGCGCCGCTCGTCAGTCTACTCGCCCATAACCGTAACCATTATCCTCCTATTCCTAGCCCTAATGTCTAATTCGATCAAGATTATCTGTTGCCAAGTTCCGAGGATAAGTTTACCATCCTTGACCGGAACGCTTAGGCTTGGCCCGACTATCGCTGCTCTAACATGGCTATGGCCATTATAGTCTCCCCACCTCAAATGATGTTTATACTCAATATTCTTGGGAGCGATTCTCTCCAATGCTCCGGGTAAATCCTCCTTAAGTCCAGGCTCATACTCCATAGTTGTCACTGCGGCGGTTGATCCTATGACAAAAATGTGTGCCACCCCATTCTTTATCCCAGATCTCCTAACAACTTCTTCAACCTCACTACTTATATCGAGGATATCGGTCTCCCCACCAGTCTTAACCCTAATTTCTTCCTGGAATACCCTCAATTCTCCTCGTTAAAATCTTTTCGAGGAGAACGCCATAAATATATCTCTTCCAACTCTACTCATGATTAACGATGGCGAAAGGGGAAGCAATCCTCTTACTAACGATCATGACCCTGATCATATTTACGGCAATACCGATCACGGTTAACGCGGATTCAAGCGTAACCATAAAGATTTACACCTTAGATGATAAGAGATTGGCCGGAGCAGTAGTGCGGATAGAAAACGCGACAACGACCTTGACCGAGACGACGAGCTCGAATGGAGAGGCCAGCTTTAACATAAACAGGACAGCAGTATACACGCTTAAGGTCTTTTACCCACCTGGAAACCTCGTATATGAAAACTCCTCCTTCAGATATAACGAAACCGCTTATGGGAAAGTTACTGTAAATGTCTTAAGTAGCTGGACGATAAGTGTCTGGGACTCTGAAGAGAGAGATCCGGTTCCAGGCGCAAATATCACGATAACATTTACAAACGAGTCGATCAAGTATTCAAAGTTAACTGGAGATAATGGTAAAGCTTCATTCGGCCCTCTCCCATCGGGATCCTATGAAGTCGTTATTCGGTTTAAGGATCTTGAGAAGGAGTTGACTAAGTCAGCCGACCTAGATCATAAGACTGTGAGCATAACTTTACCGCTTTACAGGGTCAACGTGAAGGTTAAGGATAGATTCGGCTCTCCCATTGAGGGGGTCGAGGTATATCTTAAGCCAGAGCTCAGCGAAGAGGCAGTATCCACGGATGTGACGGACGCCGATGGAGAGGCGATCTTAAAACTCGTTCCAAACGGAAGATATTATCTTGAAGCCTATCTGAAAGATATACTAGTTTATCAAAGCGAGGGCAAGGAGATCCACGTGAGCAACTCAGACGAATCAAAGACTATAACCGTCAATGCAGCGAAACTAAACATAACCGTAAAAGACTATGACGGAGTAGATGTGATTAAGGGAGAAGATCTCAGACTCAGAGGAGAGCTTGTAAAAGGTGGGAAGACCGTTGGAGAGGCTGAGACTGTTGATGGAGTATTAAGATTCGGACACACCCCCTTCGCGGAATTCACTCTCAAGATCTATCTCGGAGATCTACGAGTATACTCGAGCAAATATATCGTTGAGAAGGAGACCGCTAAAGGATCTGTAAGAGCAAAGTTCTATGATATAACCGTAAGAGTGAATTCAACGGGCCTGGCAAATCAAACCATAGTAGAGTCATTGAGAGGAGTTTTGAAGAGGGGAAATATTGAACGAGAATTCGATATAGTTAACTGTGTCGCAGAGTTAGAGAACATGCCGGCTGCGGATGATTACATGGTTCAACTATATTTCAAGGATGAGAAAGTTGGAGAGTTCCATGACATAGAGGTGAAGAAAGAGAATCAAGAAATCGAGCTAAAGCTGACAGGATATGTTGTGAGGGTCGTGGTTAAGAGTCTCGATGGAGAACCCCTAAGCTCGGAGATCGCGATAACCCTTCCAACAGGAGAGAAGGTCACATCATTTAAGACCGCTGAAGACGGCTCAGGCTCATCCGCCCCACTTCTCCCGATGCCATATCACATTCATGTATATCTTGAGGGGATACCAGTTGGAGAAGAAGAGATCTCCCTATCATCTGACATGAACATCTCCATAACGGCTTCTGTGAAAAATGTAATCTTCAAGGTCTATGATCGCGATGGCAAAGACGTCTTGAAAAATGTGAAGCTTGAAGTCTCGGCTGGGAAATTGAAGAGAATGGCGTCAAGCGATGAAGAGGGAAACATCCTGATAAAGAACCTTCCCATCCACGACTACAAGATACTAGCCTGGTACTTCGGATCTATGGTATTGGAGGATCGGGTCACGATAGAGCCGGACACGGAGGAGATTGAGGTAAAGGCCTTAGGAGTTTTAGATGCTAGACTGAGATTCTTGGACTCGACGAAAAATCCCCTCGATGGAGGAGAGGTTCACCTATTATTCGGCGATGAAGAGCTTAGAGCGGAGATTGGGAAAGATGGGAGTGTTAGGGTTGAGAATCTACCAAACACGACGATCACGGTTAAGTTATTCTATAAGGGAGTGGAGGTCGATACCCAGCCGAAGGAGTTTAACCTGAAGATGGATGAGATGCCCGTAATATTCTCCTCAAGAGTTCATCAAGCAACATTCAAGATATTTAGAGGTGATGGAAAACCTCTAAGAGAGGGCGTCGCCGAGATCTACGTGGAAGGAAACCTCACATCAACCCATGACCTAAAAGAGGAGAACGAATTTACCGAGAGATTGCCTGAAACCGATATAATCGTGAAGGTGAGATTCAGGGAAAGATCCGTTGGAGAGAAAACAATATACCTTGGAGAGCCCATGAAGGAGATACCGGTCACGACGTCTATCTACCCATTCGAGATGAGGATCTATGACTCTGCTGGAAAACCGGTAAAGGATGCCACGATCACGATATCGGATAAATTTGGGAAACTCGTTGAGGGCATGAGTAACGATAAAGGAATATTCACCACCATAATCCCAATAGGTAAATATAATTTCACGGTATCCGCGAAAAATCGAACCTATTCATATATGCTGGAGATCAAGAAAAATATGGTCTTTAACTTCCTCTATCCAAGTAAACAGCCCATGAGCTTCGAACTCATAATCGCGCTCGCGGCGATAGATTTGGTGGCTTCAGGTCTAACGATCTCAAAGCTCTCCGGATCTCTTAGAAGAACTAGTAGGAGAAGGAGAAGACGTAGAATTCCCAGAATATAGGTGAAAGGAGGATGAGCAAGGGAGACGTATTCTTCCTACTTGTGACGATACTTCTCCTCGGTTTTCTAGTCACAGCATTAACATACAGATTATCAGGTAGAGTCGTCCCATTTCTCGTCGTAAAGTCTGGGAGCATGTATCCGGTCTTAAAGATTGGAGACGTGATAATGATTAGTGACATCAAACCTGAAGATTTAAGGATAGGAGACGTAATAGTCTACTATAAACCCGGGACAGGTCAACTTATAGTCCATCGGATAGTGAAGAAGACTCAATCCGGAGTATATACGAAGGGAGATGCTAATCCAGGCATCGATGTATGGTGTCCAATACCCTATGAGAATATCGTTGGAAGATGGAATGGGTTCAAGATACCATATTGGCTTGGAATAGGATACCTATCCCTCTTTCTAAACGGTGAGATCTATCCTCCATTTGGCCCAATTCTCCTACTTTGTTTAATAATCCTAAACGTAGTGTTGATAGTTAAGGACTTGGTGAAGGGCTGGAAGTCTGGCGAAGAATCTTCTCAATAGACTTGATCAATAAATTGAATAAATTCTCGTATTCGCTCCCTTCACCAGTTCTCCTAATGATAGATTCCGCATAACTTACTCCATTTAGGAGCCTCAAAAGCTCTCTAGACTTATTCAGGAAGACTTCAATCCTACTAGCATTCACAGACGCCTCGATTAAAGCGTAAACGGCTCTACTGTAGGGTTCGATCCTTAAATCTCCAAGATATGTTGTCATGGGCCCACAGATGACTTCGACCCGATTAATTGATTCTTCTCTAACTTCTTTAACCTTAAACTCGATGTATGCCTCCGATCTTCTTAATCTTGGAGCTTTAACGAGTTTGGATCTTTCAAGATCTTTAAGAAGCTCGCGTTTAAGTTCTGGAAGACATCCAAGAACGAATGGCCTCGGATCTCTCGTGATGTTCACCACCCCTTCACCGACTTCAACTAGATTTCGATAGGTTTTCGCGGACTTGAATGGATAGAGTATGAATTCCTCGAATTCCTCTGAAAATCTTAATCCCATGGGCGCGACATTCGGCTCTCCATTAACCGAGATGCTTGAAATCAAGACCTCATAGATTACATGCGGCTTAAGTCCGCTCAAAACATTGGAGATCTTCATGGATTAAACCCCTCCAATAATAGGGCTGAGAGAGTCGCTGAGAGGAGATCGGCGCAAGATCCGGGTCTAAGCCTTCTACTTTTTCTAATCCTCCTATCAAAATCCGCTAAGGCATTCCTTCCAGCCGGCGTCAATACTCCTCCAAGCTTGAGCACTTTCGAGGCCATGGAGGAAATCATTTCCGCCATAGATCTTCCAGCCCTCCTAACTATATGGGTATCTCTGTATCTAGCTAAGATCTCCAAGAACGTCTGGACTAAGGCGGCGTTAAAGTCCTCGATCTCGCGGACATTTTTCTTCAGGATCCTTAAGCAGTCTCCGAGAGTCCAAGAGTATCCGGTTACCCATTCATGCGCCACTATATCATAATCCTTGTAAATCTTCAAGGCTTGAAGGGGTGTTATCCTCCTCTCCTTTACTTCATCATAAGTTTCTTTCCTCAAGACGTCTAGATATGGTACATGACCTAATCCACTCGGAGAGACATAAGCTATCGCCCTGAAGATGTTTATCGTATCCCTCCAATCCATGGATCTAAGAATGTTCCTAACCTTGGAGCGTAATGATCTGGATTTTATCGGGATCTCCTTGTAAGAGCCGGCTGCCGAGGCCATCGGAGCGATTAAGAGCCATGCTCCCAGATGGGTGTTTCCACCTCTTTGAGAATTCATGAAAGCCTTTACCCCTCCGAGAACGATCTTCCCCAGACCTCGGCCACCTCCAAGCTCTGCAGCTTTCATGATCCAAGGTCTTAAGCTCACGGCCGATGCTAGAAAGTGGTGGAATGATGTTTCCCTATAATCATGTATCCTATCAACTAATCCGGGCTTTGGAGTCGCGCTCAACTCTAGGAGAAGCGCCAGCTCAAAACGTCCCGAAATCCACTCAAGCCTCAAATCGTTCATCTTCAACAAGCCTCGTCTTAAACGCCTTAAATCGATTTATGAAGAACTTTTATAACGACTAAATAATCTCTTGGATAGTCATGGGCGAGCCGGCGGCGAGGATCTGGGAAGACTTAGAATTCGACATAGTCAAGGAGGTCTGGAACACATATTATCTCGAAGAGGGGGTTAGGATTAAGGGGAGGACTATCTTAAAGAAGCTCATGAGAAGGAAGCAGGGATCAAGATACGAGTTCACCGCCGACTTCCAAAATATTTTCACCACGATAGCTCCAATCCATCTCAGGGGCAAGCCTGGAAATCCATTAACTAGAGAGGAGATGATGAATGCCTCGAAGATCGGGAGACCTGTAAGGGTCGTGGACTCAAGAGAAGATTGGAACATCTATCTTGTTCCAGATATGAATATGACGCTAAAAGTCAAGCTAACCGTCGTCGAGATTTATAGAATTCCGGGAAGATATGATAAGTATGGGGAACCGGTTTACGCCATTCGATCCACGAACGTCATAGTCCCGATGAAGAGGGAGAAGTGAGATTATTTTTCATCCCTCTTACAGGTCTTAAACGCTCTAGAAGCTTGTCGAGAGACTCCATCTCGATTAAACCGAATCTCTTAAACTCCATCAACCTCTTCCGATAGCTTAGATCGATCTCTCCGACGACTCCCTCCAAACTTCGGATCAAGATCTTCATCAGTTTTTCGCCTTCAGAATCTAAGTCTAGGAGCAATATAACTCTCTTAACATCTCTCTGTTCAAAGAATCTCCTCAACCCTTTAATCGACTTTACTCGAATTATTTCTCCTCTGACTCCAGCTCTTCTAAGCCCTTCTTCATCCCTTCTACCTTCGACGATTATGGGAACTCCGTTTAAGGATTCCGCTGATAGTTTATCTACTATGTTCAAGAGTTCCTCAAATAATCTCGACTTAAACTTCAATCCTTTGGCCATTGCTTGATCGCCTTCATCGAGCAAAAGTGAATTGGTGAACCCATGATTTAATCATTTTTTGAAGGGAGGTTGGGCCAAAACCCTCGATTGGTAAGTTCCAAGGATATACGAATGTATTATCAAGAGCTTTATTCGGATCATTTTCAGCCTAGTCTTCGGAGGTGATGGATGTGAGGGTAGTTACTGTTCACTTGCCTGAAGCGTACATAGAGGCGATTGATCAGCTCGTTAAGAGGAGAATGTACCCGAATAGGGCTGAGGCTATTAGAATGGCTGTAAGAGACTTCATAATGGAGGAGGCAAGGATAGGTGAATGAGGATCTATTCATCTTCAAGAAGGATTTCTCAGAGGAAGTCAAGATAACGCTGATAGGAGTAGGCGGGGCTGGATGTAACACCGCTGATCGACTATTATCGACAGGACTTAAGGGGATAAGGATCATCGCGGCGAACACCGATGTCCAGCACCTAGATATGATAAATGCGCATTACAAGGTGATCCTAGGAAAAGGGGTGACGAAATTCAGGGGAGCAGGTGGAGATCCGGAGATGGGCAAACAAGCCGCAGAAGAGTCGGTCGATGAGTTGAGATCGGTTCTCGAAGGCTCAGATATAACATTCGTCGCGGCGGGACTCGGTGGAGGAACTGGAACAGGTGGGGCGCCGGTCGTCGCCGAGATTGCGAGAGAGCTTGGATCAATAGTTATCGGAGTTGTAACTCTTCCGTTCAAATTTGAAGGCAATGTTAGGAAGAGGATAGCTCTTCAGGGATTAGAGGATATGAGGAGGAAATGCCACACAGTCGTGGCGATAGATAACAATAAGCTATTAGACCTATATCCGCAGTATAGCTTGAAGACCGCCTTCAGTATAGCGGATGAAGTGATAAGTAGCATGATCATGAGCATAACCGAGTCCATAGCCAAGCCGAGCCTCATAAACATAGACTATGCGGACTTCAAGGCTATAATGATGAGAGGGAAATTGGCAGCCCTAGGAGTTGGAAGGTCGTCGACTCCGAATAGGGCCGAGGAGGCCACCTTCACAGCTCTCCAAACCCCTCTACTGGACATAACCTATGAAGGATTAACCGGCGCAATAGTTCACGTCACCGGAGGAGATGATATGAAGATAAGCGAAGCAGCGAGGCCGGCTGAGATAATTTCAGAACTTATGGGCGATGAATCTCTTGTAATCTGGGGCGCTAGGATAGATAGCTCACTGGATTCAACCCTTCAGGTATCCTTAATCTTAACTGGAGTGAAGAGCGATGGATTGATGGATGTTGAGGAGAAGGAGAAGAAGCAGGCCTTCAGCGATGAAGAACTTGAGAGGATAATGGAAGAGCTTGGTATAAAGCCTCTAAGTTAATCTCCCACCTTTTTCTGAATCTTAATAGATTCAAGTTTTCTAAGCTTTTCATCTATCTCCTCTCTCGATATCTTCCTGAATAAGGGTTTAGGCTTGTTGATCCTATGGCCTGAGGGTATGAGCTTCTTGACATCGCTCCACCTAAGATCTTCAACTCTCTTATCGAGATTTAGATAATCCAATATCCTCTGGGACGTGAATGGGAGATATGGGGCTGAGATCACCGCTAATGCGTGGACTACTTGAACCAATACGTAGAGAGCTGTATCCGCTTTTTCAGGATTCGCCCATGGAGCTGTCTCATTCAGATATCTATTTCCCTCCTGAGCGAGTCTTAAGATCGTTTTCAATCCGGCCTTAAACTCGCATCCCTCGATTCTCTTCTCAACTTCTCCGGCGAACTTAATTCTACTCGATAAGATCTCTTCGTCTCTCTCATCGAGTTCTCCGGGCTTTGGAACTATTCCATTCATCTTTGAGTAGAGGAAGGTCAATACTCT
>Ga0180302_10001052_pt1 | contig 12912 bp, 15 predicted proteins | sample GuaBasSediGuay17_FD_121794 | JGI IMG/M metagenome (GOLD analysis project Ga0180302, IMG submission 121794) | Subseafloor sediment microbial communities from Guaymas Basin, Gulf of California, Mexico - Guay17, Core 4571-4, 12-15 cm | ecosystem: Environmental > Aquatic > Marine > Hydrothermal... | reverse complement strand
TAGCCTACACCCCCAAATTCAACGTGGTTTTCACTAATGACCCCCTAAGCAGGCAACTCTTCGCCGAGGCAGGCTTCAAGGTTGAAGGCATAAAATTTTACAGGAGAACCTTCTACTCAGCAACCTATGTTAGAGGGAAAATGTTGAAGGGTGAAAACTGGGAGAACCTCGTTCCAGCGGCAGTCGCCCGCTACATTAAGCAGATTGGAGGGGTTGAAAGGCTTAGAAACCTAACCAAAACCGATAAGGTTAAGCCTTCTCAACCCAAAGCTCCTCTCCAACGCCCACCTTAAGCTTCTCTGAAGCCTTAGCCTGATTGGCTGAAACCTCAAGGGTTCCCCAGCTTCCAATCAGTGTTAGAAGCTCTCCAACCTCAGCCTGCGAGTAGGCTTGGAGAAACCGCACCGTTAAGGCCTTACGCTCCTTAAAGGAAACCTTGAGGAGGCTTCCAGGCTTAACATTAAAGGCTTCTAGCAGCTTCCTCCCAATATTGGTAACCAGGTTTCCAAACCTGTCTGCGTAAACTATTTCACCCCTAATTTTCCCTTCAAGAATCTTAGCCTGCGGGATAACCTCCTCCACGAATTCGGAGGTTTCCACGCCAAGGCTTGAAGGCTTAACCCCGCAGGCTAAACGAGCAGCCGTGGGGGCGAAGATGTCCCTGCCATGGAAAACCTCCGTGAACCGTTTGGGGAGCTTCTCGCTTCTAATCTCGTATACCCGCTTTAAGCCGAGTTTTCGAGCGGCTGGGAGGAGAATTCCATTGTCAGGTCCAACGAAAACTGCGCCCTCAGCCTCCACGATAAGGGGTTTTCTTCCTCCCCCAACTCCAGGGTCTACTATGGCTAGGTGAACTGTTCCCCTCGGAAACCAGGGTGCAGCCCTACTGAGCAGGTAGGCTGCAGCCCTAAGGTTGAAGGGTTCAACCTCATGGGTGATGTCCACCAGCGAGGCCCTAGGGCATAAGCTTAAAATCACCGCCTTCATTTCAGCTACATAACTATCCTTCAAACCGAAATCCGTTAGGAGGCTTACTACGGGTCTACCCAAACCCCCCACCAAAAATCTTTTATTCAAACCCAGCAATTTTAAGATAAGCATCTCTCCCCTTTAAACCAGAATTTTTAGGTGTAAGGATTTTGGGTTTTGAAACTCTGCTCATGACTCCAGGTCCAACCAACACTCCCGAAAGGATTTTCAAGGCTATGGCTAGGCCCATCATAAACCATAGGGGTCCAGCCTTTAGAGAACTCTACAGGAGCATCCTCGAAAACCTGAAGTATGCCTTCCAAACGAGGAATGATGTTTTCCCCTTGACGGCTTCGGGAACCGGAGGCGTGGAATGTGCTGTAGGCAACATCGTAGCTCCAGGAGACAAGGTTTTAACCATCCACTTCGGAATCTTTGGGGAAAGGCTTAGGGAAGCTGTGGTTAGGTTTGGAGGCAAACCCGTAGACGTCTCAGCGGAGTGGGGTGAAAACCCAAGCATCGAAGAGGTTGAAAGGGCTTTAGATGAAAACCCTGATGTGAAGGCTGTGGCCACCGTCTACAATGAAACCTCCACCGGGGTAACCTGGAGAGCCATCAAGGAGCTTGGAGAACTCTGCCAACGCCACGACAAAATCTTCATCGTGGACGCCATTTCCATTCTGGCTGGAGATGAGCTACCCGTAGACGAGTGGAAGGTGGACCTCTGCATCGCTGGAAGCCAGAAGTGTCTGGCCTGCCCTCCAGGGGTTTCCATGGTCTCCGTCAGCGAAAGAGCCTACCAGGTTTTAAGGGAAAACAAGCATAGACCATTCTACTTTGACCTTGAATCCTATCGGAGCTTCGCCTATGAGAGAATGGAGACACCCTTCACCCCCGTTTTAACCCTCTTCTACGCGCTGGATGAGGCTTTAAAGTTTCTTAGGGAGGAAGGTTTGGAAAACAGGATTAGGAGGCATAGGCTGTGCGCTGAAGCCTTCTATGAGGCCTTCGATAGGGCTGGCCTCCGAACCGTTTCTAAGCCTGAAAACCGCTCCAACACGGTTATAGTCTTATGGAATCCGCCTGGAATAGACGGGGAGGAAATGCGTAGGATGGCTAGGGAAAACCATGGAGTAGTCATCGGTGGGGGGGCGGGCAAGCTTAAGGGGAAATGCTTCCGAATAGGGAGTATGGGAATCATCTGCCAGCCCTTCGTTTCAAGAACGCTGAAGGCTGTTTTTGACAGCCTCTCCAAGCTTGGCTACGGCTTCCCTGAGGAGCCCTCAAAAATCATCAGCGAGGTAGAAGGTAAACTGGAGGAGGGGTTAGGAAGGCTTCCCCCTCTTAGCCTTTAACCTCTCCTCCACGAGGTTTAAGATTTCCACGGCTGCCTCCTCCTTCCCCATCCTCTCAAGCTTAAGGGTTTCCCCCCTCTCATTGACGATGAGGGCATCGATTGCCTCAGCCTGAAAGCCTGTTCCAGGCTTTGAAACGTCGCTGGCAACCACTAGGTCTGCCCCACAGGCCCTAAGCTTCTCTAAAGCCTTCTCCCTCAACCCTTCAAGCGAAACCCCATACTCGGCTTTGAAGGCTACGAGGAAGATTTCAGGCCTAAGCTTTTTAACCTCGTCCACCAGTTTTGGTGTAGCCCTAAGCCTAACAGTTAACTCCTTAAACTGGAGGGTTGATATTTTGGCTGGGGAGGGCCTTTCAACTTCGTAGTCTGCCATGGCTGCAGCAGCGAGGAAGGCGTGGTATTCACCTGTTTTAAGCTCTTCGAGGGCTGCCTCAAACATTTCCCTAGCCGTTTCAACCCTAATGGTTTTAGCATCTCTTGGAGGCTTAACGCTTCCAGGCCCATAGATGAGGGTTACCTCCGCCCCCCTACGTAGGGCTTCAAAGGCGAGGGCTACCCCCATCCTCCCAGAACTCCTATTCGTTATCAGCCTAATAGGGTCTAAGGGCTCCCTCGTCGGACCTGCGGTAACCAGAAACCTGAAGCCAGCCAGGGTTTTCGGGGTAAGCCTCCGAACCACAGCTTCCACCACCTCGTCTATGTCAGCCATTTTCGCCTTCCCCTCCTCAATCCTCGGCTCAACGATTTCGAAGCCGAGCTCCCGCAGGGTTTTGAGGTTCCTCTGCACCGCTGGGCTTGAGAGCAGTTGGAGGTGCATGGCTGGCGCTAGGATTACGGGTATTCCGGCTCCCCTAGCAGCCATGGCGAAACCTGACACCGCATCATTATAGAGACCGTGAGCTATTTCGGCTAGGGTGTTGGCTGTTGCGGGGGCGACCAGCATGAGGTCTACTGGTCTTTCCCCCTCCGGGGGTTTGAGGAAGGCTGCGATGTTCTCGATTTTACCTGTAATCTCGGTTACAACAGGGTTTCCCGTAGCCCACTCCATAAGTTCGGGGTTAAGCATGGCCCTCGCCTTAGGCGTCATCGCAGAGTAAACCTCAGCTCCAAGCCTCATAAGCTTCCTGGCGAGGGCTGGAGCCTGAATAATGGCAACGCTTCCGGTTAGGGCTAGGAGAATTCTCTTGCCTTCAAGCCTCCGGCTCTCCGAGCCTAGAAGGCTCTTTGAAGGATGCTTGAAATCCCACATTCCGGTTTTCTCCCTGCCTCTAAATCCTTTACGAGCTTGGTGAGCAGCCTGTTTAGGGGGGTTGGAACTCCAAGGCTTCCACCCAGCCTAGCTAGGGCACCATTAATATAGTCTATCTCCGTCCTCTTCCCCCTCCTCAAATCCTGAAGCATGGAATTGTAGTTTTCAGCTGTGGCCTCCGCCGTTTTGAAGGTTAGCTCCACGGGGTCCCTAGACAGATGTACACGGCTTTTCTCCGCAACCCTTACACCCTCCCTAACCGTTTCAGCCATGGCTTCGGGAATTCCATCCGCCTTGAGGAGTTCACCGTTTCTAAGCCCGGTTAGGGCTCCAAAGGGGGTTATCCCAGCATTTACCAAGGTTTTCTCCCAAACCACCGCTTCCATAGAGTCTTCAAGCCTAGCCTGGAGGCCAGCCTTCCTCAAAAGGTCTACAAACCTTGCAAGCCTCCTTAAAGGTTTATTCGCAACCAGGGTTTCGCCTAAGCCCGTACACCGGATTACCCCTGGGCCTTCAACATAGGCCCCGCAGAAGCTTACACCCCTAACCACGGGGATTAGGGGGCCTAAAGCCTCAGCCACCTCACCTTCAACCCCCAGCCCATTCTGCAGGCATAGGATGGGAGCCCCGCTTGCTGCGGCTATAGGTGAAACCTGAAGAGCAGCCTCAGCCGCCTGGTAGGCCTTAACCGCCAGCAGGATTAGGCTGAAGTCCTCCAGCCTCTTAATTTCGCTTGGGAAGCTAACCGCCTCGTAAACTCTGGTTTCCAAACTGATTTTCCCGTGGACTTTTAAACCATTTCTCCTTACGGCTTCAATCATCCATGGGCGCCCTAGAAGGGTGACCCTGCAACCTATGCTGGAAAGGATGGCCGTGTATAGGCAGCCTATCGCTCCGCCACCCACCACCAGCAGCCTGAAGTCCCCCCGCATCATTTTCACCCCAAAACCTTCTCCCACTTTTTAATTTTCAAAACCTCTGAGAGGGTGCTTCCAGCCCTTATCTCAGCCCTAATCCGCTCCTCCTTTTCCCTTACATCTTCAGCCCTATTCGCTATTTCAACAGCCATCTCCCTTGGGATTACCACCACACCGTTATCGTCTCCAACAATCCAGTCTCCAGGCCTAACCTTCACGCCTCCACAGGTTATTTCCACCCCCGTTTCTCCGAAGCCTTTTGGGTCGCCTGCAGTGGGGGTTATCTCCCTGGCGAAAACGGGAAAGCTGAGCTGCCTTATTACTTCCACGTCTCTTACAGCCCCATCGATAACCACGCCTCCAAGCCTCCTCCCAACAGCGCTGTAGGTGGCAAGCTCACCCCAAACAGCCCTATCGCAGCCCTGAGCCTCAACCACGAGGATTTCACCCGGTTTAGCCTGCTCTATGGCCTCTATAGGCTTCGCCCAGTCTCCCGGGAAGGTTCTAACCGTGAAGGCTTGACCCACCATTTTTAAGCCTGAAACCAGCGGCTTTATGCCTTTCATTTCACCCCTCCGATGCATGGCGTCGGAAATATTGGGGGTTGAAACCCTTAGGAGGAGGGCCTTAACCTCCTCCACTCCACCCTTCCTATACTTGGGTGAGGCTAGGGGCCTCCGGCTTTTCAAAGCCTCCTTTATCCTTCGGGTGGCCTCGGAGGCGTCGGCAGCCTTAATGATGGCTCCCCCAACAATCACGATGCTTGCTCCAGCCTCCACAGCCTCCACTGCTGTTTCACTGTTTATCCCCCCGGCGATGGCTAAAGGTATCCTAACCCTGCCTGAAAGCTCTTTTAAAACTTTGATGGGGTTAACTCCACGCATCTGCTGGTCTATTCCAACGTGAACGCATAGGTAGCTTACACCTAACTCCTCAAGCCTTGAAGCCCTCTCAGCCATTCTTTCCACGCCTATTAGGTCTGCCATAACCTCTGCTCCATAGCGTTTCCCAGCCTCCACAGCCTCCCTCACGGTGCTGTCGTCGGAAACCCCGAGGATGACCACTACGTCGGCTCCAGCCTTAGCCGCCATCTCCACCTCCACGGAGCCCGCGTCCATGGTTTTCATGTCAGCCACGATCTTCCTGCCTGGAAACCTTTTACGCAGTTCTCTTACGGCGTTTAGGCCCTCGCTTTTGATGAGGGGTGTTCCAGCTTCAAGCCAGTCTGCTCCACCCTCCACTGCCTCCTCCGCAACCTTTAAGGCTCGGTGGAGGTCTGAGAAGTCTAAGGCCACCTGGAGGATTGGCTCCAAGCCTCCTATTCCTCCCCAAGGCTTGAAGCCAGCGCTCCAAGCCTCCTCCTAATATGGTTTAGCGCTTCAGCTAGAATCCTCCGATTATCGTAGGAGGATACGAGTTTTTGAAGGTTTTTCAGGCCGGCTTTCCTGAGTCTTTCAACTTCAACCTTCAGTTTTGGGAGGGCTCTAACCACATTGTCCACGATGGTTATGTTTGCTTTTAGGGCTGAGCGGGAGAGGGGGTTGAGGTCTACGGCTATCACCCTCTTACCCAGCCTCCTCAAGGCTTCAACCCTATCCCCATCCTCTATGCCAACCATTACCAGGTCGGCTTCCCCTATCCCTTCAGCCTCCACCAGCCTCCTCATACTTTCCAGCCCCCTCAAGCTTTCTAAGGCTTTTACGCCCAGGACAACGTTGGCTCCAGCCCTCCTCAAGGCTGAGGCTACAGCCTGCTCCCTAACCCTTGAACGATAGAAAAGATTCACTTCGAGCGGGGCTCCAGTTGCCTTGGAAAGTTCGACGAGTTCCCTGGCGCAGAGGGCAGCCATATTCCCGTTAACGGAGATTACGGGTTTTCTGGCTAGGAGGAAGGAGGCGGCTGCAGCCCTAATCGCTTTGAGGGCGAAGACCTGGGTTTCCTCGCCGAGAAGGTAGTCGAAGCATTCTCCTCTCCCATGGGCGATGAGGCCTTCAGGCACCACCAGGCCTTCAGCTAAACCCTCAACCATCCGCTCCCTAACCGTTAGCGATTCAAACCTTGGATGGCTTCTCGGAATAGGAACCTTCACAATGGTAACCTTAACCATTTCAGCCTTCAACCCTTACACCCTCCTCCGAAACCTCTGAAAGGGTTAGGCGGCTTCCCCTAAAGATGGGATGACTTAAAACCGCCTGGAAGCGTGGGAGTTCCTCCACCCTTATCAGGGTGAAAACAGCCTCCCCAAGCATGTTCATGGAGGCTTGAAAGCCTTCAGAGTTAAGAAGCCTTAAAGCCTGTTTAACCCTAAAGCTTTCGAGGCCTAGGGCTTCCGAGAACCCTCTTGAGGCTTCAAGGAAGCCTTCAACCGTAGGGTTTCCCTCAAACTTTTCGAGGAAGGCTTCCCCCACCCTCCTGATGAGTCTTCTAAAACGCTGGTTTGAGAGCACCCCACGGGTTGGAAGGCTACCCCAGCATAGGGAGGCTACAAGCCAACCCTCAGCCTGAAACTTTTTAACCAGGCCGAAGCTCGGCGCTCGAGCCCTAACTCTCAAGCTGAACCCTCCAAAGGTTTCGGCGAGAACGCTTCCAAGCCCAGTTTTGCATTCGATTTCGGCTAGGTGTGCAAGGTTTGCAGCCTCCAGGGGGGTTAGGCCTAGGTTTAAGGCTTCGTTTAGGCCTAAGGCTACTCCTAGGGCTCCAGCCCCGCTGGCGCCGTATCCAGCCCCCACGGGAACCTCAAACCTATGCGTTATATGCACGTGGTGGGGCTGAAGAATCTTAGGCTTTAAAAGCTCGACAACTCTTTTTGAGACCTCCCCCCGAATTTGGGCGCCAATCCCCCTAACTTCAACCTTCCACCCTGCGGAAGGTTCAGCCTCCACCCATGTTCTAACACCACGCCCAAGCGTTACACCCACACCCCTAGAGCCTCTCCTAAGCGGGTTCCGGCTTCCATCCACTGTGAAAAGGCCTGTGATATGGGATGGACAGAAAATTTCTACTCTCCTCATCACTTGAAAGCCTCCTCGTTTTGTTTGTTTAAGATTTCCTACAAAATCTTCATAGATCTATGAATTTTATGTAGACACAACCTTAAATAACATGTTAAGGAAAATTTTCTGGATACCCTGGTGAGTCTTGAATGTCCGTGGCTAAGGGAGACTTCATTCTGATAGACTATGTGGCAAGGGTTAAGGAGACAGGTGAAGTCTTCGACACAAGTCTGGCTGATGTTGCTAAGGAGGCTAAAATCTACAAGGAAAACACGGTTTACGAGCCCATGCTCGTCGTGGTGGGTGAAGGCTGGGTTTTAAGGGGCTTAGACGAGCAGCTAGAGGGCTTAGAGGTTGGGAAGAAGGCAACCCTTGAAATCCCCCCTGAGAAGGGGTTCGGGCTTAGGGACCCCTCCAAAATAAAGCTCATACCCTTGAGAAAGTTTAGGGAGAGGGATATTACCCCCTACCCTGGCTTGGAGGTTGAAATTGACGGGAAGCTTGCGGTGGTTAGGAGCGTGGGGGCGGGAAGGGTTCAAGTGGACTTCAACCTTCCCCTCGCAGGCAGAACACTCATCTACGAGGTTGAGGTTAAGAAGAAGCTTGAAAGCCTTGAGGAGAAGGTTAAGGCCCTCCTCCACCGGAGAATACCAACCATACCAGTTGAAAAGGTGAAGCTGGAGTTTGGAGAGGGAGGAGAGCTAAAGGTCAGCCTGCCTGAGGAAGCCTTAATCGTGGATGGTCTCCAACCCTCCAAGCGTGGGCTAACCGTCGACATCTTCAAACTCCTCCCAGAGGTTAAAGCCATAACCTTCGTTGAAACCTATAAGCGTAGGGAGGAGAAGCGTGAGGAGGCTAAGGCTGAGGCTGAAGGTAAACCTGAGCAAGCCTCACCCCCCTCACGGGGCAGTTAAAAAAGCCTAAGACCTCAATGATCTTATAGGCTCCCCCACTACTCAAAGCCGTAGGCACGCATAGGCTGAAGTACTCGCAGGATAGCCTTCCACACTCTTGGGGTGTAAACTTTATGAGGGCTCCCTCCACTGCCTGCTCAACCCTAATGGCAACCTTTACAGGAGCCTTCTCAACCCTAACGAGGACAGCTTCCCCTAAAACGGGGCATTCAATCCTCTTATCTCTCACCTCCACCACCTTGTAGGCTAGGTTCGGCTTAAGCTTCCCATGGCAAACCCTTGAAAAATCACACCTCCTACAGGCGGCAGCCTCCCCCTCATAAACGAAAACATATCCAAGCCTAGCCGTTTTCTCGCCTAGAAAGGTGAAAATTCCACCGGTCAACCCAGATAACCTTATTCCCTACTAAGCAGATTTAAGAGTAATGTTTTTATTTTAGGGTTGAATATGAAAAGTAAGGCCCGCTTTCCCGGGTTTTAAACCCCATTCTGCTCATTAATGTTTCGGGAGTAAGCCCGTTATGTACCAGCCAGATTGGAGCGAAAGGATTAGCAGTCTACGGTATAAAGGAACGACTACTGTTGGAGCTATCTGCAGGGATGGGGTGGTCCTAGCCACCGATACCAGAGTTACCATGGGATACTTTATAGCTCACAAGCGAGGTAAGAAGGTTCACAAAATCGACGACCACCTAGCCATGACTATGGCTGGTGTGGTAGCTGACGCCCAAGCTGTCCTAGAAATTCTAAGGGTTAATGCAAGCCTTTACAAGCTTGCCAATAAGAGGCCTATGCCCGTAGCCGCTGCAGCAAGACTTGCAGCCAACATCCTCTTCTACAATAGGCTTCTACCCCTAATCCTTCAGGCCATCATCGCCGGAGTGGACTCGGAGGGTGCTCACATTTTCTCCCTTGATCCCTTTGGAAGCCTGACGGAGGAGAGGAGGTTTTTCGCCACGGGTTCAGGTTCACCCGTGGCCTTCGGCATCCTGGAGGATGGTTATAGGGATGGGATGACTGTGGAGGAGGCTGTCCCCCTCCTGGTTAAGGCGGTTAAGGCTGCCATGCGTAGGGATGCGGCCAGCGGGGACAGTTTCGACCTGGCCATCGTAGACGGTAAGGGCTTCAGGGAGCTCAGCGAGGAGGAAAAGGCTAAGTATGCCTAGTTCAAGGGCGAGTCAAAGCCAAGCTCAGCCTGCAGAAACAACCCAAGCGAAAATCATGCAGATTATTCTCCAGCATGTTCCAAGGGAGGCGGAGATAACCAGGGTTGAATTTGAAGGGCCAAGACTTGCCATCTACACGAAGAAGCCTGAAATCCTTCTAAGCCAGAGCTATATTGTCTCAGATATTGTAAGCCTGATAAGGAAGCGTATAACCCTGCGCTCCGACCCCAGCATCCGCATGAAGCCTGAGGAGGCTGAAAGATTCATCCGCTCCATTGTTCCAAGCGAGGCGGAGATAACCAACATCCTCTTCGACGAAAACATTGGTGAGGTGGTTATAGAGGCTAAGAAGCCAGGCCTCGTCATCTCGAAGAATGGAGCCACCCTCCAAGAGATCATTAGGGCGACGAAGTGGAGGCCTAGGATTCTCCGAGCCCCACCCATACCCTCCAAGATCATAGCCCACATCCGCCACTACCTCTACCAGGAGGTGAAGGAGCGCCAGCGTATCCTCAGAAATGTTGGGGAAAGAATTTTTAGGACGCCCCTCTGCAAGAGCCAGGAGATCCTAGTAACCTTCCTTGGAGGCTTCCACCAGGTTGGACGTTCAGCCATCCTCATCCGAACCAGGGAGAGCAGCATCCTCCTAGACTGTGGCATAAACCCTGGAACCCTAAACCCCGAGGACAGCTTCCCAAGAATAGACCTAAACGAGTTTGACCTTTCAAGCCTCGACGCCGTGGTGATCTCGCATGCGCACCTAGACCATTGCGGGCTTCTCCCCTTCCTCTACAAGTACGGCTATGATGGTCCCGTCTACTGCTCGGAGCCTACGCTAAGCCTCATGGCCCTCCTCCAGCTTGACTACCTCGACGTGCTCTCTAGGGAGGGGGTTATCCCACCCTACGATCAAAAAGACGTAAGAGAAATGGTTTTACACGCCATACCGCTAAGGTATGGGGTAGTCACGGATATTGCGCCAGACGTGAAGCTTACCCTCCATAACGCAGGCCACATCCTAGGCTCAGCCATTATCCACCTCCACATTGGGGAGGGCCTCCACAACATTGTTTACACGGGAGACTTCAAGTTTGCAAGAACCATGCTGCTTGAGTCAGCGGTGGCCAGCTTCCCAAGGGTTGAAACCCTAATCATGGAGTCGACGTATGGTTCCCCTGAGGATGTTATGCCTCCACGCCATGAGGTTGAAGCAAGGTTTGCCTCCCTCATAGCTGAAACCCTGAAGGCTGGGGGTAAGGTTCTCGTCCCCGTGCTGGCGGTTGGAAGAGCCCAGGAAATCATGCTCGTCCTAAACCAGTATATGAGGGAGGGTAAGATTCCAGAGGTTCCCGTATACATCGACGGAATGGTTAACGAGGTTACAGCCATCCACACCGCCTACCCAGAATACATGTCAAAGGAAATCCAGAAGATGATCCTCCACGAGAATATTAACCCCTTCCAGTCTGAATACTTCGTAAACATTAAGAATACGGATGCGAGAAGCGAAGTTTTAAGCGGTTCACCCTGCATTATCCTCGCCACCTCCGGGATGCTTGAAGGAGGACCAGCCATCGAATACTTCAGGGAGTTAGCCCCAGACGAGAAAAACATGATTATATTGGTGAGCTACCAGATTGAGGGAACCCTAGGCCGCAGGCTTCAAAGCGGGATGAGGGATGTAACCCTCATAAACCCTGAGGGGAAGGTTGAAGTGATAAACGTTAAGTCGAGGGTGGAATCCGTGGAAGGCTTCTCAGGCCACAGCGACAGAAACCAGCTTCTAAACTATGTTAAGCGTTTAACCCCTAAGCCCCATCGAATCCTAGTGGGCCACGGTGAAAAGTCGAAATGTCTCGACCTAAGCTCAACCATTCAGCGAATGTTCAAAATTGAGAGTATGGCACCTCAAAACCTTGAAACTCTAAGGCTTTACTGAGCCTTCCTACGCCAAATCTTGATTTTAGGTGGGGTTAGAACTATTCTTTCCTCACCTAGGCGTGCTATGTCTCCTCCAACAGCCTCCACGAAGGCTTTAAGCTCTTCTATGGCGTCCTTAACCGCTTCTATGCTGCTCACCGCTAGAGGGGTAAGCTTCACGATGAGCACATTTCCAGACCTAAGCTCAGCCTTTATTTTCTCCAGGTCTCCATACTCCTTCAGGGGGATAGCCTTAACATAGGCTAAGGGTTTCTCTTCAGCTTCACCCTCAGCCTGGGAGGCTGACTGCTTCAAATTTTAGACCTTCCTGCAGGTTCTCTAAAGACTTCTTCCACATAATAACTATAAAGCCTTTATACTTGAATAAGTTTCGCTTTAAAAGGGTTTCCGCCAATTTTAAGGTTTTTTCAAGCTTTAAAGTTTCTATAAAGCTTCCAAATTCTATCTCCAACGTAATGAATTGTTTTAACCATTTTGCCTTTTTTAAGTCTCTCCACCTCGCTGGATGGGAAGAGAGATAAGCCTAAAGCTAGCGGTTTACGATGTTCATCGTCGAGTATGGCGACCACTTCGCCTTCCCCGAATTCTCCTTCAACCTTGACGATGCCTGGCCTCATAACATCCGCCCCCCTACAAATGTGGGGTATGGCTCCCCTATCCACGGTGACTTTTGGAAGCATGTTTAAGGCTTTCGACATCAGAGTAGGCATAACCCTTCCATCCCCATCGACGAGGAGTAGGGGCTTCCCCTCAGCCAAATAGACTTCGAAGCCCCCCTCAAGCTTGCAGACTTCAACCTCAAACCTCTTCGGCAACTCCTCTAAGACTTTCTCAGCCAGCGGTTTGGGAAGTCTTCCGAGAAGCTGCATGAAATTTTTCACTTTAACGTGGTGTCGTTTCAACTCTTCACCTAAAACTATTTCAACAAGTTTAGCTTTAAAATCTCTGGGTAGCCTCTTCCTCTCGGAGGACTTGCCGGATGCCCGAGGATATGGCTACAAAGCTGTTGGAGGAGAGTCTTGGAAAGGTTGTGCTAGTGAAGTTGAAGGGTGGCAGGAGTATTAGGGGTAGGCTTCAAGGCTTCGACCAGCATATGAACCTACTCCTAGGCGAGGCTGAAGATGTTTCCTCAGCCGACAAAACCGACAGGCTTGGAACCATCATCGTGAGAGGCGACAACGTAATCCTCATATCACCACCAAAAGTAACCTCCTAAACAAAGCGCCCAACAGGGGGAGAAGCCATGGCCATCGAAATGGGGAAGTTTAACAAGCCTGTTCACCGGAGATGCCGCCGATGCGGACGTCACGCCTACCACATTCGGAAAAAACGCTGCGCTGCCTGCGGGTATGGAGCCTCCAAAAAGCTAAAGAAAACCTTCAAACCCAACCGCTAAAGTTTAAATC
>Ga0180302_10001051_pt1 | contig 12912 bp, 16 predicted proteins | sample GuaBasSediGuay17_FD_121794 | JGI IMG/M metagenome (GOLD analysis project Ga0180302, IMG submission 121794) | Subseafloor sediment microbial communities from Guaymas Basin, Gulf of California, Mexico - Guay17, Core 4571-4, 12-15 cm | ecosystem: Environmental > Aquatic > Marine > Hydrothermal... | reverse complement strand
GTCAAGAGATGTTAACAAATATGTTAAGACAACACCTCAACACGTTAAAGCTGCAAAACAATTAGTAAGTAAAGGTGTTGAATTAAAGCCTGGAGACATAATTTCATACGTTAAAGTAACTACCCCAGTAGGTGTAAAGCCTGTTCAACTTGCGCGCATTGATGAAATTGATGCCGACAAGTACATAGGGCACATAAGGACAACGTTTGAACAAGTCTTAGACGCCCTAGGAATAGAGTTTGACGAGATAATAGGCGTTACAACATTAGATTTATTCGCGAAACATTAGCTCTTCTAAGAGGCTATTTTAAACTCCCTACCTTTCATAGCGTTTAAGTTCTTAGCTTGCCTAAACGCTTCCCTAAACTCAAGCCTAAGCTCATATTTAAGCCTCAACATCTCATCTCTAATCACGCTGTATTTTTTCACAGCCTCGAAGTCCACTTTATTCCTAGCCAAAGCAAGACCTCGTAGCTAAGGGAGCTACATCTAACCAGCATATTCACGCTAAGCTAAAAGCTTTTACCCTAAGCTTCACGCCATTCTTAAATAATCCTCAGCAAAGAGTTTTGAAGGAGAGCGTGAACACAGCTTGAGGCTTCTGTTAATACATGCTGACTTATTCGAGTATGAAGTGAAGTCTAAAGCCATAGACTTAGCCGAAGAGGTAACTGAATTAAACAGAAGAGGCGTAGCTGAGAATGTACTAGTAGCGTTTACTACTGTAGAAAGCTTAGACGAAGAGTATCTAGAAGCTGTAACTTTTGAAGCTGTAGCTTCGATAGCTGACGTAGCTAAGAAGGTCGGAGTTTCAAAAGTCGTCGTATACCCCTATGCACATCTATCTTCAAACCTAGGAACGCCATCTGCTGGTATACGTGCGCTTAAAATGATTGAAGAAAAGCTCAAAAGCTTAGGTTTTGAAGTTATGAGAAGCCCATTTGGATGGTATAAAGCTTTTACCATTAAGTGCAAAGGACACCCTCTATCTGAGCTTTCACGCACAATAACAGTTTCTAAGGAAATAAAGAAGGAGAAAGCCGAAGAAATCGAGGAAGCCCCTAAGTCAACGTATGTAATATTGACACCAAGTGGTGATGAGTATGCATTAAACGAGGGAGACTTCTCAAGTCTGCACATACTAAGTCAAGACCCTTCATTAAAGCAACTAATTGAAAACGAACTCCACAAAAAGCAGGTTGGCGAGACGCCTCCACACATCAAGTTAATGAAGAAGCTTGAACTTGTAGACTACGAACCCGCATCTGACATAGGTCATTTTAGGTTTTATCCGAAAGGAGCAATAATCAAAGACTGCTTGCAGGAATACGCTACGAAAATAGCAGTTGAAGATTTAAAAGCTATGAAAATCGAAACCCCATTTCTGTACCGTCTTGACCAACCTGATATAGCTGAACAAGCTTCCCGCTTTAGAGAACGAGACTATAGGTTTAAGGTTGAAGGACGCGAGTTTACATTAAGGTTCGCGGGGGATTTTGGGCTTTTCAGGATGATGAAGGATGTCATAGTGAGCTATCGCCAACTACCTTTAAGAGTATATGAGCTTTCTCACTCATTTAGGCTTGAGCAGAGCGGCGAATGCGTAGGCTTAAAAAGGTTAAGGGCCTTTACCATGCCGGACATACATTGCTTCTGCAGAGACTTATCTCAAGCTATGGAGGAGTATAAAGAGCTCTTCAGATACTACACTAAGTTAACGAACTCCATGGAAGTAGACTATGCCGTAGCCTTTAGAGCAGTTAAGGACTTCTACGAAGCTAACAAAAGCTGGTTTATTGACTTGCTCAAAATCGTTGGCAAGTCTGCTTTAATAGAGCTATTGCCTGAGATGAAGCATTACTGGGTTGTAAAACACGAATACCAAGTAATAGATTCGGTAGGAGGAAACATGCAGTTGGTGACGGTGCAGCTCGATGTAGAGGACGCGGCTAGATATGGAATCTTTTACGTCGATGAAAATGGAGAGAAAAAAGGCTGCATAATACTGCATAGCTCAATGGGCTCTATAGAGAGGTGGATTGCTGCAATACTCGAGCAAGCTGCTAAAAGCATTAAGGAGGCCAAACCTCCAAAGCTCCCACTATGGCTATCTCCAATACAGCTTAGAATAATACCCGTATCCGAACAATACCTTAATTTCGCATTAAAAATAGCTGAAGACTTCTCTCGTAAAAAGATAAGAGTAGATGTAGACGATAGAGACCTAAGCGTTGCCAAGAAAATTAGAGAAGCTGAAACTGAGTGGATACCATACGTAGTAGTTATCGGTGAAAAGGAAGTTAGTAGCGGAATACTAACCGTGAGGATAAGAGGAGAGGGTATTGTAGAGATGCCTCCTGCAAAGCTTGTTGAAGAACTTGAAGCTCAGCTAGCAGATAAGCCTAGGATACCACTGTATCTACCGGAGAGGCTTTCTATGAGGCCTAAGTTTGCTGGCTAATTGACGTGAAGGTTATAAAGCTTTATAAAACAGCAAGCCGAGCATATGGTTTAACTACTTAAAATCCCATTAGGTGGACTGCTTAATGGTTAAGCTGATCGCAGTTATAGCTGACTGGGAAAAAGGAAGCGAATACTTAGTCGAAGCTTCTAAGGCAGTGTGTGAAAAACTTGGAGTTGAGCTTGAGATTAGAAAAGAAGACTGGGATTTTCTCATACAATATGGTGAAAAAGACGAATTCGGCGGTGTTGATATACCTCAACTATTTATACAGACAGCAAGTGGTGAGGTAAGACACGTAATGACGCGCACCCCATTAACATCAGATGGTAAACCAGATATCGAGGCTGCGAAAAGGAAAATCATTGAGGTATTGGAGGGCTTAAAGTCTTGACAGAAGACATAGTGATCTTCTGGTCTGAAAACGGCTCGATCAAATCCTCAGAGAAGGTTAAAGGCAATTTACACGAGGTGGTTAAGGAAGCTGTAAAGAAGTCTCTTGACTTCTGGGATGTCGACAAATCTGATTTAGTGGTGTTAAAGGACATTTACCCGTTGTCAGTTAAGCTCCCTCTAACTAAGGAACAATACGACAAGTATTCAAACTATAACTTAAGAAGAGCTGGTAACGAGGCTACCTTCGAAATACCCGTATACCTGATATCTTATGATAATGAGTGGCGCGGAGATAGCTACGTAGATCACAAGGTGGTCATTGTAGCGCCTCGAGTAGACGACTTTGTTGAAAAAGCTATTCAAGAGCTTGCAGTAAGCTCAACAAAAGAAGTTGTAGAAGGAGAAGAGCTAGCAGAGGAAGAGGATATTGAAGAGTAGCGGGCTCGCATAGCCCAGATCTTCATATGGAGTTCAGAACCCGAATTCTCGCTCATAGCCCGCTAGATATTGAGTTAGCCGATCTTAGAGAAAAAGCTTATCCGGCTCTTAAGGTGCTTAACGATATATACTCCTCCTACGAAAATATGGTAGTGGAGAAGCCTAAATTTCATGTAAATAACATAGTGAGGAAGATCCAGGCGTGGCCGGAAGCATTCCATTAGATGAGCTGAGAAAGGATACTAAGCTGACTAAGTTAGTTTCTGCTTTAATGAGTAAAGGGGTTTCACGTATAGACCCTGAAATCTCATGTGAAGGTTTTTCATATAGGATCGTTGAAGATTCCTTAGCTTTAACGCCCGAGCAAGCAAAGGATTTGCTAGATCAATATGTCGATTTAAGAGCTTTCACCAAATATGTTAAAGATCAGCTTTTACGATGCCCAAACTGCAATAGTTACTTTATACAAGGTCGTTTTCGCTGTCCATTTTGCAATTCAATAAATCTTGAAAAAAGCTACTTAATAGAACATTATGCATGTGGTACTCTTAGAAGGAAAGAAGACTTTGAACGTGATGGTAAATTAGTTTGTCCAATATGCGGCGGCGAGCTTAAGACTGAAGGCGTTGATTACCGTTATGCCGGCGCATGGTTTACTTGCAGAGACTGTAAAAAACAGTTTAACATGCCTAGTGTCAGGTTTGTATGTAGAAGATGCAACATGGAATTGTCCATTGATAAGATAGAGTTAACAATACTGAACTCCTATGCAGCTGAAGATGTCGTTGTTAAAATGGTCAGTAAAGAGACTATTGTAGTAGCACCACTTGTCAACTTCTTAAGAAGTCTCGGATTAACGGTTTCCTCGCCTGGTACACTAGTGGGGAAGTCTGGTGTTCATCACATTTTCGATTTAATTATTGAGATAAGGTCTGAAGGAACGTCTGCTCCATTAGCTGTTGACGTTTCAAAGTCTCTTGAAGGAGCGTCAGAATTTGATGTGATAGCAATGTTTGCTAAAGTTGTAGACGCTGGAGTGAAAATCCCTGTCTTAGTTGCTATGCCTAAGATGTCTGATATGGGGAAAAAACTTGCAGCATCCTATGGAATAAACGTAATCGAGGGCACGTCATTAGACGAACTCTTCGAAAAGTTCCGCTCTTTACTGAAGGACAAAGTGAAGTTATAGTTATAAATGCTATTTAACAAACATCATAAAGGCTATGGTGGCTACAGCTGTTAGTATCACAACATGTTTTAAGCCACCTAACACAGTTCCCTCAGCTAATTTTCCAGCTATAAGTCCTCCAAATACAGATTGTATTATCGCCATGTGGTAAAAAAGCCTCTTATAGGTTATGTATGGGACAGCAAAGGTCATGATAGTTCCAGGAATAGCTGGTTGTTCAAATTGACTTATCGGGTAAAAGAAGTTATTGACTATAACTACCACTACTACAATAAACGCCAAAGCACCAATGTAGACAACTCCTGCATATGTTCTCATAGCCGCGCTTCTCTCGTCAGCCATTGATTGAAATTCTGTAATGAACCTCGCAGTCATGTCCATTAACCTTGCCACATCGCCGCCATACCTAGCAACTTCCACAATCTGTGCACAGACCCTTCTCACGAGCGGAGTATTAACCCTATTTGCTAGTGAATGCATGGCTTGTTCTAACGTTGCCCCCCAGGATATTTGGCGAACCGCCTTCTTAATCTCTTTAGAAAGCGGACCATAACCACGTTCTGAAACTGCCTCTAATGCGCCGATAAGTGTTAGCCCAGTCCTTTGTGCTTGTGCAATGTCTCTAAGCAAGTCAGGCAACCTTCTTTCGATAGATTTCTTCCATTGCTTCTCAATATAATGGAGGGCACCTGATGGAGCAAGAGCTGTCATCACTGCAAATGCTATGAAGTAGTCAAAGGTCATAGTCCAGAAGTACTTTACATAGGCGTAATAGATTAGGAGGGTGGCTACACCTGCAGACGCAGCTGAAACCGCTACTTTAGCCTTTTTACTGAAAAGCGGCATGTATTAAGCCTCCGTATGCACAAAGGAATCTAACAACACTAAGAACATTATCGATAAGATTGGGACGGCTACATACGTCAATAGGTTTAGGAAGAATAATGGGTTCACACCAGCACCTCCAACAAACGACAAGACCGCTAAGAGAATTGAGAAGACGAGAGGCATAGCTACTAACATAGCAATGTAGACTTCAGCCATAACGCTCAGCGTCTCAATCGTCTTTCTTATCATAATCCTCTTATGTACCATTAAGTTTCTCGCTTGTCTAGCTAGATACTTCTTAAGATCTCCTCCAGCGCGCGCAGTAGCCGTAAAACCACTTAATAAATCTGCAAAGAGCTTCGAGTAAGTGCGTCTAGCTTTTTCATCAAGTTCAGTTAAGATATCCTTTCCTAAAACTTCAACGTCTCTAACTATCTCGGCAGCTTCCTCCTGAATATGCAGCTCAGAATCCGTTACGGCAAGAGCTTTAAACAAGCGTTCAGGAGGTATGCCTGCGCTAGCTAATACAGCCATATGGCTGGCGGCGTATGGAAGAGCACTTTCAAGCCTAGTTCTCTTACGAGCCGCTACAAAACTTGGATATAGGTAAAACCCCCAGAATATCGCGACAAAAGCCAACAAGCCTATGCCAATACTCATCGGTATAGGATATGGAAACTTAATAATGAACTTAAGCAAGAAGTAAAAGTATCCTGTTGTAGCAGCAAAGCCTATTATAGAGAACAGTACCATCATGCTAACATAAGCTGGAAACGCAATCTTTATGCCAGCTTTTCTTAAATATTCATGGAGATCCTCGAAATGGGGTAAGGCTCCCTCAATTTTCCCTCCAAGTACTCTGTATGCGAGTACTGAGGTTCTGGACTTTGACTTCTTCCTTTTCTTCCCTTCAGCTTTCATGACGAGGCCAGCTCTACCTTTGCCCTTATGTAGACGTTTTCGGGAGACATATAGTATTCTCTGACCACATTACCTACATCTGTATAACGCCTTATATTCTTCTTAACCATCCACTCTAAGATAACCTTGCGTCTCTCAAGCTCTTCCAACACTTCCTTATAGCTTAGCCCGCGTCTCTCAATAACCTTTCTTATTACAGCGCTCTCTTCAAGCTCCTTTATTATCATCTCATGCCTATCTTCTCTAGAATTCCACCTAAACACGTCTTGAAGTTCTAAACCAACTCCTGGCGTATAGCCCTTCACTTCAGTTAAAGTGATAGTCCTCCTAGCAGCTTTCTCGCCAATACGTACTCTAGACTGAACCATTATTATGTCGACTAACCCTATCAATGCTCTAGGTATGTTCATTGGCGGAGATTCGAGCCTCTCAATGACTGCTAAAGCGTCTTCGGCATGTATGGTTGATTGAACGCCGTGGCCTGTAGCTAAAGCTTGAAACAGCGTATACGCTTCAGCCCCTCTAATTTCACCCACAATTATGTAATCTGGTCTCTGTCTCATAGCTGCCTTGAGCAAGTCAAAGAGTGATACCTCCGCCTCCCTTAATCCAAAACCTGTTCTAGATACGAGTGAAATCCAGTTCTGATGGGGCAGCTGAAGCTCAGCCGTGTCCTCTATTGTCACAATTTTAAGCTCCGGTCTAATGAACATCGAAGTGCAGTTAAGCATAGTAGTCTTACCAGAAGCGACTCCGCCAGCCACTAATAAAGAGCACCTATTTTCAACAGCTAACCATAGATATGCAGCCATGTCAACGGATATCGTCCTAAACTTAATTAAGTCAGTTATCGTTAAGGGATCTGCTCTAAAACGCCTAATGGTGAAGGTAGAGCCCTTCCTTGAGACTTCAGTACCATAAGTAGCGTTTACTCGGCTACCATCTGGCAATGTCCCGTCCATAATTGGCTGAGCAACCGAGATATGCTTACCACATTTATATGCAAGTTTAACCACGAAGTTGTTTAGTTCCTCTGCATCAAAAACCACGTTTGTTGGCAGAGATTCGTATTCCCTATGCCACACATAAATAGGGATATTAGGTCCATCACAACTTATATCCTCTATCATGTGGTCTCTCATCATAACATCTATCTTACCATAACCTATAAAGTCCCTGATGATGTAATACAAGATCTTCTGTAATGTGGACTCAGACATCTTAAACTTATAATCCTTAACAATTCGCTTGACGTTCTCTTTTAAAATCTCTTCCGCTTTTTCAGCTGTTAATTCCTTTACACTTACGTCAAGCTCGTCGTATAAGATGCTCGTAATCTTCTTCAACATTTGCTGTTCCTGCTCAAATAAGGTAGGCTCCATCACAATATACTTCAGCTGTCCAGTTACGTTGTCTTGTGCAATGGCGACATACGCATGAGGCTCAATAACAGGATAAACTTCCTTAAAAACAGGCATCTCCTCTCTTCTTTCAATCACCGTAGTGCGCTGTTCTTCTCTTCTCTCCTCCACCATCTCTGATCGACTAAACTAGTTAGTCAAAAGTAATCTAAAACACTTTCTATTAAAGCGACCGTAAACATCAAGGGGCACATCACATCAGGAGAAAAACACTTATATACTCTTCAATGTCATAGCCCTAACACTAGAAGAACATCTTCATAAGAGGGTATTAGGAGGTATAAAGCTTTGATCAAATCAGTCAAGCTTAATCGAAAAGCAGTCTCTCCCGTCATCGCCACAATCCTACTAATAGTCATTGCTGTAGCAACTGCTATAGTAGTATACACATGGGCTATGGCATTTGTAGGCGGGGCAACAACAGCAACAGGACCTAGTGGACAAATGCAATTAGACGCATACAAAATATGGAGCAGTTCTAACGTTACCTTCTACGTAAGAAACACCGGAGGTACAACTCTTAACGTAACTGAAATTTACATCGACGGAATATTACATGACTATGCAGGTGTAGGCGCCAAAAGCAATATAACTGCTGGCAGCTACAATAATTTCACGGCCAATGATCATGGGAAATTTGTGGTATATTATGAGGGGGGCGACTTCGACCCTGGAGAAGTGGGTTACATCTTTGTATACGCAAGCACATCTTTGAATTTAGCTGATGGTAAAGCTCACACTGTAAAACTCGTTTGCCCCGATGGTACTACTTTAGCCTTCTCAATAAGAAAGAAGTAATGCTAAGCAACGGCAGGTAAGCATTAAACTCTACTTTCTTTTACCTTTCCAAAGAGAAAAAGTATATATCACAGTAGCTTTAACAGCATCGAGTAGCAGCATAGAAGGATGTGAAAATTGATGGAAAAAAGCCAAAATAAAGCTGTTTCGCCCGTTATTGCCACAATACTATTAATAGTCATCGCTGTTGCAACAGCTATCGTTGTCTACACATGGGCTATGGCATTTGTGGGCAGTGCAACAACAGCAACAGGACCAGGAGGTCAAATGCAATTAGACGATTACAGGATATGGAATAGTGAAAATGCCACATTCTTTGTTAGAAATACTGGAGGTGTCACATTAAATATCACACAGATTTATATTGACGGGGTTCTTCATGAATATAACGGCACTTTACTTAAGGAAGATTTACTAAACAATGCTACAGCAGGCACGTTAAACGCAACAGTATACCCAGAAGCAACAGGGAATGGTATATTCTTGGTAAATTACACTGCTGGTAGCTTCGATCCGGGTGAAGTGGCATATATATTTGTCAGGGCTGATACATCTACGTTAAACTTAGCTGACGGCAAAGCTCATACAGTACAACTCGTTTGCCCCGATGGTACTACTTTAGCCTTCTCAATAAGAAAGAAGTAAAAAAGCAAATGTAAAAAAGCAAATACCTTCTCCCTCTTTTTATTAAGAAGGCAATGTACAAGACTACGAGATCTCAATAATCCAATTCTTAAGCGGAAATGGTAAATCATCAAGCATTATCGTTAAATCCTGCATATCACATAAGACTTCAAATCGCTTGTAAATTTCGCCATTAGGTTTTATAAGTTTAACAATCATCCCCGCCTTGACGTTATCTATCACTATAGTTGAATTACCATAAACCCTCACGTAGTCGAAACAGCTGATGCTATTTACATCTTCATCTATTAAGCCAAACCACCCACTAGTTCTACTAATATCCTCTGCATAAACTTTAGCCAATAAATATGAGCTATTGTCATAATATACGAAGCCCTCTAGCCTAGTACCATTTAATGCAAATTTAATTATATACCACGTATCATTATCTGGTCCATAGTTTGTATTTCTTGCCAATACCCTCTCATTAAAGAAAATGGATAGATTCCTAGTTATATTAACTATACTTGCCCACCAAGGAGAAGGCGGCGGTGGGACGCGATATATCTCCTTTGTTGTCGTGAAGTTTAGCACATATGAAGTGCTTCGCTGATCTCCCGTATTTCCAGAGCTTCTGGCGAATATACCAGCACCATACGAAGAAGAGCTTTTAGTCAAAGTATAAGATTTAACCCTAATTTGAACTACGCAATCTGATATTTGAGCTACTTTATTTAACACCATAGCGCTCCTAAGCCATAAACACCCTTGGCTGACAGATGGAGCAGACCCGCCATCTATGATATAGGTATTCCAGGCTGTTGTATTGAGTGATGTCCCTTCAAATTCATCTTGAAATATAAGCCCTCTAGACACGAGCTTTAAACTCCCATTTTCATAATACCTATAGACATCACCACCCCAGATAACATCAGCCTTATATCTGACTAAAAATCTGGGAGTAAATACGTTGCCCTTAGTAGTCACAACTCTCACTTGGATTCCTTCAAAATATGGTTGCGAAGTATTAAAGTCAACTTCCTTACCCGAGGCTATGACTAAGCTAGCATCAACTACTGTGTGGTTAACCCAGATGTAGTCCACGATCACGGTGTTAGGAGAAAGGTTTCGAATCCTTACAAAAGTGAAACCTCCATTATCGTAGACATAGACATCAAGTTTCTCAGAGCTCCTCCAAGCTTGTTGCTCCTGATACTCCTTAACCGCTATGACATATTCAGACAGGTTGTTCATGATGAAATAAATGGTTGAGACAGCGGCAAAGAATATTAACAAGAAGATTAGTGCCCCAACAACAGTGCTTATAGCTTCTCTTCTATGGACTAAAGCTACATTCATAAACATTACCTCGCTTTGAAACCACCTTAGCCACGTAAAGATTTTCGCTTATTAAAAACGAAGGAAAGCTCACGTTAATCCAAGACCAATTTCCAGGAGCTACGCACACTTCTTCATGAGGTGTGCAAGCAGTACCATTAATAATTACTGATACAACTTCAATATCCGTGCTACCATAGTTGTATATTGCGAATGAGATATTAGAAGTAGAAGCGTTAACATAGAAGTAATCCACTATTACAGCTTGTTCTTTAAGCGATTCGGAGCTAGAAGTAAACATTTCTGTAAAGGAGCTTGAGAGATCTGAAAAACTTCCTTGGGCATAGGAATATATCATAGCGCCAGCAGCAGTAACTATTAAAACCATCATCACGCTAGCGATGATGACGCTGACGCCTTTATCCACGAGCCTTCACCGCTGACACTTCAAATGCTTATGATACCTAGTTGAAATAGGTTTCGTAGAACACTTTCACTCAACACCCAGAGGGGTTTAAATACCCTAGAGAAAGAGATTGGTGAAACTAAACTTGCAGGCGATATTAGGAAGCCCGGTGGACATTGAGCTTCTCTTAAATAGCAGCTTTTTAGAAGAAACTCCTTTACGTCAAGCAACGAAATTATATGTTCTGGATGCGTGGTTTACTAACGACAGAAGACTATTATCGAGGCTTAGCGAAAATGCATCCTTTGAAGTAATACCATCAGCTTTACTTATCGACTTCGACATATTATCTGATGAAAAACTATCCTTCTTAGCCGCTAAAGCAATCTTTGAGAAACTTCCAATGAGCTGGTTTTTAACGGGGCTAGCTGCGTACCTTTACGAACTCCCAATAGCTACAATGCATTACAAGCTTTACAGCGCCTGGAAGCTGGTTAACGTGAAGGTACTAGACATAAAAGAGCTTATTAAAAGGCTCACATAGTAGCGGTCTCGTCATATATCGAGTTCCGAGCTTTGACCCGCGATCATCGCCTAAATAGCTTTATTCAACATAGGTTTTTATTCCTTGCTCTCTAGAAAAAGTGAGTTTAAATCCGTTGAACAGGTATATTGAAAAACGAGCACTCTGCGAGGATGTTCTGATTGAACCAACTAATAGACATAGCTAGGCTATTAACCTTAGGTATAATGCTATTTTTAGCGTCAATTCAAGATTTTAAGACAAGGGAGGTTGACGATAAGATATGGCTTGTCTCATTACCCATAGGCATTGCATTAACATTTACTGACATAGCTTTAAACTTCAACATTCACTTGGTATACCTAACCATGTTAAGCATCGTTTTCTCCTCTGCACTAGCCCTCGCGATATACTACTTTGGCTTATTTGGAGGAGCGGATGCTAAGGCGTTGATATGCATAGCCTTTATAGCTCCATACCCTCCATCAGTCGTAAACCCATCAATAAGGCTCCTCAACCCAATATTCCCACTAGCAATTTTCGGCAACTCTGTCGTACTTTCAGTCGCTCTCATCGTAGCAATAGCTTTCAGAAACTTAGCTTGGAAAATTAAGCACCAAGCCCCTCTCTTTGAAGGATTTGATGAACCTATAATCAAGAAAGCTTTTGCCTTATTATTGGGCTATAAAGTGGCAACGTCTAAGCTTAAAGATACTCCTCACGTGAGGATTATGGAGGTACTACATGAAGGAAATGCGAGGAAATTTAAGTTTTTCACTAAAGTTGAAGATTATGACTTATTAAAGCCAAGCAGCGATATCAAGTTTGAGTGGGTTTGGGTTACACCTGCGATACCGCTATTAGTTTTCTTCTTGGCAGGTTTCATATGTTGCATTTTAGTAGGAGACCTGGTGATGATTACAGTCTCGTTTTTCTTATAGCCAAAGAACACTAGGATTAAGTTCACATAACGTGAAAACGTCACAGGTTATCTTTACAACGGATCTCGCATCCTGTTCTCCGAAATAAACTAAGTGCCCTATACACCCTTGTTTACAATCTGTTGAACCAAATCCCTTGACCACTTCGCCATATTCTGCTAGATTTTTTGCTAGGCAGCACTCATGCTTAAGATAAGTCTCAGTATACACGATGGCTTTAACGTCAACTCTCCCATCAGTAGTCAAGTAGTCAATATGCCACTTAACCCTCTTAGACTTGTTTACATGTCTTGAAATTCTACCTAGAAGACCACCAGGTCCTAAAGCTGACCCAGCATATGCATAAACACCTGGCTTAAAATAAAGTTCACCTAGTACCCCCACATCTTTAATCAAGGGGCTTTTAACTTCCAAAATCAATACGTATGTTCCAGGTACTTTCCCAATGTCCATGTTCAATGAAACAACACCGGAAAAAGGTATAAAGTCTTCTCCTTGTAAAAGTCTCCGATTGACGGTGAAGTTTTTGGCAAGGTTTGGTCCTGCAGGTAAACCTGAAGACTATAAAGGCGCTATGGAAAAACTCCCTTTCTACCTTAAGGAAGAGGGGTTAAACGCTCTTGAATAC
>Ga0180302_10001049_pt1 | contig 12915 bp, 8 predicted proteins | sample GuaBasSediGuay17_FD_121794 | JGI IMG/M metagenome (GOLD analysis project Ga0180302, IMG submission 121794) | Subseafloor sediment microbial communities from Guaymas Basin, Gulf of California, Mexico - Guay17, Core 4571-4, 12-15 cm | ecosystem: Environmental > Aquatic > Marine > Hydrothermal... | reverse complement strand
TCATCAAGCTTTATCCTCGCAAGCTCCGCAATATGCCTAATAGTTTCCACATCAACGCCCAAAGGCAACCCCACATACTCAAGAAACCACCAAATATAAAAATTTACACTCCATTTCAAAAATATCACTTTACATGAGAAAAACACTTACATGACGATGCATATTCTCAGAAGAAGGTCGAGTCTACCTCTATTCATAAATGCTCTTTCTATGTCCTACAGTTCTAATTATTATCTGACTTTCGGAAATTTGATAAATTATTCTGTAATCTCCTATCCTATAGGAGAAGAGTCCGCTAAGTCTACCTCGCAATCTTTTTCCAAGATACGGATTTTCCTCTAACATTTTTATATTTTTAAATATTCTAATTTGCGTTTCCCTCTCTAATTTTTTAATTTTCTTCAAAAAGAGGTGTAAGTCCTGGCATTTCTTTGCCAGCTAAAAAATCTAGCATTGCTCCTCCTCCAGTTGAAAGAAAACTAAATTTTTTTTCAAGTTTGTAGCTAAAAATTGCCATCAAAGTCTCTCCTCCTCCCGCTACAGAAAATGCTTTTGAATCGGCAATAGCTTTAGCAATCTCTTTTGTTCCTTTTTCAAATTCTTTTTTTTCAAAAAATCCCAAAGGTCCATTCCAAATAATTGTTTTTGCTTTTTTAATTATTTTTTTAAACTTTTTTATTGTCTTTTCTCCAATATCAAATTTTTCTCCTTTATAATCTAAAGGCAAAACAAGCTTTGGATGAGAAAAATCTATTTCAAAAGCAATCTTCCCCCCAACTAAAACAAAATCTGCTATCTCAAGAAATCTTTTAATCGCTGGAAGTTTTGTCTCAATTTTGGCTCCTCCAAAAACTGCTACAAGAGGTCTTTTTGGTTTCTCTATAACTTTTGTCAAATTTTCCACCTCTTTTTCAAGTAAAAGTCCAGCATAACTTGGAAGATATTCTTGAATTTTTGAAACAGAGGCGTGATTTCGATGAGAAACTGAAAAAGCATCGTTAACATAAATCTCTCCAAGTTTAGCCAATTTTTGGGCAAATTTTTCATCGTTTTCTTCTTCTCCTTTATGAAAACGAAGATTTTCAAGAAGAAGAATTTCTTCTTCCTGAAGCTCTTTTACCATTTCTTCAATATTTTTTCCTATGCAATCGGGAGCTTTAGCGATAGAAACATCAAGATATTCAAAAAGTTTCTCTTGAATAGGAGTTAAAGAAAGTTCTTTTTTGAATTCACCTTTAGGTTTGCCCAAATGACTCATTAAAATAATCTTTGCTCCATTAGCTAAAAGATATTCAATTGTAGGAATTGAAGCCTGAATTCTATAATCATTTAAAATCTCTCCCTCTTTTGAAAGAGGGCAATTAAAATCACATCTCACAAGAACTCTTTTGCTGGTAACATTTTCTTCTTTTATTGAGCGAAGTTTCATTTTTTATTTGAGAGGCTTTCTTTTGATTTTGACCTTTCCCCATTTAAAGATATTATCATTTTTTGTCAAAAGCCCGTTTTTTGCTCCGAGTTTTTGAATTACTGAAGTAGCATTTGCTGAAGCAAGTTGGATTGCATATTCAATATCTTCTGGTGAAAGCTTTCTCTTTCTCCTTTCTTTTTTCATAATCCCTGCTACAAATCCGCTTCCAAAAGCATCACCACAACCAGTTCTATCCTCAATTTTTTTAGCCTTCAAAATTCCCACTTCATAAATATATTTTCCATCTGAAATTACTGCTCCCAAAGGGCCCTTTGTCATTATTACTATTCCTTCCACAAGCCTATCTAAAGTTTGGAAAATTTCTTTCTCTTTAAAATATGGAAGTCCTGTACAAAGTGAAGCTTCTTCTTGATTTAAAATTAAAATATCAGAAAGATTTAAAAGTTTTTTGAGTTTTTCTTTTTTAAAGGAAAGTTGAGTGTTTCCAGGATTGACAGCAACTTTTATTCCATTTTTTTTGGCAAAAGTAACTAAAGTTTCCCACAAAGAGGCTAATTTTCCTGAAAGGGGTGCAAGATAAAACCATTTAGCCTTAAGCCTTGAAAAAGGAATTTCAGTTTTTTTCAAGTTTGAGGAAGCACCTCGGTAAACAAGAATTGTTCTTTCATCTCTGCTTGATAGAATTACAGAAAAATTGGTAGGAGTTTTTTTGTCAAAAAATAAAAAATCAGTAGAAATACCTTTTTTCTCAAGCTCTTTTTTTATCTCTCTTCCAGCAAAATCGTCTCCTACTTTTCCACAATAAGCTACAGAAAACCCTTGATTTTTAAAAGTAAAAGCAGTATTCGTTCCTCCTCCTCCAGTTAAAAAAGCGATTTTTTCAATTGGGATTTTTGCGCCCAAAGTAAAACAAATACCTTTCCCTGTAAAAAACTTTTTCTCTTCTTTTATTTTTTTAAAATCTTTGCTTTGAAGAAATACATCTTGAGTTGCCGAACCAAAAGTAATAACATCAAACATAATAAAAAAATATTTATTGAGAAGAAATCATCTTCAAAAATTCTTCCTCATTTATAATCTTTATACCAAGCTGTTTTGCTTTCTCGTATTTTGAACCTGGATTTTTGCCAACTACCACAAAATCAGTTTTTCTACTGACTGAAGAAGAAACCTTTCCTCCAAGCTCTTTTACCTTCTCGGAAGCTTCTTTTCTTGTCATTGAATCAAGCTCTCCTGTAAAGACAAAGGTTTTTCCAGCCAAAATTGCCGGCTTTTTTTCTCTTTCCTCTACTTTTATTTTTACTCCTACTTTCTCTAAGCTTTTTAAAAAGTCAATATTTTCTTTTTGAGAAAACCAATCTTTTATACTTTGAGCCACTTTTGGTCCAATTCCCTCAATCGCCATCAGCTCATCATAAGAGATTTCTTTGAAGACTTTAATTAAGTCAGAAATGCTTTTAATTTTCTCTCCAAATTTTTGAGCTAAAAGCTCAGCCGTCTCCTCACCTACATATTTTATTCCGCAAGCGGTTATAAATCTATCAAGAGTAATTTCTTTGGCTTTTTTTATGGCATTGACAAGATTTGAAGCAGATTTTTCAGCAAATCTTTCAAGGGGCTTTAGATCACCTTCTTTTAAAACAAAAAGGTCAGCCGGCTTTGAAACAAGTCCTTCATCCATTAACTGATCAATAATTTTTGGCCCAAGTCCTTCAATATCAAAAGCCTTCTTGGAAACGAAATAATAAAGTTTTGTTTTCTGTCTTGCTCCACAATTTTTATTTGAGCAATAATGGGCTACTTCTCCTTCAGGCCTTATCACTCTTGCTCCACAAATTGGGCATTTTTCTGGCATTTTAATCTCTTTTGCATTTTTTGGACGAAGCTCGGGAAGGGCTTTTACTACCCGGGGAATAACATCACCTGCTTTTTCAACAATTACTGTATCTCCTATCTTCACTCCAAGTCTTTCAATTTCATCTGCATTGTGAAGAGTAGCTCGGCTAACAATTGTGCCTTTTATGTTTACTGGTTCTAAAACTGCTACTGGAGTAATCTTTCCTGTTCTTCCTACTTGAAAAACTACATCTTTCAAAATTGTAGTTGCCTGCTCTCCTGGCCATTTAAAAGCTATAGCCCAGCGAGGAGCTTTACCGGTGTAGCCTAGTCTTTTTTGGTATTCTCTTTTGTTAACTTTAACTACCACTCCATCTATCCAGTAATCTTCTTTTTCTCTCTTCTTTTCCCATTCTTTCCAAAATTCAATTACCTCATCAATGTTTTTACAATGACGGAAATTCTTGTTAACTTTAAATCCAAGCTCCATTAGTTTTTTTAACTCCTCAACTTGAGTCTCTGGAATTTCTTCTTCTGGCCAAGAGAGGTCATAAATGAAAACATCTAATTTTCTTTCTGCTGCTACTTTCGGATCAAGCTGACGAATTCCACCAGCAGCTGCGTTCCTTGGATTGGCAAAAGGTTCTTCTCCTCTTTTTTTTCTTTCTTCATTAAGCTGATGAAAAACTGACTTTTTCATATAGACCTCTCCTTCAACTACTACATCTATATCTTTTTCCATTCGGAGAGGAATACTTTCAATTGTCTTTAAGTTTTGAGTTACATCTTCTCCCACTTTTCCATCTCCTCTTGTTGCTCCTAAAACAAAAAGTCCTTTTTCATAAGTTAAAATCACATGCATTCCATCAATTTTAAGTTCAACGCAGTAATCAATCTCATCAACCCCAAGTTCTCTTTTGAGTCTTTGATCAAACTCTCTTATCTCCTCTTCATTGAAAGCGTCATTGAATGACCATTGAGGAACTTTATGACGAACTTTTCGGAATTTATCTAAAGGTTTTCCTGCAATCCTTTGAGTAGGAGAATCAGGAGTAATAAACTCTGGAAATTGCTGTTCAAGTTCATAAAGCTCATGCTTTAGCGAATCTAAAGCTGCATCGGAGATTTCTTGCCGATCAAGAACATGATAAAGATATCGGTGATAGTTAATAAGTTTTTTAAGCTTTTCAATTCTTTCTTTAGCTTCTTCTCTTGTAAGCTTTTTCTTTGGCATAGTCTTTTGTGAATTTCACATTTATCTTATTATAGCCAAAGAAAAAACTTGAGCAAGAGAGAAAAAATTAATAAGTTAGCTCTATAGCTCGATGAATATTCTCTACTTCCCCAAAAGAATCAAAAGTATTTGCTGCTTCAATTGTAACAGTAACTGTAACTTGATAAGGTATTTCTGGATCTGATCCATCTTCGATTTGCCAGGTAAAAATATTGCTTGGATAAACAGTAGGAGGAGAATAATTCTGCTTTATGAGCATATAAAGAACTCTTTCTGCTCCACTATCAGCAGCTGCATAGGCTTGAGGGGATTTTTGAAAATCTCTAAAAACTTTCCATTCCTTCACAATAGAGGCTGAAGTGAATACAAATATTGCTACAAGAATAGTTAAAATTATAAGTGCTGATACAAGAAGCATTGCCCCTTTTTCTTTTTCTTTTTCTTTCTTTTTCATTTTTATTTCTTTTTTTCTCATAAATTTTATGGACAGTATTTATAAAGTCTGGGTGAAATAGTAGTTTGAAGAGAAAGAGGTCTTAAAGGAAATTGACTAATAGCAGACTTAGCTTTTATATAAATTGTAACCGAAACTTGGGGTCCCAAACAGAGATCAAAATTATTCACAATAAATTTTAATTCTTCTATCTCAATCTCTGAAGTAGTAAACACAGCTCCATTCCGAGCTAAAAATTTTCCCGAAAAGCTACAATTGCCATTTGAATCGGAAAGACAATAAGTCACCGTTTCCCCATTATAGTTTGTAAAAGTTAAATCGGAATCATTATTTCCTTTTTGGGTATCAGAAATATCCTTCATCATCCTTATTTCCCGACCCATTTTTTCTATAGCAAATTGAAGCTGAGAACGGAGACTTTGAGAAACAGTTATTCTTCTTCTCACTCGAGTGGCTCGAGTAAAAGTTTCAAAAATTATTAAAGAAATAATAGCAAAAATTGCTACTGCAACAATAATATCTATCAAAGTTAAACCTTTTTCCTTTAATCTTTTTTGTTTTGTTTTAAAAATTTTCATAGTTTTTATCTCCAGTTGTAAAGAAAGCTTTCAATTACAACAGGATTTGAGGAAGCTTCATACCATACTTTACTTTTTATTTTTATCTCAAAATCTAAAGCCCCATCACCGTCAAAATCTCCTTTTGAAATTTCAATTTGGCGAGTATAAGGAGTAAGTTGCCAACCAGCCGGAGGCGAAGAGTTTTTTGTTTGAAGAAACATAGAAGAGGAAGGATCAAAATAGACTTTTAGCTTCCAAGATTCACCCGCTCCTACTGAATTTAGTTCCCATTCTCCATTGTTGAGGATTGGAATAAAAACTCCTGTTGGAATATCTTGATCCCATGGTTTATCAGCTAATCTATTTGAATCTCTAATGTTTCTCACAATTTCTATTCCTTCTTGGGCCAGATAAAGAGCTGTTGTCTTCTCAGTTAAAATTTTGTCAAATCGAAGAGCCTGATTTAGAGAAAGTAAAATCCCAACAAAACTTGTCCCCACAATTGCTACAGCTACAATAATTTCAACCATGCTAAACCCTCTTTGAAATTTTCTTCTCTCTGGGAACATTTTTTAATATTCTATTTTACCTGAATCATAAACTTTAAGACTTTTGCAATATTCAGGACAAGGTAGTCCCTTAACTCGAAAAACTACCTCTCCTACAGAAATTGTAGTTGTTTTCCCTTTTACAATTATAGTTGGCTCGGGAGGCACAAAAATCACTTGAAGACATTGAAGAGGAGTACCATCTCCTTTTTTTAACTCTTTTATTTCCACTCCATAAGGAACCTTAATTTTTTCTATCATTTCTACTGGATCATCATATTTTCTATCTCCATCATTATCTGCAAAAAGAATATAACTATCTGAATCTCGAGGAGGGCATCCATTGCTTAAACTTAGAAAAATTCCATATCCTCCTTCTGGAATATTTCCTGCGTTATCAATTGTCATAATTCCCATACTTCTTGTTTTTTTTAAATCATCCGCTAATTGTTGAAGAGCAAAAGTTAAATTTGTTCGAGCTCTATAGCGAGAAAAAATCACTATTCCTGCTCCAGCCAAGAGAGCAATTACTGAAATAGTAATTAATGTCTCAATTAAAGTAAATGAAGTTTTTTTTATTGTTTTGGAATAATTTCTTTCCACCATGGATATTTCCCTGCAGTAAAGGGAATACTCTTTATTACATAACAGCTGTAACCATCTTGATCGGTTACCTCATGATAAACATCATAATAAGGCATAAATGTGTAATAAGTATGCTTTGGATTTTCCTCGGTACTATCTGTAGTTGGTGTTCCTCCAAGATAGTTGAAATCCCAAAGATAAGTAGCTGTAGTTCCTCCTGTTCCACATTTAACTCCAGGAGAAGTAGCAGTTCGGAAACATTGGGATTGATCAGTGAAACTTATCTCTTCTCCAATTTCAGGATTAGTAGGATTATAAGTGAAATCAACCACTGGATAGCGATGTTTTGGAGTAGTAAAGGAAAGAGGATTTCCGTTTTCATCTTGGGTTATCCAGTCAGTAACATTATCTCCTCTATCCCAAGCTCTTACTCGCCAATAATAAGTTTTGTTATATTCTACATTAGTTGTGAAAGTATAAGAGAAGACAGTTCTTGAAGAATCACAGAAGAATTCAAATTTTCCTGTATCAAAGTCTATTGCGTTAAATGTTGGATCTTGACTAAATTGAAGCTGGGCATATTTTTGGCAATCACCAAGAGGCATATCTGCATCTGTAAATGTCCAATAAACTACTACTTCTGGAGGATGAGTCTCGCAACAATCTGGATTAGGACAGACATATGAATCATTTACATTATCTGAAGTTACTTCTACTACTGGAGGGGTTGAAAAGGGACCAATTACAAAGAAAGTGCCAGAGATTTCTGTAGTATAAGGACCATCAGGAGCGGTTGATTTATCAGTAATTTCTGCTTTGTATCCAACAGTTGTCCCCTCAGCAAAACCATCTACAGGAATTTCTACTGAAAAGGCTGAAATTAAATCTCCTGTTCCATCGCAAAATCCATCTCCATCAGCATCAATGCAATTTTTTATTAAACTCCAATCACCTCCATTGACATTATAGTAAACTTTAACTTGATAAACACCATAGTTATCAAAACTAGTCACTGAAAGAGTCACTCGATTAGTTTTATAGTCAATCACTTGACCTCCATTGGGAATTGGATTTCCTTCATTGTCATAAGCTACTATCGAACCTTCAGGAGCTTCTCTATCGCAATAGGAATCAATTTCAGAAGAAACAAGCTCGCATCCTTCTTCACTACACTCATAATCCATCAAAGTAAGCCCTTCACAATAATCAATTGTCTGAATTGGTATCTCTGGTATACAGTATCCGCTATGACATTTTGTTTCCTCTACTTCTTCGCAACCACTAGAATAGTCAAAACATCCTGCGCTCTCCTTATATGAGACGCTTTCTTCTATTCCAAAAGAAACCGTAGGTTCAGGATCAGTAGTTTTTCTCACTCTCACCCAATCAAAAGCTATATCTTTAATATTAGCCGATCCGGCACTGCTTCCTGTAAAAAAGCCAAGGAGAAGATGGAGAGGTTTGTCTTTTTCAAAAGAACCCGAAATAGTCTTTAATAAGGTATAGTCTCGATAAAGTTTAATTGAGTTTGGAAGAATTCTTGTAGACAAAATATGAAAGTTTTCTCCGAAATCTCCTGTTACATATCCTCCCAAATCTAAAAGCGTAAATACATTTCCAGAACCAAGATCGTAAGAGGAAGCCAGACCAGATCCTGCCCAATATTTTACTTTCCTTTTATGAGTACCATAATCAATCATATATAAAACATTTGAAAGGCCACAGGAATTACTTCCGCACATATATTTTTTCTCAGAAACACTCATTCCAGCATAATAATAACTATAATGAGTCCATCTTACTTTTGATTCAAAAACACGATTAAAGGCAACATCAGAAACAGGATTTTTACTATAAACAGAACCTTTATAGATTCGAAGTAACCCTCCCCAAATACCGGTAGAGGAAGTTTTTCCCCAAATGGAAGTATTAAAGGTGTTAAAATCGTCAAAAAAGTCAAAAGTCATTTCTCCATTACTTAAAGAAGATGCCTCAGGATTTCCATAGTACATATAAATTGTTTGGGTAGAAGAGGCTGGGATTTCTGGAATTTTTACCCACACTATAGCTTTTTGAATTCTTGTAGTTAAGCCATTTTGAATAAAACTTAATGACTTTAAAACACTATCTTCTGGAAAATGAGCAAAAACATATCCTTTTCCTTTTAAATTTTTGATTGAGAAAATTTGCCAATTTATTTCTCCAGGAGCCTTGAAATAAAGAACCACTCCATCATTTCCCCAATCTTCTTCATGTCTAACAATAATTCGATGCCAACCTGAAGTTAGATAAATTTGGCCTCGATGGTTGTAGCAATTACAAAAACCATGCCCACCATACCAGGAAGCAACAATATTTCCATCAATTTCTACTTCAACCGCATCATCTCCATCAATAGCAAACTGCCAATATCCTGGTCTTTTGACATAAAAGTGAGCAAAATAAAACCAATTAAAGTAGTCTCCATTTTCAGCTGAGGGAAGTCGACGAGGACTATAGATTTCCTCTACTATTCTTTTTCCCAAAAGTTGATTAAATTTATAATTGTTTATTAGTTGAAGATGATTTGCTGGATGCCCTGATTTTCCTTTATACCTCACCCTTAAAATTCCTCCTACTCTTTCAACCCAATAAGAAAGTGGTGTTCCATTTGCATCTGTAAATCTTAAATCTTCAAAACCAATTTTCATATCGTCATCGTAAGGAATCTCAAGTTTGACTTGATATTCCTCCAAAGAATAACTATTTGAAGTATTGTCAATCTCAATTAATTTTCTTTTTGTCCATGTACCAGAATCACATTCATTCCCCTCATTTGTCGCAATACAGCTCCAACGAGTTCCAAAGCAAACTTCTTGACGACATTCATTATCTAAATCACAATCAAAATAAGTATTACAAACTTCACCACAACATTTACCTCCAGTGCAAGGAGTTAAATCAGGTTGATCATCGCATTCAGCTGAAATTACATCAAAAAAGCCTGTATCATATCCTGTATTAGGAACAGGAGCAGTATCAGTTGCAATTGATCTGTACCAAACCCTTGTTCCAGCAGGGAAACCAGCTTCGGGAATTTGAACTGAAAAATTAGCAATATTTTTTGAAGGGTCAGCATCACATTTTCCGTCAGTGTTTGTATCAACACAGGTAAAGATTTCGATCCAATTTGTTCCATTAATGCTATAGAGAACTTTTACTGAATAAAGAGTATTTGGACTAGGATCACACGGTGCTAGTTCAAAACTAGTTACATTTAGTGTAATGGGGTTTGTTTTTGTATCTATCACTTCTCCACCATTTGGAATTTGATTTCCATCGCTATCATAGGCAGTAATAGTGGTTACGGGAGCTACATCATCGCAAGCAGGTTCTTCACAATCTATCAAACCATCACAATCATTATCTTTTCCATCGTTGCAGTTTCCATTGCTAACTCTTTCATCTCTATCATATCCATTGCAGTTACAATTACATTTGATGCTGTCTCCATCCCAATTATTTGGTTTTGAACAATCAATGGTTTGAATTAAATTACATCCTGTCCCGATGCAAGCATAATCTTTACAAAAATCACCTGAGCATTGATCTTTAGAAATGCTTGTCCACTTATAGACGCATTCGCCCGAAGAACAATAGTAATCTCTTATTCCGCATCCAAAATACCCCTTCTTACCAAGACAAGGGCTTGTTTGCCAGTATCCATAACAGCCATCACAATTTGTCCCACTGCAACAATCTCCTCCCTCATTAGCTGGAGCACAAGTCCAGGAAGTACCAGAGCAGATTTCTATATAACATTCACTATCATAGTTTGAAGGACAGGAAAAAGAAGTATCACAAAGTCCTCCACAGCATTTTCCTCCTCCAGGACAAGGACTTAAGTCTGGTTTGGGGGTTCTGTCAGGATTGAAACAACTAGAGCTTAATACGGTAAAAGAGTAAGTAGCAGTGGAAGCAGTATTTCCCCAAATATCAGTAGCTTCTGCTTTATATTGAACAAAAGTACCAGCTGGATAGGGGCCAATTAAAATTGAGAAATCGCCAATAGTTCTTCCAAGAGGATCTCCGTCACAAATACCGTCTTGATTGCTATCATTACAAACAAAGCTGTATTGCACTCCATCTACAAAATAAATTATCTTTTGACTTTGAAGACCAGACTCATCTCCAGCAGTAGTATGGAGAGTAATCTCATCTGTGTCTAAAACTACATCTGAGGGAGAATGGGAAATAGCTACAGCTGGAGGAGTAGTATCTGAAACTACCTCCACTATGAGTTGAGCGGGAGAATTATGAAAACCAATTACACTGTCATAGGGATAAAAGATGATTTTAGCATCACTTCCCCAAGTTGAGTCAACATTATAATCACAGGTAGGACAAAGAGTATAGGTGCAAGTATAGGTAGTCCCATCCCCAGAACATGACATTTGAACTTTATCTAATTTTAACTCTCCGCCTGCTGGAGACTCGATACTAATGAAATAGCTATCAAGATTAGCCTTTCCTTGAGGATCATTGATTACTGCGGTAATAGTATTGGTCTGATCTACTCCAAATTGACCTGAAATTCCATCTCTTTTTGCTGAAAGAGTAACTGAAGCTACTTTAAAAGAATAATCAAGAGAACAATCAGAAGGCTCGCATGTTTGATTATCGGCTGTGTCTTGAGCAAATGACTTATAATGAATTTCAGTTCCGGAAGAAAAAGGACCAATTTGAAGACTACAAGTATTATTTTTACCTACGGGGCTACAATCATGAACATTACTTGTAATCCAATTATCAGAAGACCAAGAAATTGTATGATATTTAAGACCATAATCGTCAGTAGCTACCGAAGTAAAAGTGATTAAATCTTGAGAGAAAACTGTTCCAGAAGGACTTCGGGAAAGAGTCAGGGTTGGAGGAGTAGTATCGCAAAGACTTCCTGCAATATCTGCATAAATTGCTTCAAGTTCATCACTTGAAGGAGCTAAATGATAATCTGCTGGTGCTGAAGCAATTTGTTTCATAAGCTGTTCCTCTGGTGATCCAGGCTCAATATCATAGCCAATTGTAATTATTCGAATTCCTGCTGATTTAGCTGCATCGGCTTCTTGAATCGCAAGAGCTGGATTGTCGGGATAACCATCACTAACAATTATCATTGCTTTTGGAGAATCTGCTCTTCCATTTTCACCTAAAAGCTCTTCTCGGGCCTTTCTTATTCCTCCTGCCATATTAGTTGTTCCTCCTGGTGCCAAAGTATTAACTGCGGTCTTAACCGCTACCTTATCAAAAGTAAGAGGACTATCTAAAGTAACTCCCGAAGAGAAAGAAACCAAGCCAATTTTATCCTGATCATGAAGGTTATCAATAAAACCAGTACAATCATTATCGTTAGTTGCGTTACAAGATATAGGACAACAATTATCATTATTTATACATTCTGATATTTCTTCACACTGGGGTCCATTTAAAGCTTCTTTTACCATTTCCATCTTTGTTTTTGTCTCACCTGAAATCGTCTCAGCCATGCTTCCAGATCTATCTACAACTAGTACTATATCTACAGGTTTACATTGCTGAGCCAACACGGAAAAAGCAGAGATTAAGAAAATAAAAAACAAAGAGAAAAGAAAGAAAACAAAAATTTCAGGAGCTATTTTAAAAGCTTGTGGTCTTTTTTTATTATTTTCAAAAAAACTCATGGTTTTGCACGGACTTATTTATTTAAGTCTCTTTCGAATAGCTACTCCTCCAATACCAATTGCAATTACTTCTTCTGCTCCGCAGGCATTATCTGCTTTCAAGTAAAAAAGATTCTTTTTTCTCTCCCAAGAAGGTTGAATGTAGCCTTTCTCTCCCACTTTTAAAAGAAAAGCGTTTATAGGACAATTACCTTCAGTTTTAACCTCCAATTTCAATTCAATAGAATTTTTCTGACACTTTCTTTCATAGATCTTAATCTCTCCTTGGCATTTTCTGACTACTGATTGGGCTTGGGAAACATCAGGTTTTTTTTGAGTATATGTTTCAATTTTATTTTCTTTTTTGATAACCTCAATTCCGTATTCTTCTCCGCAATCATAAACTTTACAATTTTCTAGATTGGGATAGCCACTGCAGAGGAAGTAATAGCGACAATTTTCATTAATACAAGAATCAGCCAAAAGCTTGCAATCTTTGAATCTCTTTTCAATTGAAGGTTGGGTTTCTTTTTTTGAAATTAAAGAAAGGGCCAAAAATCCTCCTACTAAAATTAAAATTAGAACTAAAAG
>Ga0180302_10001046_pt1 | contig 12937 bp, 15 predicted proteins | sample GuaBasSediGuay17_FD_121794 | JGI IMG/M metagenome (GOLD analysis project Ga0180302, IMG submission 121794) | Subseafloor sediment microbial communities from Guaymas Basin, Gulf of California, Mexico - Guay17, Core 4571-4, 12-15 cm | ecosystem: Environmental > Aquatic > Marine > Hydrothermal... | reverse complement strand
CAAATCTCTCTATATCAGTCAACATTGTTTGAATCTCTGCTCCTTCAAGAAGTGATCTTTCTTCCTCTTTTTCTTTTTCTTTTTCCTTTTTGCTTTTTTTGAGAAACACCATATATAAAAAGGAGTTATCTTATCTTCTGTGAACTAAAGTTAGAGTAATTCTTCCATCTTCATTGATTTCTTTAACTTTCACCTGAATTATTTGATTGAGTTTGTATCTTCGATTAAGGATTTTTTTAGCTACCGCTGGTTTAAGTCTTCTTCTGGGGAAAATCTCAGAGATATGAAGAAGGCCTGTTTGATTTGGAAGGATCTCCACAATTAATCCAAACTCAGCTATCCTTTTTATTTTCCCCGAAAATATCTCTCCTGGTTTTATTTCTCTTGCAATATTTTTAATAAATTTAATTGCTCTCTCTCCACTCTCTTTATCTTTAGCAGTAACAAAGATTAATCCATCTTCTTCAATATCAATTCTAACATCTGTCTCTTCTATTATCTCGTTAATTGTTTTTCCTCCTGGCCCTATTACTTCTCTAATTTTATCAGGATTAATTTTAATACTCAAAACTCGAGGAGCATAAGGAGAAAGTTGAGGACGAGGAGCAGGAATAGCTTCTTTCATCTTATCCAAAATTATCTCTCTTGCTTCCTTTGCCTGAACTGCGGTCTTTTCTATCATTTCCTTTGTCAAACCTCTTGTCTTAACATCAAGTTGAATAGCAGTAATTCCTTCACTTGTACCTGCAATCTTGAAATCCATATCTCCCAGACTATCTTCTGGACCCTGAATATCAGTTAAAATCTTAAATTTCCTTTCTTTTGGACTGAAACTTTCTCCTGTATCGTCTTCTGAAATCTCCTTCTCCAAAATCAAGCCGCAAGAAATTCCAGCAGCACTTTTTCTCATTTTAACTCCTGCGTCAAATAAAGCCAGTGAAGAAGCACAAACAGAAGCCATAGAAGTGGAACCATTAGAGGAGAGAACTTCCGAAACCACCCTTATTGTATAAGGAAACTCTTCAGGAGAAGGAACCAAACTTAAAAGAGCCTTTTCTACTAAAGCTCCATGACCAATTTCTCTTCTTCCTGGGGGTCCTAATTTTTTCACTTCTCCTGCTGAATAAGGAGGAAAATTGTAGTGATGAATAAATTTTTTCCTCCCTGAAACTTCCATTCCCTCGAGTAAAAGTTCATCTCCTGGAGCTCCAAGAGTAACGATCGAAACAACATGAGTTAATCCTCGAAAGAAAAGTCCTGAACCATGAGTGCGAGGAAAAACACCGGCTTTGCAGGTAATTTGTCGAATATCTTTTTCTTTTCTCCCATCAGGCCTTATTCCTTCCTCAAGAATCATTTTATGAAGTACTTTTTCAAGTAAAATTTCATAGGCCAAACTATCAAGTCCTAGTTTTTCTTGAAGCTCTTTTCGAGCCTCATAGTATTTCTCTTTCCCTCTTTCTTCTTTCATTAAAAGAAAAATTTTCTTTATTTCCGAATAATTCTCTTTCAAAATTTTTTCTAAATTAGGAAGCTCCAAAGGAAGTTCAATCTTACCTCTTTTTTCTTTTTCCTTTATCTCTTTTTGAAGAGAAATCAGCTCTTTTATATATCTTTTAGCATATTCAATTCCCGAAATAAGTTCTTTCTCTGAAAATTCATTTCCTTTTCCGTCAAGCATATTTACAACAATCTCTCCATTTTTCTCCTCCACTCCTCCAACAAAAATATCCATTTTAGACTTTTCTCTTTCCTCATAAGTAGGATTGATTACAAATTCTCCGTTTTCCTTAATTCCTACTCTTACTCCAGCTACTGGTCCCTTCCAAGGAATAGGAGATAAAGAAAGGGCAAGAGAGGTAGCTAAAAAAGCTGGAAAATCAGGATCATTTTCTTCGTCAAATGCAAAAACAGTGAGGATAACCTGGACCTCTTTTCTTAAATTTTTTGGAAAATAGGGCCTTATAGCCCTATCGATCATTCGAGAAACTAAAATTGCCTCCTCGCTTGGTCTTCCTTCCCTTCGGATAAATCTTGAACCACTAATTTTCCCTGCAGCGTAATATCTTTCCTCATAATCAACAGTTAAAGGAAGAAAATCTGCCTCCACATCCTCCTCGCTCATTGTCACTGTCCCCAAAACCACTGTATTTCCATAAGAAACCATTGCTGAACCATGAGCTTGAGAAGCAAAAGAATCTGTTTCAATTTTTAAAATTCGATTAGCAAAATTCCTCTCAATTGTCATAGAAAATTATTTTTTACTTTTCTTTGTCTTTCTTTTGGTCTTTTTTAGCAAATATTTTTTTGACTTGCCGATATCGAAAAAATCATCAGCAATTTCTTTTAATTTGCTTGAAGTGCTTCTTGAAAAAGCTACTACCTCCACTTGTTTTCCATGATTTTGAAGATATTCAATTAAAGGAACAAAATCCCCATCTCCTGAAAAAAGAATAACTACATCTAAAGCTGGAGCAATTTTTATAGCATCAACTGTAATCCCTACATCCCAATCTGCTTTTTTAAACTCACCATAAATTTGAAGTTCTTTAAGTTTGGTCTCGATTCCAAGATGAGAAAGAGCTTCAAAAAAAACTCTCTCCTCTCCTGTTTCTGTCTTTATTCCGTAAGCAATAGCTCTTATTAATCTTCTTCCTGCTACTACATCTTTAAGAAGGGGCCCAAAATTTACTTTTGCCCCAAAAAGATGTTTTGCTGAATAATAAAGATTTTCGACATCTATAAAGATGCCGACTCGTTGATCAGGATGTTTTATTATTGGCATATTACTTAAGTTTTAATTTCTTCACCAAAGCGTTGTATCTTTTTTCGTCTTCTCGTTTTAAATATTCAAGAAGTTTTCTTCTTTTGGCTACTTTCTTCAAAAGACCTCGTCGAGAAGAGTGATCTTTCTTGTGAGTCTTTAGATGTTCTTTAAGATTCTCAATTTCCTCGGTTAAAATAGCAATCTGAACTTCTGGGGAGCCAGTATCTGTGGGATGAAGTCTATATTTTTTTATTATTTTTTGTTTATCTATATCTCTTTTAACCATAGAGCCTATTTTAGCAAAAAAATCCCAAAATATCAAACTTTTGGGGCAAGAAAAAAAGAAATAGAGAAAAAACTTATTTTTTCATTCTTGCTTTAAACTCTTCAACTAGTTTTACAGGAGTAGGATCGATTTTTCTCAAGAGAGCCAAATAGAAAGAAGTCCAATCAGCCAAAATTATACTAGAGAACACTTTTTCAAATATATCGTTTCCTTCAATTTCTATGAAACTAACTGAAATTTTTCTTTTTTTGAAAATTTGAGAAAGAATTTTCATTCTTTTTTGAGTCCTTTCATAATCTATCTTTTTATCTTGAAGAATTAGAACCTCAAATATTTTTCTAAGTTTCTCCTCTTTGCATTCACCAATTCCTGTCATTTCATTATGATTAAGCTCTGGCAAAACATTAAAAAAAGCAGGAATTTTTGAATTCTCATTGAACTTTATTTTCCAAATTCGAGCTAAGGTTGAATAGGGTCTACTGCTATAAATTAAGGGAATTTTGCCCAAAAGTTTTTGAGCCAATCTTTTACCTTTTTTCTCTAGATTTTGAGGCAAAAGAATTTTTTCGAGTTTAATAAGCTCTTTTTCTAATTTTTTTATTACCTTAAGCCTTGACAAAAATTCAAAAAGAGCAGAAAACTGATAGCCAAGAGCACATCGAGGTTGAATTCCAGAAGGAATTTGAGCAAAAGGAATGCTGTATTTTTTTGAAAGTTCAATCAATTTTCCTCCCGAAGCAATAGCAATGGTTTTGAAATTCTTTTTTCTGGCTTCCATAAAAGCAGAAAGCGTTTCTTCAGTATTTCCAGAATATGAAATAGTAAAAATCAAAGAATTTTTTCCTGCCTCTTTTGGAAGCCCATAATCTCTATGAATAAAGATCGGTTTTTGAGTTAAAAGTAAAAATTCATTAAAAAGCAAAAGAAGATCTCCTGGTAAAGCTGACCCTCCCATTCCACAGATAATGATATTTTTTGGTTCTTTTTTTAAAAATTTTTCAAGATTAGCTTTTTTCGCCTCCTCTATTCCAACCTTAAATTGGGTAGGGAAATCTAAAATCACTTTTCTCATTCCTAATCTGTCATATTTTAATACCTTGTTTTTCATAGATTCTAGTCTATTGAATTTCAGCCCTTTTGTCAATTTTAATTAAAAAGGCAGCTTTGAAATTAAGCTGCCTTATTAATGAGAAATACTTCTGTCATTAAAATTCTTCGAGAAAAAATCTCGAAGATTTCTTAAAGCTTCAGTTTCAATTTGTCTCACTCTTTCTCTACTTATTCCAAGTTTTTCTCCTACTTCTCTTAAAGAATAACTTTTTCCATTTTCAAATCCATAGCGAAGTTTAATTACTTTTGCCTGTTTCTCGGGAAGCTTCTCTATTATCTTTCTCAGCTCTTTTCTTCTTTCTTTTTCAAAGAATTCTTCTTCGGGAGTAGGAGCTGGATCCAAAAGCACATCCTCAAAAGTTAGCTTTCTTTCTCTTGGACTCAAGTTTTCAAAAAGAGACTTTTGAAGAGAAACCGGAGACTTAAAAATTGAAAGAAGTTCCAAAATTTCAAGAGGTGACTTTCTTAATTTTTGGGCTACTTCTTCCAAAGAAATATCCTTAAGCATTTTTTCTATTTTCCTTTTTCTTTCAAAAATCTCAGATGGACGATAGACAAGAAAATCTTGACTTTGAATAGCTCTTCGAATTGCTTGATCGATCCAAAAAACTGCATAGGTACTAAATTTTGTTCCTTTTTGAGGATCATACCTTTCAATTGCTCTCATCAGCCCTATATTTCCTTCCTGAATTAAATCTTCAAGTGACAAAAAATGAGTTTGGGGGAAAAATTTTAAGGCCTCACTTATAACCAGTCTTAAATTGCTCTGAATTAATCTCTCCACGATAAGATTTATCTCTCGATGAAGCCAACTTAATTCTTGAATTTTTTCTCTTATCTCTTCCTTTGGAAGATTAAGCTTTTCTGAAAAATCATCAAGTTTCCTCTCTTCCCTCAAAGCAGAAATTGCTTTTTCAATTAGCTGTTTTTGGCGCTTTTTGGCTCTCTCATAAGCCTTGCTTCCTTTTCTTCCTCGTTTTGGTCTTTGAAGAAGTATTTTAGGTCCTTCTTGGGGATAGAGAAAAACAAAAATTTTATCTCTCTCTTTTTCTTTCTCTCGAAGTTCACTAAAAAGTTTTCTTTCTTCCTCTCTGGTTAAAAGAGGAAACCGAAGAATATCTTTTAGATACGATCTTATTTGAAGAAAAACCTCAGAAATCACTTTTTCTCACCCCTTTTTAAGGTTCTACCTTCATTTTTGCAATTTATCTTATTCTTTGTCAATAATAAATAAAAAAGGGCGCCATTTTATTTTAAAAGCGCCCTATTTTTTTGTGAAAGCTACATATTTTTTTAAAATTTCATATGCTTTTTTCTCAATAATTGCCTTCCAGCAGTCTTCATAACATTCTCTAAGATAATCTCTATTTAACCCATCTTTCTTGATTGCATCTTGAAGATGAAGCTTCTCTTTGACAAAAAGTCCCAGACTTGCATTCATAGCTAAAAATTTTGCTAAATTTCGATCCTCTCCCTTCAGAGCTGAAAGATTGGCTCTAAAAATTGTCTCTTTTTTGTTTGGTACTTCAATTGACGAAGCAGAAATTTCGATTCCAAAATCTTTTGGAGTCAAAGAAAAAACTCCTACAAACTTTCCTTTCAGAATAATCGCCACAACTGATCTAAATGGAGAAAGTTCATCCAAAATTGTATGTTTTTTTACTTCATCTAAATTCTCAATATCAATTTCCTCTCCTTTTCTATCAAGTCCACAGACAATTGCTCCATTTTCTATCTTTTGGAATTTTTTCTCATTTAATATCTCATAAGCTTTAGCCACAAGAGCCGGATGAACTTTTTCGTTTACCCCCATTAATCTGTAAATAGCAGTCCTTGAAGCAATCGGAGGAGTCAGAGGCCCTATAATGTGGTTTACTGTCTCTACTCGAAGGAAGTGAGACAAATCATGGACAGTCTTGCACCAATGGGCATCGGCATAAAAGAAATTAGTTTTTCTAAAAATCTCTCTGATTTTCTCAAGCGAAATCAAATTTGTGTTAGCTCCACACATCTCAATCATTTCAGTACTTCCAAGGGCTGAAGTATTTGAATAAGAGCCATGTTTTACTACCGGTATTCCAAGACTTGCCAGAACAACTGAAACTAAAGTTGAAACATTTATTGTCTTTACTCTTTTTGACTTATTTTTTCTAAATCCTTTATCTCCACCCATTCCACATCCTTCAAATACCTCTTTTCCAAAATCGATTCTAATTACAAGATCATGAAACACTGCTCCTGCCATTCCCGCAATTTCTTGGGGAGTAAGACCCTTTAGAGCTTCTTTAACTGCCATTGATTGAAGAAATGAAGTTCCCAAAATTTGAACCTCTCTTTCGGAAAAATCTTCAAAAAATTTTTCTTTAAATAATCTATTTGTTCCTCCCAAAACATATATCATCCCAAAAAACGCTTCCTCAAAAGTTAAATCTTCTCCATGTTTTATTTTCCTATCTAAATCAGAAAAAGAAAAAAGTTCAAATTTTTGTAAAAACTGGTCTAATTTTTTCTCTTCTGTTTTAAAATAATTATATTTTTCAGCTAAAACCTCTCTTACTTCCTGTTTCACGCCTCTCTCACCTGGGAGTCGAATCAAAGAAAACATCTTTTCCCCTCCTTTTAAGTTATTAAAGTGCTAATAAATTAAAAAATCCTCTCCCGCAAAGCCCTGGAGAGGATTTTTCTTTTGAAATTTTTTATATTATCTTAAAAAATTTTTTTAACAAAACCCCAAGGCTTTGCAGGAGAGGATCTGCAAATTTTTTTCCACCACTGATTTAATTTGCTAATTTTCCTTATTTCCATAGTTTAAGGATAAAGTTTAATTTTATTTTCAAAAAAGTCAAGTCCTTTTGGGTTGCCTTTATTTCTTTTGCGTGCTATATTTTTCCCATGAAATCAAAATTTTTTCAAATTTTTAAGCAAAAAAAACCAATCATAGGAATGGTCCACTTTCCTCCTCTTTTGGGATACAAAGACCACCCTGGATTAAGCTATATTGAAAAAAAAGCTTTAAAAGATCTAGAAAGCTTAGAAAAAGGAGGGGCAGATGCTTTTATGATTGAAAATAACTATGATATTCCTCATAAAATTTTTGTTCCTCCTGAGGTAATATCATCTTTTACAATTTTGGCCTATAAATTGAGAAAAGCTTCCGCTCTTCCAATGGGAATAAGTGTATTATGGAATGACTATAAAACCGCTCTTTCCATAGCAAAAATAGTAAAAGCTCAATTTATCAGAATTCCTGTTTTTGTTGACAAGGTAAAAACTAATTATGGAGTGATAGAAGGCAATCCAAAAGAAATTTTGGCCTACCGAAAAAAAATAAAAGCTGAAAAAGTCGCTCTTTTTACTGATATCCATGTCAAGCATGCAAAATTAATAGAAAGAAAAAAAATAGAAGATTCAGCTAAAGAAGCAATAAAAGCAGGCTCAGATGCTTTAATTTTAACAGGAGAGTGGACAGGAAAACCTCCAAAAATTGAAGTCTTAAAAAAATTAAGAAAAATAATAGGAAACTTCCCAATCTTAATTGGAAGTGGAATTACTTCAAAAAATTTAAAAAAATATATTAAATTAGCAGATGGTTTCATTGTAGGAACTTTTCTAAAAACAGGAAAGAAAAGAAAAAACGAAATTAATCTCAAAAAGTTTACTGAGAAAATAGATCCCAAAAAAGTAAAACTTCTTTTGAAAGAAAGAGAAAAATATTTGAAAAGTTAAATTTATATGAAAAAAGATTCTTCAAAAAGAAAAATCGTTTTTGGAAAGCATTTAACAATTGATGCTTATGAATGTGACTTTGAAAAACTGGCCTCAATGGAAGCTATTTTTGATATTTTAAATAAACTCCCGGAAAAAATAAAAATGAAAAAATTAGCCCCTCCTTTTGTAATAAAGTGCCCCAAAAACAATAAAAAAGATTGCGGAGGAATTTCAGGTTTTGTAATTATTGCTCAGTCTCACATCTCAATCCACACTTTTCCAAAGAAAAAATTTCTAACAATGGATGTCTATTCTTGCGGAGAGCTCGATGAAAAGAAAGTAGTAAATTACATAAAAAGATTTTTTAAATGCAGGAAATTAGAAAAGCATTTTATTCTTCGAGGGCTTAATTTTCCTAAATAACTTCTCTTTTTTATACAAGACTTTTATCTCTTTAAAGAGTAGTAATTGGTCTTGATTGAACAATATAAAATTTTCCTTTTTCTAAACACCACTCAATATCGCAAGGAAATTTATAATGGCTTTCAATATTTTTGCAAATTTGGGCTAATTCAATAATTTTTTCATCAGAAAGACATTGCCTTCCAGCCTTAGAAGCAGGTACTTTTATTTCTTTTGTTTTCGAGCCTATTCTTTTGATCTGAGTAAATTGCTCATTAATATTTTTATCAATTATTGTCATATTTTTTTTATCTACAACATAAGTATCCGGAGTCACTCTTCCTCCTACAACCGATTCTCCCAGTCCCCACGAAGCTTCAATTATCATTTGATTTTTGTCTTTTGTTATCGGATGAACTGTAAAACAAACTCCAGCTACTTCGGCATCAATTAATTTTTGCACTACAACCGCTACTGAAATCTTTTTTCCTCCAAGTTTTTTCTCTATCCGGTAAAAAATTGCTCTTGGAGTGAAAAGGGAAGACCAGCATTTCTGGACTGTTTTTATTAAATCTTTTTTTGTTACTCTCAAGTAGCTTTCAAGTTCACCTGCCCATGAAGCTATTTTTGAATCTTCGGCTGTAGCTGAAGCTCAAGCTGCTACATATTTTGCTGAAAGTTTAGAAAAGGCTGATAGAATTTCTTTTTCAATTTCTTGAGGCATTTTGTACTTCTCAATAAGGCTTCTTAAATTTTCAGAAGCATCATCAATTGTATGAGTTTTTTTGGATCTACTTTTTTTAAAGTAGCCTCAATTTCTACATTTATATCTGTCTCCTCTAAAAATTTCTCAAAAGCTTGTGCTAAAACTACAAACCCAGGAGGTATTGGAAATTTTGCAGTTGTCATTTCTCCAAGAGAAGCCCCCTTACCTCTTGCAATTTTTATATCATCTTGTGAAATCTCCTCAAAAAACTTTATGTATTTCATAAATTTTACGGCGAAATTATCAAAGGAATTTTTTCTAAATCTATGAATTCTACTTTAAAAGTTTTTAAATCCAAGATTGCAAAAGAAGGAGGAAATAAATTTCCTCCAATCTCTCCTGGGTTTATCATTAGTGTTTTCCCTATTTTCTTTTTTTCTTTTTTATGAGTATGGCCAAAAAGAACAACCTTATATTTTCTGCTTTGAGCCATTCTCAAAGCAATCTCTCTCCAATGAACAAATCCAATTTTTACACCTGAAATTTTCTTCTCGCCAAAAACATTCTCATAAAAAATTTCAATATTTGGGAAATTTTTGGCCTTCTCTATTATTTTTACTTTATCCCCATCATTATTTCCAAAAACAAAATAAACCTTGGCTTTGCTTTCTCCAAGATAAGATAAAGTAAAAGGAGAACACAAATCTCCTAAAAAGAAAATAGATTTTATCTTTCTCTCTTGACAAACCTGAAGAGCCTTTTTTAAATTCGACAGATTATCATGAATATCAGAAAAGATAGCTATTTTCATACTTTTTTATTTCTTTTTTTCTTAATATTTACCCAAGCAGCAGCCTATTTTATATGAAACTCAAAATCTTTCTCGGTTCGAGAATTGTCTTCATAAACATGGGGGAGACCATAACGAGAAGCAATTAATACTTTTCCTCCCCCAATTCTACACAAAGCTCTAAAAATTTGATTACCCACCATTCCACAGGGCGGAACAATAATATTACAGCCTTCCTCAACTGCTGTCCCAAGTTCAATTGCATAATTTTTGGCTTCAAAACCTCTTTTTTTAAAATAAGCTACTACTTTTTGAGCCTGTCTATAAGTTTTATTTAAAAAACCTACAACTCCTGTCTTAATCTCTTTTCTTCTCCTATAAGTCTCATACCCGGCTCCAGTAATTGCTCCTATCTTTGGAGTCATTCCTATTTCTTTCATAAATTCAATTATTCCTCTCACCATTTCAAATAAAACATAAATTGTGTCATTTTTGTATCTAAAAAACACATTTTGAATTCTTGCTCCCAAAATTTCTTCATGTTTTTTATCTGTCACAGCTTCTCCATAAAAGATAGGATAAACTGCCATTCTTTTTCTTTTGTAAATACAAATAAATTTGGGCATAATTTTTTAAAAACTAAAGAGGCTGCAAAAAGCAGCCATAATTGTGTTTTTATTTTTGAACCCAAAAAGGGAGAAGAAGTTGTTTTTCGTTTATACTTAAAGAAATCTCATGAAGCATCATTATGATTTCTTTTTTCTCTTTTGGGGTTAAATCTAGCTTTCCATTCCCCAAAACCTCTTTTAAATATTCAAAAATATCTTTTTCTTTAAAATCTTGAAGATACCATCGTGCTATGAGGAATTTTTCTTTCATCGAAATCAATCTTTTTCTTCCCTCCTTTATATTTGAATTTTTAAATTGCCTCGAAAAAATTTATCAAATTTTTATTTTGAAATCAAGAAAAATATGGTAGGATAAATTCTCTATGGAAAGAGAAGAAATAAGAAAAAAAGAATTCGAATTTTTGCTTCAAGAATATAAAAAATCACCTCAACTTTTTAGGCGAGAAACTTTAATTGAAGGACCTGAATTTTTGAAAAATTTTGGTATTTTCATTGAGAACCAAGAGAATTTTCCAAAAGGCTATCTTAAACTATGGCCCCAAGATTTTATTGTTGAAGAAATAGGAAATGAAGGGGAGAAAGAAACGGTTTATCTTGAACCTTTACTTAAAATCCCTTTTTTTGAAGAAAAAGCTACTATTTATGCTACTTTGGTAAAGTGTAATATTTCAACTATTGAAGCTCAAGAAGAACTTTCAAGAAAGCTCAACTTACCAAAAGAAAAAATTCAATTTGCAGGAATAAAAGATAAAAGAGCCTTATCTGCTCAAAAAATTTCAATTCGAGAAACTTCTTTTCAGGAAATTCAAGAAATTACTTCATCTTATTTTTTTCTTAAAAACATTTATTTTGGAAAAGGAGTAGTAGAGAAAGGAAAAATTGCAGGAAATGAATTTACTATTCTCGTAAGAACAACAAAAGATTTTAATGAAGAAATTTTTTGGGAAAATTTAAAAAAAATTCAAAAAGAAGGATTTTACAATTTTTATTATCTTCAAAGATTTGCTACTCCTCGTTTAATAAATTATTTTTGGGGTCTTTTGATTTTGAAAGGAGAGTACGAAAAAGCTGTTTTAAGTTTTCTTTCGGATTCTGGAGAAAAAGAAATACCTTATTTCAAAAACTTGCGAAAAAAGATAAAAGAGAATTTTGGCAGTTGGGAAAAAATTGAAGAGATTTTAAATCCCCTTCCTTTGATGTTTAAAAATGAATTAAAAATTGTCTCTTATCTCAAAAACCATCCCACCGATTTTGTAGGAGCTTTATCTCAAATTCCTCAGCAGATAACTCTTTGGGTCTTTGCTCTCTCTTCTTGGCTTTTTAACTACAAACTTTCAGCTTTAATAAAAACTAAAAAACCTATTCCAGAAAAGCTCCCTCTCTTTTTAAGTTTTGATAAAAACGACTGGAAAATATATGAAAACTTTCTCTCAAAACTTGGAATTTACCCGCCTCCTTTCGAAAATTTAAAACCTTTTCCTTTTATCCAAATTAGAAAAAGAGAAATAAAAACAAAAGAAAAGGCTCAAATCAAAAAAGTAAAAATAGTCAAAGAAGGAGTAATTTTAAACTTTTTTCTGCCAAAAGGAGTCTATGCTACAACTTTTCTTTGCCATCTTTTTAGACTTCTTTCTGGTCCTCCTCCAAAAGAGATTCAACAAACTCCAATAGATTTAAAAGAAAGTTTGGGAGAAAAATCTCTCAGAGAAACTTTAAATTATTTTCAAGATGTCATCTCTCCTCAAAGTCAAAATATTTTTGAAAAAGAAATTTAAAAAGCCCCGCAAAATTTGCGGGGCAGAGAAAAGTTATTCATTTATTTTTATTGCCCAAAGTCCCTTGTTGAAACTGAGAATCACCTTGGGCTTCTCGTGAGGTATCCGTTGAGCGAAGTTCAATGTGTGAATGATCTCTCCTGTGTCAGTGGGGGGATTTGCCCAAACATGGAGATAGCGATAAACTGCCCCAAACATAAATCTGTACAACTCTCTCCTTCTAAGACCGGAAGTGACAAATGTCCCTTTTCTCTGAAGAACTATTGTAAGGGTAGCCATTCGTTCTTCACGGGGATACAGAAACACTTCCTTCACTCCATATCCCTGATTCAGCATTTCTGACCAAGCCTCTGTCCAGCCCACATAATTCACTCCTTTTTCTCCAAAAACAGGGGTACCGCTATCAGCTCGGCCTCGGTATCTGTAAGGAGCTCGTCCGTGAAGTTTGGCGTGTTCAATGTGCTTTATTTCCTTTCTTCCCTGAAGCCCGGGTCGTCTAAGTTCAATTCCTGCTCGAAGAAGTCTTTCGTACCATCTCGGATTTACTTTAAATCTTACCAGAACTACATCTGGAGGAGAAGCCAACTCGAGCTTTTCTTTTTGAGAATGAATTCGACACAAAGCTTCTGGCCCCTGCTTTTCCACCGGGATCTCTACTAAGTATCTACACCTTGCTCCGGTCATGGTTTTTGCCGCACATGCATACTTTATTAACACTTTCTCTTCACCTCCTTATATGTTTTTTAAAAGATCTACTTTCAATT
>Ga0180302_10001045_pt1 | contig 12939 bp, 9 predicted proteins | sample GuaBasSediGuay17_FD_121794 | JGI IMG/M metagenome (GOLD analysis project Ga0180302, IMG submission 121794) | Subseafloor sediment microbial communities from Guaymas Basin, Gulf of California, Mexico - Guay17, Core 4571-4, 12-15 cm | ecosystem: Environmental > Aquatic > Marine > Hydrothermal... | reverse complement strand
TAATCCAGTATAGGGGCAATTTAATGATGAAATTGAAGAAAGCTCCTACTTCAGCTCTTACTCTAACTCTAATGACCTCGGCTTTAGTTTTTTCTTTGAAAATTATTTCTCTTTTTTTATATTTACATTTTCTATCCCATGCAATTACTATGAAATCTGAAAGGTTCCTTAACAAATCTAGCTCCATGGCAACTCGGGGATCTGGTCTATAAGGTTTAGTTAATAGCATTAGTACTTTTTTATACATCCTCTCCATCCCTTAACTGTAAATTTGAAGTGTTATGAAAGTGGGGTTTTACTTCCTTTAAGTCTTTTAAGTTTTGTATAGAGCTTGAGCTTACTACTCAGATCTTCAAGTACTTTACTACGAACTACATCCTCTTCAAATACTTCAGTAAGAACTCTGCCTTCAATATTTAATTTACTAGGATCTATACCAAATAGGAAAAGTATAGTTGGTGCTAAGTCGGAAATCGTCACATTGAATCCAGTGTAATATTCTCTTTTAACTCTATCCCCCCATACTCCAAAGAAGCCATGTAATCTGTGAAAGCCACTGTAGCCCTCTCTTGAGCCTATAAGCCAAATTTTGTTAAGTGGTAGTCTTAGTGAGGGATGTATTAAGTAACCATCTTTCCAGAGGAATGCTATATCTAGTCCAATTTCGTTGCATTCTTTTCCATATAGCTCTTCACATATGTATATTTTTTCAAATGGGTTTTCCATAAATGTAGGAGATTTCACTCTGCTTAATAAGTCAATAATTCTTCTTCTTGCAACTTCATAATTTTTTACAGCTCTTCTGTTTATGTATATCCCATGATCACTAACGCTTACAGCAACAGTCTTTTCCCAGTCTATAGCTGCTAGGAGTTCATTAAGGGAAATTTCGTATGGATTTCGTTTTAGAGTAAACCATGCCTTCAACAACATTTTTTCAGGTACAAGCTTGAGCAGAAAATTAAAAGGTCTCTTCTGTAAGAATCTGTAAGCTCTAAAGAGGTTAATCTTAGAAAGAACAAAAGTCGATGGGCTCTTAGCGGTTTTTCCTTTTGATAAATAAAGATATCCCATTTTCATTAAAAGATTATTGAGGTACAAGGTAGCCCTAAGCTTAGCCATGCCGTGATCTGACATCAAGAACATAATACCATTATACTCTTTTACAACTTTGAATAGTTTATCTAAATGTTTATCCACTTCTGCCCAGGCTTTGAAGAGAAGTTCTAAGTCTTCTTTTGTATCTAGTAAATAATGCTGTAAATTGTCCATATAAAACAATGTAATATGGAGAAAATCAACTTTTAACTCTGTTAAAAAGTATTCAGCTACGTCTATTCTCATTTTCATGAGTTCCACTATCTCTTCTACTATCTCCTTCTTTTCATCGAAATTCTTTAGGAGAGGTTGAAGAACTTTTCTTGGAGAAACGCGGTAATTGAATAGCTTAATTAACTTGTCCTTAAGTAATTTAGGATAAGTATAGTTCATGTAGTCTTGTGCTGGAAATCCTGAAATAAACACACCATTTACTCTCTTAGGTGGATAAGATGCAGGAAAGTTGATAACTGCAACTTTGTAGTTCTTTAGACTTAGATAGTCCCAAATTTCTGGCAATCTTTGAATTTTCCCTAGGTCAACTATTCTTAAACTCTTATTTTCAGGATCGAACGTGTACCAGTAAGCATCTCTAAAAAGTCTATATTTCCCAGTAGAGTAGCTTTTCCAAGCAGGTAGTGTCGATGGGGGTATAGTACTTTTCAAATAACCATAAACACCTTCACTTATAAAACGAGAGATGTTCATCAAAGAACCGTTCTTTATAAGGGGCTTTATTATGTCCCAGTCACCACTGTCTATTCCCAAGACAACAACTTTAGTTCTCTCCTGTGGCTTAGGCATGAAACGAGCGCCCCTAATGCTCTGCTTAAGGTATTTTAGTAGGATGGCTATAAAATACTTCCTCATTTAAAGACATTACTCATTACTTAATTGCAGTTGGAATGTATTTTGACTTAAACAGAATTTTCGTCATTCAAGCTTTAGATTAAACTTTCAACACTAAGTTAACTAACGAAAGAGTAGAATAACTTATACTGACTACTAGTAGTGCGACAAATAACATTCGACTCATTTTGGTCAATCTCATAGTCATATGTGCTACACCAATAGCTAAAGGTACATTGTATAGAATTCTAGAGGCAAATTTTCCAGTAGTAAAATACATTAGTGTTAATGTAAGGTACCATGAAAGCATAAACCTCTTAACGTTATCATCCTTAACGATGGGAGTTAACAATATGAGAGTAATTGGAGGATAATTCATAAAACCAGCATAATACAATGATGTTATCTCATATATTGCTTTAGGATAATTAACCAAATTACTTTGCAAACTTTCAAATAAGAGTTCTGCATGCATTCTAGTTACATCAATACTCATTCCCCGTATACTTTGTACTATCAATCCTCTTACTAAATCCCCTAAAAATATTCCGAAGACCATAGCTAAGAGCAATAGGTGGTAATCCTTGTTCCTTAGCTTATTATAAATACTCATTATTACTGCGAATATCAAAGCATGCAATATCGTCCAGGGATGGAGAAGCTCTGCTATCATAGAGCATAAGACTATACCAATTAGTTCGGTAAGTGATCTTCTAGATGATGAAAAGTGTATAGCTAGGATGATATACGCTAGAATTAAAGCAGTTATATTAGCTTGAAATGAGCCATAAGTCCCTACTGTACCTTGAGGACCTGCTACTGTAAAGAACGCTGATAAAACTGCAATAAATTTATTTCTGCTAATTTTAAGTGCAAGATAGTATACGGTTAAAGCTAGTAATGGTAGAAGAAAAACGGGAATCGTTCTTACTATCACATCAGATGGTAATCCTGTAATTCGCCATAGGGAGTATAATACTAACATGTACAATAGTTCATATGATGACTTGTATAGGATTTCATTGAAATATCCCTTGATCATTTTATCTAATCTTGTTTTGTAAAGTACTATGTCCACACCTATAGGGATGCCTTCTGAATTGACCGTTGGTAGGTAAGGTAATATGTTGTAAGACAATGACAAGGTTATTGAAATGAAGAGAAGTGTAAACATGAGTCTGTCACTTGTATATTTCACATTATTAGCATTGTTAAGGAATAAGTTATATATTTTACTATGAAATATTTTACTTGAAACTCTATCAATTAAAGGTAGTACTGGTAGTGTTGTATAGGTTATAATAGAAAACAGCTGAAAACTCGTTAGCAACATCAAATGAACCTCGGCTATGAACCATGAAGGGTGCGAAAATGGTATATCCCCTATTACAAAGTACATTATGTGCCTAACTGTAGCCAATACACATATCGACGTCACTATTATTAGTACGGTATCCATTAGCCTCTTCAACTTCTCTTTATTAGAGTTCCAGAGAATTGCCAATGCCGAAAGGATAGGAAGTAATAATGGTACTCTTACTAAGTAGCATAGCATCACTAGTATTAGGAGAATTATTGAAGTTAGCTTCATCTTTTCAGTAAGTATACCGATGACAGTACTTACTATCAGCAACTCTCTGTCTAATGGTAGTGGAATGTGAAGTACTCTGTACCAGGATACTCTGCTTATTGTAACGTATGTCATTACGTTTAAGTCATTGATTAAATTTACATAAACTAAAAAGAGAGATATAGCTTGAAAAGCTAATCCTATGCTCTTAATAAGAGAATTCCTTACATTGAACTTAAACGTATTCTTTATAAGCTCATAAAACAGGCTCAAGTTGGACTAACCTCTCCTAAGCGTTCGACAGGCTTTTCAATTATTCTGAACTCTATTTCACCAACATTTAGCACTATTAGCAGACATGAAATACTTTTTAGTAAAATTACTGCAATAGTTAAGTTAAAACCTATTTGGGGTATGATATAATATTGGCTGGTTGTAGTAATGTAAATAATGTCTAACAAGTCTACTGCTATTGACAGAGCTATCAAGGGAACAGGATTTATTCCTTTATAATAAAGTACTACTGAACTTAGGGATAAGATTACTGAAAGTAATATAGTCAGTAAAATCCATGGGTCATCTATAGGATAAATGTAGAAGCTTTCATAGGAAAAGTGAGGAAGTGTTATTGAAAACATACTTATAGCTATGCAAGTCATAACTACCAATAATCCTAAAGGAACCTTAATGCCATCCTTCTTATAGCTCATAACATTAAGTTAAAATGAATTAACGCTAATAATCTTTAGCTTAAGAATTACAAAAATTGGAGGAAATGTTTACCAATGAGATAAGCAGATATTGCTAGAAATACTTATATAAGCCAAATCAAGTTAAATACTGACTACAAGAGGAGGGTAGTTCATGAATCTGAGAAAACTACTAGGACTGTTAGTGTTAATTTTTGTACTCTTAATACCTTTAAACCTCGCTTCTTATGCTCTTAGTACTCCAGCATATCCCCAGTCTCCCTTAGACGTTTTAATAACAACACTGGATAAAACGTTTGCAGAGAGAGATGAATTCTTCACAGGTGAGGTTGTTTATTTCAAAATAACGGTAATAGGAAGAACTGGTTACTACTTAGATGAGGTATGGCATGATATCACATGGCCCACAACTTACTATGTCTTCGTTCAAGTTCAAACTCCAACGTATGAGTATCCGTTCCTCTTCATTGACCCTGACCGTACAATAAATCCTGGTGAGACAGCTGTAGAGACTCCAGGATGGTGGATACCGTATGGGTCTATTGAAGGAGAATACACCGTATACGTATACCTAACCAGTGGATGGCCATCTGAGGAGGGTGTGTGGAGGGTTTATGCTATTAACAGTACAACATTTACCGTAAAGGGGTGAGGATATGAGGAAAGCCCTACTAATACTGTTACTTGTAGCGATTATAGCACCTCTCTCCACTGTACTAGCACAGCCTTACTCTGCTACTATAACCACTGACAAGGATGTAGTCACAGTAGGAGAGACCATAACAATAACAGTTGTAATATCTCCTCCTGCTGCTGGGGTTACCATAACCATTAAGATAATCGACCCTGTAGGAGCAGAGCGAACATTACCACCAGAGACAACTGATACAAATGGAAAAGCCGTATTCCACTGGACTCCAGAGCCTGGTATAAGGGAGGGAGTATATACACTTGAAGTATACATATCAGGACAAGCAGGAGTTGCTGCAACTAAGACAATAAAGATAGTAGTACCACCTCCCGTAGGTGGAAGTGACCTACTAATTGATAAATTGGAATTGGCGATATCCTACATAAGAATGTGCATTATGAACATACTCTCAGAATTGATTATAGTAATTGCGATACTGCTCTTCGCAACAATAGCATTGTCAATAATTATTAAAAAGAGAAGATAAAATAACAATTTTTCATTTCTTTTTCAGAAATCATTAAGGTATCTTGATTACCCAAGTTCAATGCTAATCCAAATAGAACTCCCCACAGAGTTCAAAGAAGACATGGAAAAGTCCTTGTACTAGGAACTAACGCTTTTATATTTAATCAAGTACCATAGCATAGTAACTTTACTAGGGTGCTTAGTTATGAAGCGAATCATCGTCTTAATGATTATAATATCCCTTGTAAGCCTTGTCACAGTGAATTTAAGTAGAGCTCAGGGTATCAGAATTAGTGTCTCCACAGATAAGAAAACTTACGCTCCTGGAGAGACCGTTACCATAACTGTAGTAGTTACAAAGGACGGGCAGTCTTATGCTAATTGTCCCATAGGATTCAAAATAAAGGACCCTAGAGGAGGGGAGTTTACTTTACCTCCTCAATACACTGATGCTAACGGAAAAGCAGTTAGAAAGTATAAATTGCACGAGAATGTTCCAAGAGGAACATGGACCGTGACTGCTTATATCAGTGGAACAGAATACCATGCCAGTTGCACTTTCACAGTGTCTGCTGGTCCTCCCCCGGAAGCTAAGAAATCAAGCTCTATAACTTTAGACCTTTCAACAGATGTAATAACATATGGAGAATATGTGACTATAAATGGTTCAATAATTGTGGACGAAATAATAACTGCTGTTGTAACCATTGAATATTCACTAAACAATGTCACTTGGACTTTAATAGGTACAGTTAAAACTGTCGATAACTTCTACAACTATTCATGGTACCCTCCAAAGGCTGGAGTTTATTTCTTAAGAGCTAGATGGCCTGGAAGCGATAGATATTATGGTGCTACTAGCAAGATAGTCAAGTTAACAGTACTAAAAGCTAATGTCAACATTACATTAACAATATCTAAACGAGTATTAAGAGCGGGAGAAGAGTTAGTTTTAGAGGGGAAGCTGAAACCAGCTCTTCCTGACATATCCATTTTAATAGAGTACAGAGTTAACGAAGGACCATGGATTGTAGTCACGACTATTAAAACAGACTCTAAGGGCTACTTTACAATAACATGGGCTCCTCCAACAGGTAATGTTACAATTAGAGTTTCTTGGCCTGGAAATGAGAATTATAACGGATTTAGTAAGACGATCAAGATAGTTGTAGGAAAGGCTAAAGTATCACTCTCATTAGCTGGAGGTCTAGTCTTAGAACATAGTCCCATGTTAAGTTCCTGCGGAAAGTTCTCTCGAGAGCTGGGTGTAATAGAGCTCACTATGAGTGGTCCTTCAGGATATAGTGAAATAATAACTCTCAAAGTTCCGAAGAGCATACTCGATGAATATAACACTAGGGCGAGCGAAGTAGTAGTGTTAGTAAATGGAGAAGTCATTAAGTTCACGTATCGACTTGAAAATGACACCTATGTATTCGCATTTGGTATAAGATTTAGTGAAAGAAAAATACGCGTAATCCTTGCTATGAGAACATTAACGATAACAATCTTTGACCAACATAACAGACCCATATCTGATGTTTTGATTGAATGCCTTTATGAGAACAGAACATTAATCGGAAGAGGAACTACTGATGAAAGTGGTACTTTAAACTTAAGGTTACCTACAGGCAATTATACAGTAAGAATATTATGGAGAGGAAAAGTTAAAGAACAAGTCATTGAACTTGCCAAGACTAATGTTAAGATTAGCGAAAGCTTCACCACTTATGACTTAACAATTAAGGTAATATCAAGCATTCTTAAGAATCCAATACCCGCTGTTGTAATATTAAAGGGTAAGGAGGTCACTTTAAAGAATGTAACTGACCCTAAAGGTGTCTGTAAATTTACACAACTACTACCAGGAACTTATGAAGTTAAAGTTATTAGTTTAGGCACTATCATTACAAAGACTATCAGCATAGAAAAAGATACGACAACGGTCTTTACAGTATCCTACATAGGAGAGACTATACTACTCATTGGAATAGTTGCTTTAATGCTAAGCATTATAATAGCCTTAGCGGTCATAATAAGGCAAAGACGAAAGTAGTAATTCTATCTTTTTCTCCTTCTACTCATTACTACATATATTACAGCTATGATTATGATTGCTATTACAACTGGAAGCAACCACAGCCACTGAGGCTCAACTTCTACTGTAATCTCAGTATTTTTATTAATCGTTACTGTAATGACCTTGTTTGCTATAGTGAGTTTATGAGTGCCCTTAGGAACTTGTTGGAACGTAACTACTCCTACTTCATTTGTAAAAGCTTTCAAAATAGTCCCATTTGGAAGTTCTAAGCTTACTGGAGCTTTAACCAATAATCTCTTTGTAAACATTTCAATCACTGTTATCCTTAAGCTATAAACAGAGCAGTTTAAGACAAACCTATACTGCAGAAGTTCTATTTTCATTGTACTCTCATAAACTACAGTACCTCCCCAGATCACCTTAACTGTATAATTTCCAGCTGTTAGATTAAGCGTAGCTATTCCATCACTCTTAGTTGTAGTCTTAGCTATCTCTTTTCCTTCAGAATTAAGAATCGCCACCTCAGCACCTATTAGTGGTAATCCATTATCATCAAAGACTATAAACACCCTTTCTCTGGGTCCTAATCCTATTAAGAGAAAACTAGTAGTGCTCTTTAACCTAGTTCCCGAGAGAGCAACCCATACGACGTATTTTCCAGTTGGCCATTTTTCATTAGTTTTAATGAGGACCCTTGCTATTCCATTATCATCAGTGCGTTTTATTAGTAAAAGGACTGGATCGTTTCTCGGATTCCTTAGCTCAACTCCTACTATTACTCCCTTAGCAGGCATTGAATCGATTAAAACTTTAACCTCTATAGTTATAATGTCTCCAATTACGTAGCTTTCTTTGTCAGTAGTTACGATTAACTTATAATGTTGCATTGCAAGCACATTTGATATACTCAATGATAACATTGAAATTAGTAATAATATTAGTACTAACGTCCTCCCCATAATACCACGCTTGCAATTCTTAATCTTGAATTGTTATTTAAAGCTTGACTATACCTTGTTTGATTTAATATTTACTCTTTTTAATTATTCGAATCATTTAGAAGTAAGTTTATTAAATGCTTCTAGCTCTTTCCTATCTAGTTAACAGAAGGACGTAGACTGTTTTGTCATTGTCATTAATTTAACTTACACTAAATTTATTAAAATAATACTCCCTCTTTTATCTATGAGTCACAATAGGTCTAGATGGATAACTATCTTAGCCATTCTCTTAATCCTTACTAACACAACTTCATTCCCTCTCATGACGAATCTTAACTTGCAGAGGAGTCGATTCTCTGGAATTGTTCTATCCATAGAAAATGTTCCAATAGCTGGAGCTAAGGTTGAAGCCATTGGAAAATATGGTTATGGATATGCTATTACAGATGAACAGGGCAGGTATAGGATAGATAAGGGATTAGCTACAGGATACTACAACATAACAGTAACAGCTACAGGATATTTAAAAGCCATCAAAGTTAATGTTTACATTGAAGAGGGGAAAGAGACAAGGAACATTAACTTTATTCTTAAGCCTTCTGGTGTTATAAAGGGTGTTGTACGCTCTGCTACAGGAAAGCCTATAGTTAATGCAACTGTCATAGCAATGTCAGAAGATGGAAAGTATAGTGACTCAACTTCTACTGATAGCGAAGGCAAGTATGTTCTAAATACTAACTTAGGTACTGGAGTCTATATAGTTGGTGTAATTTATGCTCCAGGTCATGTCCCTATGAACAAAACTGGAATTAAGCTAGAAGCAGGTAAAACTATAACCGTAGATTTCGACTTGAAAGTTTCAGGGGTAATTAATGGTTATGTTAAGGATAAGAGCACAGGAGAACCTGTAGTAGGAGCTATGGTAGTCGCTATCTCGTATGATAAGAAGTTCTACGGATATGCTATTACGAATTCTAAAGGCTTTTACGAAATTACAACAGGACTTGAAACAGGAACTTACAACGTTACGGTAATGATAGCTGAGGGTTACACAGTTCCAGTTACAAAGACTGGAATTCAAGTTAAGTCTGGAGAGGTAGTTAAGGATGTTAACTTTTTGTTAGATAAATCAGGTAAAATAGTTGGTCGTGTTGTTGACCAAGAAGGAAAACCTGTTAAAGGTGCTACAGTTTTTGCAGTGTCAACCGATCGTAAGTATTATGGATATGCTACTACGGATGAGGAAGGGCACTATGAAATAAGCAGTGGTTTAGGAACAGGTGTTTATACAGTAACAGCTGTAAAAATGGGTTATCAATCCTTACCTAAGACTAATGTCAAAGTGACAGCTGGTGAAACTGCTACTGTAGACCTTCAAATAGCTAAATTGCCCTCAGGAACCTTGAAAGGGTATGTTAAAGATGCTAAGACAGGAAAGCCAATAAAGAATGCTACAGTCAAGGTCACATCGTCCTTCGGCGTAGTTGTGGCTACTGTACAAACTGATGAGAACGGATATTATGAAATATCGGCAGGACTATTTACTGGAACCTATAACGTTACAGCTGAAGCACCAAACTATAAGCCAGAGGAGAAAGTAGTTCACATTGAGCTTGGGAAGGTAACTACTGCAAACTTTAATCTATACGAATTAGTCTCAGGAATAATCTCTGGTATCGTATTAGGACCTATTACTAAAAAATCGAGCTCTATATCGGTTCAAGTTTCTCCGACTGAAGTTGAAGTAGGAGATGAAGTCATAATATCTGGACAAATAACTCCAGCTAGGGTTGGTGTAGTTTCAATATTTGTAATGCTAGAAGGAGGTAAATGGATTAAAGTCGGAGAAGTTACAAGTAGTGCTGATGGAAAGTTTACCTTTAAACTTAAGACACGTAGAATTGGAAAGCGTTATGTAAAGGTATCATGGCCTGGTGATGAAGAATATGCAGGAGCAGAAAGTCCCCCTCCCTATCCAAGTTTCATTGTTACGAAAAAGACTACATCAATAACCTTAACCTTATCATCTACTAAAATTGAGAAGGGTAAGAAGATAACCATATCCGGTCAACTTAAACCTCCACTAGCTAATGTAGCCATAAGAATTGATATTACAAGACCAGATGGTTCTGTAATGTCTTATACTGTAAAGACAAGTGCGAATGGAAAGTTCACATTAACTATAACCCCAGATAAGAAAGGAACTTACAAAGTAGTAGCTCAATGGACTGGAGATAAGTTACATAAAGGTTGTAAGAGCAACATAGCGACTTTCACTGTAGAAGAGAAAAAGTGTATAATTGCTACAGTCACATTTAGTTCTGAACTAGCAGCCGAAGTTCAACTTTTAAGAGAGTTTAGAAACACCAAAGTATATGCAACCTTTGCTGGCTCTCAATTCATGAACGTATTTAATGCTTGGTATTATTCATTCAGCACTGACGTAGCTAAAGTATTGGAGAGAAATGAATATTTGAAGACTGTAGTGAGAGTACTATTGTATCCATTAATAGGTATATTAAAGCTCTCCTCACTAACTTACGATGCTCTTTCTATGAATTCAGAGATTGCAATAGTAGTTGCAGGATTCGTTGCTAGTTGGTTAATAGGATTAGTTTACTTCACACCTCCGATAGTTATTATATCCTTATTATTTAAAAAATACACCGATAAATATATACTAAAGTTATTGAGAAGCACTCTCGTAATATGGTGCCTTAGTCTAGGAATCATAGGCATTAGTGAATTGTTATACACAGCAATGTCAATGATGATAGCCACAGCGACGTTTGTCTTATCTACCATAGCGTTATCTGTAATGTGTACTATTTTACTTATATTAAGAGTAAAAATAGAGATCTAAGTTAATATGGTCATTCTTTACACTTTATAAGCATAATCTCTTTATTTATCGGACTATGGTCTATTTTCCTCATTAGGCTTAGTTTCTCTTCGTTCTCCCTTTAACACATGTTCTGCTTCCTTCTTAACTTCCTCTTGTAATTTTCTTATCTCCTCCAGTTTACTCCTAAGTTTTTCAAGAGCTTCTTTACTGGCTTCTATCCCTTTATGAGTAAAAAAGGATACCCCTTCACTCCTACTCTTAAACACACCAACCTCTACTAGAAGGTCTATAAGCTCGAGATCGCTCTTAGGTAGTCTTATCGACGATACTACTAGTGTAGGTTCGGTTCCCCAAGCCCCTCTTCTGTATTCCTCCCCGAATAGCTTATTTAAGCTCTCTTCAAATCTTTTCATGAAATCGTTAAGTGCTTTAAAAGTCTCATTTACAGCTCTAAATCCTGTAGTAGGAGCAGTTATAAGTGAGAAAAATTTAGGTTCTCTTTCAAGGTAGAGCTTAACATTTTCTGAAAGGTCAGATAACATGTCGATAAAATAATCTAAACGATCTGACCACTCATCAACTAATTCATCAAATTTATCTGAATATTCATCTAACAATTCATCAACTCTTCTTAGTAGTTCTTCTCTTGATTCTTGGTTAAGATTTTTTCCTAAATCATATGTTTTTCTTTTAATATTCCAAATAAGATTCCTAAATTCAGCTTTGCCTACATTCATAGCATTTTTTACTTCTGCATAAGCTTTTCTCTTTAGACTCCTTAACTCTCTTAATGCAATAATTAAACTTCCACGTTTACGAGGTAGGCTTTTGAATTTTCTATTAAGTTCATCTAATTCTCTTTCCATTTTCTCAAAAAGTGAATTTAAAGAGTTGTTAAACTCCTTTAGTTTAAGCTCTAATTCCTTTTCAACTTCTCTTACGAATTCCTCTATTTGGTTCATGTTCTCAATAAAGGCATCTAACTAGGAATATAAAAATCTTACTATATCCTTACATGTAAGATATATTACGATATTGATATTATTGTTAAGTATATGTTAGCTATCTTTGTTGATTCCGTTTCATGTGATGAGTAATAACTTATTGCTACTAAGTTATCCCCAACTTTAGCTACACCGGGATAAGCGTTATCTCCTCCACTAGGGAATTCAAAGACGAGTTTTACATTATCGTTATCAACCAAGAATAGAGCAGTCTTTGAAGGTCTCTTAGCCTCCTTATCAACATATCTTCCAATTAGGAAGAGGTTTCCTCTATGCTCAAAGATAGCAGGTGATTGTATTATTTCATTCAGTTCTTTTGAAGACCATTGAGTATATGGATATTCAGATTTAAGCATTAGTGTAGTTCTGGATCCACGTTCTCTTCTAACAAATGCCATAGCTTGATTATTTCTGAAGAAGATATCTGTTTCATTAACATATTCGCCTTTAGACATAATAGTCACAAACTTCCAATCAATACAGTCTTTAGAGACTAAGAGGTGAACCTCTCCATTCTCTCCTTTTTTCCAACCTTTATATGCGGCTACGTAAGTACACCCAGCAGAGTACCTTGGTCTCCAATAAACGTATTCGCCACAATCATATGGTCCTGCCCACATTGAACCATCTTTTGTATAAAACATAAAGGTTTTATGAGTTTTCTCTGTGGGACTCCAAGATTGAGTGAACAGATATAGCGTATCGTTTAACACATATAGCTT
>Ga0180302_10001044_pt1 | contig 12940 bp, 12 predicted proteins | sample GuaBasSediGuay17_FD_121794 | JGI IMG/M metagenome (GOLD analysis project Ga0180302, IMG submission 121794) | Subseafloor sediment microbial communities from Guaymas Basin, Gulf of California, Mexico - Guay17, Core 4571-4, 12-15 cm | ecosystem: Environmental > Aquatic > Marine > Hydrothermal... | reverse complement strand
TGTAATGATTTATAAACTGAGCTTTATCTTTTAATATTGCTCCCGATCTAGGTCTTACGTGTTGATATCTACTCCATCCATGAATCATAATATAATTTACCCTTGCTCCTTCATCTAGATAGAACTCTGTAACTCCAGCATGTATACTTGATACACTACGAATTATTCCACACCCAGTAACTACATTCAGCTCACTATTCTTACCAACAATGATTATATTATGCGGCGCTTGTATTGTTCCACTACTTCTAACTAACAAGCATATTTGCATTGGATACTGAACTTTAACATTATCCTTAACTATAACAACATATCCAGTCCTATCATAAAGCTCTGCAATAGCAGTATACTTATCCATATCAACGGGAACTACATTCCAATAATAATCATAAATCCAATCCCTATGCTTATCTAAAGCCTCCTCTAAACTTAACACCTCAACACCAGGATGTTTAGAAAGAATCTCTAAAACATACTTATCTACTTGGTAATACCTACCTGAAGCTGATGATTCTACATCTATACCAAGTGATAACATCTTTCTCCTAGTGCTCTCTCCATAAAGATCCATCTCAATCTTCTTTGCCTCTGAAAGATACCTAGAGATATCTATATCTGGACCATACTGAGAAGGCTTATTCAATGCCTGCATAGCACGCTTTTTTATAACTTCTTTTCTCCGATTAACCCTTTTAGAGGGCATTACTCTACAACCCCAACAAAATCATAAAAGCCATATTCCTGTATTTTCCCTAAGATTTCTTCAGGATTACCAGCCTCTTTAACTACACCATCAACTACAACATAAGTCCTATTAAACTTAACATACCTAGCTATGGACGCGGTATGTGTTACTACTAAAATATTCATTTTAAACTGCGTTATGTACCTATTAAGTACCTTAGCAATTAAAGCAATGTTCTCAACATCAACACCAGAATCTATTTCATCAAGTAACGCAAGCTTCGGTCTATGTAATAGTGTTAAGAATAGCTCAGCTCTACGCATCTCCCCACCACTAAACCCAACATTCAAATCTCTATCTAGAAATTCGATTAAGTTAAGCTGTGAAGCTAACTTATGCATAAACTCAGAAGGATTATTACAACCTTTCCTCTTCAAAATTTCAAATGCCAATCTCCCAAGAGTTACGCCCTTAAGCTTAGGGGGAAACTGGAAAGAGGCAACTATACCTCTCTTTACTCTCTCAACCATACTTAACCCAGAAATATCCTCACCTTCAAACAATACCTTACCAGATAGGATCCTATACTTTGGATTGCCAGCTATAGCTTGGATCAAACTAGTCTTACCAGAACCATTAGGGCCTACAATAAGAACTGAATCATCATCATTCACCAAGAGGTTAGCTTTTTTAATCACTACTTTTTTATCAATAGCTACCCTTAAATTCTGAACATTCAAAACTTCTTTCATATCAAACTACCAACAAATAATCTTACATGCCTATAATAATCCTTATATTTAAACTCTCCTAAGCAATATTCAACATTTTTAAACTATCTAGTATGAATATTTTTGGTCGATGAAGAAACCGCTCCTTTCTGAACTATGATGTCACGCCTCCGCCAGAGACCACCTTTAGGGCCATCACATATGCATCTGAACCATCATTATAAAACTTTGAGATTAATCCAACAATTTTAAAGCCATGCTTCTCATAAAACCTAATAGCTCCTCTATTTCTCACAGAAACCTCTAAATAAACACTTTTAGCACCTTTCTCCTTTAGGAAATTAATAAATCTTTTAAGTAACTCGCTACCAATACCTCTACCTCTAAACCTAGAATCTACAGCTAAAGTAATAATATGCCCCTTCTGAAACTTAACCTCACCACAAATATAACCAACTACCTCTCCATCTACACAAGCAACAAGAAAGAAATCAGAATTCTCAATCAAATACCTAACAAGATACTTAGGGTAAGCATCAACACCAAAAATCTCCTTCTCCAACATACATATTTTTTCAATATCCATTTCATTAGTAGGACGGAAAATAATATTCATTCAAAATAATGATTAGAAAAGGAGCTAAATATATAAAACAAATAATAACTTCTTCTTGATTAAAATGGTGATTGTAATAAAACACTATGCAACCATACAAAAAACGTGTAGACAGAAAACTGATAAAATAGAGGAGATTAAAGAAATTAGATTTGCAGAATTAATAAAGAGAATTAAAGCTGGAGAGCGTGCTTATCAAACTTAATTATAGATGACAATAGAATTAACAAGTTATATAAAGTCTTGGTAAATAGTAGAAATATCAAATTGTTAGGTGGTTTGGATGCTAAAACTAAAGATGGAGATTCTATAGCAATATTCCCATAAATAACAGCACATAGAATCTCATTAAAGATGAAATTAGCATATAAGTAAGTATTTTTTTTCATGAAATCGTTTTTATAATTGCATAACTATATAAACTATATGATGACCTAAATTGCCGCTAATAGTTTATGAAGGAAAAGCCTTTCTGAAGGAGGTCAAGGTACCATAATGCTAGAAGGTACCGGGGGGTGTGGAAGTTAAATGTCTAAAGTAATTCTAACTAGTGATCAAGCTACGTTCACGGACTTTAATGGTTTAGATGCTTTGGGCTTTGGTCTTTGCTTACCCTATAGATTGGTACCAGCATTCATTCAGTATAGGTTTCTATCACCCCCAGTACCTTTAATCAACGGCAAGGCTCCATTCGCTCCCTATCCCCTATGTAAGGTTGAAACGGCTTTATTAGCTAGCGGTTTTAGGCATGAGGACGTCCACATAGTACCTCCTAATTACTTGAGCCAAGTAGTTGATAAGGATACGGCTGTAGTATGTATTCACGTATTAGATCCTATGGGATTAGCGCCCGTTTCATGGACCTTAAGAGTACTTACGGGTGGTGGGGACACATGTACTCGCTATGAGTTTGAGAAGTTGATGGCCGCTGTTAAGAATCTTAAGAAAAGATATAGGTTTAATGTGGTTGTCGGTGGGCCAGGTGTTTGGCAACTTAGAGGATTTGAGGATAAGTATGATATTGATGTACTATTTGAGGGTGAGGCTGAGTTAACGTTCCCCAAGATAGTTAAGGATATCCTAAATGGTGAGGAAGTGCCTATGTACGTCTTCGGAGAATTTGTACCACCTAACCTAATACCACCCATACTAACACCATCAAGGAATGGAATAATTCAAGTTACTAGGGGATGCCCTAGAAGATGTAGATTCTGTAGTCCGACAATATTCAATTTCCGATCAATACCTTTAGAGACTATAGTAAAGGAGATCGAGGTTAACTTAAGGTCAGGTATTAAGGCTATAGGATTAGCCACCGAAGATATACTACTCTACGGTGCTAATGGCTTAAGACCCAATTTAAGTGCTATTAAAAAATTATTCGACCAGGTAATTAACTTAGCACGTAAGTATCACGTTAAGGATCCTATAGAGTTTAGCCATGTAACGCTATCTACCGCCTTAGTTGCTAAGGAAGTTGTCAGGTACATAAGTGAAGTTAATGAATTAAGCAGTGATAGACTATTATTCCCTCAAATAGGGATTGAGAGCGGTAGTCCGAGATTGGTTGCTAAGTACTTTAGCGGTAAGTCCTATCCATGGAAACCTAGTGAGTGGTGGGATATAGTTATAAGTGGTAGTAAGTTAATCAACGATAATTACTGGTACCCATGCTATACATATATAATAGGCTTCCCAGATGCAACACCTAGCGACTATATACTAACAACTGAACTACTTGATGAGTTGAGAGAAGAGGGGTTCAAGGGCTGGACATTTCCATTGCTCCTAATACCTATTGGGGGTACTATGATTGAAAGGAGCGGTTATAGGAAGTTTATAACACTTAAGAAGCTATCTCAAGAAGCTATAGATGCTATGATAACTGGTTGGAGATTAAGTATTAAGTTCTCCTACGAGGTATACCCAAGGCTTCTATCAAGTATAAAGAACCCATTAATACGTAAAGTAATTACTAAGTTAGCTGTGAAAGCAATAAATACTATGGAGAAATGGTTAGAAGGTGTTAGGAAAGACCCTGAAATTATCGAGAAGGTGTACTCTAAGGTCGATATTAGGACGTTACAGGGATTAGTTAAGGCATTAGTGGTTACTAAAGCCTCTATGGTAGCGCGTTTAGCTAGCTAATAGCTGTAGGACTTTTGGGCAATGAGTTTCTGAAGGTGGTATACATGTAGTTAAACCCTCACACCGCGGGTTGAATAATGCTATTAGTGGTAAAGTTTAAACATTGAGTGCCAATAAAATATTGATGATCAAATATAGTCATTTGCACCCTTCCTAGCGGAGGGGTGTAATGCAAGTTACTGCTATTTTGCTATTAATACTTATCTTCATCTTCGCGGGGGTGGTAGTTTACTATCGGGTATAATAACAACTGAGCAAAGCGGTAACACATTAACAAACTACCAAGTAAGAATGGTGTTAACACCAGAGATATCTTAGATTATAGTAAGGCAAGAAGTGATGGTGGAGAAATGCCCGTCTATGACCTCCAGGGGGCTATTGGTAGTAGTGTTGTGCATAATAGGGTTCGAGGATCCTCGAGACAAAAATTAAAGGTTGAAGGTGTTAGAGTAGAGGGGTCATTGCTGATAGCTACAGTTAGGAATATTGGGAGTGTAGACTTAGTTGTGGATAGAGTGTTCATTAAGGAAGCAGGAGACACGCTATACACACTTAACGTAGAGGCAGCTAGGTTGAAGTAAAGGCTGGGAGTGTAGTTGAGGTTAAAGCTGAGCTACCAAGTAATCTTGAGAGTGAAGTTATAGAAGGGAATGTGTTTAAGCCTGGAGGAAGAAGTGAGTACATCCTCAATCTATCTTAGAGAAGATATATTGACTATAGATCTAAATATGAAGGTTTGGATTCATTTATCAGGAAAACCAAACGAAAATTTGATATTAACATTACTTTTTTAGAGAGCCAAATAATAAATTTATGAAGGAAATAAAAAGATAGATTAGAGCCATATAGAGAACATGCATTAAAACTTAAAAGAACTACTTGACAATTTTGCATCTCAAAATAAAAAGATATTTAAAATTATCGGTAAATAGCGCTTAGACGCACGTTATGATATGACGAAAACCAGAGTAGTGATTACATCTCAATTAAATGACAACCATATAGCTTAAACCAAATAAAAATAACTTAGATTTAGAATTTATAATGTTTTTAGTACTTTAAACTAGTTAAAACTGGTTACGCTGATAGTTTTCCATCAATTATATGTCTTATCTGCATACTTAGTTACTCTTTGGTCATGTGAAACAACTATTACCGTAGTTCCATAATTTTTATTAATCTCAGACAGTAATTCTAAAACTTCTATTTTAGAATTCAAATCTAGGTTACCAGTCGGTCAAAACCAAGAATAAAATAAAGGTCAACATATCTAAATCTTAGAGTTTTTAGGGGATGCAGATAATAAGGTAATTTGAAACTTGGTTTTTGGTGATTATTTATGAATAGAATTATTAGAGTAGAAATTAAGGAGTTGGATTCTAAGGGTAGGGGTATTGGATATATAAATAATAGGAAGATTTATGTAAATTATGTCGTTCCTGGAGATGTAGTAGATGTAGAAGTTTATGTTGTCTGTAAGGGGAGGAGAGGTAGATATAAAGAGTATCATGGAAAGGTTATCAACGTAGTAAGTGAAGGTAAAGGTAGAATAAAACCTAAGTGTAAATTCTTTGGAGTGTGTGGTGGATGTAGATTTCAAAACTGGGATTATAATTATCAATTAAGATTTAAGAAAGATGTGGTTATTGAGGCGATGAAAAGGTGGGGTGTTAATGGTGAAGTTAAGGATATAATTCCTTCATCAAAGATTTGGTATTACCGTAATAGGATGGACTACGCTATCTCTTATGATGGTAAGGTCGGTCTTAAAGAATATGGTAGCTGGAGTAAGATACTAGATTTAACAGAGTGCTACTTAATGTCTGAAGAATCTACAAAAATAATGCAGGAAACTAGAGATTTCATGTCTGAGTATAAAGTCCCTGGATGGGATCTCTTTAAGCACGAAGGTTTTCTGAGATATGTAGTTATTCGAGAAGGTAAATTTACTGGAGATAGAATGGTTAATTACATTACTTGGAGCAAGCAATTTAAATACCTAGATGAGCTTGTTAATAAACTAACATCTAAAAACCTAATAACTAGTTTTGTATGGGGAATAAATCCAACTATAACTGACGTTTCCGTAGCTAAAGACTTAAGGTTCATATGGGGTAAAGATCATCTTACCGAGAAGATAGAGAGCTATACTTTTCATGTTCATCCAAATGCCTTCTTCCAGACAAATTCATTCCAAACAATCACTTTAGCCAAGTTAGTACGAAAATTAGCTAGTGGTGGAAGAGAGCTTCTTGATTTATACTCTGGTGTTGGGTTATTTAGCGTATTCCTATCTGATATGTATGATAATGTTACTGGAATTGAAGTTGAGGAATCAGCAGTAAACTCTGGAAAAATTTCGCTTAAATGGAACGGAGTTTCTAATGTAAATTATGTAGCTAGTAGAGTTGAAGATGTAGTTAATTTATATGAGGATAGGGAGATCGATACTGTAATCATTGACCCACCAAGACCTGGTATGGCAAGGAAAGTTGTTAATAGTATACTGAGAATGTCTCCTAAAGAAATAATCTATGTTTCTTGTAATCCAGATACTATGATGCGTGATACTTCATGGTTGTGTGAGAGTTATTCTATTGAAGACCCTATATATCCGATTGATATGTTTCCACATACGCCTCATGTTGAGGTCGTAGCTAGGTTAGTTAGAAAATAACATTAAATATCTTTGTAGTACTTTGGATTTATATGGACATTTTTTGTGAGAAAGGGCTAAGGGTACTAGTTTTTGGTGGTGGCGGCGGAGGAGATGTAGTTACAGCTACATTTATAGCATTAAAGCTAAGGTGTCTTGGCTATAAAACTTTTATAGCTGCAGCTCCTTGGGAGAGGTTTGTTGTTGATCCAGCTCCAGGGCCAATTTCTATAAGGGAGGTGCATTGTGCTAGGCAAATTGGTGAATATAGCGCTGAGGTGAATGGTGATTGCTTTGCTGTTCGAGGTGGGCAAAAGGTGGTTTTTCAGGCAGTTAATGTTTCTCAAGCTATTAATGAGCCTATATTCATATGTGAACTAAATAGTGGTGTTGAGGGGCTTTATAGAGGGCTTAAGGAGCTAATAGATTATCTCGACTTAGATGTGATTATAGGTGTTGATGTTGGTGGAGATATTATTGCTGAGGGATTTGAGAAGGAGCTATGGAGTCCACTAGCTGATCAAATAACATTATCAGCACTATATCGCATTGAAAAAGATAATCTCTGTGAAACCTTAGTAGCTATTGCATCAATAGGTGCTGATGGAGAACTACCACGCAGGTATATCCTGAAGAGAATAAGCTTAGTAGCTAAGGAAAATGGATTATTAGGTGCATTTGGATTTGGAGTTTCAGATTTAAAATATATGTATCTCATTTTATCTAAGGCATTGACAGAAGCTGGAAAAACGATTCCAGATGCTATTAAAGGTTACTTAGGGTATAGGCGTATTAGAAAAGGAAGTAGAATCATCTATATAGACGTAATTTCAACAATAGTGTTTTTACTAAAGACAGATACTGTATTTAAGTTAAGTTCCATTGCAGATAAAATTTTATACTCTAAGAGTATAGATGAGGCGAATCAAAAGCTAATCGAGATGGGTATTTTTACAGAGCTTGAATTAGAAAAGGAGCTTAGTAGAATTGTGAAGTCTGGTGGAACTCTAAGTGGAAAATCTATAGTTGAGATTAAACAGAATTGGTTTAAAAGAATTAGAAAGTAATAACCAACCATATATTTTCTGAAAGCTCAGATTATTATTTGTCGGTAGCTTCTTAGGTGACACTATGGCTAGCTATGATGAGAAAATTCGTGAGCTTAGAGAGAAAATTAAAAAGGCAGAGTTAGGCGGTGGTATAGAGAAAATTGAGAAGCAGCATAAGAAGGGGAAGTACACTGCTAGAGAGAGAATTGAAAAGCTATTAGATAAGGATAGTTTTGTTGAGTTTGATCAATTGATCACTTCTAGAGTCCCAGAATTTAGTGAGTTTTATAGTGATGGAGTTGTAACTGGTTATGGAACAATTAATGAGAGGAGAATATTTGTCTATGCTCAAGATGCTACTATACTAGGTGGAAGTCTTGGAGAGATGCATGGTAAGAAAATTGCTAAGTGTATTGAGCTAGCTGTAAAAACTGGTTGTCCAATTATAGGGCTAATTGATTCTGGAGGCGCTAGAATACAAGAGGGTGTTGATGCTCTAGCGGCTGCTGGTGAAATTTTACGTAGAAACGTTATCGCTTCAGGAGTTATTCCACAAATTGCTGTTATAGTTGGTCCTGGAGCTGGCATAGCAGCATACTCGCCTGCACTTCAAGATTTTATAATTATGGTCAAGGGTATTGGGTATCTATTTACAACCGGCCCAAGTGTAGTAAAGTCAATGTTGGGCGAGGACGTTTCTCCTGATGATCTTGGTGGAGCTATAATGCATGCTGAAAAAAGTGGTACAGCGCACTTCATAGTTGATACTGAGGATGAAGCATTTATGTTTGTCAGAAAGCTTTTATCATATCTTCCGTCAAATAATGTGGAGTTACCGCCAAAAACAAGTTCAACAGGAGAGTATGATGTACCTGAGGTAATGGATTATGTACCTGTAGATTCAGATGAGACATATGATATCCATGATGTTATAAACATAATTTTTGATAAGGATAGTTTTCTTGAGGTTCAAGAGTTCTTCGGTAAAAGTGTAGTTGTCGGATTTGCTAGGCTAGATGGTTGGGTTGTAGGTATCGTAGCTAATAACCCAGCAGTTAACCTTGGAATGCTTAATATAGACTCTGGAGATAAAGTAGCTAGATTTATTAGGTTCTGTGACGCATTTAATATTCCTCTCATCACGCTAGTTGATTCTCCTCATCCCGTTGTTGGTAAAAATGAAGCGAGTAGAGGGGTCATAAGGCATACTGCAAAAGTTATGTATGCATACGCAGAATCTACAATCCCAAAAATAACGGTTATTCTTCGAAGAGCTATTGGAGGAGGATACATAGCTATGGGAAGTAAACATCTAGGTGCCGATTTAGTATTTGCTTGGCCAACAGCTGAAATTGCTGTTTTAGAGGATAAGGCGGCAGTTGACATCCTATATAGAAGAGAGCTTGAAAAAGCTGAAAATAAGGAGGAAATGTATAGAAAATTACTTTCTGAGTATAGAGAGAAGTATTCTAATCCGTACATAGCCGCTTCAAGAGGATATATAGATAAGATAATAGAGCCTAGTCAAACTAGAAGAAAAATAATTTCAGCGCTAAAAATGCTAATGATAAAATATGAACTCAAGCTTGAAGAGTTTAGGAAACATGGAAATATTCCTCTCTAATAAAACTTAATTAAAAACTTTGTTAGTTACATTAGTAAAAGTGCTGGTAATTTTATTTTTGATGATAAAGTTCAGGCCAATTTGGGCAGATTCTCTGGGAGCAAAGTCATTCTCAATTTTCATTGAAGCTGGAGGGGCTTCAATTTTAATAGATCCTGGAGTTGCTAAAATGCAACCAGGATATCCTGCGGATAAAGAGTTTAAGACTAAATGTTGGTCTGAAGCTCGTAATTTGATAACTGAATACTTATCTAAGGCAAATAATGTCGTAATTACTCATTATCATCATGACCATTACTTTTGGCAAGATGCCGATATAGTGAAATATTATGGTAAACATCTCTTTATCAAAAATCCGAATAAATATATAAATGATAGTCAGAGGAACCGCGCCTTTCTATTCCTAAATCAAATAATTAGATATATAGTTTCCGATGATGTAGAGAAATATCTAGTAGATCCACGTGAAAAGACCTTTATAGACTACGTTGAGAATTACCATGAAGCTTTGAATCTTGATTTAGGCGATTATAATAAGAGAAGGCAAGAGCTACTTGAAAAGGGACGTAAGTGGTTTGAGTCAAGAATTAATGTCTGGATAAGTAATCCATGGTTTAAAGAATTTAGTTGTGACAAAATTAAGATTTCCTTTATAGATGGTAAGCAGGTTACAATTGGCGATTTAAAATTGAGATTTACCGAACCTTTGTTTCATGGTATTGAGTACTCTCGAGTGGGGTGGGTAATTGCACTAGTAATTGAATACATAGGTGATAAGATAATATATACATCTGATATTCAAGGCCCAACTGTCGAGGATTATGCAACATGGATAATTAATGAGAATCCAAGAGTATTAATCCTAGATGGACCACCAACATACTTAATACCATATTCAATGAATTTATATAACTTCAGGAGGACAATTAAAAATCTAATTAAGATAATTAACTTAACAGAAAACTTAAAGCTCATTATTTATGATCATCACTTAACAAGAGAACCTAAATATAGGAATAAGGTTCATGATGTTTACCTAGCTGCTAAGGAAAAAGGAATTGAGGTACTAACCGTAGCTGAATATCTAGGTGTTGAATCTGCATTTGAGAAACTAGGACTTACATAATAACCATATGATGTTTCTGGAAGTGCATCATTTTACTATCGATATTATCATAAATCTTGATTAATCGCATTTATATCTAATATACTTGGTTTTCCACCTTATTAATAATAAATATAGTTTATATTCCATCTACTTTCCTATTTAATATCATAACGTTTATTGTTGTTAATATAATTGCTAGTTATGAGGTGTGATACTTATGATTGAGGTTCGTTGGCATGGACGTGGAGGTCAAGGTGCTGTTACATCTAGTCAATTACTAACTTATGCCGCGATTCTAGAGGGTAAATATGCAATTCATATTCCAGAGTTCGGTCCTGAAAGGAGAGGAGCTCCTGTTAGAGCGTTTACAAGGATAGATGATAAACCTATTGAGATTAGATATAGTGTTCTAAATCCTGATATTGTTGTAGTTATTGATCCAGGGCTAGTTAGCTATAGAGAGATGATTCTAGAGGGGTTAAAAGAAAATGGAATTGTAATTGTTAATAGGCCATTAGAGAAGGTAGGGAAGATAGATAACTTCGAGACTTATGCTGTTGATGCATTTAGAATTGCTATGGACGAGCTTGGTAGGCCAATATACAATACTGCTATGATAGGAGCGCTAGTTGGAGCTACAAAATTAATTAAGCTTGAAAGTCTACTTGAGGCTGTGAAGAGGAGGTTTCCAGGAGAAATCGGTGAAAAGAATGTTAAGGCTGTGGAGAGGGGATATAAGGAGGTGAGAAAGGTTGAGTAATTGGCCTAAGGATTGGAGAGAAATACCTATGGCAGGAATAATTGATGCTCCAGGTAATAGTATGGAGTATAAAACTGGTACGTGGAGAGCACTTAGGCCTGTGGTAAATCAAGAGAAGTGTATTAAGTGTCTTATGTGCTGGGCATATTGCCCTGATATGGCTATAATAAGGCATGAGGATGATTCTATATCCATAAATTATGATTACTGTAAAGGTTGTGGTATTTGTGCAAATGAATGTCCTGTTAAAGCTATTGAGATGGTTGAGGAGGTGTAGATTATGGCTGTAGTTGAGACCGAGAAGATGGTTAGGGTTGGGTTAAATGGCGATGAAGCTGTTGCACGTGCTGTTAAGCACGCCAAAGTTGATGTTATAGCTGCATACCCAATTACTCCACAAACAATAATTGTTGAAAGATTAAGTGAGTTTGTTCATGATGGAGAGTTAGATGCTGAATTCGTACCCGTAGAGTCTGAACATTCAGCTTTATCTGCAGCATTGGGCGCTTCACTCGCTGGTGCTAGAGTATTTACAGCAACTGCTAGCCAGGGACTAGCATTAATGTATGAAATGCTATATGTAGTCTCTACATTTAGAGCTCCAGTTGTTATGGCTTTAGCTAATAGAGCATTTTCAGCACCTATTAATATACACTGTAGTCATGATGATGCGTATGCAGCTAGAGATGCTGGGTGGATACAATACTTCGCAGAAAACGTTCAGGAGGCTTATGACTTAACACTAATAGCATATAGAACTGCTGAGGATACACGTGTACTCCTACCTGCAATAGTAAATCTAGATGCATTTATATTAACCCACTGTGTAGAGCCACTATATATCTGGAAGGAGGAGTTTGTTGAAGAATTCCTACCGCCGAGAAAACCAGTTAATATAATTGATTATGATAATCCAGTCACCTATGGTCCATTAGCACTTCCAGATTACTATATGAAAATTAAGAGGCAACAGTATGAAGCTGTTAAGAATGCAGAGCCGGTTATCAGAGAGGTATTAAAGGAGTATAGTGAGTGGAGTGGTAGATATTATGCTCCAGTCAGGGGATATAGGGTGGAAGATGCAGATTACGTGTTTGTAGTTTTAGGGTCAACTGCCGGTACAATGCGTAGAGTTATTGATGCCTGGAGAGAGAAGGGTAGGAAAGTTGGCGTATTAAGTATCACACTATATAGGCCATTCCCAGTTAAAGAGGTTACTGAAATATTAGAAGGTAAGAAAGCAGTTGCAGTAATGGATAGATCACATACATATGGTGGTCCAGGAGCCCAGCTATACCTCGATATTGCAGCTACCCTCTACGATGCGAGAGATAGACCAAGGCTTCTAAACGTAATCTATGGATTAGGTGGTAGAGACTTCACACCAGCAGATGCCGATGAGGCTTATCAAGCACTTATGGATCCATCTATTAAGGAGATTTGGGTTAGCTTAGGGAGGTGAATAGTATGAGTAGTGTTGAGAAAATAAGAACTATAAAGGAAATTCCTAAGGAGGAGCTACTAGCCTCTGGACACAGATTATGTGCAGGATGTGGAGTACCA
>Ga0180302_10001043_pt1 | contig 12950 bp, 14 predicted proteins | sample GuaBasSediGuay17_FD_121794 | JGI IMG/M metagenome (GOLD analysis project Ga0180302, IMG submission 121794) | Subseafloor sediment microbial communities from Guaymas Basin, Gulf of California, Mexico - Guay17, Core 4571-4, 12-15 cm | ecosystem: Environmental > Aquatic > Marine > Hydrothermal... | reverse complement strand
GGTATATAATCTTCGGTATTGGTATATGGATAGCAAACATACATAGACTACCAGATACCATAGCCAAAATATTCACATATGCATTTACACCCATGGCTGCAGCCGGTGGCCTAGCAGGCTGGGTCGTCTTTGAAGCAATAAGGTATGGTTTCGCAAGAGGACTATTCTCCGATGAGGCAGGCTTAGGAAGCGCCCCATTAACCTATGCTCATGCAAAATCTGATCACCCAAGTAGACAAGGATTCTACGGTGTATTCGAGGTATTTATGGACACTATAGTCGTATGTTCAATAACCGTTAACGCAAACATAGTCACCAACGCTTACATTGAGAGGCCTGACTTATCAGGTGCAGCACTAGCTATGGGAGCATTCCATAGAGTATATGAAGCATTCGCTCCACTAGTTCTAGGTTTAGCACTAATACTCTTCGCCTACACCACTATACTAGCATGGGAGTTTTACGGTGAGAAGATTGCAAGATCGTTCCTTAGAGTAGTATGGATGCCACCAATTGTTGGTGCAGCTATCGCACCACAACTCTTCGAAACCTTCTGGACATTCTCAGACACCTTCAACAGCCTAATGGCTATACCAAACCTAATAACAGTAGTCTTCCCCGCACCGGTAGCTGTCAAGTTACTCAAAGACTTCTATAGTAGACACATATATGAAACTGGAGAGATGCCAAGACCTGAATCTCAGTCATCAACTGTTAAAGTGCTAATGTCACTCGCTAAGGACTATCTAAAGTCCATGTTTACACCGACAATTTTTATCTTTAACTAAAATGTAATATAACGATAATTAATAATTAGAGGTTAAATTAATCATACTTTACGCTTATTTAAGGTGTAGTATATTCTAGGTACATTAAAACGCTAGCAACTATGGCTATTAGCAGATACACCACTATTGCAAGCAATAGTATATCCTTGCTGTTAGGTCTACGCCGCATTGAGCTCGCCACCTCCATCACAGACTTAAATACTTATTATTTTAAATCGTTACGGCGTTAGAATATATAAGTATATATACATCTCACTCTCTCCTATAGATACCGGTGAGTATTTTGAAGTCTATAGAGACCCTACGTAGAGTCCAATTAACTGGTGGTGGAACATTAATAGTCTCACTACCTAAAGAGTGGACTAAACGTGTAGGTCTAAAGCCTGGAGACTATGTATCATTTATCTCTGAGCCCGATGGATCACTTAGAGTTCAGCCTTCAACTAAGCCTACAGTAGAGAAGGAATCTACATCAATAACAATAGATAGAGGAGTAACATCTACAGTAGTTATTAGAGAATTGATGTCAAGATATTTATCAGGGTACAAGAGTATCACCATAATGTTAAAGAGCTATACACCCTCTATAATGAACGTTTTGAGAGAAGCCGTATCTAAGAAACTTGTTGGAGCCGAAATAATAGAAGAAGAAAAAGACAAGATAGTAATCCAGATACTAGTTAACATACATGAATTACCTACACCAACAATAATTAAGCGTATGGTCAGAGTCGTTGACGGAATGATCTATGACACCCTATATGCCCTATCAAACTTCGACGAAGGAGTACTAAATAGTGTCATAGACAGAGACGATATTGTTGACAAATTCTATCTATATGTTGTTAGACAGTTAAACTCTGTTATAAGAGGACTCTATAGACCACAGGATGTCGGATTACAAAATCTAAGAGAGATACTAGAGTATAGGGCACTTTCAAAGAGTATAGAAAGAATAGGTGATCATGCCCAAAAATTAGCTAAAAACATTATGGAGATAGGGAAGCAGGGAACAAAATTACCTAACGAGATCACAGGAAACATAGTTAAACTTGGAGAGGAAATTAGGGGATGCTTCAATGAAGCTGTTAAATCATTCTTAGAGAAGAATAAGGAGTTAGCTCATAAAGTATTAATAACCATAGAGACCGATGTTGATAAGAAAGTTGAATCAATAATAAACAGGAGTATTCTAGCATCACTTGACTACATGTCAATAATGTCACTAGGACTCATAGAAGATAGTTTAAGAAGAATACTTGACTATAGTATGGATATAGCTGAGTTAGCCATAGACATGACAGCCTAAGCCTCTCACCTTTTCAGCAAAATATCCTTTGGTGTGAATTATGAATACATGTCTTAAGTCTAGAGACGTGTATAGACTCGATGTTAACTCTAAGTTTCTCGGCATAAATCCAAGAATTCTTATGGAAAATGCCGGATCTAGAGTGGCAGATTACGTCGAGGACATAGCTAAACAACTTGGGGTATTGGATACAGTAGTTATATGTGGATTAGGCAATAACGGTGGCGATGGATTCGTTACAGCACGACATTTAGCATCAAGGGGATTTAACGTTACAGTAGTTGTCCTAGGGGACCCAAGCAACATTAGAAGTGGTGAAGCTAGAGAGAATTGGCAACTACTATCAAATTTAATGTTGAGTATCAAACAAGTTGTTATCAAGGATGCTACACAGCTTGATCAATTAGAGAACATCCTATCTAAGGCTAAAGTGGTTATTGACGCAATACTTGGTGTTGGTGTAAAGGGTGCAGTTAAAGGATTCTATGGTAAAGTAATAGAACTCATAAATAGGGTTAAGGATGAAAAAAGATACATCGTAGTGTCAGTTGATGTACCCAGCGGCTTAGACGTTGACGAAGGTCTAGCTCTAGGACCCATAGTCAAAGCAGATTATATAGTGACATTTCACGCTCTGAAACATGGACTAAACAATGTGACAGGAGAAATAAAAATCGCTAAAATTGGTATACCGAGGGAGGCTGAGGTATTCTGTGGTCCAGGTGATCTAATATACTTTAGGGAGTTTTTATGGCGTAGGAGAGAGTGGAGTCACAAAGGTGATTATGGGCGAATACTCATCATTGGCGGTAGTAAATACTATAGTGGAGCTCCTGCTTTAGCTGCCCTCTCAGCTTTAAAAGTAGGTGTAGACTTAGCAATAATCGCCTGCCCAGACGTAATAGCTAATGTTATTAGAGCTTACGCACCGAACATTATAGTTCACCCAGTTGATGGTGAAATCATACGTAAAAAGCATGTTAAAGGGTTAATTGAGTTCTCTAAAAAGTTTGATGCAATAATTGTTGGTCCAGGTTTAGGCTTAGGTGATGAAACATTAGAAGCTATCTATGAATACATAGTTAACGTTGGTAAAAGCAAGCCTTTAGTGATTGACGCTGATGCCTTGAAAGCTCTAAGCAAACGTGGTCTGCCTAAAGAAGGGATTAAAGCCATTTTAACACCTCATGAAGGTGAGTTTAAAATATTATTCGGAGATACCGAGCTAAGCAAGGATCCCAATATTAGGGGCAATATTGTTAAGAGAAAAGCAGGCGAGTATGGACTAGTTATTGTTCTTAAGGGCCATATTGATGTGGTATCTGATGGCATCAAAACTAAGCTTAATATGACAGGTAATCCAGGCATGACCGTTGGAGGCACGGGAGATGTTCTCTCTGGCTGTATTGGTGCATTCCTATCACAGAAACCTCAACTATTATTTGAGTCTGCAGTAGCAGGTACATTCTTAACAGGGTTTAGTGGAGACCTAGCATTCAAAGATCTAGGTTATTCCCTCACTGCTACCGATGTAATAGAGTATATACCTAAAGCACTAGCTGTTATAAGGGAGAAGTATTTCTCATAAGATTAATTTTTATTCTAAACCTCACGTTTCTATACCTGAGGTGTATTTATTGAGAATCTTCTGGTCAGGCAATATTGCAGCTGCCGAAGGAGCATTAAAAGCAGGATGCAAATTCTTTGCCGCTTACCCTATAACTCCAGCAAGTGACTTAATGATTTATATGGCCCAGCATATCGTCAGAATGGGCGGAGTCTTCGTTCAAGCTGAGGATGAGATTGCCGCTATTAATATGGTTATTGGTGCTTCATGGGCTGGAGTAAAAGCAATGACAGCAACAAGCGGCCCAGGATTCTCACTAATGCAAGAGGGTATTGGTTATGCTGTTATGACCGAGACCCCTCTCGTTATAGTTGATGTCATGAGGGCCGGTCCTGCAACAGGTCAAGCGTCAAAAGCTGCACAAGGTGATATATTACAGGCTAGATGGGGCCGACATGGAGACCAGGCCGTCGTGGTTTATGCTCCATCTACACCTTGTGAGGCTTACCTCTTAACCATTGAAGCTTTCAATACAGCTGAGGAATTACGTGTCCCAGTTATAGTTGCCTATGATGAACTTGTAGCACATACTTGGGAGTCCTTTGACGTTCCTGAGAGCATTACAGTTAAGAATAGAGTTTATGCTAAACCTGGCGATAAACCATTTGATAGTGATGATCCCAGAAAAGCCCCGCCCATGCCGAAACTTGGTGAAGGATTCAACGTCCTTGTTACTGGAAGCACGCATGACGCTTATGGTTATAGGTTTACTGCATCACATGAGATACATAATAGGCTTGTTAGAAGACTCGTAGGTAAGGTAATACTTAATGCGAATAAACTATTCAAGTATGAAGAGTTATTTTACAGTAGTAAGCCTAACATATTGATAGTCTCCTATGGGTCTTCAGCTAGAAATGCTATTATTGCCGCTCAGACCCTTCAAAAGGAAGGAGTTAAAGATGTAGGGGTATTAAAACTTAAGACACTATGGCCCCTTGACGAAGGCTACCTTAGATCCATATTAAGCTTTTCCAAAAAGGTACTAGTTGTAGAAATGAACCTAGGACAACTCTACTATGATATTGAAAGATTAGCTCCAAGAGAATGTAAAGTTGAGTTAGTAAGTAAAATCGGTGGAGGTATACCAATATACCCTGAAGAAATAATGGATAAAGTCTTAGGGGTGACATAAAGACTATGCTCCACCCGCTCGATCCCTATCTAAGGCTCGAAACGATACCAACAGTGTTTTGCTCAGGATGTGGTTGTGGGTCAACAGCTAGCATATTTTTACATGCTGTTAGAGAGAAAGGGTACAAGGATTTGAGAGGATTCGTTTTTGTTAGTGGTATTGGATGTTCAGGTTGGATACCTAGCCCACATTTTAAAGCTGATACGATACATACATTACATGGGAGATCTATTCCTGTAGCTACAGGGATAGCTCTTACAAGACCTGACCTCAAGGTAGTCGTTTTCGGTGGCGATGGGGACCTAAGCTCTATAGGATTAAGTCACCTAGTTCACGCTGCCCGTAGAAATGTCAATATACTAACCATAATGGTTAATAACCTAGTCTATGCTATGACGGGTGGTCAAGCTTCTCCAGTAACACCTGAATGGCTTGATCGCATCGTTAGCTTCAAAAGCTGTATTAAAGAGGGTACACTAGATGTTTGCAAACTTGTTGCCGATGCAGGTGCAGCTTATGCCGCTCGTTGGAGTGTCATTCATGTAAACCAGTTAAAAGAGTCATTCAAGAAAGCCTTAGAAATGAACGGCTTTAGATTCATAGAGGTTATAGCACAATGTACCTCACGTATAAGCGAACGGCTAGGTTTAACACCAATCCAGTATCTTAAAAAGTTAGCTACATTCATGAAGCCTATTAGCGAAGTTAAAGAGATTAAACCAAACATTATACCCATAGGTGAATATACCTCACGAGGTGGATAATATGAGCTTCCCAAAGAAGGAAATAAGCTTACTTATTGCGGGTATTGGAGGACAAGGTGTAAGGTTTCTGGCAAGAATGTTTTCAGTGTTACTACATAGTGAAGGATACTATGTCTCCTCATTCTCATCCTATGGTGCAGAAGTTCGTAATACACCAATTACAGCATCAATAACAATATCTAAATCACCTATACTATCACCATACCGTCTAGTACACGACCTAATAATAATTATGGATAAACGTGTAGTAAACCAGGTAACCAAGTATAGCAATAAGAATACCACCATAATATCAGTATTTAGTACTGAATCTAAAGAAATGAGATTACCGTGCAAGAAGATACTAACTATACCATTATTGAGTATACTGAGTAAGAATAACCTAGAAAAATATCTTAATACTGCTATTCTCGGATTACTAGCTTCACTCTTCACATTACCACTCGATAAATGTATTAGAACTACTATGGAGAGTGTTAGAGATAAAAAGGCTAACATTAGAGCTTTAGAAATAGGATATAAAATTGGTAGTAAAATTAAACTCTCACTCAAGGACATCATCCTATAGTCTAAAAATAAAGCATATTAGAATGTAGTCAACGCTATCAACTTTATTTGCGTCAATGATATATGTGGCTAGAGAGTTAATCAGTGTTAATATTTATATACTCGTTATCCGTTATCTGAAAACGGTGATAGGATAATGAGGAAGACAATAATTTTTCCATTATTAATCATAGTGATTATAGCTATAGCGGTTATTGGAGTACAGACATTCGTACAATCAGGGAAAATAAGTGGTACACTTAGAGTTTCTACCACAACAAGCCTTTATGCTACAGGTCTACTTGAGAAACTAGCTGAAGAATTTAGAAAACAGTATCCCGATGTAGTTGTACAGTTTATTGCTGTTGGTACTGGTAGGGCATTACGACTTGTAGCTAATGGTGATGTTGACATGACATTTGTTCATGCACCATCACTCGAGCAGAAATATATCAATAATGGATTATTGGTTGATGGGCGTATAATAGCATATAACTATTTTATTATAGTAGGCCCTAGAGGTGATCCAGCTAATATTAAGGGTTTAACTAGTCCTATCGAGGCCTTTAAGAAAATTTATGAGGCAGGTGTCAAAGGTAAAGCTTTGTTCATTAGTCGAGGTGACAATTCTGGTACCCATGTGAGAGAGCTCGCTATATGGAGGAGAGCTGGACTTAATCCGAAGGGTCAGAAATGGTATATTGAGTCAGGAACTGGTATGTCTAAGACTCTCCTAATAGCTAATGAGAAGAAAGCATACACACTAAGTGATATAGGAACATTCCTTAAGCTTAAGGGTGAGGGAGTATTAAACGAGCTTGAAATACTAGTCGGTAAAGGTGAGGAATTAATCAACATTTATAGTGCATATATTGCTAACCCGCAGAAGTACAAAGTCAACTATAAATTAGCTAAACTCTTCCTTGAGTTTGTTACTTCTGATAAAGGACAAGAAATTATAAATTCATATGGTAAAGACAAATTTAGTCAACCACTATTCTATCCAGCGAAAGGTAAAGAACCAGAGCTTAAGGTGTACTGGAGAAAGCTAGTAGAGTATTAGGGTGTGGTATATTGTATCCTGAAGTTTACGATGTTGCATTAAGATCTTTTTCTATATCACTATTTGCAACTATTCTAGCTTTAACTTGGAGTATTCCACTCTCGATAAAAATAGCATCTATGAAGCATAAGGTAAGAGATGTAATTATTGGTACTTTTAATGCCCTCATAGGTTTTCCTACGGTACTCATAGGACTACTATTATACTTAATCTTTAGTCGTAGCGGGCCACTAGGTTTTCTAGGATTACTGTATACACCTCAGATAATCATTATCGGCCAGGCAATCCTTATAACACCATTAATGATATCATTAATGTATGAAGTATTTGTTAAAGCACTCAGTGAATACTGGGAGCTCGCGCTGTCACTTGGAGCTACTAAAGGTCAAGCATATAGGCTTATTGTGAGAGAGGTTTCAGGAGATGTTGTTGTAGCATCCTTAATCGGTTTCACTAGGGCTATTGGCGAGCTTGGTGTAGCATTAATGGTTGGTGGTAATATTAAGGGCTATACTAGAGTGTTCACTACGGCTATAGCATTAGAGGTTGAGAAAGGTGAATTCGGGTTAGCCATAATTCTTGGTGCATTACTATTTATAATCGTATTATCAATTATTTTAAGTGTTAGAATGATCAAGAGGAGAATTAAATGATTGAACTAAGAGACGTATGGTTCAGTTATATAGACGACATATACGTTCTTAAAGACATCAACATAACGTTTAGCAAAGGAATAACAGTGATAATGGGGCCTAATGGTAGTGGTAAAACAACATTGTTAAAAGTCGCCTCATGCCTATATAAACCAGTAAAGGGCAAAGTATTTGTTAATGGAGTTGAATACTGGAATCTAAAGTACCAGGAAATGATAAAGTATAGACGAAGAATAGTTTATGTCCATGAGAAGCCAATACTCTTAAGAGGTAAAGTGCTAGACAATATTGCCTACAGTTTACTCATTAGGGGTTGTAGTAAAGTAGAGGCGGAAGAGAAAGTGCATAAAATCGCTGAAAAGTTAGACATTTCATATATTATTGATAAGGATGTTAAAGAGCTTTCAATAGGAGAAAAACAGTTAGTAGCATTAGCCAGAGCATTAATACTGAACCCTGATTATTTGTTTCTTGATGAACCTCTAGCCCACTTACACTTATCTAGACGTAAACGTGTAATAGAAGCACTCAAAGCCATGAAAGATAAGGTTATTATAATAGCTACACATGATCCATTCTTAACTCTAGCTATATCCACTAAAGTTGTAATGTTAGATGAAGGTAGAATCGTACGAGTAGGAGAGTCTCGGGAGATCGTAAAAGAATACATACTATAACTGAAGAACACTATGGGCACATTACTAAACATAATCTATGCTACATTACATTGAATTCTACCTGATTAATAATCGGGATAATTGCCATAAATAAATTAAACCTAAATAAAAACTAGAATAAAATGGCCAAGGTATGGGATCAATACAACATTAAAAAAAGTTTAATAATGAGCTTGCTGCCATCATATTTTGTACTGGGGTAGCTGAGAACATGATGAGGCATCGTTAATATGGATTTAAGCCGAATGATAATTAAACGTGGTACTCCAGTATACGGACTCATAGTAACCATAAAGCACTACGGCAAGGGCATTAAGAAAATAATTGATAACATAGATAGAGCGGCATTGGACATATTATTTGTAAATTATCATCACACATCTGATAATAAGTTTAAATTATTAGTATACTTTAGTGTTGAGAGAAAGGCTATTCTTGACAAAATAGTCTACGATATTAAACAATACGGCTTCGTCGAAGATGTCAAGATCCTTCAGCCAAAAATCCCAGGATTTCTAATAGATACTGAGAGCTTTCCATTAAGGCTAGGATTGAAGCAGAGAGCAATAGTCATTGGCGACATAATATATAGGGGTTTACTTACTGAGTCAAGGAAGAAATTCGGTAACATTGTCGAAGCACTCCTATTCTATTTAGGATATTTTGGTGGCGAAGAAGCAGCCAAAAGCGACCTAGAGCTAGGTTCAACATTAGGTATAAAGGATCCCAAAATAGTACTTAGTGCTATTAGTGCACCATTGTTCAAAGCATTAGGCTATTGTAGTATAGAATTAGTGAAACTAGACCCTAATGGAACTAGTATTATAAGAGTCTACGATTCATTTGAATGTGAAATAGGTAAACCATCAGATAAACCTTTCAGTCACCTCTTAAGAGGCTTTATTGCAGGTCTATTCTCAGGATTATTTAAAGCAAAGTATACAGCTAAAGAGATAATGTGTATAGCAAAAGGGGATCCCTACTGTGAATTTGTAATAACTAAGGTAGGTGTGAAAGAAGCAAGAGCTTTTCCAGTCTAACCTCTATCTCAAAACTTTCATTCACTTATGCGTGATTTAGAAATAGACGACATTGATGTCGCTTCTTAAACTCTCTTAATTATCTCTAGTACTGTATTCTCTTGGCACCTTTAGATGTAAGTTTTAACGCCTTAGGGTTAGCTGGACAGGCGTTAACACATCTCCCACAGCCTATACATAGTTCTGTGTTAAATTCTGGTATTCTATCTCTAGTCGGCTTAATAGCCCCTGATATAGGGCAGACTTCATAACATACTAAGCAACCACCACCTTTAATCACAGCAATACATCTATCCCGATACCATTCCACACTGCCAAGTTTCACAAAAGAGCTATCTACTAATTGTAAAGCGCCTGTAGGGCATGCCTTAACGCATGGAGGGCTATCTTCACATCTGCCCTTAATTATCTCACAAGGAGCTTTTAACGGGTTAACTCTGGGTGTTCCACGTTTCTCGAGACCGTGAAATATACTACATTTTTCTAGTGTACCTGTACCAGCAATTCCACAAGCCTCAATACATAGACCACACTTAGTACATAACTTTAAGAATACGTTTTCAATTAAAGCTCCAGGAGGTCTTACAACATTCCTATATTGTATAAACTTAGATATAATACTAGAGAACATCATGCTTTTTAATCGCGTAGCCGCTCACCATCACTAAGCTAAATAGTCTTCACAAGGACCTCTATTTTCTCTGGATTAGCTTCTCCTAAGCCTAACTCTCCAGCCTTAATTATATGCTCGATCTTATAGAGTTCATTTAGCGGGCTATCTATGCCTTCCAGCTTGAAAAGTTCAAGTGCTGCAATAGTATCTGCTGCTACAGGATCCTTAGATACTATCACCATATTTGCTTTAACCATCTCTCCATGACTAGGACCTGTAACTGTCATAACATCCAAGGCGTCAATTACTGCTAAGTCTGGCTTAAGGACCGTGTTTAAATCTACAATACACTGATGAAGCCCTAAAAGGTGAAAACGTCCCTTCTCACTATCCGGGAGTGTACCCATCATATTCTTTAACGATATCGTTACCCCGGCTTCCACATGACGTTTAAGTTTAGACACACTAATTATGACATCAGCTTCATATGCTAACTTATAAACTCTCACGGTTTTCAATTTTGAGCCGAAAGTCTCAACTGTAACCACATCCTTAGTCTTCTTAAGATCAACAATTTCAACACTATACTTCCTGGCAATATCATATAATCCTGTAACCATAAAGTTGTAAGTTGTATCACTTCCCCTAACAGAACTCTCAGCTATAACTATTCTTCTAGGACTATGCTCCTTAACCACTTTTACTACTGCTTCTACAACCTTAGGATTAGTATTTGCCTCAACATAACTAAATCCAACATTCGGCTTAATTAAAACAGTGGAATCAGAGCACACAATACCACCAAGATCGCCCAAACAATCCAATGCCTCCCTAACCATTAGCTCAACATTTCTCTGAGGAGACTTCACAATAACAACTTTCGGCTCAATAGGCTTCCTTAACCTCCTCTTAGGCTTCAAAACCTTACCTCTAAAAGGCAATAGAAAACTAGCTAAAATATCCAATCCCGTGAATGCTATCACCCTATTAAGATGGCTCCGCATAGCCAATACACACGTAAATACTATTAATAAAGCTATATTTCAGTATATGCAAGGGAGACTACTTGGAAAGATTTATTCACGAAAAGGGCTTTATGGAAAAAATGCACTAATAACTATTGTGCAAAGGCAAGTTTAGATGTTTTAGTTGCCGCTTTGATGGTTCTTTCACCTTATTTGATATTTATTTCACCTATTTTATGGATGTACTGTGTTACTTTGAGGTTACTTGTAAACCATTTAACTTTAACCATCGTATTAAACCGATTAAAATAGGTGATTGGAAGAGTTAGATAAGGTTTGCTAGTATGCCTTCATATATTTTATTTATCCTTTCATAGGTTTCCTTGGCTTTTCTCATCACTTTCTCTCTTAGGTTATTGCCTTCAGCATCTATAGTTACAATTAGTGGCCCTAGCTTTCTTACTTCTAGTATCCATAAAGCTTCTGGTATTCCTAAGTCTAGCCAGCGTACATCTAGTACTTTTGTTATGCTTTTGGTTATTAGTGATGCTGTTCCACCTGTTAGTTCAGCATAGACTGCTCCGTAATCTCTACATGCTTTAGCTGTTTCCGGACCCATACCCCCCTTGCCTATCACCATTTTTATTCCTGTTAGTTTGATGAATTCTGGTTCTATAGGTTCCATTCTTGTGCTTGTTGTCGGACCTTATTGATATTATTCTCCACTTGTTGTCTACTTTCTTCACTATTGGTCCTGCATGGAATACTGCTAATCCCTTCATGTCCATGGGTGGCTTTTTCCCTTTCTTAGCTTCCTCTATTACTCTTCTATGTCCTTGGTCTCTTAGTGTAAAGATTACTCCACTAAGGTATACTATGGTGCCTACTTTGAGTTTTCTTATGGTCTCCTCAGTTAATGGTGTTTTGAGCTCGAAAATCATAGTGTCCATACCTCATTAGCGTTATATTCTACCTGTCCGTTAGGGTTTATTTTTGCTGAGGCTTTTCTTAGAGCCCAACAGTTGAATATTATTGCTACTGCTAGTGTTGCTGGGTGTCTATGGCTATACTCTACTCTGACATCCAGTACTGTTGTTTTACCACCCATACCCATTGGGCCTATACCTAGCTGGTTCACTAAATCCAATAGTTCATGTTCAAGTTTGACTACTTCGCTTTCTGTATGCCTCTTATTCATGTTTCTTAACAGGGCTTTCTTAGCTAATCTAACTGCTATAACAGCTGTTCCACCAATGCCTACACCTATGATTGATGGTGGACATGGTTTTCCTCCAGCATCAAGTACCGTTCTTAATACTTCTCTCTTTACGCCTCTTAGTCCTTCAATTGGTAATAGCATTTTTAGTGATGATGGAGCTTCACTACCACCACCCTTAGCTAGAAACGTAACCTCAAGTGTATCACCCTCTGTTATTTCATATTCGACCCATGGGATGTAGCTACCTGTGCAATCACCACTATTTATGTAGGTGAAGGGATGTACAGTATTAGGCCTTAGGATGCCTTCTTCTACACACTCCCTTACTGCCTGAATGGCTAATTGTTTTAGTCTTGTTTTTAGGGGAAATCGTGAGCCCACCCTGAAGTAGAAGAAGGGTAGTCCAGTATTATCCTGGCATAGAGGAATACCGTTCTCCGCCTACGGTCTGTGCTGGGTCTCCGTAGGCTGGTTCATCACGGTTTTTGACCACACCCCACCTACGGCTCCAGCTCTATACCTTGGAGCCAAAGCCATCAGTGAAGCGTGGT
>Ga0180302_10001042_pt1 | contig 12953 bp, 11 predicted proteins | sample GuaBasSediGuay17_FD_121794 | JGI IMG/M metagenome (GOLD analysis project Ga0180302, IMG submission 121794) | Subseafloor sediment microbial communities from Guaymas Basin, Gulf of California, Mexico - Guay17, Core 4571-4, 12-15 cm | ecosystem: Environmental > Aquatic > Marine > Hydrothermal... | reverse complement strand
GGGTCGGTTGAGCGCCCCACGCCGCGGATATACGCGACGTGGGGCGCGGTGAATCGATCACCTCTTCAAAGCCCCCCAGGTGATAGGCAGGCTGTCCTTGGGGTTGACCGGGGCGGCCTCTGGTATGGACGAGAGCCAGTTGTTGAAGAACTCGATGAGGCATTTCGTCCTCAGATCCTCGGGGACCTTATCGAGGCCGACCTGGAAGGCGATCGCTATCCTGCCGCCCGTCTCCTTATCCTTCACCACGACCGGATCGGCCTTGGTGCCGGACTGATCGACCGCGAAGATCGTCTCGGCCTCCCAGGGGTCTTGAAGCTCGTTCAGGTGGAACGGCCTCCAGGTGGGATAGGGCTTGAGCGATGGCATGAACTTCTTGCCGTCGTCGGTGGGGGTGACGGCGGTGTTATCGCCCCACATCGTGATGCCGGGGATGTCCATCATGTTCTGCAGGCCGCCGGTCGCGTTCACGCCCCCTCCCTTGGAGACGTAGAAGATGTAATCGGCGGTGTTGAGGAACATGTTCCCGTCCTCCAGGAACAGCTCGGCTATGGAGCCGTCCGGCTTGGCGTTTCCCGGCGGATAGATGCTCTCGGGGAAGTAACCGAAGGTCATGATCACGTCGACCTCTCCGTCGCCCGTGTTCTCCTTGGCGAACTGGGCGATGCCGTCCAGGTTGTAGATCTTGACGCTCCTCGCCGAGGTGACCTCTTTGACGAGGCTTTCGGCTATGCGCCTCGCGGCGGCCGCGTCTATCCAGCTGGTGTTGTCGCAGAAGATCCCCACGTCGCCGATCTTCCCCGCCCAGCTGGGAAGGGCGACCCCGAGGCCGAGGAAAAGCACGAGGATCTTAACCCTACCTGACATCCCACACCTCCTGCTGAAGATCTGCTGCCTAAAACGATAACACACCCGAGCGGGAAAGTCAACTCCAAGGCAAGCCTTGACAGGATCGGGTCGAGGGGGTTATCATCAGAGGGGAGGTGCGAGATGGACAGGGAATTCATGAAGATCTTCCCGGAGCTGGCGGGGAGGGCGATCCTGATCCACAGGATACCCCCGGACATGCAGATCGTCTCAATGGGGGATCTCGAAAGCTCGAACCCGGTGGGGGAGACGTTCATGATCCCCAGGCCGGGGAGCTGGGACTCCGGGAAGATAGGCGCCGGAGCCCCGCCGCTCAAAACGGAGTTCGGATGGCTGCAGATATACCACGGCGTCGGGACGAGGGACGGGGAAAGGATCTACAGCCTGGGGGTCGTCCTGAGCGATCTCGAAAACCCGAGGAGGATAATCTACAGATCGCCCAACCCCATCATCGAGCCGGGCGGCGAGGATGAGACGGACGAGGAGAGGAGCTATCAGCTCAACGGATGGGTTCCGAACGTGGTCTTCACGTGCGGCGTCGTCCCGAAATACAAGGATTCAACTGAGACGCTCAATGAGGACGACGAGATACTCGTCTACTACGGCGTGGCCGACGAGGTGATCTGCGTCGCCGAGGGAAAGGTCGCCGACCTCATCCCGGAGGAGGTGAGGGAAGACCCGAAGAGGTGGATTTGCGAGCCTCAGATGAGGATCGCCGTGATGGGCTCGTGGAACACGGACGGCGGCGTGGCCCGTCACACCGCCCCCATAGTCGAGTGGCTCCGCGATCACGGATATCACGTGAGGGTCTTCACCCATTACAGGGAGGCTCCTCACGGCAGGCCGCTTGAGGTGGAGGACGAGGAGTTCGTCACGAGATGCTACGCGACGGCCGGAAGGAAGGTCGAAGGACTAAAGCCGCTCGACCCTGATCCGCTGCTCAGGGCGATAGATGAGGAGGGGATAAACCTGTTGTTGTTGGAGGATCTGGGGATGTTGCCCTGCGAGGAGCTGCTCGATCTGCTCCCCAAGATCAGATCCAAAGGGGTTAAGATCGCGCTGCTCAACCACGACAACAAGCCCAAGCCGGAGGGACATATCTTCTGGAGGTGCCTGGAGTATGTCGATGCGGTGATCAACTTCCTCCCCGAGCAAAACGAGTTTATGGCCCGTTTCTACCCTCGAGAAAGGATTTACCTGACCGATTTCCCCTGCCACCCGGTTTTGAGGATCGATAAGCTCGGGGCGAGGAGAAAGCTGGGGCTGCCGGAGGAGAAGAGGATCATCCTGACCTTCGGCGAGTATGATTTCGTCACCCCGTTCCGGGCGTTGAGCGAGCTGAGGGAGGAAGATCCGAGGATATACCTGCTCGCCTTGGTCTACGACGAGGAGGAGAGGAGGAAGCTCGAGGGGAGGTTGAAGGAGCTGGGGTTCGAAAGGGGATACGATGAGATCAGGATCGAGATATCGTCCTGGATGAGGAGGGCCGAATACGTAGCCGCCTCGGATGCCGTCGTGCTCGACAAGGGCGAGGGCGTTGAGGGCGAGGGGGCCGTGCTTTCATCCACCTGCTTCCAGATAATAGGCTGGGGAACCCCCGTCATCGCCAGGGAGAACAGGTTCTTCGCGCCCTTCAGATGGGAGGTTTTGAAATACAGGGACGACGAGGGGCTCAAAGATGCGATCAGGCTCGTCCTGAACGACGAGCGGTTCAGGGAGGAGCTTCTCTCCAAGGCGAGATCCTTCGCCTATCGGAACTCGCCGGGCAGGGTCGCCACCCAGCTGCTGGAGGTCTTCAAGGCGATCCTCAGCCCCGTCCGATACCCGCCCTGCGGGAGGCTCAGGAGGTTCCCGGGCAACCCGATCCTCAAACCGCGGCCCGACGCCGAGATCGAGGTGAACGGGGGGAAGGTCAAATGGGAGAGGCTGGTCTACAACGCCGGGGCCATCAGGATCGGCGGGATCACCTACATCCTCTACAGGGCGCTGGGATACGACGGCATCTCCAGGATAGGGCTCGCCTGGAGCAGGGACGGCCTCCACATAGACGGCAGGCTTCCCTATCCCATACTCCTGCCGGAGCTGGAATACCACGAGCTGCCCCGGGACGAGGAGGAGAGGAGGAGGGATCACATCAGGAATTACGGCATCTGCAGGGAGATAGGGGGATGCGAGGATCCGCGGCTGACGCTGATCGGCGATTACATCTACGTCACCTACACCGCCTACGGCGAGATACCACAGCTCGCGCTGGCGAGGATAAAGCTCGACGATTTCCTAAGGGGCGTGAGGGAGCTCAGCTCGGCGGACGAGTGGATGAGGCTCTGGGAGAAAAACGGCCCGATATTCTACCCCCTGGACGATAAGGACGGGGTGCTGTTCCCGGGATGAGGCCGAGGGAGGTGGAGCTAGGTGGAAGATGATCGTTTCAGCGGCTTTCCTGCTCGTCCTGTATGCTCCCGCCGGCGCGCCCTCAGAGCTGACCGGTGAGGAGATCGTAAAGAGGGTGAACGAATTGATGAGCCGGGAGAGCGTCAGGGCCGAGGCGAGGATGACGGTGATCTCCGGGTCGGGCGGGAAACGAACGTTCGTCTACGAACTTGGGTCGATAAGAAAAGCTTTGTCCCTATAGCCGCTATGAGGACAGAAGCTTCCTCGACAACGCCTACCTGAAGCTCTCCTTCAAACGGTTCGACCTGACCGTGGGCGAACAGCAGATATCCCTCGGAACGGGATACGCCTGGAACCCGACCAACATCTTCAACGTTAAAGATCTGCCCGACCCCACCTATGAGCAGCCGGGCCACACCGCCTTGAGGGCTGATCTGCCGGTGGGGGAACGGGGAGAGGCAGTGTTGATCTACGCGCCGGGGAGGAGTGGAAGGATTCGAAGAAGCTTTTCAAGCTGAAGTGGGGCCTGGGACGTTTCGATCTATCGCTCACCCTCGCCGGGACGGTCCACAAATCGACCGACTACCTCGCCTTCACCACCTGGAGGAGGGAAGGTGGCTTTACGGGTTCGACTTCATAGGCGAGCTTCTAGGCGTCGGCCTCTGTGGCGAGTTCGCCTATAATGAGCGAAAGCTACGGGCGAACGGGATGGTTCGGCGTCGGAGCGGCGATCCTCATAACGGCCTTCCTCGGCTATCAGGCGACTAAACTGAAGTTCGAATACGATATGCTGAGCCTCGAACCCAAGGGGATGCCCTCCGTCAAGCTTTACCACGAGCTTCTGGATGGATTCGATATGAGCCCCGATTACGCCATGGCGAGGATGGGAAGCGGGCGCTGATCCTGGCCGTGGCCGCGGTGGTCGTTCTGCTGCTGATCGATTTTAAAAACCCGCTTCTGGCCTTTATGGCGATGGTTCCCCTTATCGCCGGGACGGCTTGGATGGCCGGGCTGACCAAATTAGCCGGTATGAAGCTCAACTTCAACAACGTCATCGCCCTGCCGCTTATCATCGGGATAGGGATAGATGACGGGGTGCACCTCATCCATCGCTATAGGGTGGAGGGGGGCGGCGGGGTCAGGACGATATTCGCCAACACCGGCAAGGCGATACTTCTGACCTCGCTGACCACCATGATAGGCTTCGGCTCGCTCATCTTCATGACACACCGGGGCATGGCGAGCATGGGGACGGTCCTGACCATAGGGATCGGCTCCTGCTTCATCACCACCCTCCTCTTCCTGGCCCCCGCTTTCGGGATCGCAAGGGGAGGCCTCAGCAGAGGAAAAGGCGAAGCGGAACGAACAGAACCGTCCCGGAGGTGAGCAGTTGATCCTTAGTTATGAGGATTTCGAATTCGGTTTTGAACCGCCTCTTGAAGAGACGTAGGCCGTTGGGGATTTCAACCTCCCTGCGATACTTCACCTCCAAAGGAATCAGCCTCCCGTTCAGCTCTATCACAAAATCGACCTCCCTATCACGCTCGCGGTAGTAGTAGATGTGGGCGTGAGGATGGTAACGTTGAAGCTGGGCGAGGACGGCGATCTCCGCCAGCACCCCCCACAGCCCTCGGCTCTCCACTTGCTCCCTGGTCAACCTTTGAAGGTGGACCATTAATCCGCTATCGCATGCGTATACCTTTTTGAAGCCCCTCAACCTCCCGGCAGCCGTCCTGGCGTATCTGACCAACGGGCGGATCAGGAGGGAGGATTTGAGGTAGTTCAGGTAGTTCGAGATGGTTTGCCTCGGGGCGCCGAAATCCCTGCCCAGCTCCACGATGTTGACTATGCTGCCGCTGTGCGAAACGCAATAGATGAAGATCCTCTGCAACAGCTCCCTATCCTCGACGCGGAAGATCTCCGGTATATCATGGTAGAGCACCCTCTCGACCACGTTCTCCCAGAAATATCTGGAGCGGAGGAGGGGGCTTCTCAGCTGTAGGAACTCCGGGAAGCCGCCTTCATACAAGTATTCCCTCAAAATCAGCTCGATCTCCCTTCCCATCAGCCTCTGCTCCCTATCCACCTCCCGAAGCCCTTTGATCAGCCTATCGGCATCCCCTTCCAGGAAGAATCGAGTCCACAGGGGTTCGAGGATCTCCCTCCACTTCCTTATCCGCTCCTTGCCCTTGAGCTGGGCGTATTCCGAGAAGGAGAAAGGAAGGAGGTGAAACACGATCGCCCTGCCGACCAGGCTCTCCTTCGATCGGCTTTCCAAGAAGGCCGATGAGGAGCTGGAGAGGATGAACTTGAACGGGTATCTCTGATCGTAAAACCGCTTAACCATCAGCTCCCAGCCTTCGAAATGAGCGATCTCATCCAGGAACAGGTAGAGCTTCTCGGAACTCTCAAGAAGCGGTTGTCCAAGCAAGGTGGTTTCGAACAGATCGATGATATCTTGGAAAAGCGAGCTTTTATCGAGAAGGGGATCATCCATGGAGGCGTAGAGGATACGCCTCGGATCGACCCCAGACCTTATGAGATGATGGATGAGCTGGAACATAAGGGAGGTCTTCCCCGTTCGCCTCGGGCCTTGGATCAACACGATCTGCCTCTCACCGAGCGCCTCAAGGATATGGGGAAACACCGCCCGCTCGACCTTCTCCAACAGCTCAGGCCGAACATCCCCCCTCGCCCACCAATGGTTGATCTGAATTAAAACCTCGGCGTTGGACATGTCCAGTCTTGTTAACTGTGGAGGTCAAAAATTCGGCGTTTATGTTAATTCTAAGTGACAAAAATGAAAACGTCAAGTGAAAATTCACCTGCTTGGCTGGGGCTTAAAGGGGCGGTTGACGGGATCAGGCGATGTTAAGCCACCTCTTGTAGACCTCCTCGCACAGCCTTATGTCCGTCAGTGCGTCCTCGCCGGGCGATCTGAAGGGCTCGCCGGTCAGGAGGCAGCGGATGAAGTGTTCCGCCTCCCGCTTGTATGACCAGGACCACCTCTCCGCCGGAAGCGGCCGCCTGTATTCGTGTCGATCGCCCCCCAGGTATACCTCCACCTCCGCCGGCTGGTTACGCTGAAGCAGCGGCGGGGACCACATGTGAACCCAGCCCCGCTCGAAATAGACCTGTGTGTGCTCGTCCCATCGGTGATGGGCTATCCCGCCCGTCTCCAGGACGGCCCTCACCCCTCCGACCCTCAGGACGATCACCCCGGTGTATCCGTCCTCGTCCAGGTCGACGACCCTCACCCCCGCGTTCTCCCCGGCGTCCAGCAGCCACCTGACGAAGTTGAAGGCGTGGACGTATTGCTGGAGGAAGCCGACGAACCTCCCGTAATGCTCGTCGGGGAGCCAATCGGGCTTGATGTATGGGGGAGGCGGGGGCGGCTCGTCGGTGGAGGTGAAGGGGGTGTCAAGGCCGCAGACCCAATCGCCGCCGAAGTAGTGAACCCGGACCAGGGTGATCCTCCCCAGCTCGCCGCTTTTCCTGAATCGATCCACGAACTCCTTGCCCAGCTCGTATCCGGCGTCGAACCGCTTCATGTATGCGACCATCAGCCTGGCCCCCGTCCGCTTCGAAGCCTCGATTATCCTCCTGCCCTGCTCCAGGCTGACGGCCATGGGCTTCTCCATGAAGACGTGTTTCCCCGCCAGCAGCGCGTCCCTGGCGATCTCCCCCTGGGCGGCGAAGTGGGCCGAGACGGCCACGGCGTCGATCTCGGGATCGTCCAGAAGCTCGGTGTGATGCCTGTAAAGCTTGGGTATCCCGAACCGCTTCGCCACCTCCCTCCCCAGCCGTTCCCTGACCTCGGCCAGCGCGACCAGCCGGCAATTTGAAATGGAAGCGAAGTTAGGCAGGTGAACCTTCTGGGCCATGAAGCCGGCCCCGACGTATCCGAGCCTGACGACCTCCATCCCTCAGCCCTCCCTTTCCTCCGAGATCGCTGCGTCCAACATCGCCACGAAGGCCCTCAACCTCTCGTCCATCTCCTCCTCGCTCTCGCCCATATCGGGGACCCTGAAGAGGCCCCAGATCTCGACGTGTTCGACGACCTCCCCCGGCTGAAGCTCCACGAACGGCCCCAGCGTTTCAAGCTCCAGCATCCTGTCGTTCGTGAACACCTCGGTCGAGCAGCCGAAGTCGGGGTATTCCATCCCCTCGAAATGGGTGTATCTCTTCAGGAAGAGTTTGTCATCCTTCCTGTATGCCGCCCAGCCCTGTTCGTTCCCGACCCCGAGCTTCAACGGTTTTGACATCGAGGGGGACTGTTTCAACAGGATGAACCTCCTGCCCCACCTCCACCTCGGGTCGGACATATCGGTGTAGTGCCAGATCGCCATCGGCCTGGCCGGAAGCAGCTTCTCCTCGTGGGGTATGTATTCCGGCTGGGGTATGATGGCGTATCCGCCCGGGGCCATGGCCGTAAGCGCCCAGGGGGCGAGCTTGACGGCCCACAGGTTCTCGTTCCTCAGCCTGTGGATGACCTCGGCGACGGGCGAGCTTGGAAGGAGCCTTATCTCGATCTCCTTGCCTATCCCGGTCGTCTCCTCGACCGGCTGGGTGAGCTTTAATTTGAACCCCTCGGCTTCGACCTGGACGGGGGAGTTGTCGGGGTAATAGGTGCGGGGCTTGGATTCGGGGGCGTGCCACAGCCTGTGTCCCCCGTATATCCTCCACTCATCCCCGCCGGTCATCCCCATCTGTTCCTCGAACTCGGCGAACAGGTTCTCATCGCCTATGAAGGCCAACCTTATGATCCTCGGCCCCACGTCCGAGGTGGCGATGAGCTCTATCTGATCGTTGAAAAGCCTGTAACAGTTCGGCCATCCGCCGTATTCGACCTTTTCGACCCCCATTCGACACCTCCCTTAAGCCGGTTCATTTGAAGAGATGGACGAGCAGCTCGTATATCCCGGCCGCTATGGCGGCCGAAATGGGGAGGGTGGCGATCCAGGACAGGATTATGTTCCTCACCACCCTCAGGTTTATGGCGGCTATCCCTCTTGCGAGGCCGACCCCGACCGTGCAGCCGACCTGGGCGTGGGTGGTGCTGACAGGCAGGCCCAGCTTCGAGCAGAAAAGCACAACGGTGGCGGAGGCGAACTCGGTCGCAAACCCCCTGGTGGGGGTGAGCTCGGTTATCCTCCTGCCGATCGTCTCTATCACCTTGTAGCCCCAGGTTGCAAGCCCTATCACTATCCCCAGGCCTCCTATGGCCAGGATGATCGGCGAGACGGGGACCTTCGCCGCTATCCGGCCGGTTTTGACTATGGCGAATATCGCTGCAACCGGCCCCACGGCGTTGGCGACGTCGTTCGCGCCGTGTGCGAACGAGTCGTAACAGGCGGTCAGAACCTGTAGGTATTTGAAGTTCCGCTCGACGAAATCGTATTCGTGGTTCGTCTCCTTCCTGAACCTCCTCAGGGCGACGTAGAAGGCGATCATGCCGATAAACCCGACGGCAAGGGAGACCACGGCGGCCTTGGGGGCGGGCAGGTTCAGCTTTAGGGGCTTCAGGCCTTTGTAGATCATCGCCAGGGCGAGCGATGAGAAGGTGAGCAGGGCGATCACGGGTATGAACCTGACGGCGGACGCCGCGGGGCTTTCGGAGCTTAGGACCTTCCTTTGGACGGCCAGGAAGACGAGGTATGCGATGATCCCCCCGGCTATGGGGGAGATGATCCAGCTGAGGACGATGTGGACGAGCTTCATCCAGGAGATCGACCCCGCCCCGCTCGCCAGGCCGAAGCCGACTATGGCGCCGACGATCGAGTGGGTGGTCGAGACGGGAAGGCCGAAGTAGGTGGCGATGTTGATCCATATGCTCGCCGCCAGCAGCGCCGATAACATCCCGTAAAGGAACAGGTCGGGGTCGTTTTGGAAGAGCATCGGGTCGACGATCCCCTTCCTGACCGTATCGGTCACGTGCGCTCCGACGAAGAAGGCGCCCGAAAACTCGAATATCGCCGCTACTATCAGCGCCTTCCTCAGCGTGAGAGCCCCGGAGCCGACCGATGTGCCGAAGGCGTTGGCCACGTCGTTGGCACCGATGTTCCAGGCCATGTAAAGCCCCAGCACACCGGCGGCCCCCAAGATCCAATACTCGTGCATCACCTACCTCCCCTGTCACATCACCCCTTTGAAAGCATCATCCTGAGGTAATCGCAGGCGTTTTCGGCGTGGTGGGCTATCCGTCTCAAGCCGGAGGAGATCTCAAGCAGCAGGTAGATCGTGGTCGGATCGAGCTCCTCTTCGATCTCGAAGATGCTCCTTGCAAAGGATAACCTGGCCATATCCGCCTCCCATTTCTTCCGCTCCACCTCGGATATGATCGATAAGACCCTCTCCTTCTCCTTCCCCCTGAAGGCCGTTTCGAAAAGCAGATGTATCTCGCTCGTGGCCTTGGCGGCCGTGTCGCTCGTGTCCAGGACCTTGTCCACAAGCTCCATCAAAGGCCCCCTTATCTTGTCGTGTATCCTCAGCTCCCTCAGGGTCAGGAAGAGGGCCACCTCCTCGGCGGCGTCGGCTATGGCGTCCTGCTCCCTCAAAAAGACCAGGATATCCTCCCTGGCGACGGGGAGGAAGATGCTTTTGGGAAGGTGGGATCTGATCTCGTTTTTTATCTTGTCGGCCTCGTGTTCGGCTTTGGAGACCTCCTGGGCGATCCTGCGCATCTCCTCGAGATCGCCCGCTATCAGGGCGTTGAAAAGCGGCTTTATGAGGGAGGTGCACTCCTTGACCTTCATCATGTGGTCGTGAAGGGGTTTGAAGGGCGACCTTCCGAAAAGGCCGAATATGAGCCTTCCCCTCATCTCAACCTCCTCATCCGTTTCCTCCCCAAGAAGGATACCATTTCCCCGGCGGGCCTTTCAACTCAAAGCTTCCTTCACATCGGTTCTCACCAGGGCGTAGAAGAGGGCCATGGCCACGAGCGCCATCGCTGCCCCGAAGGAGAAGGCCAGCTGAGGCCCGACGATCCTCCAAAGCGCGCCCAGGATCAGGCTGGCCGGCAGGGCGCCGACGCCTATCGCGAAGCTGTAAAGCCCGTAGGCCGTCCCCCTCAGCCTGGAGGGAACCAGATCGGCCACCAGCGCCTTCTCCGTCCCCTCCGTCAGCCCGTAATAGACGGCGTAGACGAGGAACAGGAGCCAGATGTGGAGGTGCTGGGTTGCGAAGGCGAACCCCAGGTAGATCAGCCCGTAAAGGCCCCAACCCATCAGGATCACCCTCCTCCTGCCTATCCTGTCCGACAATCCCCCGCCCGGCGTCGAGGTGATGACCTTCACGACGTGGAAGAGCGCCCACAAAATGGGGATCATTCTGTCGGATACCCCCAAGCTCTTCGCCCTCAACAGCAGGAAGGCGTCGCTCGAGTTGCCCAGGGTGAAGATGAAGAGGATGACGAGGTAGAGCTTGAACCTTCTGTCGAAGGGTCTCAGCGATAGCGAGATCTTCCTAGGCTCGACGGCCTCGCCCTTTCTCTCCTGGGCGAAGAGGGCGAGGGTCAGGACGGAGAGGACGGCGGGGATGGTCGCGAACCAGAAAACCGCCCTGTAGTTGCCGGGGAAGGCGGCCAAGAGAAGGAAGGCTATGATCGGCCCCACCACCGCCCCGGCGTGATCCATGCTACGGTGGAAGCCGAACGCTTTGCCCAGCTTCGCTTTATCGGTCGAATCGGCCAGAAGCGCGTCCCTGGGCGCCCCTCTGACGCCCTTCCCGATCCTATCGACGAACCTCGCCAAAAGCACGTGCCATCCGGCGGTCGCGGAGGCTATCGCCGGCCTCGTCAGGCTCGATATCCCGTATCCTATGACGGCCAGCGCCTTTCTCCTGGCGATCCTGTCCGAGAGCCATCCGGAGAAGATCCTGAAGAAGCTGGCGGTGCTTTCCGCTATCCCCTCCACCGCCCCCACGAACACCGTCCCGGCCTTGAGCACCTCCGTCAGGAAAATGGGGAGCAGCGGGTAGATGATCTCGGTGCTGGCGTCGGTCAACAGGCTGACGACCCCCAAGACGAAAACGTTCCTCGTTATGCCGGAGAAGATCTCCTTTTTCCTATCGCTTCTCATCGCTTTTCACCATCTAGCGGCATTTCCGGGTCTATTCTAACCCAGGCTGTCATCGAGTTTCAATGCCTTCACCAGGAACGGCTGTGTGTTTGATCCCCGCCCATATGACCGGCCGCCGCGAACGCCTTGACATTTCCCTTAACCTGTGTTAAGCTTAAAGTGCTAACCTCCGAAACCCCCGAAAAAGGGGGGAGGTTAGCACCGAGGGGTCGGATGGGTCTCAACCCGCATGAAACTTGGATTTTCGATCTTTGACAACTCGAAAAATAGCTTGCAAAGCAAACTATTCTGATCCCCCTCTGAGGGGAGGTTAGCACTTTAGGGGTTTTCGGCCCAGTATTCATGGGCGTTCCGGAGGGGGGCTGTGACAAATGAGACCCGTTCTATAGGGGATTGCGACCCCCTTGTCCCCTGATATCCTCAGCCTTTTTGTATGGTGACAAATGAGACCCGTTCTATAGGGGATTGCGACTCCTTAACTAGATCGATAACATCCACAACGTTGACGTGTGACAAATGAGACCCGTTCTATAGGGGATTGCGACACCTCGATGTTGTCTTCGGCGCCCTCGATTCTACGGGTGACAAATGAGACCCGTTCTATAGGGGATTGCGACACTCTCGGGTTTCCCAACTGGGGTCGATCAATCTAGTGACAAATGAGACCCGTTCTATAGGGGATTGCGACCATGCCCATCCTTCCCGCCAGTGGTGGAGGATTTCCTGTGACAAATGAGACCCGTTCTATAGGGGATTGCGACCTGTAGCCGAAGGGCTTGGTCAGGGGATTGAGACCAAGTGACAAATGAGACCCGTTCTATAGGGGATTGCGACGAGCGGCGCGGGGCGTGCTCATTCAGGCCCGCCCGGGTGACAAATGAGACCCGTTCTATAGGGGATTGCGACTCGTTCTTTCCGTTTTCCACCGCCTGCTTGAGCATTGTGGCAAATGAGACCCGTTCTATAGGGGATTGTGACCCGCCTTCACTATCCAAAGATAACCCCCGCAGATGTAATCCTACCCCGTTTCTTCAGACTCTGTGAGGAACAGGCGTCGGTCGAAGCGGGAATTGACCTCATACGCCCCGGCTGGTATACTAACTGGTGGGACGGTGATGGGCGAGATGGCCGAATCCGAAAGGTTTATCCTCCAGAAGCTGAGGGTTGCCCGGAGGAGATTGGCGCTGACGGAGGCCGTGGCCTCGTTGAGGCTCTGCCTGCCGTTGGGGCTGGGTCTATGTGTGGCCGGATGGACGATCGCTTGGCTGATCGGGCTCCCCCCAACTCCCCTCAACCTGCTCCCCCTGGGCCTCCCGTCGATCGTCTTCCTCTATAAGCTCCTCCGATCCATCCCGTTAGATGAGACGGCGAGGAGGTTGGATTCCTTCTTCGATCTGGAGGAACGGCTCTCCACGGCCTATGAGCTTGTGGAGGGGAGGATCGAAAGCAGCTTGAAAGAGCTGATGTTGAGGGACGCATCGGAGCAGCTCAGCCGGGTAGACCTCAGAAAGCTCAAACCTTCCCTCCCGAAGCCGGCCTTGATCTCCCTGATCTTCCTCCCCGCCCTCGCTCTCCTCTGGCTCCTGCCCCAGCGCTTGCCCTCTCCTGAGGAGAAGG
>Ga0180302_10001040_pt1 | contig 12971 bp, 12 predicted proteins | sample GuaBasSediGuay17_FD_121794 | JGI IMG/M metagenome (GOLD analysis project Ga0180302, IMG submission 121794) | Subseafloor sediment microbial communities from Guaymas Basin, Gulf of California, Mexico - Guay17, Core 4571-4, 12-15 cm | ecosystem: Environmental > Aquatic > Marine > Hydrothermal... | reverse complement strand
GTTATCGAGTATCTCTCCTCGACATCTAGATATGCGCTAGGCTCATCCAACAAATAGATCTCAGCATCCCTTGAGAGAGCTTCAGCTATCGAGACCTTTTGAAGCTCTCCGCCGCTAAGCTCCATCAGGTTCTTATCCATCAACCTATCAAGAGCGAGCGGCTCTATCACTTCACCCCTATAGATTTCTGACTCGAATTTCTTTCCAGCCGCCTCTCTTAAGGCATCTTCGACGATTACATCTCTCGGTTCAGGGTATTGGGGTTTGTAGCTTATGGATCTAAATTTGAGTTCATATCCTTCATCGCTCTTCTCGATTCCGGCGAGAAGCTTGATGAAGGTAGTCTTGCCTATTCCATTTGGGCCGAGGATTCCTATCACCTCGCCTGGATAGGCCTCTCCTTCATGAACCTCTAAGCTGAAGCCATCATAGCTCTTCTTCATCTTAGGCCAATAGAGCGGTGTTCCGCCTTCGACTTCTTCAACCCTCGATGGAGGTCTAACGTGGAAGATTATTCTCTCAGATCTAAACCTCACATTCTCTGATGGAATATACCCGTTGAGGAATATGTTTATCCCTTCTCTAACGCTGAATGGCCCTGAAACAACTCCGAATACCCCTGGCCTGCCGTAGAAGACGAAGATCTTGTCCGAGAGATAATCTAGGACTGCGAGATCATGATCGCATACGAGAATCCTCCTACCATCTCCGATCATCGATCTGATCGCTGAAGCCGTCCTAAACCTCTGCCTAATATCTAGGAAACTTGAAGGCTCATCTATTAAGAACGTGTTCGCATCTCTTGAGAGACATGCCGCTAAGGCCAGTCTCTGAAGCTCTCCGCCGCTTAACGCCGAAACATCTCTATCGAGTAGATGTTTTAGCTCGAATAGTTCGACAACCCTCTCGAAGTTTTCTCCAGCAACCCTCTTCAAAATCTCTCCAACTTTGCCCTTCACGATCCTCGGAATCTTATCTATGTATTGTGGCTTATAGCTGACCTTAATAGCACCCTTCGAAAGTTGAATCAAGTATTCTTGAAGAAGTGATCCTCTAAAGTATCTCGCAACTTCTTCAAGCTTAGGTTCGCCGTCGAGCTTACCTAGATTTGGCTTAAGCTGACCTGAGAGGATCTTTATCGCGGTCGTCTTTCCTATACCATTCTTTCCAATCAAACCTATAACTGCTCCAGACTCGATATATGGTAGCCTGTATAATCTGAAGGCGTTCACGCCATATTGATGGATTAGATCTTTTTCGAGTTCATGGGGTAGGTTGACTATGGTTATGGCCTTGAACGGACATTTTGAAGCACATATTCCACATCCAACGCATAATGCCTCAATTATGATTGGGTAGCCGTCCTCTCCCATCTTTATCGCCTCGATCCCGCTTCTAACCCTTGGACAAAATCTGATACACGGTTGACCGCACTTCCTAGAATCGCATCTTTCCCTATCGAGGACGGCTACCCTTAGAGGCATCGAGAAGCACCTCGTCTAAAATTTATCTACTTGACTTCGCCTTCTCTATGTTCTCGGTTATCAGCTTCTTCGCTTCATCGACTATCTCCTTCAGCCTTTTCTCAGTCTTGGCCTCGGCGGTCATCTTTATCTGAGGCATGGTATTCGATGGTCTAATCAAGACCCATCCATCGTCAAAATACGCCTTCACACCATCTATTCTGCTCACCTTCACGCCCAGAGATTCATAGTGTTTCGCTATTCGCTCGACGACGTCGGCTTTAAGCTCATCTGGACAGGTGAAGGTCGTTATCGGAATTGACGGATAATGCGGTATCTCATCGACCAGCTCGGATAATTTTCTCCCACTCTTGACCAAGATCTCAGCCATCTTGAGAACCGCGTAGCATGCGTCGTCGAATCCCCATAGTTCTGGGAAGTAGAAGTGATCGCTCTTCTCCCCTCCCATAACAGCGTTGAGCTCCCTCACAGCGTTTAGGAGAAATGCTCTACCAACCCTCATCTCGACAGGCTCACAGCCCTTCTCAGCTATTATCTCCCTTAAGGCTGAGCTGCTTGAGACATCGAAGACGACCTTACCCTTCTTGTCTAGATGCTTTACGAAGATCGCTAAGGCTATGTCCCCCGATAATATCCTACCCTTGTCATCCACGAATACCACTCTATCTCCATCTCCATCGAATCCCGCTCCGAAATCCACTTTCGTCTTGACCACGAGATCTTGAAGATCTTTGAGCGTATCTTCTCTAGGCTCTGGGAGATGGGCTGGGAACCTGCCGTCTGGAACATCGTTTAACGCCTCGATCCTCAATCCAACCCTTTCAGCGATCTTTGGAAACGGTATCGCCGCAGCCCCATTCGAGTAATCTACTGCGATCTTCAGCGGTCTCTCTATCTCGACCTTGGATGTTATGAATTCCACGTATGATCCGAGTATGTCAAGTTTCTCAACCACTCCCTTCTTTTCACCTCTCCTAAATCTGCCCTGTAAGACCATATCCCTGAGCTCTTCCATTCCAGCCCCAGCCGAGAGGGTCTCACCACCCTTCTTGATCAGCTTAAATCCATTCCACTCAGGCGGGTTGTGGCTCGCCGTGACCTGGATCCCTCCATCTGCCTTTAGGTGAACTACTGCGAAGTAACTCATCGGAGTGGTCACGAGACCTATATCCAAGACATCGCATCCAGCTTCGGCTAAGCCTTCCATGGCAGCTGATGCAAGTGCTTCGCCGCTTAGTCTCACATCTCTTCCAACCACTACCCTTCCTCTATTTCCAAGCATAGTTCCATATGCTAATCCTATCGTCTTCGCTAGATCCTCGTTTAAGTCCACTCCATAGACTCCTCTAATGTCGTAAGCTCTGAAGATCTCGGACTTAAACTTGCTCATCTCCAAGGAACATGATTCGATTACGAATTTAACTATATTGGAGCTCGCTCCAGGTATTACCTGTAGAGCACCATGTAAGATGGATGAGAAAAGCCTAAATTAGCAGAAATGATCCAATATTCCTAGTGAGATTGGAATGCCCCGTGGTCGAATAGTTGTTGAATCAAAGGTTAGGGAGCTGTTGCCTGAGGGTATGAGGCTTGCATCTGATGCGCTTGATGGCCTTGACGCGGTTGTTAGGGAGATCGTTAGGAAGGCTGTTCAGAGATGCCAAGCGAATGGTAGAAAGACGATAATCAAGGAAGACTTCTAACCCTCCCCCTATTTCTAACGAGAAAAGTCTGGCATGGATGAGTGAATATTAGAAAAATAGATGAAAATTTGGTGGTTTATCTCTGGAGTTAATCCACTTTCTTGAACCTCGATTCAAGCTTCGCCAAGATCTTTGGAAGAGTCGTATATTCGAGTTCAGCCGGCTCAAGTCTCGCAGGCATGATCTCTCCCATAGTCCTCATGTAGATGGCTATCTGAGAGGCGAGGCTTCTGCTATAATCCCAGAATGGGTCGTCAAATAAGTCGGCCGGCTCCGTTCCATCAACTCCAACTAATTCTCCATTAGATATCTGCCAGCCCATCGCGATAACCCTTGGAGGCCCATCGAAGTAGGTCACTATCGGGCTCTTCCTGAAGCTCACGGGCATTAGTGGACCATTATGACTCCCCCTCATCCATCCAGCGACTAGATGTGGAACCGCGAAGGCGGCTAAAATTTCTCCGAGCGCTGGAAGCCCATGCTGAGCTCTAACGATCAGCACCGGGTCATCTTTGCCGACGTATTTGCCAGCTATGAAGGATAGTCTGCTGGTCGACGCCGCCGCTGCTGGAAGCATATCCTTGGCCCTGTAAATTTTCGAGATAGCATATCTTCCAGGGGTTCCAAGTAATCCGAGAATATCATAGCTCTCTTCAGGAGCCTTCAATCTAACGACTTTACCTTCCTTCAAGTCCATTATCTCGAAGATAAATCCATCGTGAAGAGATGGATCTATTACGAGGCCAGCCGTGTTGAATGGGTCTGCAAAGATCTTATACAGTGGAAGATTCCATGCGCCCGGCTCAGTTTTATCTGCTGCAAAGACTACAACTGGATCAGCACTTCTCTCCTCAAATTCAAGTTCAGCTACACCTGGTCCCATTCCCCTAATATTTCCACTAAAAGCATCTTTCAATAGGTCTTGACCAGCCCCATAAAGCTTTAGAGGCTTTGAGATCTTTTCAGTAATCTCCTTAAATATGTCCCAAGCCAGTTTATGAATCTCTGGATTATTTTCCCCTCTATGATGAGTCATAACCAGCCCTATATCATCTCCAACGTGGTAGACATAGAAGCTCTTTATCAATCCAGACTCCTTGGCCTCAGCGAGTTTTTGCTTCGCATACTCAAGCATCTTCTTGTGGGGACGATGGTGACCGGCGACAGACCCTACATCCGCCTTGATCACGCTGATCGTGGTCTTAACCAAGCGTGTCACCAAAATTATATCATTCAGCCTTCAATATATTCATATACCGAAAGTTTTTATACGGTCTTTCAGCCAGCTTAAATAAACTCCGAATTAAAGTTAATTAGATCTGACGCGCATCCCCTCGGTCAGGGAAAAGGTCATGAGCGAGCCTAGGAGCAGGGTCGGGATTCCTGCGAAGGTTAGACCTTCGCTCCTAAAGCTTAGGCTCTCGATGATCGGCGTTTGGGCGGCTATAACTGGGCTCGCCACCCTAATCTTAACGGCGATCCTCCTCTATCTCGGAATGCCGGTTTATGGAGTCTATGGAATCCTCGGATTCGTCGTAGTCTTTCACCTCTTCCAATGGCTCATAGGCCCATATATAATCAACGCGATCTACAGTGTTAGAGAAATCCGCCCCCATGAATATCCATGGCTTCACAGAATCGTTGAGAGATTATCTAAGAGAAGTGGATTGGAGAAGCCTCCGAAGCTCATGCTCGCCGAGATAGATATCCCGAATGCATTCGCCTACGGGAGCCCGCTAACTGGTAATATGGTCGCGGTCACGAGAGGATTATTGAATACCCTCGATGAAAGTGAGGTTGAGGCGGTCTTAGGCCATGAGATAGGTCACTTAAAGCACAAGGACATGATCGTGATGATGATGGTAAGCCTGATCCCAGCCATAATCTACTATATCGGATACAGCCTATACATGTCTGGATGGTTTGGAGGATATAGTGAGAGAGAAGAGGGCGGAGGAGCAGGGCTCATCCTCTTGATCGGAATACTCTTGATAATCGTCAGCTATATCTTCAATCTCTTCGTCTTCTACATGAGCAGGCTTAGAGAATACTATGCGGATTCGCATTCAGCGATGGTCGCCGAGAATGGCGCGAGGAACCTCCAGAGAGGCTTGGTGAAGATCATCGCGGCCACGGGCAGACTTAGAAGATATCTGAGAGGGAGATCATATAGTCAGTTGAAGATGTTCTTCATAGCCGATCCAGATATGGGGTTGAAGAAGTTCAGGGGCAATATAGATGAGCTCATCGAAGAGATCAAGCAAGAGAAGCCTAGTATCTTAGCCGAACTCTTCAGCACACATCCACATCCAGCAAAGAGACTTAGATTCCTAGATCAATTCATCACTTAATAATCTCTTTTTGCTGGAAGAAGCCTCTTTATCCCCTCAACGAGCCAAACGCCTAAAACTGTTTGAGATACGAGTTCTCCGGGAAGAACTCCCAGATAGCCTAGGAATAGGATATCCTTGACCGTGAATTTTGGGAGGATTATGATTGGGAGATATGTTCCAACTATGAATGTGACTACGAGTGATGACGCCAAGGAGGCGATCACTAACCTAGTGCGACTATATTTCTTGGTCAGGGTCAGGACGACGTATCCAGAGATGAGGTTCGCAAAGCTCCCGAAAACAACATCTATTATATTTGGCGGATAGCCGACTGGAAAGCAATTCGCAATGATACATCCTAGGAAGACCCCCCAAGCAGCCGCTTCCCCGAAGATCGCCGACAACATTATCAAGGAATCCGAGAACCTGACCTGAAATGGTAGAAAGCTTATGGGGGCGAGGATCCAAGTTAGGATGAAATAGGTTGCAGCGATCAAGGCTGTCTCGGCGATCATCCTTAAGCGCATTCGATTCATAGACTTCCAATGATTCTCTAAAGTGTCAGCTTATAGGCATTCACTCCGATTTCAACTTCGACAATTCTTCCTCAAGTCTTGAAATCTTTAAGGCTAAGATGGCGACCAAAGCCTTCAAATCATATCCATCTCCACGTCTCAGAAATTCGGGCAGTTCTTCGGCTATGAATCCTATCTCAGTTCCTCCCCTGCCTTCAGCTCGTTCATAGATCTTCGGCGATGGAAGTTTGATATCTGACATGCTTGGATCAAGTTCTCGGATGTTCTCCTTAGAGCTACTCGCGGAAGCGATGGTGACGTTTGCCGTCACAACATCATTCAAGTATGCCTCATCATCTCCAATCTTCAAAACATTCGGCTCTATCGGCTTAAACACCCCATCAGAGGTTAGCTGAGCGACGAATTCATCGCTTGGAGCAAGCTCTATCCTGCCGCCATCTTCATCCGAAACCTTCCTAATTCCTAGGCCGCCATTCTCGATGTCGGAGATCCTCTCCTTAAGCGACTCATTCTCGACCTGAAGAATGGATACCTGATTCCTTAATTCCCGATCTTCATTTTCTAGGGCTTTAAATCTCTCCCCAAGCTTATTAGCGACATGTGATGGAAGATCAAATTCACGATCGATCCTCTTCATCATCTCTCATTCAACCCCTAGAACCAATACTTCTCCGCCGCCGCTTATCCATTCAAGCTTCCTGAACGGTACTAGGATATCGATGAACTGTACCTTCTCGTCAGCCGAGCCGACTAGGTCCCCAGCTGGATCGTCATCGATTCTCAACACTCCTCCGTCTGAACCGTAATCTATTTCTTGGATGTATGCCTCTGAGACGGCGAGATCATCCAAGGTTATCGAGGTCTTGTTATAGTATAGCCAGCGTTGAAGCGATCCTTCTAAATCATAATCTGCTCCATCGGTTACGACCAGCTTCACCACGTAATTGTCTGCTTGAGGAATAGACTCCTCTTTGGTGAGATCTGTTCCCGTATCCTGATCATTCACCATTATCTTCGATAATCCGGTTGAAGATGTGAATGTCATTTCAAGTCTTTTCTCGGCGGCTCCAGCATAGATGAAGTCAAAGCTTATTTCATGATGGCCTCCGAAAATAAGTTTCATGTGGAGATCATAATCGGAGTATTGCCCATTATCACTCGTCCAGACATATCCATCGGCGTAAACACTGCTTGTCGAGCATTCAAGTCTCAAAAAGGATGAGACGCTGGTATTGCTTGGTTCTGGGCAATAGATCCAATAGTAAGTGTTTGGATCAAGCTCAATATTCAATCCCGTTATCTGGTATTCGGTGAAAGTTGAAGAAAAAACCGAAATAGTTCCAAGGGTTGCTATCTTCGATCCCGGAATTCCATCGTTATCGCTCCAAAGCTCGACATCAATATTATATTAGGTTTGTCTAAGCCAGAGTGAAACAGATTTCAAGATCGAAGATGGAATATATCAAGACTATAAGATGTTGGCGGCATTCCACTATATCGGTGGAAGAGTTGGATACGTCAGGAGAATCTTTAGGGCTGTCGTGGAGCTTGACGATTTAAGGGAGCTCGCGGGAGTAGTCGTGTATACTCATCCATATTCAGAACTCTCCGCTAGAAATCACGCCCTACCAATCCTCAGGCAATTGAGGAGAAGACTTGGGAGAAAGAGGTTCGTGAAGCTGATAGATGAGAACTTCAGCAGGGTTGCGAGGATAATAGTTCATCCAAAGTTTAGGGGGATCGGGGTGGCGGTCAAGCTCTTAAAGGAGACCATGCCTCTCCTCGACACACCTTACGTTGAGGCCTTAGCGGTGATGGCGAAGTATAATCCATTCTTTGAGCATGCTGGCATGAAGAGAGTTGAGTATAGATCGAGAATCCAAAATGAGGTTAAGAAGCTTTTGGTGAAGCTCCAAGAATACGGGATTCAACCCAATAGGATTCACAGCAAGAGATATCTCAGAAGAATATTATCCCAGCTGAACCGCAGAGAACTCAAGTCAATATCCGAGGGTCTTAGGAGGATCAAGATGCTTAGGGAGAAAAAGGATCTTGGATTTGAGGCGATCGTGGAGTTTCTGAGCAAGCTCAGGGCAAAGCCCGAATACTTCATTTGGAGAGATCCAAGAAAACCTTCGATCATCAACGGAGACCTGGCCAAAACATAGCAAGTCCATGACCCGCGGCCAAAAAATCCGAAAATGAATTTATGGGGTAAATTTATCCATGAAAAATGGGTGAAACGGCCGTCGGATAAGCGGTTTTCGGACTTCGCTGGTACCTCTAGATTGAAAGTGCGGCTATTTTCAGATATGTCTCCAATAGGTTAATTTATCTTGTTCGAGAAATCGTTTCAGAGATGGATGAAGAGCCTAAGAGAATGTTGGTGAAGCTCAAGCTCCCCCGAAAGCTCGTCAATAGATTAGATAGGATCGCTAGAGAGAGGGGAATTAGGCGTAGCAGGTTAATCGCAAGCCTCCTTGCAGATTGGGTTGAATACTATGTTGAGGATAGGTTTGAGCCGTTCAGCATGAGGCTCGATAGAGTAGGGGTCATAGACAAATTATTGGGGGAGATCGTGGTTGTCAGGATGATTAGAGGCGAGCCATACTGCGACTACTGTAAATCATTCATATGCGGCCATGCCAGATACGTCAAGAAACTATATTCGAGGAAGAAGAGGAAGATCTTAATGGATGAAGCGGATTTAGGAGATGATTCAGGTTAAGTCTATCCATATAGTCTTCTTTCAAGATTAAGTAACCTTCTTAACGCGAGCTTCTTCTCTTCCCGTTCAAGCTCAGCGGCTTCTAAAACCTGTCTCATGAACGATATCGCCTTGTCATAGGTTCTCCTAGAGACTGGATATGGGACTCCATCTTTTCCACCGACGGCAAAGCTGAACTTCAACGGATCTCTCCAATCAATTTTCACGCCATAGATTAGGGCTGAGATCAAGGCAAGCGCTCGTATGGTTGATGGCCCAAGCCCCTTAACGTCTATGAGCTCTTCATAATTTCTCGGCCTTTGATCATACGCTCTCCTAATAGCTCTCCAATCGATCCTCTTAGGCATGTTTAGGTGTTTTGGAAAGCTTATCTTCTCCCCCACATCTTTCTCGACCCACGCCATTAAGGTTTCCTGCTTATTGAGAGCCAAGTTCACCAGCCTAATGAGCTTTGAGGGATTCTCCGAAACTAAGTCTACTGACGCTTTTCTCGCCTCCTCACTCTCCCTTGAGACCATGTTTAAGACGAGTTTCTCAGATCTAGATCCAGCTATTCCAGAGTGTGGTTCGACGACGAAGCTCTCGACATATTCTCCGATCCAATGATATCTCCTAGCATATCTCAATTCCGGGTTCATTCCCTGCTGGATGACCGTCCAATCCCCATTCTCCGTGAAGATTATGATGTGATGATAGATTTGGTATCCATCTTGGAGAACCGCGTTATCGACCTTCGCCGTTAGCCTACTTGCTTTAACCAATCCCCTCACGACGTTATCATTTAGATTGAGTTCTGAGATCTTTTCAGGAATCTTTCTGCTTAAGCCGCCTTTACCCCCAACGGCCATGATTCCATGATCCTCCAGGCTCAAAACTTCCCTCAAAGCTCCGGTGACGACCGTGGTCAACCCGCTTGAATGCCAATCAAATCCCAATACGCATCCAAGTGATTGGAACCAATATGGGTCTCCAAGTCTTCTCAATAGCTCTCTTTCTCCATAATCTTCCACGATTATCTTGACTATGGCTGAGGCCATAGACTTCATCCTCTCCATAAGCCATGGTGGTACATGGCCTCCGTGAAGCGGTAGATCGGCCGTCCCCGAAATCTTCATTCACATCAATTTCTTTAGATCCTAAAATTAATCCTTATGGAGTTCCATGAAAGTGAACAAAGGTTTATCAAATTCTATGATCGTTGAGGTCTGGGGATAGTGAGTAAGCCATGCTCTTCTCAAGCTTTCCACTCCTTGTCGTGCTCCTGGCAATAGCTTCTGGGGTTATAGGGATCTTGGCGGCGATATCCCTCTACCTAATCGTGAGAAAGTATCCAAAGGGCTCTGAAAAGATGGTTGAGATCTGGTCCGCGATAAGGATAGGCGCTAAGGCGTATATGGAGAAGCAGCTTAAAACGATAATGAGCTTCACCCTCGGACTCGCTCTAGCGATCGCCGTGATGATCTACCTAATCTATACGATGGCGATGAACATCGAGGCGGGAGTAGCCCTCAAGGAATCTCTCCTAACTGGAATCTCAGTCCTAATCGGAGGAGCTGCCTCGGTCGCTGCGGCATTCTTCAGCATGGATGCCTCAACTAGAAGTAATGTTAGAGTCACGGAAGCCGCGAAGAAGGGAAGCTATGAGGCTCTAAAACTCTCAGTCTTAGGCGGAGGGGTCCTAGGATTCTCAGTCTATAGCCTAAGCCTCTTAGGGCTCTCAGTCCTCTTCCTGATCTATAGCCTACTGGCCACCGGGCTTCCAGAGACCATAGAGTTTAGGATGGCGTTGGATGCCCTCGCAGGATTCGCGTTCGGAGCAAGCCTCTCAGCGCTCTTTGCCCAGCTTGGAGGAGGAATCTACACGAAGTCCGCGGATATTGGAGCGGATCTAGTCGGAAAAGTCGAGGCCGGAATCCCAGAAGATGATCCGAGGAACCCGGCGGTGATAGCCGATCAGGTCGGGGACAATGTTGGAGATTGTGCTGGAAGAGGTGCAGACATCTTCGAATCCGTCACGGCCGAAACCCTTGGAGGGATGATCATAGGCTGGGTCCTCTACATCTTAACCGGAGATCAATTATTCATGGTCTTACCCCTAGCTATAGGAGCTGTTGGAACGATCTCGACCATAATAGGAATCCTAACAATTCTATCCTATAAGCGGTTCAAGGAACCGTTCCAGCCATTCGCGGCAGGAATAGTGACTTCGGCGATAGCGTCGATCCTAACTTATGCGGCAATAGTCTACTGGCTATTCCCAGGCCAATGGCAATATATGCTTGGAGCGGGGACCGCTGGAATCGTCGCCGCAACCCTAGTAGTCTTATCTACGAACCGCTATACCGGATTACATTCAAAGGAGGTTTACGACGTCGCTGAATCCTCGACGAGCGGATCAGCCATAAACATTCTAGCAGGACTCTCGGCTGGAATGAGAGCGGTTGCGGAGCCGATAATCGTGATCGCCGCAGCCCTCGGAGTAGCCTTCTATATGGGTAAGATCATGCCTTTAGCTGGAGTTCCATCGAAGACTTGGCTGATAGACTTCGTTAAAGGAGTCTTTGGAACAGCGCTGGCAACTAGAGGAATGCTATCCTTGGCTGGGACTATAATGACCCTAGATGGAGCTGGGCCGATAACCGATAATGCCGCTGGGATAGCTGAGATGGCGGGGCTTAAGGAAGAGATTAGGGAGAAGCTTGAGCCATTGGATGCTGTTGGGAACACAACTAAAGCCCTGACAAAGGGCTATGCCATGGCTTCAGCGACAATCGCAACCCTACTCCTCTTTCAGGCATTCATCCAAGACTATGTCGCGAGAGAAGTTGGGATAACCTCGATAACCGTCGATGGATTGTTGAAGACCATGTCGAGCTTCATAAACGAAGTTCTACTCCTAAAGCCTGGAATAATAATAGCCGTCTTAATCGGGGCTCTCTTACCATACCTATTCTCAGGGATGGCTTTGAGAATCGTCACGAAGGCGGCGTTCAGGATGGTGGATGAAGTTAGGAGACAATTTAGAGAGATTCCAGGACTCTTAGAGGGAAATGCTAAGCCAGATTATCATAGAGCTGTCTCGATAAGCACGGAATACGCCTTAAAGGGAATGATTGGGCCAAGCCTACTCATAATAATAACTCCGCTGATAATCGGCTTGCTCTTCGGAGGACCAGGTATAGGCGCCTTGGTGATAGGAGCGACTGCCTCAACGATCCCACTCGCCATAATGATGATGTGGGGTGGAGCAACATGGGATAACGCGAAGAAATTCATCGAGGCCGGACACTTTGGTGGAAAGCATTCACCAGCTCATCAAGCCGCCGTCGTTGGAGACACGGTTGGAGACCCATTAAAGGATACGGTTGGACCATCTCTACACATCTTGGTGAAGCTCTTGAACACGATCTCCCTAGTCTTCATACCATTATACATGCTTTGGCTACTCTACGGAATCCTCTAACCACCCTCAATTTTCTTTGGATACCTAACGATCTTCGATCCAAGGACGTTATTATTCGGCAATAGAACAATCTTATCACCATCTGTTCTCAAGACCGTGAACAGTAAGCTCACATCCTCGACGACGCCCTTAACCCCTGCGACCTCGACCAAGTCATCTATCATGAAGGGCCTGATTAAGAGAATCATCAGCCCGGATAAGATCTGACCCATTATCCTTTGAGACGCGAATCCAACGACCATCCCCATGAATCCTCCTAAAGCCAATCCAGCTCCAGGAGATGATAATGCTCCAACGACCATCGCCACCAAGGCTCCAAGTCCTAAGACCCTAACGATACTTCTAAGAGCGGCGGCCGTCGGATGGCCATACTCAGCTCTAATCATCCAGTAAATTATCCCAGCTATAGAGGAGATTATCAAGTAGCCGAAGCCAAGGGTTAAGCCGTAGTCTATGTAAATCTTATAGTCTTTTGGAATAATCCATGACAATTCTCCAACAATTATCGAGCATCCAACATATCCTATAATCAAGAGAATCAGGTAAACGACATTCCTCTTAACTCCGCCCGCCATCGAGGAAAAAGAGGAAACCCACCTTAAATCTTATTAGCAGGCCGAAAAACCGGTAAAAGATGAGAGAAAAGCGGGGGTAGCCAAGCCTGGTCAAAGGCGCAGGGCTCAGGATCCATGAAAAATGGATGAGAACCCCTGTCCCGTAGGGG
>Ga0180302_10001039_pt1 | contig 12976 bp, 21 predicted proteins | sample GuaBasSediGuay17_FD_121794 | JGI IMG/M metagenome (GOLD analysis project Ga0180302, IMG submission 121794) | Subseafloor sediment microbial communities from Guaymas Basin, Gulf of California, Mexico - Guay17, Core 4571-4, 12-15 cm | ecosystem: Environmental > Aquatic > Marine > Hydrothermal... | reverse complement strand
TGGAATCGCCTAGAATCAAGGAACCTAAAACCATTGTTGTTGAGGGAAAAGGAAATATTGACAAACACCTTAATGAATTACGTAAGCTAAAAGAAGAGCTTAAAGGGCTGGTGTAATATGGATGCGGTTACAGCGGCAGGCATGTTTATTGCAGGATGGCTTGCCAGCTACGCCTTGAGAGCGTTAAAAAAGTTAGCCCTATTCTTCATGGGTATTCAAACCCTGTTTCTCTTAATGCTTGAAAGGCAAGGCATCATAAACATAAACTATGCTGAAATTTGGCGTGCAATAGAAGGATTTCTTACGTTCAACAAGGAAATTATACTAGCCTACCTTCCTTACTCGATCCCCCTCATCGCTGGTTTCGCCGTAGGACTAGTTTTTCCAAAGAGTATAGTTATATGTTCCCGTAGGAGAAAATATATTGAGGTCAGAGACTGATGGGCAGGGGTTATGCTAAAAGAAACTATCTCGTAGTGGCCGATGACAACGAAATATTACGCTCAGCAGATGTCGAAAACATTGTCGATAGAATCCTAAGAAAAATACAGCCCAGATCAATGGTCACGTTAAACAGGTTGCTTACTAAGGAAGGGTACAGCTACTATACAAATCATGCCATAGCAAAGCTTGTAAAAATTCTTAGAAAGAAAGGCTTAGAAGTAAAAAAGGTGTCACGTTCTCGGTATGTTATTCTAAGCCCCTAGCCTAGTCCTCGACCAGATGCCCGTATTCGGCTAAAATCCACTTCCAGTCTCCGACAAACTCTTCAGCCTTTTTTATAACATCTTCGGGCAGACCGTATATTACTCCCCCTGGCACTTGCTCACGCCTTCCGAAACAGCGAACCACTACGGCTGGTGTACCGTCTGGCCCCCTTATCCTAGCACCAGCATATCTTGTTACAACTATGGGGAAACCACCTGCGTCGAGGCACTTATCAATGTATTTTACGAGTTCAGCCACTCCTTTGCCAATATACCTGGTGTTCAATACTGCCACCAAATATAGAATAGAATATAGGCTATAAAAACTATTTTATTAAAAAATATTAACCTGAATTGTGTTTAAAGAGCCCCTTAGAGGCCTAGCTCTTCTTTTAGGGTTATGATGTCCTTCTTTGAGATCTTTATCTTCTCTACTAGCTCTGCAGGGAGGCCGTAAATTACTCCTCCCGTCACCCTGTCTCCTGCACCGAAGCATCGAACTAGGACTGCTGGGGTTCCGTCGGGGCCTTTAATCTCGACTCCTGCGTACTCTACTACCATTGTGGGGGCTCCACCAGCATTAAGGCATTGTCTTAACCATTCTGTTAATTTGGCCTTACCAGATCCTATGTACCTCATATCTTTCTCACCATTTAGGTTTTCAAGATAATAGTATTAACATCACGTATATAAACATTAGCCTTCCTATTGCTGTCTTAACCAGTATTACAGGTACTAATGCAACTAAAGATACTAGTGCTATTAATCATAGTTTCCTCAAACAGTTTAGACACGTTTTCCCGCTTATTTAATGGGAATTGAAAATATATAAAGCTTTAAAGCCACTATTATGTAGTGAGTGAAAATGAGAAGCAGGTGGCTTCGCTGGCTGATTAAGGGTGGCATCCTGACAGTTTTTACAGCTGTAATTTCCGTAGTTCTTCTACCAATACTGTACACGGCCATGTCTCTTTCGCCGATCATAGCGATTATTGTTGTTGCGGTAATCTATCTTGGCTCGTTCATCATGCTAGGCTATATGAGCGAGAAAGTGGGCTCCCTGTGGATACCGAAACGGGTTCTATGGAAAACCAGAAGGTATATCCTATTTCATTCCAGAAACAAAGACCTTTAAAAGGCTAACCAAATTTACTAGAAATAATTTTTCCATTTTCCCAAAGGCTTCTTCCAGCTGTTCACCTGTAGCTAGGGGTACTCCAAAACCATATATGTAGAACTTGTCGCACCCACGCCTCGCAGTATGCACCCGTATTTCTAGGATGGGGACTTCGATACGTTTATGAGCGTATTCTATAATTTCCTCTGGTACATGCCAGGGTTTTTCCGTCTTAGCTTCTCTCCCTATGTTTATGAAGTATTCTCCCCTGTTAATATCCCTAGCTATTTCTGGAAGAGGGTTAAAGTAAGGGAAGTCTGTATCGACCGACACTTTCGTATATGACACATTACAACTAAGGTCACGGAATGTTGATAAAACCTGACGAACAAGCTTGTCCATTAAACGGCAGAACGGGCAATTAGGTCGATAATACAGTATCATTTCGACAGCATGGACTGTACGGCTCATAGTCTAATCAGCTCCCTTATTCTGCGTACACGTTCAAAAGCTTTTGAAATTTCCTGCCTAAAGGTGGGTGAAGCCAAGTCTATTGTGGTTAGAAAAGCCCTGATAGGACGTTCATGTACCGTAAGCACGGAGTCGGCTGTTTGCGGGATTTTTTCGACGGGTATTTCGAAGAACGGGGTCTTTATCTTCCATCCTTCTGGTGTTTTAACGTACCCCATGAACCCTTCGGGGGGAGTGGGTTGCGGGGGAGCTCTTCTTCTAACAGGTAGTTCACCGTGAATGGACTTAAGCCTATAATATTTTCCTTCGGGAGGCTTTTTTGCCAACATTCTAAAAAAGCGTTCCATCCTGGCTTTAGCCCGTTTATAGTAGTTATACCAGTAATGGACTGCTATAACCGATAATGCTGTCGCACTCATGCTAGATTCCCCTAAGTCTGACCATCATCATTCTTCCCCTCATATATGTATCAACGTACCCTAAACGCCTAAGCTCTTCAATTGCCTCAGCCACCTCTTTCGTATCCATGTTTAGTCTCTCAGCTATCTCCATTGGGTCTGCCTCATAGTTCTTCCTGAGATACGAGTAAACCCTTCCAGCGTTAATAGACAATCCTTCTGGAATTTTAATCATGCCTGTTATGGCTTCGACAGCGGCTTCAGGAACTCTTTCGGTGGAGTGAAGAACGAAGGCGAGCGTCCGAACGTATGAATACAGCCTGGTTCTCAAAATTTCGAGAAGCGTTTTAGCCCGTGTAAGGTTCCGTTCGCTTAACGATTTCTTGAGGCTTTCCAACGTGCTCTTCACCATTGACTCCTTCTGCTCAAACGTAGGGAAAAGTGAAACCGAACGCATAGATGAAGAGGACACCACCATTATTGTTAAGTCTGTTAAAGCGGACTCAAAGTTACCGAGAACCCTGATTATATCTCTAATGCTTATATTGGGATCCCACCTAGCCTGCTCTATCATCTCTTCTACCCTAGTCAGGTAGGCGTCAAGCTGTTTCTTGGCCGAAACAATGTCCACCAATCCTACTCACCCGCCTTAATATACTTCCTTTCCTCACCTGCAGGAGTAGGTGTCGGTGCTGGTGCTTTTTCTTCTTTTGGTGGTGGAGCTACTACTTGGGGGGCTGGTGTTATCTTTTCTACCCTTTCACGAAGAGTTGATATACGGTCTAGCAGGTCGGTTAAGTCGCTTGTCAGCCGTTCTAATGCCTCTGTTATACGCTCATACCTCTCTATTCCCGTAGCCCTAAGCCTCTCCCTTATATCACGAGTCATAAGCTCCGTTCTAAGCCGTTCGTTTTCACGAAGTAATGTGGTCACCGTGTTTTTCAACCCCTCTAGGTCTTCTTTTAAAGCCACGAATTCGGCCTCACGAGTCGTAACTACCAGTCTAAGATTTCTTATAGTCCGTTCATATTCAACTTTTTGCTTAAGGAGTTCACGTATAGTGTATTGAGCGGCCGCATATTCCTCGACAAACTCGCTGGGCGGCGTGGTTCTCAGAATCTTGTACTTGTCCACAATTACAACTGGTAATTTACCCTGAGTTATTTGATCTATGTATAGGATATCGCTCCTTTTACATTCAACATAACCGTGCCTAAAGTTTCCTACAGCCTCAAAATATCCTGCAAATCTTCGCCCATAGGGGTCTTCTCCCCGCTCGATCCACTCCAGTACGGTCGGGGCCATCGCTGTTAGAAAACCGTTTTCAGCAAACGGGTAATAGTATTTTCGTCCCTCTGCGACGAATACTGCCATTATTGAAAAAATCCCCGTGCGGATTACCCATACCTCATCTCCGTCGGGGGATGCATACACGGTGTGCGTTACATACTGTCCCCTGTAGATTGGATCGTGACCAGGCACTATAATGGGTAAACCGAAAAACGCTTTAGATATTCCTACAGGCGTTGTAGGAATATCGAGAGCCCTGGCTACCTCAAGCGGGATTCTCGCCCTTGCCTTAGCTACATTAAGTAAATGCTCGTATATTTCGTCTTTTAAAGACATTTTATGGCCCCATGCTCAAGCGTTCTTCAAACTCGGCAATCTTCCTCTCGTGATCCTCTAATGTTTTCTCAAAATCAGATATACGGGCTTCGATTTCCCCTAAACGTTTAACAGATTTAGACATGTTTGTAAGGGCTGTTTGAATGCCTTTAAGCAGGTCAACTATTTCCGCAAAGCTTTTACTATATTGTTCTAGAGCCTCACGGTATCCCGTACTAACCTCTCCTAGTTCACGTTGTACAGTCTCAACTCTTTCTACAAACTCGTTTATAGTCTTTTGAAGCTCGGTAAGAGTGTTTTGAATATCCGTCTGGAATTTTTCTATTGATTTTAAAGCCTCTGAAACCCGTCGCTCTATTACTGGCCGTATTCTTTTGACAAACTCCTCTGGATCCATTGTTGTGGTTTCCATCTCCTTGACAATGTTTTCAATAGCCCTTGTAAGCTTTGATTCAGAAACAGCCTTGACTGCACTATATATTGCAGTTTCCTCTATTGCTGTAAGAGCCTTAATCTTCTCGTTTAACGATTCGAGTGCGAGCTCAATTTCCTTTATTTTTTCCTGAACTTCTGTTACCGCTAGCTCTATTGGCCTTATCCTCTTCTTGTAGAAATGGTCTATTCCTTCGGAAACAGCCCGTGCCACGAACGCCGAAATATCCTCTCCCATGCTCTCACCCTACAGCTTCTGGCTGTGGGGATTGAGGAACATACCGTATAGCCGACCTTTGGATGTAAATCCCCACAATATCCTGATCCCAGGGCATTACTATAACGTCTCCTCTCGGCTTCACAGACTCTTCCTGTATGGCTTTAATGGCTTCCTCATACTCACGCTCCTTCATTAGCCTCAGGAAAACCCCTAGTGAAAAGCCCCCTACTGTGAAAAGGAAAGCCATGATGCCCAAGTATGTTGGAAGAGCCATGATTATTTCAAGGGGTTTCGTGACTATTGTTACGGCTATGACCGCTCCCCCCGTAATTGTTGCCATGCAAACACCCAGGAAGATTACCTGCTCCCTCACTTCCCATCCCCCCTGATTTTAAGGTATCTTCTGGGTTTTACGGGAAACGATTTTGACTGGAGCCTTGTTACGGCTTCCTCTAGTGCGTCGAGCTTCGCTCTTCGGAACGCTAAGCCAAGCATTAGCCCTCCTTCCACAAGCAGGAAGAGCGGTATCATGGTGAGCGGTGTTATTTCGGATCCATATTGATAGTGGAGAAGGTACCCTGCCAGTAGGAACGATAGGAACGCTAGTATAGTGTAGATGGTTCCTTTCATATACCACCAACCCTATGAAATAACCGCATCGTTATTTAAAAACATAAAATGCGATATGAATTAAAATGCGTCTGCCCATAAAGTGGTGTATGAACCTCACAGCATACCTGCAGGTATTGATCCTGTATCTAGGTTTAGCTGTAAGAATTGAATGGCTTTTAAGGAGACGGGGCTTAACTACTGATGAAAAAGTTTACTGGGAACGTTCAAGAAAGCTCGTGTTTCAGAGAAAATCGGACTTCCTGATACTTTTCTACAAGCCGTTCAAAACCATAGAAATGGCAAGACTTGCCACCACGATTATAAACCTTCTCGCTGGTTTAACGGTCTACAGGTGGGCTAGAGTACTTGGACTAAATGAGTGGGAAGCCTTAACCGCTTTAACACTTTATGTCTTTAACCCCCTTACAATATACTTTGCACCGAGACTTCTTGGAGAGAGTTTAATGTACTTTCTTGTCCCGCTCTACCTTTCCCTCAGCCTTGAGGGATTGTGGTTCCCAGCCCTATTGACGCTTGTTTTAATGATGTTCATTAAGCCGTGTCTTCACCAGATGCTTTTTACAGCTGTAATGCAGAACTATATCATGGGGAGACCCCTTCCTTTAGCCTTGTTTCTGGCTGTACCTTTTCTTCCAATATCCTCTTATTTGAAGAGGTATGTTTACCAGTTTGGTTTGCGTGAAAAGACACTATTTCATCTGGCTTTAGCCTTCTTATCGACAATACTGTACTTTTTAGCCCCGTCCCCCCAGCAGTTAGCGACTTTAATTCTATGCTTAAGCTACCACATCTGGTTCGCTTTCTTCGTTACCGAAGCCTCGATAAAAGACTTAATTAGGCTGAGCACACCCACAATACCTGGATACTGTATTATGTTAGCGAAAATCCTGTGGGGTGGATGCTATGGATTTTGAGACTTGGATTGCCCCCGTTCTTGAGGGTACTGGCTATAGGGTTGAGAGCTTTACTGGAGAGAGAGCAGTTATTGTTAATGGTGAGAGGCGTATTGAGATTTGGTTTAGGGATCCCTGGTGTATTGAGCCTGCTCCAAAAGGGAAGCCTTTAAAAATGTATATGGTTCCGCACCACGCATATCTCGGCTGTTACTGCTACAAGTGTATTAGAGGAGCAATAATGCAAATGGATAAGCTTTTAGAATTCTTCGGCTACAAGGCTGAAAACCCTACACCACCCCTCACAGAAGAAGACTTAAAGTCAGCAGTATTCTGGAAATACGCTATACCTGCTGGTGTGGTAAAAATATCTAAGGAACAGCTGGAAGAGGAAATAGAAATAGCAAAACGGCTTGGAATGAAGATCAGCGACTGAAAAGTTAATATTGGAAGTTTTAACTTAAAATACTGATCGGGCGAAATTATGGCTAGAATACTGGTTTTAACCTGTCATCCAAGCCCAGAAGGTGGTGTAACAAACGTAAGGAAAAGTTATGGTAAAGCAGAATATGTGGCTCTCGCCGAATACTATGTTACAAACGAGCCTGACAGGGAATATGAAATCCTCGAACTAAGAGTAAACTTGGATGAAGCCGAAGCCGATGAAAAATCTATTACTGAAAGTTTCAAAAACCTGTGTTCAGAGCTAGGGCGTTTACCGCCGCTTGGAGATACAATTGATGTCTTCAAAAAGGTGACTGAGCTTTTTGAAGACATAAAGTTACCGTACACTACACGAGGTATTAAAGCAACCATATACGATAGCGGTGGCGACTACCCTACAGGCAGATTTAAAGCCGTATATTACGCCTAACATTTCTGTCAAAAATTTAAAAACTGTTTTTGTTTTCTACCCATTTGATTATTTTAGGGTAGAAATCTGTAAAATCTTTTGGCTCCCACTCGGTGTCAATGTTTAGGCTCCAGAACGCTCTTCTGCTATGGTTTCCCGTTACACCGTCGCTTGAAGGCTCCATGCCGTGATCAGAGACTATTAGGAAAACTGTGTCTTCTGGCATCCAGCGTTTTAGTTCGCCCACCAACGCATCGAAAACTAGGTATGCGTTCATTAATTTTAGCGGACGTGTAACATAATATAGGTGCCCTAGCCAGTCTAGGGTTTCAAAGTATGCACCGAAAAGCTTCCATTTCTTCCCTAATTGTGCAAAAACCTTTTTCCTGCGAAGCCTGAAAACCTTCCATACCGCTCTAGGTATTTTACTAACATTTGTTCTCGCCTCTCTAGCCATAATCTCCCAAAGCCATGTGGGCATATTGTAGCAGGGGAACCATACTGCGACGCTTGGATTCACGGCATCAAAGATTGTCGGGGCTTTAAGGTCTGTCTTACTAACAATTCTTCGTTTAATGCCAATCTTTTCTAGGAGCCTACGTTTACCTTTAACCCAGCTAATCACGGGTAGATAACGGATCCTTTCTAGCAAACGCCCGTAGGTAAGCAAGTGTCTTATCTTATGTTCTCTTGGCTTTAGACCTGTTAAAATCGTCGCCCAGATTGTGGGCGTGTAGGGTACTGCTTCCGCTTCCATGCTAGACCAGGGAACCTTTGTTTCAACGAAGTATTCTTGGGGTATTTCAATATAGCCGTATTGTTTTTGCATGATGTTTTTTAGTCGATACTTCTTTACCAGGTTATACTCCAAGCCGTCTAACGCTAATAGGAAAACCCTCATTTTCAGCACGCTATTTAGCCATCTTTAATACGCTTCTTATCAGGAAGGCAAAACGTTTCTTGAACTTTTCTTCCGAGAAGTTCCATGCTATTTTATGGACTTTTTCCCTTTCTGATGGGGAAGCCTCTAAGGCTTTCATTACGGCTTTAGGAGCCTCCTCTAGTGTATGAAACTGGTATTCTTTAGGCGTGAACTCGCTTTGCCCCCCATAGTCCCATACTACAGGTATTAATCCAGCGGCCATTGCTTCTGCGACCGCTAAGCCGAAATGTTCTCCCCTGTAGCCGTGAAACAGCACTTTAGCCCTTGACATAATGTCCAGTAACTCGTTTAACGGGATGTCGTGTACTAGTTCGACCCTATCGGCTACACCCAGTTTTTCAGCATAGCGTTTTAGATAGTTGTAGTATGTTACAGCTGTAGGAGCAAGCGTGCCTATAACCTTGAGCCTAACGTTTTTAGGAAGTTTGGAAAGCACGTATATTGCGTATTCATGCTTCTTTTCAGGAGCGTAGCGTCCCAAACTTATGATCAGGTCTTCCTCTTTTTCCCTGCTGAAAGCCTTTGAGAACGTTTCGACGTCGACTGGTGGTGGTATTATTATGCTGTCCACTCCGAAAAGCTCTTTTATAGCGTTGTAGGAGAACTTGCTTATCGTTACCACAACGTTCCTTTTCATTGCAAAGCCCATTAGCAAGCCGACTGTCATGCGGTATGGTTCAAAATAGGCTCTCCAGAACCCGTGCTGGTATTTGCTGGGATACATTTTCTGGATTAAAGCCACTACGGGGAAATAGCAGTAGGAAATGGTGGGTATTTTAGAAGTCAGGTAGGGGTAGACGTCCCCGTGAGTTACTAGGCATATATCCCCCTCGACCCGAAGCGACGGGATTAATGTAAACATCCTCTGGTATATTCCAAACATCCTGAGCCTGAACGGCAGGAGTTTATGCACTTCCTTTACGAAGGAAACGTCCTTACCGAAAGCCTTCTTTATTTCCTCGATTTTCGGTGGTGAAATGGTTACAAGGGAAATATCAAACCCCATTTCATGCAGTAGCTCTAGAACGGTCACGCAGACTTTTTCTCCACCGCCTCTTGCACTAAGGTCATGGTGTATTACTACAGCCTTCAAAGTCCGAGCACCTCTTTCCATTCTTTAATGGCTTGCTTTAAGCCACTCGTCAAGTCATACTTGGGTTGCCAATTGAACGTGTTTTTAGCCTTACTGTAATCTCCCCAGAGACACGCTATATCACATGGCCTTACATGAGTGTACCAAACGACCTCTCCATCCCAGCCTGTCAGAGATTTAATGGTTTCAACTAACGTTCCAATGCTAATGCATGATCCTGTGCAGAAATTGTATGCTTCACCGAAAGAGTTGAAGTTACCGCTCTCAATTGCTTGTAGTATTGAGAGATAGGCGTTTACGTGGTCTTCTCTGAACATGAAGTCTCGCTCAATTTTCGGGTTACCGAGACTCAGTTTTTCAACTCCTTTAAGCATGTTCACTATTATTTTTTCGACCACGAAGTGGGGCTGGTTTACTAATGCTCGTCCATAAGTGTTAAACGGTCTAGCTACCACGACAGGGAACTTGTAGGCTTCGTGCATGTAGTTTCTTAGGTAGAGTTCTGCCGCATATTTTGAAATAGAGTAAGGTGTATTGGGTTTTGGTGTATTGTACTCGGACACGGGAAAGTGAATCTGGTTACCATAAACCTCTGATGTGCTGGCAAATGCGAAGAGCCTTAGGTCTTCACAGTATTTTCTGCAAGCCTCTGCCAGGTTTATGGTTCCCCCGTAATTGGTTTCCATGTAGAGTTTCGGTTGCCTAAAGCTTTCCGAAACAGGGGTTATAGCCCCCAAATGAAAGACAGCTTGGGGTCTAATGAACTTGACAGCTTCTGCTACCGAGAACGGGTCGGTTAAATCGGCGGAGAAAACCTTGATGCCATCAGGTATCCTTCTTTTATTGCTTGTGAAACGTACCAGCCCCCATACATCATATCCTTCCTCTACGAGGCGTTCGCAAAGCCTTGAGCCTATAAAACCTGTGGCACCCGTAACCAAGATCCTCATGATCCCACCGTGTGTATTTTGTTTTTATTAGATTAAAACATAACCTAGAATTCTGTGACAATCCTTTTTGCGAGAAGGTAGGCTCCATCCGTGACTTTCGGAATCGGCATGTCCTCTGCCTCGTCTAACGCTTCCATTATTTTCTTGGGTTCAGGTTCCTTAACCAGTACTGCTCCTACATGTTCTGCGAAAAGCTCTGCATCTTTTTCCGTGAACAAAGTCTTTTTGTCGTAAACTATTACGGTGGGTTTTCTGTAGGTTAGTCGTGCCTCTACAGCTGTAAAACCGAGATGGGTTATTACAGCTCTAGCCCCCGCAATAAACTTGTCGAGTCCAGCCTCGAAGCGGAAAACATTCCATCCTTTTTCTTGGACTGCCGTCAGGGGCATGTCAAGCCTCCCTATTTGCATGTAAACGTTTTCAAGGTCTAGTGCTGAGACTGAGTGAAGGAACTCGTAGGAGCCTATTGAGCCAGCCGTTATGAATATATGTCCTTTAGGTATTTTTCCAAAACGTTTTGGCATTGGAATCAGGGGGTACACTTCCGCATCAGGATGTATTTCTTTTTGCATATTCCACCAGATTACCGTTAGCTCTGAAAAAGGTCGGAGAAGCCTTACAGCCTTGCCTGGCTTCGTAAACCTTACAGGCGACTCAATGGTTATTAACGGTATTCCTTTAAGATACCCCATTAGGGAAGGGGGTATGCAGAAGTTACTTCCCCCTGCAATAATTAAATCAACGTCCTTTACAATCTTCCTAGACTTCAAGAACGCCTTAGCCATTCTATAAACAAAACGAACCCCCGATTCAGTAGGTTTTGTTCGCCCTTTAGGCAGACGGAAAACGTGGCCAAACACCTGTAATCTTTCCTCTGAAAGCCAGTCTCCTTCGGGGACTGCAAAAACGAGGTTTACGTCGTAATCCTTAGTGTATGTCCACAGCCTTTCCGCTAAGGCGTAAATGTAGCCTGTGTGTCCTCCCCCACCAGCAAGCAGGAGTATTCGCTTATCTTTCATTTTCCATCATCTCCTCTAGTATGGCTTCCATTCTTTTAACCCGTTCATATATTTCCATGATTACAGGGTTCTGCTCGACTAGGATTGTTTGGTCTATTTTCAGTTGCCTAAGCCTGTGCCACCTGCCGATAAGTATTGCAAGGGGAATGTAGATGGCTGAGAATACTACAGCAAAAATCCATAGTGAGGGAAACATTTTTTCGAGGAACGGTACTCGTTCGATTAAAAGCCTGTAGGATATTAGCACGAAGTTTACTGCACTAATGAAGAATACCAGGTATGTTGTATGGCCTAGCCTTAGCTCCATCCATCTTCTCCTAAGCCAGAGCCACACCTTCTTTTCCAATTCTTCTCACCCACCTTTTGTAAACTTCATCCGTTTTTATAGCTGACTTTAGGAGAAAAGGTTTTACTTTTTTGCATAAAGATATAAGGAATCTTATGTCTTTTGGTAAACATTTACCACCTATACCGTTTCTGGCTTCAAGGATCTCGATATTCCACTTAGTGTTACAAGCACTTCTAACGGACTCGAAATCTAAGCCAAGCTCACTACATATCATTTTCAGCTCCTCTGCGAACGCTATTTGCACGAAACGGTAGGCGTTCTCCACTATCTTGCACATTTCAGCAACCTCTATGGGCTCGACCACATGGAGTGGGATGCTGAGAATATCCCTGTAGAATATTAGCCCTTTCATCATGCTCTCCTTGTTGAGGTACCCGAAAACTCTTAGTTGTCTAACCCCGTGATTAACGGGGTCTCCTGCCCAGTATCGGTGTGGGACGTGAATAATGTTCTGTAACCCGTATTTAGCGGAAATATTTCTGCACGTTCCTGGGGGTACTGTCGATTCTATTGAGACTAGGGCTTCTGGGTTTGTTTTAGCTATTTTTTCGCAAACATCATGTAAGGCCGTTAAGTCAGGTCTCCAGTCCTTGTCGAGACCTACCCATACACATATAACATATATTGAGATATTATGATGCGGTATCCTATCCCATCTAGTGGTGGATTTAACTAGGGGGCTGTTCACGGGCTTGAGATCATAGCCATAGGTTTTGAACCTTCCCTCGCCCATAGTTGCAATATATATGGCTGTGGGAAGCCCTACTGTACCTAATCCGATAACACATACATCCCGCATGCTTTATCGAAGATAATCTCCTCTCGCTTCCTAAAAAACATAAAAACGGGAAATTTAAAATCCTGTAAATTTATTTTCCGATTCTCAGGTATTTTCTCGGTCTTGTGGGCATAGTCTTCTTTAGCAGTCGGGTCGATATCAGGAACGCTATTACAATGGTGGCAATTGTAACCACTACAAGTATTATGAACATGTAGTATTGCTCCCACCATGTTGGTGCTATTGGAAGAGACTCTATCATAATGGTTTTGCTCACCGATGATTCAACATAGGTGTCGTCTCCGCTAAACGTTACCGTCACCTTGTATGCTTGTCCTCTAGGTAGCTCTAGGACTGGGGTTCTCCAGTACCCTGAAAGGTCTGTGGTGACATTAATGGTTCTAGTATAACCTGTCTTGAGGTTAGTAATCTTGATTGTTAGCGTTCTGTTGGGTACCCCGCTACCATAGTAGTCCAGCAAGTATCCTTCAAAG
>Ga0180302_10001038_pt1 | contig 12983 bp, 10 predicted proteins | sample GuaBasSediGuay17_FD_121794 | JGI IMG/M metagenome (GOLD analysis project Ga0180302, IMG submission 121794) | Subseafloor sediment microbial communities from Guaymas Basin, Gulf of California, Mexico - Guay17, Core 4571-4, 12-15 cm | ecosystem: Environmental > Aquatic > Marine > Hydrothermal... | reverse complement strand
GTTAGAAGATTTACTTGAGAGAAAAGCTGCACTTGAACAAAAAATAGATGAAGTTACTCGCAGCAAAGAGAAAACCGAGAAAATTATGAGAATCTTAAATGAAATCAAAAATTATATTCCCTATGACAATATTCGGAAATTGCATGCATTCAAAGACCTGATTAAGAAGCTATTTGATTTAACAACAATTGCTCAAACAATGAAAATCCAGGGAGATGATTATCTTAAGATACAAGAAAGAATTAAAAAGCTAGAAATGGAACTCTCGAAAATTACTAAGAGAATTAAAAACAAGGAAAAAATAGAAAAAAGTTATATGGATACTTATGCCAAGTTCAAATTTGTACAAGCAAGTTATGAATTCCTCTCTAGGGAAAATATTAATAAGTGTCCCTTGTGCGGCTCTGAATTAAGCGAAATTAAACTTAAGGAACTGCTAAGCAAATTCGAAAAACAACAAAAAGCGTTACAAGAATATCTGAACGAATTGAGAATAGAGAGAGAAGAAATTAGAAAATTAGAATTAAAAGAGGCAGAAATAAAGAAGTTAATTGAAGTTCTTAAAAAGGAAGAAAGTAAAAAACGAGAACAATTAATTAAATTCAGAAATATATTAAAGGAAATAGAGGAAATTCGTAAAACAATCGGAATAAAAGAAGATACATCACTTCAGGGTCTGAGAAAAATTTCACTGCTTATTATACACCATGCAGCAGAACTAGAAAATTTAGTCCAACACCTTTCAGAGAAATCTAGCTTTGAGTCTGCAACAAAAGCATTAGAAAATGAGCTAAAGAAGACGAATGAGCAAATAATGCAAATAAAGAAAAAAATCAATATTTTACAAGCGGAGCTCGGTTCAATAAACTCTGAAGTAGGAAAGCTTGAAGAGAGGATCAGGAACCTACAGAAAGAGCTTGAGGATGCCATCAAAATTGAAGAAGAATTAAGAAAAATCGAGGAAAGAATGTCCAAATTAGAAAAGGAAAAAGAAATTTATGAGGTTCTAGTCAATAAAATTTTTGATGAAAAAGGTTTGCCATCATATTTATTAGGTTACTATTTGGATGCCATAGAAACTATCGCTAACAAGTTTTTATCTAGGATCCTCCCACGAATTAAAATTAAGATAGTAAAGGTTCTTAGCAAGGAGGGAGAAGACGTAGATATAGAAATTTATGATGGATCATATAAGAGACCATTCTTCACCTTTAGTGGCGGAGAACAAGCAATCATCGGATTTGCTCTGAGAATCGCCTTAGCTAATGTTCTCTCACAAATGAGATTCGGGAGGAAAATAGGATTTTTGATTATTGATGAGGGCTTTGGACCAATTTCTGAAGATTTACGAAGGATTCTTTTAGATACTCTTAGATTGTTTTCTAAAGAAATTGGCCAGGTTTTTGTAATATCACATGTTCCTGACGTCAAGGAGTATGAAGCCTTTGATTCATACGTAATTGTGGAGAAAGAAGGACAATATAGCAAAATAAGAATCGAAAAACGCCATTAAAAATCTCCTTTTTTCATTGTTGTTTTCATAGTGATGTCAAAAAGATATTTTTAGCCAGTTAAGAGTATTTATTTTTGAAGTGTCAACAATGAAAGAAGAATTACTTGTAGGCGAGAAAATAATAAAGGAAGTTGAACCGCATCCATTATCTTTTTGGCCATATTATTTATTTTTCTTGTATTTTATTGTCATGTGTGCAATTGTTATATTTAAGAAAGAAGACATAATTGCCGCACTTGCTCAATACATTATTGTCAATGATTTTATAGCATCAGTAATACTAGCCATAATTTGGCTCGGAATATTAATTATTCCGGCTCTTATTTTTTCAATCCTAAGAATTTCTTGGCGTTGGGTGATCTCCCTGACTATTTTAGCAGTACTTGGATTATTCCTAGCTATGCATTACCATGTACCCATTGAATACTTATACGCAGGAACAATCGGTTTGGGAATTATTGGCATGATATTATCGGACATCTATAGACGATCCCACAAATACATTATAACTAACTTTAGAATAATAACGAAACTTGGATTCTTTGGATTAAAAACAAGGGATGTACTTTACACAAGAATACAAGATGTATTTGTAGATCAAGGATTCTTGGGAAAAATATTCAATTACGGAACAATAATTCCAATAACTGCAAGTGGTATTGGAACAGGAGAAGATGCTGCTAAAGTCACCGTAGGAATGGGCGGTGCTAAGAGGATACCAATTGGTCCGATTGGAGTTGGAGTTGCTGTGGAAGGCGAGAAATCTGTAAAAGTTCCTCGAGGACGTTCATCATTTGTCTTATATGGAATACCTAATCCTCAAGAGGTTAGAAAAGTCATTCTTGAGCAAATAAAGCAAAGAGAATTAGTTCCATTCTTAAAGAAACAAGTTGAATTGTTAAAGAAACTAGTTGAAATTGAAAAGAAAAAGTCGTGATTTTTTTGACTAAAAGATGCATTATTTGTGGGAAACCCGCCATAGTTAATATTAAATATGCACATGCGGCGTTTTGCTCCGAGCATTTTAAAAAATACTATGAAAGACGTATACTTAGAACCTTAAAAGATGCAAAATTTCCCGGTGGAAAGATCCTCGTGGCACTATCTGGTGGAGTAGATAGCGTTGCCCTATTAACAGCACTAACAGAGATATGTGATGAATTAAAGTCTGAGATAGAAGCAGTTCATATAAATTTGGGAATTTATCAAAATAACTTCTCGTCTGAAAGTATGAGAATCAGCAATGAAGTAGCCAAGATGCTAAACGTCAAACTACATATAATTGATCTAAAGCAAGAAATTGGTTATTATATTCCAGAAATCATATCAAAAACTAGCAGAAATGCTTGTTCCATCTGTGGACTTATTAGAAGATACTTGTTGAATAAATTTGCATTTGAAAAAGGATTTGATTGGCTTGCTACAGGGCATAATCTAGATGATGTTGCAGCTTTCTATCTAAAAGCATTAGCAAGTCAGACTATTGAATCTATAATGAGAGGACTCGATGTCTTGACTCCACCTTATCATGAATTTAAATTAGTTGGACGCATAAGACCACAGCTCTATATAACCAAGATGGAAAATAGAGCATACGTAGCTTTAAAGAAAGCACCTATAGTAGAAATTGACTGCCCACTTGGGAAGAAGGCAAGACTTCATAAGTACGTAAAAGCTTGGAAATTCTTAGTAAATATTAACCCAGTTTCACAACTTAATTTCGTGAAAAGTATTAATATTCTACGTTCAAAGCTCGTTAAATCAAATGTAAACTTAAAAAGATGTAAAATATGTGGATATCCAACTACAGCTACTGATAGTATTTGTGCATTCTGTCGTTTGATTAATAAAATAAGAAACATAGTTCACTAGTTAACAAAAATTTAATAATTCAGAAACAAAAATATTTTTGATTTGAGTATGGTAAAAAAACATGAGGGAATTTTCATGATTTCATCAAAGCACTCAATAAAAACAGTAATGACTGTGCTATACACGGGAACATTCCTTTTTCGCCTTGCATCTGGCGCTACAATGCTAATGACGATTTTAATATTATACGCCCTAAAATTTGCGTTAATTGAAGTAGTAATATTCAGCATTTCGTTTTCTTTAGTTGAAGGACTTCTTGCGGGAGTTGCGGGATATTTAACGGATGCTTTCGATGCACGTGCAGTACTGGTATCTGCATCAATTATAGCTGGAGTTTCAACAATATTATTCTTCGTACCTGGTGTGTTATTCTTACATGTAAATAGATTCCTTGCTTTCATTTGGTTTTGTTTTTGTCATGCATTAGCAGGAATAGCGTCATCATTAAAAGTAACTCCAACCGCCGCTATTATTGCTAGATACTCTAAGTATTCAGAAAGAGGTATAAGAATGGGCTTATGGGATTTCGTAATCTTATTCGGAAGAGTAATAGGTTTTGCCATTTCTGGAGTGTTTTTTACATTGTTCGGAGAAGAAAATGCATTATTTGGCTTATTTATACTAGGTCTTATATTGCTCTCAACTGGCCCCATTTTCTTATACTTTCTGCCGAGAATACCTCCCGTTAAAGAAACAAAGCAAATTATGGACGAGGCTGTTGCGCATATAGGATATGGAATAGTTGTCATGTTTAAATCAAAAATAAGACGCGATCTCGCTAAATTGTGGGTTTCTTTCTCTGCACTCTGGGGATTAGCGGCAGTATTCGGCGCCCTTATCTTCTCAATGGAATTCGGATTAACTGAAGCAGAAACATCATATGTTGAAGCAATTCTCCTCTTCGTCCTCGGTGGTGCTGGTCCAGTTTGGGGATTCGTTGCTGATAGAATAGGCAGAAAACCAACAGCAGTTATTGGTATTCTAGGATTAATTGTCACAATATTCCTTGGCGCATTTGCATTAAGCATTGGAATACCAACATCAAGTATTTATTTTTGGCTTATAATCATACCGGGTATTTTTATGATTTCAGCCATTACCCCCTCACTACTTGCTAGATTAGCAGATACAGCAATCTATAGTGAGTCTGGAGTCATAATGAGCGGTTTCCAATTTGTAACTAGCATGGGTGAAATTACAGGAATAATAACAGGCTTCATAGGATATACTCTTGCTAAAATGTTATTATCAAGCACTATTGGAATGTGGGCTGGACCTGCTGGTGTTGGTTTAGTTGCGGTTTTTTGGTTCTTAATGACTATTTACAGTGGTTTTACTTTGAGAAGTGACATAGAGCTCAGAAAATTAATTACAGAGGAAATCTCCAAAGAATAGTAAAGATATGTTTAAACCTCTTGATTTTTATTATTTTTTGGTAACTTCGTAGTTAAAAATATAATTTTTAATATTTTCATTTGGGTGGAGATTTTGATTGATTTTTTGATTTTCATCGCTATCATGGCGGTTGGAGGTATAATATTTGGCATTATTGGATACTTAACTACACGACCAGATCCAATAAAGGAAGAAATCCTAGGGTATATTGTTGGAAAATTCTTGGATGAGCGATACTTTAGTGTCAAGAAGATATCAGAGGCACTTCAATTGGACAGAACAATTGTAGAAGATAAATTACGCGAACTTGAGCAGGCTGGAGTGATAATGAAGACTAGAAAAGGATGGCAATTAGTAGATCCACTAGTCTTTCTTACAAAGAGAGATTACGAAAGAGCTTTAAGACTAACTAGAGGAGATAACATATTGTATGGAGCATATCAATTATATAAGTTAACAATGCTTGAAGGATTCTTACTTTTTATTCTAATTCTCATATTCAGTGCAATTGTTCCAATATTAGTATTGATATACCCACCAGTGGGGAATTTCCTAGCAAGCATATTCGGAGTTAACCCATTCCTTGCATCATTATTCTTGGCAGCATTGCTTATTCTAATTGCCGATGCTTTTGATAATATTCTTAAATACATCACACGTGAAAGATATATGGTGATAGTTGCTGAGCATGCTGGAATTCTATTTGATTGTTATTTCCTAGATGAACTGTCTGGGTATATACGAAGAGGAAGAATCAGAGATGTAGAAATAAAAATATCCCGCATACAATACCTTAATAATTGGTTTGGGGATACTCCAGTTGGAGATGTTATTGTCAAGACAGTTAAAGGGGGAGTTATTAAGAAAGATAAAAAAGGAAATATTGAGAAAACAAATGAACATAGATTTGTATCGATTCCATATCCAAGAGAGCTTTTCTTCATTATTCAAAGCATAAAACTGGGTAATCTCCAATGGAGAAAACAAAATGCTCCGATTTTAGCAATGTGGAAAGCAGGAACGAGACCAGTATTCCCCACCGAAGCTGCTCCCGCTAGACGAAGAAAAAGATAAAAAATATTTTAAATTAAAAAAGAAGAGAGTGTGATAAAATGGAAGAGCAAAAATTAAAAATGCAAGCAGATATTGAACGCTGGTATCGTCCATATCCTGCACTTCAGATCTTCTTTTTCATAATGGTAATGTTGTTTATCTCCATTTTCCTCTATTATATTACACAAACAATCGTGATTCCTCTTGAGATTATTATAACATTTTGGTTTGGTGCTGCTTCGTTCTTTTATCCATTCTTCATTAAAATACGTCGACGTTCAGCCATGATTCTAGGATGGGTTCTTTATGGAATTACTCTCTTTGGCGGAGTATACTTGGGTTACAAGTACTTATCAGTAAGCATCGAAAGAATAAGAGAGTTCGTCCTGTTTATAGCTGTTGTTGAAGTCATAGGAATTGAATTATTACATCACATTGTATCGGAATTGAAGCATTATCGTTCAAGCAAGGTGATTATAGCAGATGTGATTCTAAGCATTATTTTCGGAGCATGCATGTTCATTTTCTTCTATGGCATTCCTGGAGTTGTCTCGGGTATTCTTGATTTATTTTGGAGTATCATAGTAACAATAGTGTTAGTTATTTTATTTGCATATGCAATATTTCCAGAACGGCCTTTTTAGATATTTTTAAGATTTTTTGTTGATTTTTTGTTACGGAATACAAACTGCAATTAGTATAAACATGCCTAATGTTCTTTTTATTTTTATGATTGAGTGATTAGACATGCTCGGAGTTTACTATGGATGTCACGTTTTAACCAAGAGCTACATAATAGAAGCCCTTACTAAGAAAATTTTAGCAAAACTGAAAGTAAATTTTCTTGAGTTAAAAGATGCTTTTTGTTGTGGAGGAAGATTAAGAAGCGCAAGTATTCTGTTAAATAATTACCTATCTACGAGAGTCTTATCAATAGCTCAAAAAAATAATATTGAAAAATTGTTGGTTTTCTGCAATTGGGGATTTTCATCGCTTAAACAACTAAAGTATGATCTTGAAAAAGATGCAGAAAGCATTGAAAGAATTTCAAAACTACTTGCACGAGAAAATCTCGGTTTTCCTGATTTGGATAGAATTCAGGTGCTTCACATTGTTGATTTCCTACATAATCTCTTGGAAGAAGGAAAAATTAAACCATTTTCAAAATATAGTTTTAAGGTTGGCATATTCCCTGGATGCCGTGCAATTAGGCCAAGACAGATAGGAATTAATGCTAAAGAGTTAATTACAAAATTTGGACATTTAATTCAGGAACTCGGATTCGATATTGTTGATTATCCAGAGAAAGAAAGCTGCTGTGGATTTTCATTATTGGAATATAAGAAAGATACAGCATTAGCCCTCAGTGGGCTAATATTATCTTCAGCAAAAGATGCCGGTGCTGAAATTTTGGTGGTTGCTTGTCCTCTTTGCTTTGAGATGCTTGATTATCATCAAGATGAAATACGTACGCATGTGAAAAGTGCAGAACTTCCAGTAGTTCATATACTTCAACTCGTTGGTTTGTCGATTGGAATGCCACTTGAAGAAACCTTTATTCAACTTAATAATAGTACTTCGGCTTTACTCAAGAAACTCTAGCATCCCAAAGATTTCTCTGAGAGTTTCACGAAAATAAAACGCAACTCTTCGTCCTTCGTCACCTAATTTGCATCCACATCCACCACACTCGGGACAAATAAACCATCCGCACTTTGGACATATATTTGCTTTTCTCACTTCAAATTTGGTTCCACAACAGAAACAATATACCACCGGTTTTATAAAAAATTTGAGTGCATTTTCAACTAAACGCGATAAAGAAACCCCAAAAATATGCGCTTTTTCTTTTGATTTAATAATTATGTCTTCGTCTATGAAAAGCGTGAGCTTCTTTCTGCGTGTCATTTTTCACTCCTATAAATTATACTTCATATATTACGTAAATTTACATATTTATACGTAGGTAGAGAAACATGATGGAATTATTAATCTGCATTGCAGTATCGATAATCTTAAGCATTCTCGGTGGTTGGATTTTCGCTTTGTGGATTTGGTCAATTTTCATAGCAACACTTCTTTCAAGTTATTATGTAAGAATTGCAAAAAGATCTGATGCAATACTCGCGATGTATGTAATATATCTAGCACTTTCTCAAATTATAGCAGCAAAAATTGTTAAGTTGACAATTCTAGATTATACTTTTATCGTCCCAGCAGCAGTCTTAATTTTCCCATTTACAGTTCAGTTAACAGATATGGTTAATGAATACTTTGGTCGTATGGAAACACACAGAATGATTTTCATAGCATTTGTAACACAAGTATTAATGTCATTTTTCTTATGGATGTCTGTTATTATGACTCCCTTCGAAATGTGGATGACGGAACTTGGTGGTCCCGAAGTTGGACAAAAATTTTGGGAGACTATATTCTTTTCAAGCATTAGAATAACTATTGCATCTTGGACATCATTTTTAATTGTTGAAAATCTTGATGCTATTGTTTTTGCGAAAATAAGAGAAATTACTGGTCAAAAACATCTATGGATTAGAAGCGTATTTAGTGATGTTCCAATGCTTGCATTGGATTCATTCATCTTCGTAACTCTCGCATTTTATGGTGTTGTGCCACTAGATGTAATATTTCTTATGATTTACGGTCAAGTAATGACCAAATGGTTCTCTGGTGTTATAGATACTCCGTTCATATACCTTGAAAGATGGGTTGTAGAAAGCGATTTTTCATGGCTACGCAAATTGACGATCCGTTTTCCATTCATGAGAGTTAAGAAATTCTCATAGTTTTATTATTGATTTATAGGTGCAAATATTGGCTACACTAATTGACTGGATAATCTATTTTTTAGTTTTATTCATTCCATTCTTCCTGATAGTTATATTACCATTCATGCTCAGTTGGATTTTCGGGGCAAAAGAATTACGAAAAACCCAAGATAAATATCTAAGAATTCTTCTTGAGTGGGCGCGCCGTAAGAAACTTAAGTTAAGTGGCAAAGAAAGTAGTATTCTAAAACTAGTTGCAAGCTTTTCATCGGAAAAACCCGCAGGACTAATCACGGTCATTATTACGCTTATTGAAAGAAGAAATTGGGTATGGTATTTCCTTAAGTTAATCCGCAAGACTCCCTCTGATCGGTTTTTAATACAAGTAGAATCTGTAAGACCACCCTCCGCACTTCTTTATATGATTCCTCTCACCAGAAGAAAAATCCTAACAAAGATTGCTGGGTATCTTGCTAATCTCATGTCGCTCTCTGGAATTATTGAAAGTTACTCCATTTATAGTGATGATCCAACGGCTGCAAATTACTTCACTAGGAAAATCATTACACTTAGTGAAAATGCTGAGAAATATATTGATTATGTGATAGTGGATTATGCTTCACCACATATTGAAATTAGTGGGAAAGTCAAGAAAGGCCATGAATTATTGTACAGTTTAGAATTAGCACTCTCATTGCTTCAGAGATTTCCATTTGTAAAGGGTAAGCGTCCAAGAGAAGATATTGCAAAATTCCTTAGAAAAGCACTTATGGAATAATTTTTAGTGTATTTTAACCTCCTTTTACTTCTCCCACTTCTTCCTCTTCAACTTCCTCTTCAGCAGGAGACTCTTCTACTCCCAATATCTTCGCTGCAATTTGATTTAGAACATCTTCCGAAACTCCGTAATGTGGTCCATACATCCAAAGGAATTTTAGTTCATCTAGGTCAAGCATTTGTGCTTGGCTTAGCTTCTCCATAATAGCTTTGATTCTTGCTTCAATTTCTTGTCTTCTACGCATTTCCTCTTGTGCAATTATCATTTTCCTTCTTAGAGAGCCAATTCTTCTCATAAGCGTATAGGCTTTCCAGCGTATATCTTTCATTTTGGCAATTTGTTCATTAACTTTGCGAATTTGATCGCGTAGTGCTAAAACTTTTGCATGATATTCATCTGCAACTCCCTTCTTTTGGGATTTATCTTCTAATAGTTTCCTTATTTCTTCATCAATTTTCTTGCGCTCTTGAAGATATAAAGCTAATGCTCGTTTGATTGCTCTGAGATTTTCTTGTTTCTGTTTTAAGTCTCTCTCAAGTTTTCTAAGTTCTTGATACTTCTCATGTTGTTGGCGAAGAACCCTAATCTGTCTAGCCATTTCCTCCATTTTCTTTATTATAATGTCCTCATAAATGCTTGGCAGACTTTTCGTTTGAATTGCCCATTCATATCTTGATAGACGATCCTCAAGCTCTTTCAACTTTGATGGTTTATATCCCCTTAACTCTCGACGCAAAACTTGTATTCTCTCTTCAATTTTTCTTATCTCCTCACTCAATAAGTCTCGCTCAGATCTCTTCTCTTTTATGTACGTTTGCAGTTCTTTCCTGCGGTCGTAAAGTTTTCTTAAGAGACCAGATATTTCGCTTACTTTTTTATTCCATTCATCACGAACTGCTCGCTCTTCTCTTAATTTAGCTCTGAGTTCTTTTCGTATTTCATAGAGTTTATCTAGAATTTCCTTTGTTCGCTTGAATATGGTTGTAGCTTTATCCATTACACTACGCATATCCATTTTCATTAATTTATCGTCTGGCTCCTCTAGCAATTTCTCTAAGTCTAATTCCTTCTTTGCTTCCTCGAGGAATTTATCTATCTGCTTTGCTAGTTCGTCTAAATTCTGTTGAGCCATTTTAATTCACTCCCCGTCGGAAAAACTACCTATCCAAAAAATACTAGATAAAACTAAATCTCTAACTATTTAAATTAGATGTATATGTTAAAAAACTTCATCATACTCTGGACATCACATATGATTGCTACGCTGCATTCTATTAATTCTTATTAATTCCAGAAAAGTAGTTTTGTCCAAAAATTCCTTTCTGACTACTGTTTCTTCAACTTAATAAGCATCTTAGAAAAATTAAGATTAGGGCATAAAGTGGTTGAAAAACAAATACCAATAAATGAGCTTGAGGGATTAGCTAGAGACATAAAAGAGCACTTAAAATCTATGGGAATAACACATTTGAGGGAGTTTCAAGTTAAGGCTATAAGAGAGGGAATTAAAGGTAAAAGCTTAATTATTTCTGCTCCAACTGGTGCTGGAAAAACGCTCGTGGCTGAAATCCTCGCTATTTTATCAATAAAGAAAGGTAAAAAAGCAATTTTTCTTGTTCCCTATAAAGCATTAGCAGAGGAGCATAAAGAAACATTTCTGAGAAGATGGCACTTTATCCGAACAGAAATAGGAACAGGGGATTACAAGGAAAAACCGACAGCATTATTAGGCGCTGAGGCTGATATGATCATAATGACGTATGAGAAATGTGACATGGTTTTAAGAGAGAAACCTTGGTGGCTTTCGCAGGTAAAGTTAGCAATAATTGATGAAGTTCATTTACTTGGCGATATTGATAGAGGCCCTCTTCTTGATTCAATTATGACAAGAATGAAAAGATTAGGTATTCAAATAATTGCACTTTCTGCTACAATACCTAACGCTGCCGAATTAGCGTCATGGTTAAATGCGTCATTAATTACGAGTAATTGGAGACCCGTAAAACTGCTTGAAGGTGTTTACTGTCTATCGCGTGGGAAAATATATTTTTATGATCCTAGACCAGAAGAAAAAGAAAGAATCATTGCTAGGATTACTAGATATCCACAAAGAAGCGCATCCCTTGATGAATATTTAATGAAATCCGCCACAAAAATAGCTAAACAGATATTTGGGGAGCAATTCGAGATAGTTGATATCTCTTCATATGAAGCTAAAATTATTGAGAGAAGTTATGAAAAAGATGATTTTTCGCAAGAATTGGAAAGGATTTTTGATGTAAATGGCGCTATTGTTTGTGATAAAGTGTTTCAAATCGAGGGACGAAGAGGATTTATGCAAGCCGTGCTGAACTTAACGTATGATTTATTCACTAAGATGATGAAATATGGCTCCCAGTGGCAGATTCTGATCTTTCGAAGATCCCGTTTACTTTCTCAAAAAACTGCATTACGTATTGCAGAGATGATGAAGAGATATGGTTTGCATAAATTATTCCCAGACGCTATCAAGGTGGCTAAGGAAATCGTTGATAAGGTAAAAGAGCCAACGCCTCTAACAGATTTATTAGCCGAGTTATTGAAATATGGCGTGGCGTTTCATCATGCCGGTTTGACACGCGAAGAAAGAAAGGTGATCGAAGAAGCATTCAGAGAAAGGAAAATAGGTGTTATAGTATGTACTCCTACACTTGCTGCTGGTGTTAATTTACCTGCGAGAAGAGTTGTTATGGAATTACACAAGTTTGGTGGATACTTAGGCATGCATTATATTACTGTCGCAGAGTACAAACAAAGGGGAGGTCGCGCAGGAAGACCTGGATTAGATACGGTGGGAGAATCAATAATCATTGCAAAAGATGAAGAAGAAACAAAGGAGTTATTCAGCAAATATATCTTTGGTAATCCAGAAAAAATTGAGGCAACTTTGGGATACAATCCGCTTGCATTAAGAGAGCAAGTCTTAGCTTATATAGCAACGGAAAAAGAAACTACGTTGGAAGAAATACTTTCATTTTTTACAGATACATTCTATGCTTGGCAAAAGAGGCAATATGCAGAACATTTACTAAAGGATCTAAAACGAGGTATTGTTAGAACTGTTAGGGAACTTTCAAAGTGGGGGTTCTGTAAGATTGCAGGCAATGTTCTTGAAGCAAATGATTTCCAGGAGATTAAAGTCAAAATAACGAAGATTGGTGAAAGAGTATCTCTGCTCTATTTAGATCCGCTCAGTGCTGCTGAAATAATTGCCGGTCTCAGGGCATGGAAAAACAAGAAAATGATAACTCCTACCGAAGTATTTATAACAATTAGCAAAACTTCAGAAGTAGCAGGTATCATTCCAAAATTAATAAAACCAAACGCTATAGCTTTCGTTTTTAATAAGCTTCCAGATAATGTTAAAAAAGAGATCATAGAATTTGCAAGAGATCTGATCGAGGAAATGAAATTTGTTGAAGAAACAGGTACAGAAATCTTGGAGGAAGAAAAAATAGGAATGCTTGGGTTAATTGTAATTTTACACGCTTGGATAAATGAAATTCCACTTAAAGAAATACTTGAGCCATTTTCTCCAAGATTTGGT
>Ga0180302_10001037_pt1 | contig 12984 bp, 11 predicted proteins | sample GuaBasSediGuay17_FD_121794 | JGI IMG/M metagenome (GOLD analysis project Ga0180302, IMG submission 121794) | Subseafloor sediment microbial communities from Guaymas Basin, Gulf of California, Mexico - Guay17, Core 4571-4, 12-15 cm | ecosystem: Environmental > Aquatic > Marine > Hydrothermal... | reverse complement strand
TTCTTAAGCAATCTTGATTTATATTAGAGTGACGACTATTATTTGTGGGTGGCAGGGAAGCTCTTGAACGCGCTTTTAGAGAGCTAGTAGAAGTTCTAGGAGAAGACAGGGTTTCTAGGAGACTTGAAGTGATGTTTTCTTATTCACGTAACTGGAATCCTTGCACAAAAGAATTTGCTGCATTACCTGATATTGTTGTTTTACCTAAATCTACAAAGGAGGTATCTGAAGTAGTGAAAATAGCTTACAAGTACAAAATACCTATTATTCCTCGAGGAGGAGGAACATCAATGAGTGGAGGTTCTCTAGCTCGAGGAGGAATTTTAGTAGACACTAAGCTAATGGATAAAATCCTTGAAGTCGATAAAGAAAACTATGTTGTTAGAGTTCAGGCTGGTATACCTATTCTTAAGTTAAATGAAGAGCTTAGAAAATATGGCTTATGGTTTCCCTATGATGTTGAATCTAAGGCAGTAGCTACTGTAGGTAGTGTTATAGCTCTGAGGTCCGATGGAACATTTAACATTAGGTACGGCAAAATAGAAAACCATGTCTGCAGCATAACAGTAGTTACTGGCACAGGGGAGATCGTTGAGCTAGGTCACAGGAAAACTCTTATCTCTTCATCAGGATACCATCTTCACTGGCTTTTTATATCGTCAGAGGGGACTCTTGGAATAATAACTGAAGTTGTTCTGAGAGTAGTTCCAATACCACCTCATCGAGATATAGCAGGCTTTTTCTTCCCGAGCTTCAACAATGGAGTTAAAGCGCTAGTAGATATGCTGAGAAGAGGAGTTCTACCTGAGTCAGCGAATCTCCAGTGTAAAAATAGGCTCAAGTTCTATGCACATGCTTATAAGGCGAAGTACGGTATAGAGCCAAAGGTCCCTGAGTGGAGTGAAGCAGTTCTTTTCCTCAGCTTCGCCGGAGACGGAGACGTAGTAGACTTTATGATAAACAAATCTAAGAAAATAGCTAAAGAGCACGGCGGAGAGCCTATAGACGATAGAGAAGTTCTTGAAATGTGGTGGACAAGCAAGCACGTAGCTATTGAGCCCGAAGAAACGCGCTTTTCCTGGGAGAAACCCTTCATACCCTTTAAGCAGAAGTGGCCTGATTCTCAGAGAGAGAAGAGATTTGGTGCAGCCGGAGTGAGTGTTCCTGTAGGTAAGATACAGGAGATGTATAAAAAGTACTTAGAGTACGCGTCGAAACATGGACTCCAAGTATTAGGCATGAATGTCTACTTCCAGCACCCCAACAGCACTCATGTGAGTATATCGTTTGCAGTATGGGTTGGAGACAGCGAAGACGAAGTAAAAAGGTTCTATGAATATGTGAAAGACATGGCGAAAACAGCTGTTGAGCTAGGCGGATCGATGAGCGCTTACTACGGAGACGGAGAAGTTCTCGCAGGACTCAATAGGTACGAGCACGGCAGAGCGCTGGACTACATGCTGAAAATAAAGCAGATTTTCGATCCAGCTGGAATAATGAATCCTGGGAAAAAGTTCGGTGAATCGAGGTGGGTTAAATGAAAAATCTACAGGACTACTTAGAAAACCTGTATACTTGTGCTAGAACGCAGTGTGGTTTCTGTGTATATGAGTGTCCTGTAAGAAAAGTACTCGGTTTCGAAACATATTCTTCGAGAGGAAGAATGCATGTTGCGCGAGCCCTAGCTCAAGGACTCTTGGAACCTTGCAAAGAAATAGCTGAGCTATACTACAAGTGTACTCTATGTGGCTATTGTGAAGCAGTATGTGCGCTCGAAAACACCAATATATTTAGGGCGGTAAGAAAGTTCCTAGTATCCAAGAATGTTATTCCTAAAGAACACTTGGCTGTAAGAGACTCTATTTTAACAGCGGACAATCCTTATGCTAAAGACCGTAGGCTAAAGTACTTTAAAACGCTACCTGTAAGGAAGTCCAAGACAGTGCTGTATTTAGGGTGCACTATACCTATATCACGTCGCCAAATAGCTGATGCTCTGAAATACTTAATGGAGAAAGTTTGCCCAGAAATAGGGTATCTTGGTGAAGAAGAGTACTGCTGCGGTCTCATTCTCTACGAATCTGGATTCGAAAAGGAGTTTATTGAGCAAGCTAAAAAGAACATAGAGTCTTTCAAAAAGAACGGCGTAGAGAAAATCTTGACGGTATGTCCAGGCTGCTACATAGCTCTTAAAGAAAGGTACGCAGAATACTTTGACATAGACTACGAAGTGTACCATATAACGGAGTATTTCTATGAATTAGTAAACAGCGGTAAACTCAACTTACCTAAAATAGGCGGAGAAGTGGTTTACCACGATCCATGTCACTTAACGAGACACGGTAAAGTCATAGAAGAACCTAGAGCTCTCCTAGAGTGGCTAGGCATCGACATAAAAGAGGCTCCAGTATATAACAAGTACTACGCGAGGTGCTGTGGAGGATCAATACTAATGTTTTATCCCGAGCTTGCTTCAGAAATAGGAGTAATGCGGTTGAGCGAGCTTCTAAGCACAGAAGCAGATACTATTGTCTCTGCTTGCGAAATATGTGAAATAGCTTTAGATAAAGCTGCAGTAAAGAAAGGAGAGTTCATTGAAGTAGTAGATATAGTAGAGCTGTTAGCAAAAGCGTTAAAGTAGAAGAGATTTAACTAGAGTAGTAAGTGCATAAAACAGTGCTAGAGGCTTTTTCGAGAAATACTTAACTAGCTCAGCTATAGTTCTAGACTGAGTATCAAACGCTCCTTTAGCTGATAAAAGCTTAGAAAGTTCTTCTAAGTCAACTCGTTTAATAATTTTCTCTAAATCTTTATCTTCAAGAGAGTCTAAAACCTTTCGTAAGAACTGCATTGCTTTGATATCTTTACCACACTTCCGCCACCATTTCTTCTCGTATTCAGCACCTGTAGAAGATTCGGCTGCAATAAGAGCCCCTAACCCGCCGTAATAAAGTCCTCCACCAGTAGTAGGCTTAGTTTGGCCAGCCGAATCTCCTACAAGAACAGCTTTATCTTTTAGAAAAGTAAAATGTCTTAAAGGACCATCTACGTTAATTAGTCCGCATGTTTTTTCTAAAACTCTTATTTTATCCAAAATTCCGGCTTTGCAAGCTTCACTAATCAATATCTCCAAGCACTTATTAATGTTTACTGTAGATGCCGTGCCTATTCTTATATAATCTTTACCCAAAGGAATAATCCATCCAAATAATCTATCACTTATTTTCTTTGAAAGAAACACATATACTTGGTTTACGGGAAAGCTGAAGCTAGCTTCTGCATCGACGTTTATCCCTATAAGAGGCTTCTGGCTAACTTTAGTTAGCTGTTTTGTTATTTTTCTAGAAAGACCCTCGCATACAAAAACTTTATCGCAGCTAATAATCTCCTTGTTAGTTTCTACTAGTATTCTCGAGCCTATAGTGCATAGCTTTTTAGCCTTAGTGGAGTAGAAGAACTTAGAGCCCTTTTCTTCAGAGCGAAAAGCTAGTTTTTCGTCAAATTTTACTCTGTCTATTACGCAGGCTACATAATCATTTCTATATACGTGCAGAGTCTTTCTACCTGGAAAAATTATATACGCTCCATTAAGCTCATTTAAAATAATATTTGAAGAAGAACCAAAGCCATAAATTTCAAGAGTATTATAACTGACTACGCCAGCACAATGTCTAGGCAATCCCGGTGCTTCGTGTTCTTCTAGAACTATAACTTCGTTATCTTTCTTCACGAGATGTAGAGACAGCAAACTACCTACAGGTCCTGCTCCAACAACTACTATTTTCACTGTCTATATTCAGAGACCTAGCGCTAATATTACTTTTAGTAAAAGAGCCTTTTTCGCTACAAAGAGAATGAAGAAGGTAAATATGATGATTATAGAAGCGATTAACGAAATTATTCCTGCAATATATTCTCGCTTCTTGCTCATCGAATAAAGGTCTATCTCACAACTATATATTGTTAATCTAGCTAGTTCATAAAGCTCTATATGACAAAAATAGTTATATGTAATACTGTGAACAACTATATACGAATATAGGAGAGGATGACTATGGCGGAGAAACATATGTTGCGTAGAGTACAGTTAACAGGTGGCTCTACGCTAATCGTTTCTCTACCAAAGGAGTGGGTAAAGTCTGTACACTTAAAGCCAGGCGACTACGTCGTAGTAATGGTTCAGCCGGACAACAGCCTAAAAATAATACCTGCACACAAAAGAAAGGAGTCGCACGAATCTGTTCTCTATATAGACGAAAATATGCCTCCAAGTATTGCTGTAAGAGAGTTCATTACGAGATACCTCGTAGGCTACGATATAATAAAGGTGATCTTTAAAGGAAAAACCCATGAACATAGAGTAGCTTTAAGGAATGTAATGGTTAAGAAAATGATAGGTGTTGAAATAGTTGAGGAGACAGTAGACACAGTTCTCTTTCAGTGTCTCGCTAAGCCAGCTGAACTGCCTATACGTACGGCAATAAACCGAATGATTAAAGTATCGCACTACATGCTTAAAGACTCCATGAAGTGCTTAAGGAGAAAAGAAGAAACTTTGCTAAAAGAAGTAATTGAAAGAGACGATACAATAGATAAGTTCTACCTGTTTATAGTTAGGCAACTCAAGTCGGTTGCGATGGGTATGCTACTTCCATCTGAAGTAGGCTTAAGCGATCTTAGAGAATGCTTAGGCTTTAGACTTATAGCTAAAAGTGTAGAGAGAATAGGTGATCACGCAAGCAGAATAGCTGAAGTGCTCCTTAACTACAATAGTCCTTTAAGCGGAAACTTAACGCAAAAGATAGAAAATCTTGGAGCATATGTCTGCGATACCTATGAAAAAACTTCATTAGCGTTATCTAAGTACGATAAAGTACTTGCACACAGAGTAGTAGATGAAGTGAGTAAGCTTCGTCATATAGAAGAAAATATTGTAAGGGAGCTCATGCAAAGTGAAGTAAACATATAGGAAGCGCTTACAGTTAGGACTATTCTCGAAAGTCTCAAGAGAATAGCGGATTATTGTGCAGATATAGCCGAAATAACGGTAAACTTATCGGTTGAAGGAGCTTTAGAAAGAGAGAAAACGAGAGAATCTTAAGGTATTTAAAGACTACGAGAAATAAACTACTATGAAGAAAGACATTACTTTCTGGTATCACCTGCCGGTAACACAGAGCATAGATTATGTATATAAATGTGCACTTAAAGCAGCAGAAATAGGTTTTGATGTAGTTTCAAACCAAGATCATTTCCTCGTAATACATGACGAAAGAGGATGCAGACCAGAGTGCTGGACTATGCTAACAGCAATCGCTATGACAACTAAACTTACAGTATCACCATTAGTAATGTGTTCTCTTTTCAGAAATCCAGTACTAGTAGCGAAAATAGTAACTACATTGGATCAGCTGACAAAGGGGAGGGTTTTCCTCGGAATAGGTGCAGGATGGTGGAAGGAAGAATTCGAGGCATACGGCTACCAATGGGAGCCACCTAAAGTAAGAGTAGACAAAACAATAGAAGCAATAAAAATAATAAAAATGGTCTGGACTCGGGATGAAGTAGACTACCAAGGAAAATTCTGGACCTTGAAGAAGTGTAGACTTGAGCCTAAACCATACCAAAAACCACATCCACCGATTTTCAGTGGAGGCCAAGGACCACGTATGCTCAGAGCTACAGCCAGGTACTGCGATGGCTGGATGCCGCAAATAAGAGAACCAGAAGAATACAAGAAGAAAATAGAGTATATGTCGAAGTACATGGAAGACTCTGAGAAATTCTACTGGGGTATTGTAATAGACATATGGGAGGATAAAAATACCCCAGATGACATAATTAAGACAATAGAGAGCTTCGTAGAAATTGGTGTAACGCACTTCGCGTTATTCATGCATCCTCAGCCAAAGAACTTAGAGCTACTAGATAAGTACTCTAAGGTGATAGCCTACTTCAAGTAAACTCGTAATAAGCATAGAAAAGTACTTAAGAGAAGAGATCGAAGAAAATATTGCTGTGATGAAGGCGTTGACTAGTGAATAGTGATCGAGAGCTGAAGGTCTGAGCGTTATCCTAAGTACTTGTACAGAAATTCTAAGATTTTGTTTCGTGCTTTTCTAATAGTTTCCTCGTCGTGTCCAGTATCTTCAACGATATAGAACTCATGTGGTATACTGTGCTTTTTTAACTCCTGTACTAGGTTCTTCGAAATAGAGATAGGTACAGCGTAGTCTTTTGTTCCATGCACTACTAGCACAGGAACCTTTATTTCATGTACTCTTTCAATAGGATTATATTTACTGTATTCCTCGGTAAACTTCCTTAAAAACGGGTTCCCTCCAAACTCTTCTCTAATATCATTGAGGAATTTTATTGCAGATTTTACTTCACTTGGTTTTCTTATCAAAAGAAGGAAGAAGGGTAATAAGTAGAGGGCTTTAGTGACGTATTTTACTTGAGTTTTAATGTCAGCAACGCCATATATGTCAATTACACAGGAAAGATCTTCAGGGTACTCTATAGCATACATTAAGGCAATGTGTCCTCCCATGCTTGTGCCGATTAAGCCTATTTTCCTTATGGAGTATTTATCTTTAAGATAATTTATGAGTATTTTAATACTTTTTAAGGCTTTCTTAAGCGGATAGCCTCCTGCGCCGTAATCTGTAGCTGCCCAAAAGAAACCATGCTCTGCAATTAAGTTACCTAAGGGATCTAAGTGTCTGTGTAAGTCTTCTTTATATTCTCCCCTATAAGCCCATCCTCTACAGCCAACTACACAGCATTTGCATCGAGGACTAGCTGGTATTTTAATTACATACTTAGCGTTGTCTAAAACTCCTTCTTCTTCGGTAAACTCCATGCGAGATAAGATGTTTGACGATATATATTTCTAATCAGTTTTACTCACAGCAAGTTCATTAGTAGCAGTGTTATTAGTGGAGATGCGATTGAAGCTACTATTGTTAAGAAAACAACTATTCTAGCTATTTTCTCACTGTCTAGCCCATATTCTCTTGCGATAATTACGTTGCTTACTGCTGGAGGCATAAATGATTCTAAGATTACGACTGCTAGTGGCAGGCCCTGTAGCCTGAATATGCTTGTAGCTAAGAGAAGTGTAGTTAAAGGTGCTAAAAGGAATCTAATTGCCATAACTTTAGTATAGTCTTTTTCGAAAGTAATATTCCTTGAGGAATCTAGCCCTAGTATAAGTAGAGCCATTGGTGTAGCGGCAGCTCCTATTTCTCTGAAAGCGTCAGTAACTTCTTGTGGAACAGGTATTTGTAGTGTAGAGAAAGTTACTCCAAGTAAAAGTGCGTGAAAAGGAGGGTATTTAGCTAAATTATGTAAGCCTTTCTTGAAGCCACCGGCTATTATAAGGGGTGCAAGCATATTGAATAGGAGTATGTTTCCTAAGGCATAGTAGCTTATGAGAGCCACGGCGTTTTCGCCCCATAGTGCGTAAGCTATAGGTATAGGTAAATAAATGGCGTTGTGAAATGAAGCTGGTAAAATTAACTCATGTTTTTTACCGAAGGCAATTAATGAGACTATAAGGCAGACCGAGATAGTAGTGATGGAGAATATAGGCATCAGTAAAAATTCTACCGTGACTTTTCTTTTAGATACTGCCACGAAAACTAGTAGAGGAAATAGTATGTAGAGAACAATTCTCGATAAATCTCTGCTAGCATTGTCGCTTACGAGATTTAGTTTTTTTAAAGTGGCTCCAGCAGCCAACGGAATATACAGTCCTAGGAGAGCTGAAACTAAGTCTTGCATTCAGCCTTGAGAGAATTTCCTTCGGTATAAATTACTTTTGGGTTTGTCACTCGGGGTTATTTAAGTAATTGTACTGAAAAACTACTTCCGTCTAGTCAAAAATTATTCTTAAAGAAGTTTTAGTTGCCATTTAGATCATCTTTGACCAGAGGTTTAGTGGAGTTAAGTCCTTGGCACTAAATGAGGGCTTTAAATTGTTTTCCTTCAGCCTCATCAAGGCTTTTGAGAGTGGTACAGCGTCAAGAACTACTGTTAGGAAGAAAACTCCTAGACCTGCCCAGCGCCCCCACTTCTCTTTAAGAGCGCTCTCTATTGTCTTAATGGTTGCTGAAGGCAGCTTATATGCTTCTTGAGCTATCTTCGCAGTCCACCTGTCGATAGGAGGTAGCTCATAGTATCTCATCGAGAGCACTAACGTCAGACGTGCTGAATACTGACCCACTCCCTTAATCTCTTTAAGTATTTTTTCTGCTGAGATAGGGCTTTCTCGAGGAAGTTTTTCTTCAAGACTATTTTCGAGGAAGAATTTTGCTGCCTCAATTAATGTCTGTGATCTGTAGCCTAGCTTGCATTCAGCCAAGAGGCTTGCATCTAGCTTAACTAGCTCCTTTGGCCTAGGAAGTGCAATGACATAATGGTCCTCTACTAGCAGAATTTTTCCTACTTTCTTGTAGAGATTATACAGCATTCTCCACCCTTGCTTAAAACTCGCGTTTTGCTGACATACTGCTACAACGAGACCTGTCCACGGGTCGACTGACCGAAGTCTAGCCCCCTTAAGTTTTATTGGAACGTATTTAAGTAGAGGATCTTCTTTTATTTTATTATAGAATTCTTCTATTTTTTCGTCGAAACCAAGTACTTTCTCTATTTTTTCTACTACTTCGCTTTGAGAAACAGTATTTTTTAGAGAATAAATTGTTGCATTTAATTCTCTTTCTTTCTCAGAGATTTTCGCCACTATAGGTAGGTTGTAGTCTAGTATTAAGTAAAGATTTTTCCCATTGTATATCCAGTTGAAACTATAGATCATTGAAGTGAGCCTAAAGTTAAATAATCTTGGTTTCTCCAGGCTAACTGAGAATAGTTTTCTTAACTCCACGCGTGTTATTAGCTCACAGTGCTAATTATTTTTCTTAGACAGTTTACTGTTTCGCGGTACCTAATAAGACCTTTTTCAGTGAGTTCTATTAGAGTTCTTGGACCTTCATCAGTAATTACTTTTCTTTTTAGGATATAGCCTTTCCTAGCAAGAATGTCTATGTGAGAGTGTAAGGTGCCCCAGCTTATGTTAAGCATTTTGACTAGCTCGTTTTCTAGTTTAGGTCCGAATAAATAGAGTATAGTAACTAAGAGAAATCTTTTTTGATCTAATAGTACTTTATCTAGCTTATCAACGTATTCTCTAAACATAGTATTAGTCTAATAGTACTTTATCTGCTTTCCATATGAGAGCTAATACTCCTGTAATAGTGCTTAGTAGAGAAAAGGCTACTGCTAGCATATATGACGCGTAAATAGCGCTCAAGTCCTCTGCAAGCATTAAGGGAACTATAAGTAGCGGTGACAGGATAGCCATTATTGTGCCTGTGAGTAGCGTCAACTCCATAGGCAAGTACTTCATTTCGACTTCTTTTCGCTCTATTGTAAGACCCTCAATTATGAAGGCTAGTGCTACAGCATAGTACCAGCTGCAGGAGGAGAGGAATATAGTGTACTTTAGCGAGGGTTTCATTAGCTGAAGAAGAATGATGCACGAGACAATTACTATAGCAAAGGAGAAAGCCCAGACAATCCACTCTAAGCGCCTTATTTTTCTGAGTTCAGGGTCTTTTACAACGTTAGGTGCGAGTTTTCTTAGAGTTATTATTGAAAGCTTGTATGAAACTATAAACACTACTATGCTACTTGCCCAGACAATAGGCGGAGGAATAATTATAGTATATACTGATAGCATTATGAGGCCCCAGCTCGTGAAAAGTCCCATGAAAATGAGGGTCTCTAAGGCTATTGAAATCACGAATTTGTATTTTTCAAAGCAGTAGACGTACTGGGCGAAGCTCGGTAATTTCTTCACACTTAATTCATGTGAGTAAGCAGAATAAGTTTTTCCTGTACCATAGTTATTTAGATTCTGTTTGCGATAAGTACTCTGTGACTAAGATATATGCTGTAAGTAATGCCCACATAGACCCGGTATGGCTCTGGCGGCTACGTGAAGGCATATGGGTTGTCCGAAATACTGTGCGAAGAGTACTTGAAGTAGTTAAGAAGAGTAAGGCTGTTTTCATCTTGTCTTCTGCCATTATGTACGAGTGGCTTAAAGAAATAGAGCCAAAGCTTCTCGAGGAGGTACTAGAAGCAGTTAAAGCGGAAAAGTGGGAGATAGTAGGAGGCTGGATAGTTGAGCCGGACTGTAATCTTCCGTGCGGTGAGTCTTTTGTAAGGCATGCTCTCTACGGCCAAATGATCTTAGAGAAACTAATGGGCAGAAGAGCTGTTGTGGCTTACAATATTGATAGCTTTGGACATAACGCTATGTTACCACAGATACTTGCTAAGTCAGGGTTCAAGTACTATGTTTTCATGAGGCCGAATGAAGAAGAAATGCATCTGCCTTTAGTCTTCTGGTGGGAGTCGCCCGATGGCTCGCGTATTCTCGCATATAGAGTTCCCTATTCTTGTGTTGTCTTCGGTGATGGTTTTAGAAAACACTTGAATAAAATGCTAGAAGATTACGGGAAAGAACACGAGTTAATGCTTTTTCTATACGGTAAAGGAGACCATGGTGGTGGACCGGGTCTAGAAGATGTAAAGATACTTGAAGAAGTCTGCAGAGACTACAACGTTGAAGTCGTTCACGGTACTATTGAGGAGTTCTTCAAAGAGTTGCTTAAGTCACGTAAATCCTTCCCTGAAGTTAAAGGAGAACTTCAGCACCATGCCAGGGGATGCTATAGTGCCTACAGCGAAATAAAGGCTTTGAACAGGAAAACAGAACACATGCTTCTTGCGGCAGAGCGAGTAGCTAGTATATGCTATTCTCTCTTCGGAGAAAAATATCCGAAGGAAGATCTTAGGAGAGCTTGGAAACTGCTTTTGTTCAGCCAGTTTCACGATTCCCTTGCAGGAACTTGTATACCTGAAGCTTACGAAGATATCAGGGCAGTGATATACGAGGCTCTAAACAAAGCTCGAGAAATAGTCGATATCTATACTCAGAAAATTTCCAGTAGAATAAATCTAGAGGGCGATGAAGTCTACTTAGTTGTATTTAACTTAACGCCGTTCAATTTAAAGTATCCAGTTGAGGTGGAGCCTGCATGGACTCCAGACAAAGTGCTTTTGCTAGAAGATAAAGCTGTAGACTACCAGTTTATCGAAACCTCAGCGGCTGCAGGAACTACTAGAGCAGTATTTGTTGCGGACTTGCCATCTCTCGGATACCGTGTGTATAGAGTAGTTCCAGGAGAGACTCCTGTTAAGTCAGAGAAGGTTCCAAAGAAGCTCGAAATTGAGAACGAGTTCTTTAAACTTAAGATTTCTGAGAAAACAGGCTACATAGAGTATTTGTATGATAAAAAGCATGGTGTACAAGTTTTTAGCCAGCAAGCAGCTGTTCCCGTGATAGTTAAAGATGAAAGCGATACTTGGAGCCATGGTGTTGATGCTTACACAGAAGAAGAAGGCTGTTTCACGGTATCTTCAGTAGAGCTTATTGAAAATGGTCCTGTGAGAAGCAGAATAAGAGCTACATATACTTACGGTGAGTCAAAACTTATTCAAGATTTCATACTTTATAGAGACTTAGACTTTATTGAAGTAAGGGTGCAAGTTGACTGGAGAGAAAAACACAAGCTTCTACGTTTAGTTTTCCCGGTTAATGTGCTCAACCCTGTTGTAACTTATGAAATACCTTACGGAACTATTGTCAGAGAACCCAACGGCGAGGAAGAGCCTGGCCAAAGATGGATTGATGTATCGGGTGAAGTGGCATCTTTAGTAGAGAAGAAAACTTACGGAGTGACGATAATAAATGACTCTAAGTACAGCTACAGTGTAAAGGGATCTGAAATAAGGCTAACTGTTTTAAGAAGTCCTGCTTATGCTCACCGCGACCCCCATGAAGTCAAGCCGGGCCAGAAGTACCTTGATCAAGGTCTACATGAGTTCAAGTACTTGATATTCCCTCATGGAGGCTCGTGGAAAGAATACTGCGGTAAAATATTCTCTCTAAGTGAGACAATAGTGCTTGAGCCAATTTACATAGTTGAGGTATCTCATGGAGGCGAGCTCGGCAAAGTAGGATCGTTCCTTAGGATACATCCAGAGAATGTTGTGGCAACAGTATTAAAGAAATGTGAGAAGAGCGGGGAGCTTATAGTAAGAGTCTACGAGGTAGCTGGTAAAGAAACTAAAGCTACTTTGAGGCTGTTTGACAGAGAGTACGACATAGATATAGGTCCTTATGAAATAAAAACTCTTAAAATAGACTTAAAGGGAGATAAAGTAACAGAAGTTAATTTATTAGAAGAATAAATAATTACTTATTTTTAATAGATTTTAATATAATGTGGTCTTCTTCGGGAAATACTGCTACAGCGGGCTCACTCATATTTAATGTCATTATACTTTTGCCCATGCCCTCAGTATTATATGCAAAACCTATTCGGCCCATAGAATCTACTGTAATTATGCCTCCAGTATGTGGCCCAAAACGCCTAGTGAGTATGTCTATAGTGGCTTCAGCGGCTTTCATTGCTGAAACCCCTTGTCTCATAAAGTCGCACGCTGTTTTACAAGCAAATATCAGCGCCAAGTATTCGCCTACACCTGTCGCAGAGGCTCCACCGGCAGAGTTATCGGCGTAGAAGCCGCAGCCTACTAGTGGAGTGTCTCCTACTCGTCCAGGTAATTTAAGCGAATAGCCTCCAGTTGAAGTGGCCGCAGCTATGTTGCGGTCCTTATCGATTGCTACGGCTCCCACTGTCCCCTCAATGAAGTCTTTGTAAAGAGTCTTCAGCCTAAAGAGGTGTGTGCCCCATTTTCCTTCAAGCCACAGCTTGAAGGCTTTCTCAAACTTCTTTATTTTGTCTGAAGTCACTTCAATAGGCTCTATTTTCATTCCAAGTATTTCGGCTACTTTTTCTGCTCCAGGACCTGCTAGAAAAATATGGTCTGTTTTTTCTAGAACTA
>Ga0180302_10001036_pt1 | contig 12984 bp, 12 predicted proteins | sample GuaBasSediGuay17_FD_121794 | JGI IMG/M metagenome (GOLD analysis project Ga0180302, IMG submission 121794) | Subseafloor sediment microbial communities from Guaymas Basin, Gulf of California, Mexico - Guay17, Core 4571-4, 12-15 cm | ecosystem: Environmental > Aquatic > Marine > Hydrothermal... | reverse complement strand
TTTATCTCTGTTTATTTTTTATGTTTTTTGTGTTTTTAAATTATAGTTTATTATTTTGTGATTGTTTTTGATTTATTTTTCTTTGTGTGTGTTTTTTAATTTTTTAGGTGGGTTTATTGTTTTTATTAGGGGTTTAGTGGGTAGAGATTAGGATTGGTGGTTATTTTTTTAAGTTTCGAGAAACTCATGAATAATCTCGTGGGAAGAAGCTATATAACATTATTTATCATTTACATAGATTCTATTTTTGTTGCGTTTTTGGTATGTTTTTTAGTTTTCTCTGTTTGAGGTGTGTGTTTATGGCTGGTATTGTTTTTTTGGGAACAAAGGATTTTAGTGCTGTAAGGGAGTTTTATGTTGATATAGTTGGTATGTCTGTTTGGCGAGATTTTGGGGATTGTATTGTGTTGAGACATGGTAATCTTTTTTTGGGTTTTTGTAGTAGTGACAGTATTGTTGATACTCACGGCCATATTACTCTTTTTTATCGTACTAGGGAGCTTGTTGACGAGATGCATAAAAAGTTAAAGGATCTAGCTATTAGTGAGCCTGTTGAAGATAATAAGCTTAGGGTTTATTATTTCTCTGTTAAAGATCCAGAGGGTAGGGTAGTGTTTTTTCAAACTTTTTTGGATAGGGTTGAGGAGTATCTTCTTGGCGATGAGCTTTTGCTCACGAGGAGGAGTATTAGGTATTTTAGGGATGAGGATGTATCTGATGAGGTGTTGTGGAAAATTTTTGAAATTTGTAGATTTTCCCCCACTTCTAAGAATTCTCAATCATACTATTTTATCGTTATAAGGGATAGAAAAATCCTAGATTTCTTAGCGTCTCTCCGCGGATCGAGTAGTGCTCCAATTGGTAGAGCACCTCTAGCAGTAGCAATTTGTTCCGACCCTTCTAAGTCAAGGAGGCATGTTCAGGATGCTTGTATTGCAGCTTATCATTTTATTCTTACTGCATGGTTTTTTGGGCTTGGCACGTGTTGGATTGCAGCTATGGATAGGGATGATGTAAAAGAAATGCTTGGGATTCCTAAGGATCACTACATAGCTACTATCACACCGCTTGGTTATCCAGAATACTTACCCTCACCGCCACCGAGGAGACCCGCGAGAGAAATGGTTAGGTTTATTTAAATTATTTTATTTTTCAAATATTTTCATTGAAAAATTTTTCAAGTATTATAAAATAATATTTAGATAATATTTGTAGATTTACAGGCTGTAATTTTATTTTATTTGCAATTACTTATAGTATTTCATTTTATTTGGTGGCTATTTATGATGTTTTCACTTAGTGATGTTTATGGGGCTTTGAAGAGAATTTCTGGATACACGAGGAAAACTCCTCTTTATCTATCACCTTCGTTAACTTCTATTTACGATTTAGATGTTTTTCTCAAGCTGGAGAATTATCAGGTAACTGGTTCGTTTAAGGTTCGTGGTGTTTTTAACAAGTTTTTGAAAAATTTGGAGCTTTTTCAGGGAGAGAAAATTGTAACTGTTTCTGCTGGTAATCACGCGATTGCTGTTAGTTATGCTTCGAGGATTTTGGGTTTTGATCCAATTATTATAGTTCCTGCTAATGTTACAAATTTGAAGAGGAGGAGAATTGAAGCGTACGGGGTTAGAATCCATGTTTATGGCAGAGATTATGATGAAGCTGAGACTTATGCTAAGGAGTTAGCTGAGGAAAATAATTACTTTTTTGTGTCCCCTTATAATGATATTGATATTATAGAGGGAAATTCTACAATAGCTCTGGAAGTCTTAGAGGAAAATCCAAAAATTGATATCTTCATTGTTCCAGTAGGTGGCGGTGGATTAATTTCTGGCATCTCGTTTGTGGCCAAAAAAATGTCTGAGAAAATTAGGGTAATTGGTGTACAATCTGAAGCCTCCCCCGCTATGTTTGAATCAGTTAGGAGAGGGAGGATAGTGAAAATTGACCTACAACCATCAATAGCAGATGGATTGCATGGAAACATAGAGGATAATTCGATAACATTTGATTTTGTGAAAAAATTTGTTGATGAGATTTTACTAGTGAGTGAAGAAGAAATTAGGGATACTATTAAGCTGCTTTTTGAGGTAGAGGGAATCTTAATAGAAGGATCCGCTGCTGTTACCATAGCGGCTTTAAACCGCTACAAACGCAAATTTAGGAACAAAAAAGTGTGTCTCGTTTTATCTGGTGGGAATATTGATCCTCAGATACTTGTATCTTAGTTATATCATTTGTAGCGCGTCTTTTATTATTTTCTCATGATCAAAAGCTAGCTTTATTTCTCCCTTCTTAATTTCCTCGATCTTAATCCACTGGGCCTCTTTTGCATCGCTTCCAGCTTTTATATTTGCTGTTTTTGGCTTGCAAAGGTAAACGATGGAGATAACATGACCTCGGGGATCTCTCCCTGGATCAGAATAAACTCCAACAAGCTTTACTATCTCTACATCTAACCCAGTCTCTTCCTTAGCTTCTCTAACACATGCATTTTCTGTAGTTTCGCCATACTCAACAAATCCCCCAGGGAGAGCGTACATATCTTTAAATGGGGGATTTTTCCTCTTAATAAGTGCGATTTCATCATCTTTTATAATCACTGCATCGACAGCCAATAATGGCGTTCTTCTCTGAGCCATTTTTAATCCCGATAAATATTTATAGGATTCTCAATTTTTCTTCAATATTGTTTAATATAGAAATTTCCAAGTTATATACAATTAATCGGTGTCAAATATGCCAAGAATAAGTTTGAGGCGACGTAGAAAGAAATCAAGGAAATTATTAGGCAAGCGATATCATGGTTATGGCCAAGTTGGCGAACATAAGGGATCTGGTCAAAGCGGCGGTAAAGGAATGGCTGGGGGCAAAGATCATATAAAAATGCATTTATTGAAGATAGGGCATGTGTTTGGAAGCAGGGGCTTTACACATCATGGTCCAAAAATCAAGATAAATCCGATTAACGTTGGTAGATTGGTAGAAATGATTAAAGAGAATAAGATAGAGGTTGAAAAAGAAGGAGATTTTTATGTGGTGAACTTAGATAAGATGCCATTTAACAAAGTGTTGGGTTTTGGTGAAGTAGATATTCCCATTAAACTTGTACTAGGTAAAGGGTTTGTCTCAAAGAAAGCTGAGGAAAAGATTAAAGCCGCAGGGGGGGAAATCATCAAATCTGAATGATTTAAAAAATTTTAAATCCTCTATGAGGAGAGATTATTTATTAATATATGTGTGGTGCTTAATATGCCAACTAAGAGACCAGCAAAGTGCTATAGAAAGGCACCTAAGAAACCATATACAAGATTAGAATATATCAAAAGCAAACCTCAACCAAGATTAAGGATCTTAGAAATTGGTAAACCGTCAACAGAGTTCGAATATGCTGCTTTGCTAATATCGATGGAGAGGGGTCAAATATTGGATAGAGCCTTAGAGGCTTCTAGAATTGCAGCCAATAGATACTTAACAAAGCATTTAGGTAGAGGAGGTTTCTTTATGCGTATAAGACCTTATCCTCATAATATTATAAGAGAAACCAAATTCCTTGGTGTCGCCGGTGCTGATCGTATTCAACAAGGTATGAAAAGAGCATTTGGTAAGCCTATTGACAGAGGCGCCATCGTTAGGCCTAACCAGATTATATTTGAGATATGGGTAAAAGAAAAACACCTTGAAATTGCTAAAGAAGCTTTAAGAAGAGTAAATCCAAAAATTTCTGTTAAAACTAGATTAGAAATAAAACCCTTAAAAGAAATGTACCCAAAGATGTTTAATCCATAAGAAACGGTGAGGGACATGCCAAATGAAAGCGAACATGGTAAAGAGAAAAGCACTTTAGAAGAAATGGAGGAAATGAGAAAAAAGGAGGTTTTAGTTCCTCTCAAAACTTATATCCGTTACGGTTCTCATATCGGTACAAATAAGAAGACTAAAGACATGGAAAGGTTCATCTTTAGGAGAAAAGGTGGAGTTTACTTAATAAATGTATTGAAGACTGATGAGCGAATGCAACTTGTTGCAAAATTGTTAGCTAATTATCAGCCAGAAGAAGTTGCTTTATTTGGATTTAGATTATATGCACAAAAACCAATTATCCACGCTGCCAAATGGACAAAATTTAAACCATATCCTGGTAGATTCATCCCAGGAACCTTAACGAACCCAGAGTTACCCAGTTTCATAGAGCCTGAAATCATAATTGTTAGTGACCCTATTAAGGAAAGACAAGCTCTAAGGGAAGCTACTATGATGGGAATACCGGTTATAGCACTATGCGACACAAACAATGTTTTGAGTAATATAGATTTTGCAATACCTATCAATAACAAGGGGAGAAAAAGCTTAGCATTAGCCTATTGGTTAATAACTAATCAAGTTCTTAGGGAGAGAGGTGAATTAGAGGAAGATCAAGTAATTAAGGAAACCCCCGAAGACTTCATGGTAATGTTATCCTAAGAGGATAACTTTTTGTATTTTTAAACCATATAATATTTTAGGTGCTTTAAAATGATTATTCCAGTTAGATGCCCTACCTGCGGTAAGATTATTGGCCATTTATGGGAAGAGTATAAGAGAAGAATTGCTAATGGTGAAGATCCAGGAAAAGTCCTAGATTCTCTAGGGCTAAAAAAGACTTGTTGTAGAACAGTATTCATCACTCACATAGACTCTATTGATGAGATAATAAGATATGAAACTAGAGTAAAACCAAAAGAGAGATAAATTAACTCTATCTTGTTAATAGAGCAGCAAAATACCCATGATCATCATGTATGTCTGGGTATGTCCGAAAAGTCTTATCACCACTTGGAATATCCTTAAGGCCTGTCCCCCCCCACCTAAGCCTTTTTGTAATTGGTTCTAGTTTCCAAGTATTTATAAGATACTGAACGATAAATTCGCCTTCGGCTGGATCCATGGAATAAGTATTGAATAGAATCCTACCACCTTTCACTAGAGAAGGTACTATATTGTCTAGTAATATTTTTATGTCTCTAGAAAAAGAGAGGATATCGTTTTCCGTTAGTGTAGCCATTAATCTTGGTCTAATCCCTATTTTGGAATTCCTCGGTGTTACAAATATAACATCGAATGAGTTAGGAGAAAACTTTATTTGCCTATATTCCACTACATAAAATTTTATTGTTTTTTCTATACTCTCCATTTTCAACTTTCTTAATCCTTCTCTTAGTTTAAATTCCTCCAAATCTGTTTTCGATATTACGGATATCCTCTCAGTAGGTCCCCCAACGAGCTGAATTAGATAAACTAAATCCTCTACCGCAGGGGATATGCAGAGAATACGTTCTTCTTCGCTTGGAGAAAGCCATCTTAATGCTTGAGTTGAAGCAAGTGAAGCTACGTAAGCATCGCCTAATATAAAAGTTCTTAATGTTTTTAGATTCGGAGCCTTGTATACACTTTGTTGAGTTTCCACTACTAGACCTTTATATGATTTTTCGCTGGAGGAAACTTGGGATTTACCGTATCCAACAACTTCACCAAATCTAGTTATGATATTAACAAAATCTCCAATGTTTATATCATCATCCATTCGTAGTACTCCAGGAGCGTACAAGTTTGCACCTAGATAAACCCCTTCTGCGCTTTTATCCTTCGCAACAATTTTCTTATCAACAATTGGAACATCAAAGGGCCCCTCGGTTTTAACAAATAAAACATCATCAAAGATTCTTGATGGATATATATTAATCCCCGCTTCTCTAACCCTCTCTAACACCTTCTCAGGTGTCGTATTTAAAGTGTTTACCCTAATTGCAAGATTTTTGGGAGGCCTTCTTAGGGCATCTATTATTCTAGCTGCTCTAAATATTGTGTAGTAGAATGATAATCTAGCAACGATGTCGACACTATAATGAAACTTTCTATTGAGAGCCCTAATTTCTTTCGCTAATGGTCCTTCAGTAAACCTAAAGCTATGTATAGACACGCTAATCAACTCCCAAAAATTTCAATGATATACTCCCCTTATCACCATCACAACATTTGAAAATATATACAACCAAATTTCATTTAAATTTAGTATTACTAGTTCATGCAAAATGTTGAAGATGGTTATCCAATATGAGAAAAGTCGAAGCATCAACTAGGTCAAAAAGGTTAGAATACGCTATTAGAGATGTAGCAATAATTGCTGATGAAATTGAGAAAAAAGAGGGAGTAAAAGTTATAAGGTTGAACATTGGTGATCCAACTTATTACGATTTTGATGTGCCTAGACATATCAAGGAGGAGATGTGCAAAGCTGTTCAAGAGGGGAAAAACCACTATTCTCCCTCATCAGGCGTTTTGGAATTAAAGCAAGCGATTGTAAGTAGAGAAAAACGAGACAATAACATCTCTATTACCGAAGAAGATGTGTTTGTTACAAATGGCCTCTCTGAGGCAATTTTAGCTATTTACGCATCAGCATTTAACCCAGGAGAGAAAGTACTAGTACCCTCACCAACTTATCCACCCTATATCTCTGCAGCAAAATTTTTCGATGTTGTACCTGTCGAGTATCCTACAGATGAAGAAATAGACTGGTTACCCGATGTTGACAAATTGAGAAAGCAAATTGATGAAAAAGTTAAGGCCTTAGTCATAATCAATCCTAATAATCCAACAGGTGCTGTTTATCCACCAAGTATTGTTAAGGAATTAATAGATATTGCAGGTGAATACAATCTCTTTGTGATCTCTGATGAAATATACGATAGAATTGTTTTTGAGGGCGATAAGGCCCCTAATGCAGCTAGTTTATCTAATGATGTACCCATTCTTGTTCTCAATGGCTTTTCAAAGGTCTACTTGGCAACTGGATGGCGTGTTGGCTACATATACAGGTTTGATAGAGAAAATGTATTGGAGGATGTTTGGAATGCGATTTTAAAGTTCTTGTTAACAAGAATATCTGGAGTTGCGCCAGCACAATATGCTTTAGCTAAGGCTTTAACAAGTTCGCATGATTTCCTAAAACAATATATTAATGAGCTTAAAAAGCGTAGAGATTATTCATATAAGAGACTAAATGAAATACCGAATATTAGCGCAAAGATCCCCAAAGGGGCGCTCTATATATTCCCAAAAATCGAAATAAAGAAATACGAAAATAAGGATTTCCAATTCGTTATAGACTTATTAAAGGAGGAAAAAGTGTTAATTGTACACGGCTCAGGGTTCGGTTCCATGGGAGTTAATCATTTTCGAGCTGTATTTTTGCCGCCTATTGAGATACAAGAAGAAGCGTATAATAGGTTAGAAAATTTTGTGAAAAGAAATATTTAATTTATTTTATCTTTTTTTCTTAGCACGGCGAATAAGGTACCTTTTAGATATTCTCTTTCCAATAAAGTACCTTGCAATGAGGTACACCGTAACAATTATTAATGACGCGCTCCATAGTAAGCCTGAAACATAGGGTTCTAGAATATCATATATGCTCGTCTCTTCCTTATAGACGGTAATGGTTATGGATCCTATGCTAGAGTTATCTGATGATCTGAATAGTTCGATTTTATATGTTCCACTAAATGACGGTTCAAATGTTAAACTGTATAACCCATCTTTTTCCCCAACGGGTACGATTATTTTTTCATCCTTAGATGTCACGTTACCGAACATTTTAAGCCCTACAACATACTTGCCAGTGTTAGTGTTTTTAACTTTAAACTTTATTTCGACAACATCATTTATTTTGATCTTCTCAGGGTTAATAATCAAACTATCATTGTCAATTGATAGTATACCTCTTATCTCAACTAATTTAGACACATTTGTAGGTAATTTTAGATAAGTGTTGTTGAATGGAAGAAATACCTCAACAGATATATTGTAAGTTCCTTGCAGAATGTTTGGATCTACATATGTTCTAAGTGGATAAGATTCAAATGTTTCATTATATGTCAAATATGTTACCATGCAACTTTCATTATTTGACATTATAGAGAATCTTATAGTGGCATTTTGTATTAACTTCTGTGTAGTATTAGCTATTATCGAAACATTAACATTAGTTTCATCCCCTATTTCAAACACCGTTCCTCCTTCATATATGTACATTAAATCATCAATTGTGACATTTATTTTAGTTACAGCAATTTTCGAAGAATATTCTTCATCCCACTTGATTGTTAGACGTATATTGAATACATCCTTTGTGGGGATCACTTCAGGCATTTTAAAAGACAAGACAATTAAGGAAGCATTAAACCAAGACACATTACCAGAATATGTTTTGTCTCCGACCATTTCCGCTGAAGCATTAGCTTCAGGAACATATGCATTTGTATTATTGTATACCAATGAAACGTTTACACTAAAGCTCTCGCCTAAATGATATTCTGTTTCATTACCAGTTAGGTAAGTTATTTTGATATTATCGCTTATCAAAATTCTATCCTTGAACACGGTATGGTTTACGCCATGTGAGTCGTTGACATAAACAAATATTTGATAGTATCCTAAGTAGGAATCATTAGGAACAGTTATATTTCTCTCAATTAACCCACCGGTTAAGTTTTCTATAGATGAAAATATTGTACTAATGTTTGCTTTATAGATGGTTATATTGACGTGCCCCCCGTTCACATATGTACCATTGTGATATGTTACAGAGATATTTAATCGAATTATCCCTCCTGGTGGATATGTCTTTTTATCTGATAGTACAGATATGTTATAGCCTATCCTAAATGATGTATAATATCTTCCAACAGTATTAGATAATAACTTTTCTGTGTAGTTGAATAAAACTTCTAGCTTATATGATCCGAAGCTCAAATTCGTGAAATTAGCTACGCCAACATATTCTTTTTTCTGGGAATCATATATGAGTTTACCTGAAACATTTGTAAAAACGTTCAAGTTGCTAATTGCTTGATCTTCTAAATCGATCTTCACTCTAATAATTGTAGAGTTTAAATCTATAGGGATTTGAGTTCCTGACTCCAAGTTAATGAGAATTTCAAAGTTTTCATATATCTCACTGGTAACATATAATGATAATATTCCACCAGTTACACTAAATATGTTGATCTCTGAACTATTACTAGTTGTTGCAAATTTGCCATCTGTGTATGTTGCTTCTAAAAAGTTAATTATTTTTGTTCTATTCACTAATTCTAGCGAAGTTAACTCATTTAATATATCCAAAGCTAAAAATGTCTCAAATGTAGTTGCATTAGTTTCACCAAAGCCTCCGACGGTCGTATTAAGCTCTTTGAAAAGGGAAAGAATTGAATTAGTGATCTCGTTTTTTAATAGTGAAATGTCGTATCCCAAAATTTTAAGCGCCTTTAAAGCAAAGTACGTTTGTAATAATCGGGGCACATCTGAATTATTATCGTTGAAAAACCCATTTGATTTATAGCTAAGTATTGTATCTATTAAGTTCGTGTAGTTTGTCATGTTTTCCCCTAGAGCATATAGAGCCAATACTCCTAGTGTTGTTGGATAGAGCTGGATCTGAGTTCCATCCTCACCAAATCCTTGATTATCTATAAGCTTGCTGAGAATAAACTCCTCCGTTTTATTTTTATCTATAAAGCTAAAACTCTTATTAACAACCTTTTGTATCATCAAGCCATAAGCTGTTGCCACTAATGAAATATCGCCCTCTAAGTAATCTCTAAAGCCGCCTGTTTCTTCATCATAAGTGTAATTTAGAAATCTCTCTAATTTACTTGCAGTTAAGAAATTATCTACCTTACCTATGACATATACTGCTTGAACACCCCAAAATGTTGCATTTATGTAGCTATCATATTCGTTAACCCTAATCTTTAACCCGCCATAAGAAGCCACAAAATTTTTAATCGCTGTATAAATCTCAGAGTAATCAAAGCCCTTAAAAGATATAAGGGAACTCTTTTTAACATTTTGTAAAATCCCAGAATTATCCTCTCTTAAGCTGTTATTATCATAAACATTATCTGTTGGAAAATATTTGGCGTTCGTCTGAGCTACTATGACAATACTCATTAGCAACATACTTATTACTAGTATTCTCCTGATCATCCACTACACCACTTAAGCAACATTTATGTCTTAGAGATTACAAAATAATTAACATTTAAGAGACTTTTGATAGTTAAAATTAATTTATTAAAAAACTTGTTATCGAAACGTAACTCTCTTATATAATATCGAATATAATGTATGGTTAATAGGGAAAGGGATTTAATTTTAGCTACTCAAATAGGGTGTTGTAAATTGTCCATATCGAGCAAAGATGAAGAAAAAAAGATTAAATTGCGAGTTGAAGAAGCAAATCCTAGAGACTTCGGGAGATATCGAGCAAGATTACCTAAAAAAATCATGGATAAACTCTCCATCGTAACCGGTGATATAATAGCTATACAGGGAAAAAAATTAACAGCTGCATATGCATGGCCCGACAGAACAACGAAAGGGGAGGAAGAGGATTTTATTAGAATTGACAAATACATTAGGGAAAATGCGGGGGTTAGAATTAGGGATTATGTTTATGTTTTCAAAGCTAGAACTAGTAGAGCTAAATCTGTTACAATAGCACCGCTCTCCACAGCTTCGGTAACAATGCCTTTGGAAATAAGTAGAGAAATAAAGATAAACTTGAAAAATATACCAGTCGTCGAGGGCGACGTCGTTTACTTATCAATTTTCGGAAGAAGATCCCCATTCGTGATAGTATCAACTAATCCAAGCGGCGTAGTTATAGTCTCTGATGAAACAAGAATAGATATTAGACCAAGAGCTCCTAGAATTAGAGAAGGTGCTGGTGTAACTTATAAGGACATAGGGGGTCTAGATGATGTTATCCAGAAAGTAAGAGAATTAATAGAGTTACCTCTTAAGCACCCAGAGTTATTTAGAAGACTAAACATGAGCCCCCCCAAGGGTATTCTTTTACATGGTCCACCGGGAACTGGCAAGACATTATTAGCTAGAGCTATAGCTAATGAAACTAACGCTTACTTTATCTCGATTAGTGGACCTGAAGTAATGTCGAAATATTATGGTGAAAGCGAGGAGAGGTTAAGAAGACTTTTTGATGAGGCCAAAAAACATGCACCGGCAATAATCTTCATAGATGAAATTGATGCCATTGCGCCAAAAAGAGGTGAAGTAACAGGTGATGTAGAGAAAAGAGTTGTGGCTCAATTACTAGCGCTAATGGATGGCTTAGAACCCCGTGAAAGTGTTATCGTTATCGGTGCAACGAACAGAGTAAATGCGCTTGATCCAGCATTAAGACGCCCAGGTAGATTTGATAGAGAAATAGAAATACCCGTCCCAAACGAAAATGCTAGATACGAAATACTTAAAATCCACACTAGAGGCGTACCATTAGATGAAGATGTTAATCTAAAGAAAATAGCTAATCTAACGCATGGGTTTGTAGGAGCAGATCTTGCTGCATTGGTTAGAGAAGCAGCTTTAAGAGCTCTTCGAAGATTTTTGAAGGAATATAACATAGATATAAATTCAGATGAACCCGTTCCTCCCGATATTCTCCAAAATCTAAAGGTGACGATGTTAGACTTCTTAGCTGCAATGAAGGATGTTAGACCTAGCGCATTAAGGGAAATATATATAGATGTGCCAAATGTAAAGTGGGGTAATATAGGTGGGCTAGAGGAAGTAAAGAAAATGCTCAAAGAAGTTGTTGAATGGCCCTTAAAATACCCAGATGCCTTTAAGAGAATGGGGATACAACCACCAAGAGGAATCCTATTGTACGGCCCTCCAGGCTGTGGTAAAACATTACTAGCAAAAGCTGTTGCAACAGAAAGTCAAGCTAACTTCATAAGTGTTAAAGGCCCTGAGTTATTAAGTAAATGGGTTGGAGAAAGTGAAAGAGCTGTTAGAGAAATATTTAGAAAGGCTAGACAAGCTGCACCATCTGTAATCTTCTTTGATGAAATTGATGCATTAGCACCAAGAAGAGGAATTTACATGGGTGATAGCGGCGTAAGCGAAAGAGTGATCTCCCAATTGTTAACAGAAATGGATGGCTTAGAATCATTAGGTGATGTTGTTGTAATGGCTGCTACAAATCGACCTGATCTATTAGATCCTGCTTTATTAAGACCAGGAAGATTAGATAGATTAATCTATGTACCGCCTCCAGATTTAAAGGGTCGAATTAGCATACTGAAGGTACATACTAGAAATGTTCCATTAGCGCCAGATGTTGATCTTGAAAAACTCGCTAAAATGACTGAAAACTTCTCTGGAGCTGATCTAGAAGCTCTTGTAAAAGAAGCCGCTATGAATGCTCTTAGAAGAGACATTAATTCAAAATTTGTTACATGGGAAGACTTTAGAAAAGCGCTAGATAAAGTACATGCTTCACTATCACCAGATCTCATCAAGTATTATCAAGAAGTACAAGAAATGTTTAAGCATACAATTTTGAAGAGTAAAGATTTACTGTCTAGTATGGAAACGACATAAAATTATAAATTTTCTTTAACAAACTCCTTCCACTCTTTTTCTGGAACAAAATACGGCGCTTTAGCTTTTTGATCTACAGCTTTAATCAAATGTTTCTTAAGTTCCGAGAACTTACTCCTTAGTTTTTCTATCCCCTCTCGAATAACTTGAAGTGGTTCCTTTTTCCTTGTTTGTAGTACAAATATCACACGCTCTTTTAAGGGGTGCTCTATCTTGTACGCAACAAAGAGAACATCCTCATCTTCTAATAAAACCATTCTAAGAGGATCAAACAACGTATGTGTTTGCCCTTCAACAGCAAACTTAATTTTATTTTTTTCAAGCTCTAAAATCTCTATCTTTAGAGGTTTTGTCCTCGGTCTCCAATACTCACTTTTTCCATAATATTGCTCAGACACCAATCTGCACCTCACAAAAACTAAAATTATTTACCTAATAAATGATTATATAAATTTATACAAGAGTGTTAAAGGGAGATATTATCAATGGGTTTGGCAGAAATAAAGAGGAGAATTATGCTTAAGAATATTA
>Ga0180302_10001035_pt1 | contig 12987 bp, 13 predicted proteins | sample GuaBasSediGuay17_FD_121794 | JGI IMG/M metagenome (GOLD analysis project Ga0180302, IMG submission 121794) | Subseafloor sediment microbial communities from Guaymas Basin, Gulf of California, Mexico - Guay17, Core 4571-4, 12-15 cm | ecosystem: Environmental > Aquatic > Marine > Hydrothermal... | reverse complement strand
GGTCTTAATGTATAACTTGAAGAAGTACGTAACCGCGCTAGAGGGCTATGTTCAAGTAATAGGTTTTGGTGATGATCTGGGAATTCAAACTGGACCTCAAGTATCGCCTAAAACTTACAAAGAAATGCTAAAACCGTATCACGAAGGGCTCTTTCAGTACGTCAAGAAGCACTCTAAGATGTACGTATTCTTACACTCCCTGTGGTTCTATATACAAGCTGATACCAGACTTAATAGATGCTGGCATTGACATATTAAACCCTGTTCAAATATCAGCCAAGGACATGGTACCTGAGAAGTTGAAGAGAGAGTTTGGAGAACAAATAACTTTTTGGGGAGGAGGCGTAGACACTCAGAGAATATTACCCTTTGCGAGTTTAAGTGAGCTTGAGGAACACATCAAACACAATATCAGAGTATTCGCTAAAGGAGGAGGGTATGTTTTCAATCAAGTTCATAACATTCAGGCTAACGTTTCTCCTGAGAAGATTGTAGCCACTTTCAAGATAGCATATGAATATGGTCACTATCCCCTCTAACGCCTCTATTAAAAATTTCACGCTTCCACAATCCCTTACAGAATGATAGCCAAAAGATAGCGTAGTATATGAAGGTCATTAGGGAAGATGAAGTTATTTCATCACTTTGCAGTTAGGGAGAGTTCTGCTGCTGTCAAACCCGTAAAGAGTTTTGGAATTGGAGGTAGCTTTCTCTTATGTTCTGTTGCTATTATTCTCTTCACTACGTTATCTACCATCACTTTATCAAGCCCCTCTATCTCGTGAAGCTCTTCGACAGACATCTTGAGGTTAGCCAAAGCGTAAAGTATAGGGTCTATGACTTCATACGTCAAGCCTAGCTCCTTTTCAGCTAACTGCCCAGGCCACAACCTGGGACTGCTGGGTTTCAGAGCTATCTTCTTAGGTAAGCCGAGGTGAAGAGCCATGGCTCTAACTTGAGTCTTGTAGAGATCCCCTATAGGCAATATATCAACTCCTCCATCTCCATACTTAGTGAAGTACCCTATCAATAACTCGCTTTTATCACCAGTCCCTACGACTAATCCCTTGAGGGAGTTAGCAAAGGAGTAGAGGAGTATCATCCGTGACCTAGCTAATAAGTTCCCACGAGCTTCCTTAGGTAGTGTTAATCCTATTTTGCTTAGCGAGTTCTCGATTTCGATTACGATGCTACTAATGTCGATTACTCTGTAATCTACTCCATGACTGCTGACTAGTTCAATTGCGTCTCTTAAGTCCTCCTCTGGCGTTATCCCAGTGTAAGGCATTATTAAGGCAGTCACTCTCTCTTTCCCTAAAGCCTTTACAGTTAAAGAGAAGGCCACTGAGGAGTCCACTCCGCCGCTCACTCCTATAATAGCTCGTCTTACCTCAGCCTCTTCAAACTTGTTTCTTATAAAGTTTACTATCTTTTCTTTGACTTGCTCTCTATCAAAGTTTAGGATCATGTCCCGTATCTCGCTTACGTGCAAGTTCATCACCCGCTATCGGTTTAACATCGTTACAAGTAGCTTAAAACTTTGTCGAAAGTTAAACTCTATCGAGAGAAAGTCACTGCGTTGTCACCTAACTCTGTTATTGAACTCAGTAGCTAACTCGAATAGTTCCTCAGAGTTAGCTCTTCTCACATTGTCTCTTACGTAATCTGGGAGTAAGTCCAAATAGTTGAGGTACCTGTAATCTCCACAGACTATCATAGCTCTATCCTCCATAGACCTTAACGCTCTACCAACGGCTTGTGAAGCCCTCCTCAAAGCTGGTAGAACATAGCTGTAAAAGTAACCTTTGTCCTCTCCGTAGAGTTCTTGGTAGTACCTAACGTATTCCCTAACTCTAGCCGTCGGCTTGTCGAACGGTATTCCGACTAGGAACACTCCCTCTAACTCTTTTCCAGGAAAGTCAGCCCCTTCAGCGAACCTCCCTCCCATCACTCCAATAAGGACTCCTTTAACGTCGACAGTTGCACACTTCTTGAATTTCTCTAACACTTCTCGTGCCTCATCTCCCCTCATGTTCCTCCTCTCAACGAAAACTCTCCTCCTCAGCTTAGACAACTCCCTTAATAGCCCTTCCTTGATTAGACTTTCGAGAACTCTGTAGCTGCTCACGAAGACAGCCACGTTAGTGTTCAAGGCGTCGACAAAGTCGTGTATGGCGTTAACGTACTTCTCACACATCTCTACACTTATCTCTTCTCCTCTAGTCGATACGTCGCTTAATACCACAGCCTTGACGTTATCCTTGTCGTAAATGGAGGGGACTTCTACTTGTGCGTAATTAGACAGACCCACTATGTCTGCGAAAGCTGGAATGGGCTTTAGAGTCCCTGAACAAAATATGACTGACAAGAACCTATTCCAACATTCGCTTAAGATCTCAGAGGACCTCATGTCCCATATTTCGAGTGCTAGCCTGTCGTCCTCTAAAGTAGCTACGAACGTTATTCCTCTAACGCTAGCTAACTCGCTACATCTTTCCCAAAATCTCGCTAAGTGATGTAAAGACGACCTAGGGGCCTTCCCCTCTTCTAACCTATCTCTCCTTATGATCTCTCCCCACCTCTTCATTTGAGAGACGTGAGTCAATAAGTCGCTAGCTAAGGAAAGCGGTTCAAAGGTCACCTCTTCGAGTTCTCCACTCTTCATGTTCTTCTTCAACGCGTTGAGTTTGACTTGGAATTGAGATACGGCTTTAACTATTCCTTTTAAACCGTACTCGTCAGCCTCTTTAATAGCGTTTAAGAGAGTCCCCTCTGTTATCCTGTCTGAGTTTAAGTTTATGTTCTGCAAGTTGTGAGCTTCATCAACTACTAAGACTGAGTGGTTAAAGGGGAAGAGCCTAGCGATGCTCCAAGATATCCGCTCATCAACTACGTAATTGTAGCTTAGTGACACCATGCTAGCGAACTTCAAAAGTACTCTTTGAGTATAGTAAGGACAAACTCCTTCTTTCATACACTTCTTGAGTATTTCGTTGTACGTTAACGGTTCGTCTACCATGGAGAAGACGTCTATGTGACTCACTGCTTCGAAGTACTTACACTTCTTCTTCAAGCTCTTACAGAGATACGTAGTCTCTTCGTGAGAGAGCTTAGAGAACCCTAGTTTCCTAGAAAGTATGCACATGTCTCTCTTGCCCCTGTAAGATAAAGCGAATATGTCAAGGTCAAACTTCTCAACTATAGTCTTGAACTCCTCTATTGGTCTATCTGTTTCATTCCCAGTTCGAACAGCCCAAATGACTCTAAAACCTCTGTTCATTAGCGAAGTCAAGACTGACAGTATCACTGGAGTCTTGCCAAAACCAGTGGGAGCATGTATACATATCCTATTTACTCTTCTAGAAAGAGACCTCTTTAAGAACGTTATCAACTTCTTCTGATAAGGCCTTGGCTTGTAGGGGAAGTACTCTTTAATTCGCGCCATACTCTCCCATTACTCTAGTAAGACAGTACAAGCATATTATTACACTCCTGACAATTAAAGGTAGTGGTGTACGTGAACTTTCATTCACGCAAACAAAGTCTTACTTAGAGGTTGAAGTGAAGTTGAGGAGTAGACTTGCTTTGCCTAAGAGGATGAGAGGAGATAGTAAAAGGGCTGTAGTGATACCTGTTGGGAGTTTCCTCGTAGTCATTCCGTTACCTCCTAAACCTAGTGTGCATGCTAAAGAACTAGTTTAAAATGAGTTAAAAGTAGGACGAAAACTAAAAGGCATAAATAGTAACCTTCATCTAGTAGACTACGTGAAAATCGGTTCAGCTATTTACGCTAAATTAAAGGGCGTTAAGTTAGGTCTATCTCATGAGGATGACGTAGACGGAATTGTCTCAGCCTCTCTCTTTCTAAGGAGGTTCCCCAACTCAGTATTGGTACTAGCTCAGCCTACCGAGATCAGAAACAGTGTCCTTTGTTGGTACAACTGGTTCACGTGGGATTTCGTCGCCGATTTGCCTTGCCCAATGAAGGTTAAGGTGTACGCTGATCACCATAAGACGAACGTCCCTAGACATGTCGAATCTCTCTACTACGACCCTCAAGCTCCTTCAGCAGCTTCTCTAGTCATCAAGGCTTTAGGACTCGAAGGCGATAAGTTGTCAAGGGAAATCGTGAGAGTAGCTAATGATGCTGACACAGGTGTATATTCACTTAACGAGTCTACATTACTTAACGACGCGATAAAGGGAGCTAACTATCAAGGTAAGCTTTACATAGCGAGGAAAATGTCCAAGGTAGGACTTAGAGTATTGGAGGACCCGTTAGTTAAAGAGTGGATACTCGTGAATCGAAGGAGGAGAGAAAGAGCGTCAATCATAGCCGAGCGAATAGAGGTTCGCCCAATTCTGATAGTTGAGTTCGAAAAAGACATAGACATACCTTATAGGGATTTATGCTTAAAACTCGAAAAGAGAGGAGCTAGTGAACTCTGCGCAATCATAGTTCCTAAGGGTAGGCGTTGGAGAGTCTATTTAGGGGCATCGAGGGAGTCGAGGTATGACTGCTCTCTATTAGCCGCTAAACTTGGAGGAGGAGGTCATAAGTCCGCTGCTGGAGCTACAGTTAAGGATAAGTGGATAATTTATGAGTTGCTTAAGGAGTTCTTGAGCTCAAGTCAGATAGAGTTAACGTTGGTTAGGGACACGAGGAATATTGAAGTAATTAAAACATAGGAGTCGTGCAAAACAGTATTCACTAAGGTAACTATTTTAGTTATCATGTCTTAAAGAACTAATAGCAATGGTACTAAAGGGATCGTGATGTCTCACAGTATGGGTAAAATAGTAGCTGCTAAAAGGGCTCTTAGTTACGTGAAAAACGGAATGGTTCTAGGACTAGGCTCTGGAACTACAGTCGCTAAGTTTGTAGAGCTCCTAGGGGAACGGGTAAAGAAGGAGGAGTTAAGAGTACAAGTAGTGCCTACTTCGATAGACAGTGAGATAATGGCGCTTAGGCATGGATTGTCCATTACGTCGCTAGACGAATACCCTAATCCCGACTTGGCTATCGATGGCGCTGACGAAGTAGATCCTGCGAAGAACTTGATAAAGGGTGGTGGAGGGGCTATGTTGAGGGAGAAAGTAGTGGACTACGCCTCGAAGGTCTTCGTAGTAATCGTTGACGAGACTAAGTTAGTTAAGCATTTGTGTGAAAAGAGACCTATTCCACTAGAGGTAATTCCCTTTGCTTGGAGGACAGTTATAAGAACGCTAACTGAAGAGTTAAGAGGTAGGGCTATACTTAGACCTTGCAGTGGAGGGAAGTTAGGACCAGTAATAACTGACAACGGAAATCTCATAGTTGACTTCTTTCCAAAAAGCTTAGAGTTCGATGTTGAGTCTATGGAAGTCATGCTTAAGAGAATACCAGGAGTACTGGAGACTGGAATATTCTTAGGGTCTCGAGTGACTAAGGTTATAGTGGGTCGTGGTGATGGAGCAGTTCTTGAAATGGCTTGATCGTTCACTGTTAACAGTGTTAAGTCACTTTTCCAATGCTGCGGGGATTACTTTATGAACTTAGCAAGAATTAGCTAAACTACTCTTTAAACACTGCAACAATCTTCCTATCCAAACTGTTCGATTAAGTCCTCTATTACAGTTTGTCCCCAAACGTTTGGTATCCTTATTGAGAAAGCTTTAGGATGCCCTCCTCCACTTCCCTTATACTTTTTAGCTAAATCCATCAACTTATTGGATAGATCTACACGAGCACTACTAGGAGCTCTCGACGTAACTACGAGTTCACTTTGAGATGTGAATACTACGAACACGTTCCTCTTGAATTCGTCTGCTAACTTGGACGCTAATAGCCCTATGTACCCTATTGCGTTGACTTTTCTGAAGTCAATCACTATCGCGTTGTCAGACTGATATATCATATTGTTTAACGCAACTCTACGGAGTTCTCTGAGTCTTCTAGAAGCTATCGATGCTCTCATCTCGACTTCCTCGTCGATGAACTCGTGGTCTATCACCCATAGCTTTATTAAGTCCATTTTAAACATGTCATCGCAAGGATTCTCTGACAACGCTAAGACTAATTTCTCAGCGATTTCCTCTAACTCCTCATCAGAGCGCTCTGTTACGACTTTGTCGCTTATCTCTCCTATTTTAGCGAGCTTTGCGAAGAATACGGGGTTTTCGGTGTCGCTACCGAACATGCAATAGGTTATCGTAGAGGCACATCTGTCTATGGAGAATATTAAAGTTACTTCAGAGTCTACCAGTTCAAGCGCTAGCTTTAGTGTTGACGCATGGTGGTCTATCCAGACAACTTTAGCTGACTTCGAAAACATCCTAATCAAGTACTTTGCTCTATTCCACGTCCTCACATCGAGTCCTAAGTCTACTATGTAAAGAGCTTCAAGGTCTCTTAGATTTTGAAGCTTTAGAAGAGCTTGAGGTAATAGATAGGGTTGTGATGTGTAAATCCTCACCTTCTTGTTTCTATTGCGCATGTAAGAGTACAAGATAGCAGCGGAGATCAAACCGTCGAGATCTCCGTGTACAACAGCTGCTATCACTACTCTTTCACCATTTCTATGGCAAGATTATAGACTTCTCTTATTAAGCTTTCCTCTCTAAATCCTATTACTCCACGTTTCATTAAGCGTACGTGAAATAATGGAGATGTAGAGAGGACTTCAACGTTATATTCAGCGATTTCATTAGCTCTTTTCTTATATTTCAATCCTTCTTCATTCGTCAATCCGAAGACCTTAATGTCGGTTATCATGACGTCCCTCTCACTTTTATCTATCATTACGTCTAACACTATGAGTTTATCATTGATTTTAACGCTTTTTCTAGCTTCTGTTATCCACTCTTTCTTAAATAGAAGCCAGTCCTCATTCACTAAGTCTTCATATGCCACTCGTGTAGGCGGTGTACCACTAATGCCAGCCTCTATACTAGAAAGAACTGTCTTCTCAAGTTGACTAAGAGAAGCAAATCTTACCTTGTCTGGGCTCTTAGCCCAAAAGTAAACCTTACCTCCCTCTTCATCCCTATAGTACCATACTATGGAACCGCTAAACAGAGACGCTATTATGTCAGCCTCGTCTGGTTTAAGAGGTGCAACAGAGAACATTCTTAAACACACATTGGGTCTTAATGTCGGTATTACGGCACACCTAACAACTATCCTGGTGTTGCTATCTGGCAGCTTCATTTCCTTAACTAGGTAAGTGCCCCTCTCGTCTCTTCCCTCGACAACCCAGCCCTCTTGAGTCGACATGCTCTCAATATTAAAGAAACGAACATATAATAAAGTGTAATTTTTAATTCCTTAAAAGACTACTACAGCTTAAACTTTTTCCCTTTTCATTTACTCGACTTAATACTTTGAAACATGAAAATGTAAGCTGGCGCTACTAATAACAATTTCATTATTTTCATTTACGTTCGTGTTCACGTGGTGGAGTTCATAAGAGTAAATGGTAATTTATTTGTTAGAGTAGTTTAAGGAGAAGAGTGCAAATCAGTTTAAGAGTGCTAAGAGTAATAAGAGAGTGCTTCGAATAAAACCTGGTAACATAATGAGTGAGATTGTAATTAAAATTAAGGACCAATTGTTAGCGAGTGAGTTGAGGAGTGTAGCTTCACAAATGGGGCTCTCAATAGACGAAGTAGTAACCTTAGCTATAAGGGCCTTTCTAACTCGAGCTGAACTAGAGCTATTAGAGAGGAAGTACTACGAACTACTTGAGAAAGTCGAAAGAATGAGTCTATCATTGACAACGTGTAGTTCGGCTGTTATAAGAGAATATCTGAAGCAGCTAAGCGAAGTTAAACATAGAATTGAAAAGCACAGAAGAATGCTTAGAGAAGCTAAGACGATAGAGGGATTAAGAGAAGTAGAGCTAGGGAGGAAAGAGCTCGAAGAATTAGGCAAGTTAGTGTTGAAGAGTTGTGACGTAGTAGTATTCAAGGACGACATTGACCCAGAGCTCTTGGACTCTGCTGTAGTTGGGATCTATGGGGTAAATACTATTAAGGCGCCACGTAGCCTATACTCAGTAATACTATCAAAAGCTAAGTTGTGTGGTAAAGTTCAGGTGAGCGAATGAGGGAGAGGGACGCTAAAAGAACGTCGATAAGTTACCTCTCCTTCAAGAAGGAGTACATTAAGAAGATATTCAAGGGACTTAAGACGACCACGATAAGGCTCGGCATATTAACTCCTAAGAGTAAGCTAGTGATATATGGAGATGGAAAAGCTCTTGGGAGAATAGCAGTAGAGTCCGTTAAGTATACTAAAGTTAAAGATCTCACAGACGAAGATGCTATGCTCGATGGGTTTAAGAATAAGGAAGAGTTGAGGGCTGCGCTGTCTAAACATTACCCAGGGATCTCGGGCGACGATTGGGTGACAGTGATAAGGTTCAGAGTGTTAGAGAGGTTTAACTCGTCCCCAGATATAAGGAAGATCGCTAAGTTAGCATTAGCCTATAATATCGTTAAGAATAGAGATGACGTAAGGATATTAGCGGCAATAGCTACGACTGGAGATATAGACAAAGCTCATGAGTTGCTCAACAAGAAATACTCTAAGAGCTATCTCAGGAAGTTATTAAGTAACATACAAAGAGAATTGAGGGAGAGGTCGATCCTTAAGAATTGAACGCAGTAGAACAACCTATGACCGTTCACCTGAACCGTGTCTTCATCTATCGAATTGTATCAAATTATATCGGGCACGGTTAGGTTCATGACGGCTTCTTATCACCTCCTCCCCGCCTACGAGAGCTTGGCTCTCCAATAAAAATTCAAAGCTCTATTCCAAAGGCTTCAGCAAACCTCCTTATTTTGTCGTACTCTCTTAAGAGCCTGAGTCCCTTACTAGTAAGTCTATAGACAACATAACCTCCCAAGGCTTCCTTAATTATTAAGCCGTTCTCCTCGAGCTCTCTAAGGTATTTCTTCAATCTGTCGTGAGATAGGTTCGCTCCGTAGAGTATGTGAGTTGGTCTAGCCTTCCCCCTCTTGTGAATGACCTTGAGTATATCGATCATTATTTGCACTCTTGACCTATACTTTCTCATCCTAACCTACCTTCAAGAGCGCTATTAATAATAAGATGAAACTTGCTAGCTGCGCTGAGTAGGATAACATTAAGTAAAGTAGGCTAGGAACATAGTGTCCAATTATTGAGAACACATGACTAAATATTAAAAGAGAAAATGCAATGAAAACTACCAGTGTTAATCTACTCTTCCCCTTAAGTAACGTCACTCCTATGTTAAACGTCACGTAGCTGAGCAAGAATATGGCTATTGTGTCAACCATGGGGTCTATGATGAATATCCTAAGAGGGTATACGCCTATTAATGTCATCCCTAAACTCATTAACTGCATCGTATAGGCTACAGCCAATATCATGTATGACACTATCCTAGCTACAGCCTCTATCAGTATACACGTCAAGACTATATGGAACGTCCTCTTACTGGCTATCATCAACGAGAAGCCGCGCATCCCCATTCCTAGTCCCATTATCAGGAAGCTCAACTCGAGAAGTAAGAACCTCTTATCCTTCACAGTCGTATAGCACTTGTATGCGAAGAAACTAACTATTAGAGCTATTACACCTGATGTCAAGTCCGCAAGGCCTAAGTAACGATAAACCATATCACTTTTAATACTCACTTCATGAATATAAGTCTCTTGACAATATCCTCGTTCTATGTATGGATCATTCACAAGTCTAATAAGAGCCTAGGCTTAGTTACAATCCATGATCGGAAGAAAGAGTTTACTAACCATGATTTTAATAGCTTTAGCAGTAGTTTCGTTGAGCGGACTACAATTATTATACGCTGAAGGTGGAGAGAAGCCTAGACAACAGAGATGTTATAAGCATAGAGTGATTAGAATAGTCGGGACCGTTGTAGAAGTAAGCGACCAAGGACTAACCCTAAGGGTTAATAACAGGACTATAACAGTTTTATGTAAAGGGTCGTGGGTAGTTCAGGTTAATAAGACTCGAAAGCCAATGAAGTGGGATGAGTTAGCAACGCTCATAGACGTTGGAGATAAGGTAACTATAGTTGGAGTTCCCATGAGAGGGAAGATACGAGCTTTAATTATAATAGACAAGGATAAGGAGTTCAAAGCTATAAGTACAGTGTTCTTGAGACGTATGAGAACTAGACATGTAAAGCCAACAGGAGTAAAAGCAAAAATAGAAGGAAGTGTCGGTAAGAAAGCTAGAGTTGGTTTCATATTAGTCCAAGATACGGGACGTGTCTTAGTATTTTGTGCAGGGAAATGGAAGAAAGAGACTGGAGAAGTAATATCTCATATCGACCTCTTAAAAGAGTTAGAGACTAAAGACGAAGTTGAAGTAGAAGGAAAGATTCTCATAATTCATCACAAAGGTAGAGCCCACATAGCAGTTAACGCTGAAAAGATAGTAGATTTAACTAAGGGCACATCGTTCACTAGGGTTAAAGATTAATCTTTAAATAAAAACATTCAAGTTTTGTTTTCCTATCTTTTGATGATAAGCATGAGAAAACTAAATCTTTTTCACAACTTATGACTAAGCTACTCGTGATCGATGAAACAATCCCGTTGACTAACTTTTGAGGGAGCTAGTCCTGATCATTGTTAAATAAGAAGTTTATTCCTCTATTATCATGGTCAAGATTGCATGTCTAGCGTCTATATCAACTATAGGAGCTAACACTGGCTCACCAAGAGAAGTGGTAGAGAAGAACTTAAGGAGAGCTTTCAACCTAGTTAAAGAGGCTGTTCTAGATAAACCCGACGTGATCTGCCTACCAGAGGTCTTCCCCACCTTTGGACTCTCTTTAAAAGAAGCAGTTGAAGTCGCTGAGCCAATACCAAATACAATAACCGAGACTATGGGTAAAATAGCTAAAGAACATAAAACGTACATAATATGTCCTATGTTCATTGAAGAGGGAGGGAAGATATACAACTCAGCTATTTTAATAGATAGGAAGGGCGACATTGTAGATGTATACTACAAAGTTCACCCAACTATAGGTGAGATAGAAGTCGGAGTAACGCCAGGTCGAGGAGCTAAAGTTATTGAAACGGACTTCGGAAAGATAGGTATAGCCATATGCTTCGACTTGAACTTCAATGACTTGTTTGAAGAGTATAGAAAGAGTAGGGTTAAAGTAATATTCTTTCCCTCTGCATATCCCGGTGGGTTCCAAGTTCCAATGAGGGCATATCAATGCGCTTGTTACTTTGTTACGTCAATACTTGAAGAGGGATCAATGATAGTAGACCCCCTAGGTAGAATACTGACAAAATCGAGCACTTACAATCCAGTCATATCGAAGAGAGTGAATTTAGACTACGAAGTTCTCCACCTAGACTACAACTTTGAGAAGATGAAGAAGATTAAGGAAAAATATGGACCTAAAATTGAGTTAAACGTATCAAGACCAGAGGGAGTCTTCATGCTAATGTCACATACAGAAGAGGTTAGCGCTATGGACGTAATAAAAGAGTTCAATATGGAGCTTCGTGATGAGTATTTCAAGAGATCTTCAAGTAAGAGAATTAAAGCTCTTAAGTGAAAAAGATTAGAGCAAGAATATTCTCTGAGCCAAATGAGCACTTTACCGTAAATAGCTTAAGTGCACACTTGTATAAAAACTTACGCTTTGTATCTTGTCAAAATAAATAGGAGTAAGAGCTCAATTACACATGATGAATAGCTTAAAGGAGTACTTTAAGTTTGAGGAGGAGGCTCGTAATATTAGACGGAAAATGGCAGACTGGAAATTAAATTCATAAACGACCAGCCAGAACCCATAAGGACTGCGCTGATAGTCTTCGTAGAAACTGGAGATTTGTGGGTTTCAGCGAAGTTAGCAGGAATGAAAATGAAGGAGTTTAACGAGCTTAGAATTAAGGCGAAGATACCAATGGTGATTTAGTGAAGATAGCCATAGCTGATACATGTTTCTTAATAAATTGGCTCAAGTATAAGAGAAAGGACGATATCTTCAAGTTATTTAAGTCGATAATGATACCATTACCAGTCCTCGATGAGCTAAAGAAATTAATGAGTAATACGTCTAATACATTAATGAGCCTAGCCACTCCTCTTCAAGCTGTTCAACACTCTTTCCATATACCTTTATGAATAACTCTTTGTTGAATTTTAGAAACTCTCTTCCATTCTTAGCTTTGCTATACAATTGCCTAAATTTATCGATACCATAACGCTCTATTAAGAACTTTACAAAAGAACCAGCCTCAGGGTAAGAGACACTGGGCATTGTACTAGGAGATCCTATCTCTGTAAATGTTAAGAGAGTCATTAATGGAATTAACTCTTTCTTCCTCCTATATAACCTTACCCATTCATCGACATGCTTTCCATCCCAATAAGGAACTATCGACACTGCTAGCCCTTCATTTAATAGCGCTGGTGGACTAGGATTTATGAGACTAGCAATTATATGTGTTAACTCGTGATGAGGCTCTACTTTAATCTCCTCATTATAAACTTCCATCATAGTGAAACCTTGAGCCGCTCCAGCTCCTATATGACCTGTATAGAATGTCTTCTCCCTAGAGCTAGGGAACAAGAAAAGTCTAATTTTATGAGGAGGCTCAATACCCAATATCTCGGCTATCCTTGTGTACACCTTTTCTCTTTCTTGAATTATCTCATGTAATTTCCTCTCAGCTAAAGTTCTCTTATGGAAGTATACTATAAAGTGAGCACTCTCGTATTTCTCAAACTCATTTCCCTCATAGAGTATTTCTATCTCTAAGCCTAAGGGAAGTGGACCTAAGGGAATCATTTTCTCTTCAATTTTAGCTTGAAGTGAAGATATTGTGAAACCTCTTTGGAGTTCGCCCAATAGTATATCAAGGATACCTTTCGGAATGAATACAACTACCACATCATCTCTACGTATTACTGGTTTCTTAAGGGTATATGGGATAGAGTTAGAGAGCGATGTAGTCTTACTT
>Ga0180302_10001034_pt1 | contig 12990 bp, 8 predicted proteins | sample GuaBasSediGuay17_FD_121794 | JGI IMG/M metagenome (GOLD analysis project Ga0180302, IMG submission 121794) | Subseafloor sediment microbial communities from Guaymas Basin, Gulf of California, Mexico - Guay17, Core 4571-4, 12-15 cm | ecosystem: Environmental > Aquatic > Marine > Hydrothermal... | reverse complement strand
GAATGGAGAGAAGCTATTACTTATGCGAGGAATCTTGGTCTTAGTTTAACTATCTGAATTCCTTATTTAAGCAGTTAGAAACAATTAGAAAGAGTATACATCTAGTTGGCTATCTACTGGTAATTCTCGAGGTTTCTTAATGGTTTTTAAGAGTTCCTCGATCGTTGTTTGAATGCCGCCCATAATCAAAGTAACTCTTAGACCGGGGAACTTCTCGTCGACTCTCACTCCGAGTATCAATTCATAATCAAGTCGGCCGAAAACTGCTTGTAGTCTGCGCATAATTCTGTGAGTTTCTTGTAATGTTAAGTCTTTCCCTCCAGTAATATTCACTAAACATCCTCTTGCTCGCGCAGGTTCAAATACTAGGAGGGGGTGTCTTAGTGCTTGTATTAAAGCAGAGTCTGTTCTATTTTCAGTTGTTCCATCAGTCTCTCCGATTCCAACGAATCCAAACCCTCCGAGTGTTAAAACTTTTGCGACATCGTTGAAGTCTACATGGATTAATCCTGGTTTTGTGACTAGGTCTGTTATTCCTATTATCGTTTTTATTAAAATGTCATCGCATAAGTTGAAAGCATCTGAAATAGTCAAATTGCTAGCAATTTCTAGGAGTTTATCGTTTGGAATAACTATTAAAGTGTGTGCGTATTTAGATAATTTTTCAAGAGCATTAATAGCATTTTGCATTCTAACAGATCCCTCGGCGGTAAACGGAAGGGTAAAGATACCAACAACAACACTATTCATTTCTCGAGCTATTTTGGCAATAACAGGAGAAGCACCACTTCCGGTACCACCCCCCAGCGTTGCTGTTATGATAACTAAATCTCTATCTGACAAGATTTTCCTTATTTGCTCTTCTACTTCATATGCCGCACGCTCTCCCAATTCAGGTCTATTACCCGCTCCTCTTCCTCTGAGTAGTTTAGGCCCCAATAATAATCTGATGTGTGCTCTTGAGTGATACAGTTGCCATGCATCTGTATTAGCTGCGATTATCTTTATTAGACTTGAGTTTCCAATAATATTTGTGAGTCTTGTACAAGCGTTGTTTCCTCCACCACCGATTCCGGCGACTGCAATCTTGGGTAATGCTTGTTGTAGGATGGCTTCAATTTCATCTCTTTGAAGTCTCTTTTCGATATTTTCAACCTTCTCAAAGAGTGACATAATCTTCACTCAAGTTTTTTAGTGCTTTCTTGCAAAAAACGGGAAATAATACTTGAAAAACATTGGGAAATTTTCTATGGAATTTTATTTATGAGATTTCTGCTTGTTGAGTTTCATGCGTGTGATAAAGATAATATTCTTGTTACTCATCATCATTTTGCTGATGATTGATAGTGTCTTCTCTACTAATGTGGTGACTAAAAATCCCGGTGGTATGGTAAATGTTGATAATAGGTTTGAGGTGGTAAGTAATGCGGGTTACATAGTTATCACGAAAGAAAAGGTTCATGTTGAGGGAATGTATGAATTGTTGTGTTGTGATAAATTTGCGATATTTTTTACTATGAGACCGCCTAATTTTGATGGTGTAAAGGTTTTTCCGAATAGGATTTTTAGGCTTGAAAAGATTAGAAGGAGTGGGGGAATTTATCTTAATTCGTTGGAAACATGTAGGATTGTTAATGTTACGCCTTTATGGAATAAATCCTATTATGGCGAGGGAATAATTGTTGCGGTAGTGGACTCTGGAATCTCGCCTCATGTTGAGCTTCGTGGAAAAATTTTGAAAAGTAAGTCATTTGTGAGCAGGAAATATGGTTTTTTTAGGGATGAACCGTACACTACGGATCCTCTTAGACACGGTACTGCTGTTGCTGGGATTATTGCTGGTGAGGAGAAAAAACCAAAGGGTAAGTGGATTGCTCCGTCGGTTAAATTACTGAATGCAAGAGTATTTAATACTTCGGGAATTGCAACGGAAGCGGCTATAATCGCGGCGATAAAGTGGAGTGTAGAAAATGGTGCGGATGTAATTAATCTATCTCTTGGTGCTGAAGCAAAGCGAGAGAAAACGCCTCTTCAACTTGTTCTTGAGTGGGCGGTAAAAAATGGTGTTATTGTTGTATGTGCGGTGGGTAATAATGGTTTCATGAATGTAGCAACGTCAAGTATTATGGATCCTGCAGTTAATCCAATGATAATTTCGGTTGGAGCATCATATAGCGACTTCTTTGTGTCTTTCTATAGTGGAACGGGACCAACTCACGATTTTCTTGTTAAGCCAGATTTGGTAGCGCCTGGTAATGTAATTGCGCCTGTTGGTTTAGATGATTATGAATATGTGATGGGAACATCCTTTGCAGCGCCTCATGTTTCTGGGGTGTGTGCTCTTCTTTTGGAGGTTTTATGGAAAGAGTTTAATCTGACGAAAAGTGCATGGAAAAAACTTGGTGCTAGATTATCTGCAATCATTTTAGGAATTTTAAGAAGATCTGCTAAGGATTTGGGTGAATCTGTTCTTCGTCAAGGTGCGGGGCTTGTAAATGCTGGATTAGCGTATTATTATCTAAAGAAGCGTCCATTCATTACCGTTGAAAATATAACGTTACCAGCGATATTAGATGTGTTTCCATATCGAATACCTGATGAACTTGGTTTTCCTTGGAAGATGAAGGTATTTATTGGGGCGAAAATAGTATTCAATTTTTCGATTGCAACAACATTTGATGAAATTAAAGTATCCCTTGAGAATCTATCAGATGTTTTTGAGGAGTATTTTCAAGAGGAAGTTCATGTTGGTGGGGTAAGTGTTTTTGAGTTTAACGTATCTGTAAAAAATACGACGGAGGGGTTAAAACGAGGAGCTATTGTTTTTTCTCATGGAAATTTTACCTTAAGGATACCTATTATAATGCTTCTACGAAAACCTGATGCAAGAGTGCTTCTCGACATTGGGTACACGAATTGGGCGATTGATACCATTTATGGGCAGTTTTTCTATCTCAGACTTTTTGCTGAAGAGATAGATGTTTACATTGAACAATTGTTTTCAAAACAAAGTTATCACATTTACTTTCTGCAAAGATTTGATGTAATAATAATTCCAGATCCTGCGACATTTGATAATGATAAAACAATTGAAATTCCAGACGAAAACATAAATGTGCTCTATGAATATGTAAAATTCGGGGGAATCATAGTAGTCATGGCGGTATTTCCAGCTAAAACCGTTGGGGCGTCATCAAAAATTACTCCAACTAATAATGTTACTGAGTTAAACAAGCTCGCTAGAAAATTTGGTGTGCGATTTCTTGAGATTAATGAATATCTGACTTTGCTTAACGTATCAGTTATTCTTAATGAAAGAAGTTGGCTTACCTTGGGATTAAAGAAACTACCATTTGTGGGAACAGGACTTGAAGCAGTGTGGGAAAATGTTTCTTCGGTTACGTGGAGCAAAGATGATGTTGATTTAATTCTTCTTTCTCGCATAGGAAGTGGATGTGCTATTTTTATTGCAACGAATTTTATTGCCGATAATTTTGCATTTAATGGCTTCTATGGAAATCCCAAAAGGGATGTCAGAATTTTTTGGAGCAGGCTTTTTCTATTTTCAAGAATACATTTTTCAATCATGTACGAAAAAATTAATGGAGATTTTTGCGAATTCCAAATTAGAGTTGGTTCGTATTTGCCAAACATTATTATCTATCATGCAGATTTATTTGGAGCTCGTAAGGTTCATTATGAAATACAAGATAACATAATTAAAATTTCATTTGCTCCAAGGTGTGGGGGAAGACAGAAGCTAATTATTTTAATTATGGATGATTTCAAAGAATATGTAGTTGAATATGCTTTCTCAGTAAGTGGTATAGAACATGAACCACCAAGGATAATTTATCCGCATGATCATTCAATAATTGCTGATGGACGTATTTATATGAAAATTGAAGATGAATCAGAAATCATACCCTTCATTAGGATAAAAGTTAAATCTGGTTCTCGTATACTCTCTCGATTTTACAATGTCAAATTTTCAAATGAGAATAAAACATTGTTTCTTTTCATCTTTGTTTCAGGGAATTATACTCAAATAAAGATTTATGGGGAAATTTTCGATATAAATGGAAATAAATTAAGGTTTCAACTCCTATTAAGACAGTCAGGAGTGATACTTAAGCAGATAATTACGATCATTGTTTTTGCCAACATCATAGTAATTACGATAGTGGTCATTAGAAGACTATGCAATGCGCGCAAGAAGAATATTATCTTTTGTCCAAGTAATTCGAACAAAAACCTTTTGATCTAGTAATGATAAAGGATTTTGAATTCCAACGATCGTGAGAGCCCATCCTTTTGATACAGCTAAAGCTTCTCCTTTTCTCCATCCGGGTGCGATTATTCTTGCGATAGTTTTCTCACCTATCCTAAAAGGAGCTCTAATTTGTGGTCGTCTATGCATTCCAAAGTCTTCTGGTGAAAGAATTAATTTTATGTTGTATTTTTTCTCCCATTCACGTAATTTCTGGTAAAAAGTCTTCCAAGACATTTCTCTGACACCTTTGGGTTTTCTTCCCCTCTTGTGGGCAACAAATTTTTGAATGCCTAGTGGAGGCCATTTTTTTCCAGCACCAATCTTAATTGCATATTCAATGATTTTTGGAATTTCTTGGTCATTATAACCAGGAACCCAAACAGGTGCGATGAGAAGATCTATATTTGTATTTTGAACAATATACTCAGCCATACTCAAGATGTGATGCAAATCGTACCAAGGCATTCCAGCGAGTTTTTTTGCTTTTTGTGGATCCATGGAATCTATTGATAGATTTATACGTGACAATCCAGCATCATTTAGTTCATCAATAAGTTTTTCCTTTAAAAGAACACCATGTGTTTGCATAGAAATAACTTCAACGCCTGGAATGTCAGCAAGCATTTGAATTAAATCTACAATTTTTGGATATGTTAATGGATCGCCAACAGTATCAATATGTGCTTCAAGCTTCTTTTGTCCCTTGAATTTTGCTATTTCAAGGAATTTCTCTACAATTAGTTCGGGATTTATTACAATATATTCTGCTTGTCTTGTCCTTGAGAAAGGGCCAGCGTCTACTGAGCAGTAAATACAATTGAGAACACATAGTGATGTTGGACGTACCTGAATTAAGTTCCATCCGCGATCAATCAAGCCGTACGCGATGCAGCCTATTAGAGGAAATGTCTCATCTACCTTAACCAAAGTAATTTTTCTAGTGATCTTCATCTCTTTTGTTACCTATAAATTACTTTACCATGAATGACAAGATTATAATCAACAAGTTCAATTTTGAAAATGTCAATCCAAGGAGCTTTATCTATTTTGTCCCAGAATACATCATGTGCTAAGTTAACAGCTTTCCTTATTCCACCGAGTATTACTGGAGTGATGCTTATTCTCACCAAATCAATTAATTTTTCCTTCAAAAGACTTCCAATGATTTTTCCACCTCCTTCGACCATAAGTTTATTGACTCTGAATTTCTCATACAAAACTTTCAGCAATTTCCTCAAATCAACTTTATCTCCCTCATTTACAATTAAGACTTTTGCACCTGCTTTTTCTAATTCTTCTATTTTCTCCCTCGGTGCTAAATTTGTAACAGCGATTATTGCTGGAACATGAGAACGATAAGTTATACACTTTGCATTAGGAGGTGTTCTGGCTTTTGAATCAACAATCACACGTATTGGATGTTTTTCACTCTTGTAATATTTATCACTTACTGTAAGATGAGGATCATCTTTTAGGACTGTGTTCACACCAACCATAATAGCATCTACTTGACTTCGTAGTTTATGTACTTCAGCTTTATCCTCATAACTCGATAATTTTGTATCGCCTTCTTCTGATGCTAATTTTCCATCAAGAGAAATTGCACACGAGAGTATTACGAGAGGTCTGTTTTTAGGTTGGGAGAGGTCAATTTTTTTCTCCCAAAGTATAGTCATATGTTCATCCCGTTAATTTTTTAGAGAAAAATAATTTTACACTTATTGTGATAAGGTTTGAGTGAAACACATGCAAAGAACAAGACGAAGACGATGGTATGTATTGAAGATGAAACTTGCGGGAACGGATCATAAAACTCTCGATCGATATATTAACGATTTGAAGAAAACCCTCGAACAACATAAGATAAAAGTATATGGTCCAGTTTATCTACCAACAAAGACTCTCGTGCTAGGAGTTCGACGTACACCTTGTGGCCAAGGAAGTGAAACATACGATCATTATGAATTAAGAATACATAGGAGACTTATCATTTTGCGTTTAAGATCTCCAAAAGACTTAATGTTTGTATCCTCTGTAAAAATACCACGTGGAATTGTTTGTGTGGTTGGAGCTGCTGGTTAAAAATACTCATATTCGTCTGATAATGATTATAAAAATCCTTCTATCTCTAGTCGGTTGATTAATTCATCAATAATCGTGTTTAGAACATTAACTAAGGTTCTTCTCAAGATTCTCGGAAGAAAAATGTTTTCACCAGCAACAATAGCGCCATAACGTTGAAGAGCTAGTATAAGTGATTTAGAGAACAAATGTAAATTTTCATCAGGGACTTTCAAATTTATGTACTTAAATGTCCAATGCAATGTTTCGAATATATTCTTTCTTTTTATCATGATTTTTTCATGAAGTGTTTGGTAAAGTTTCGAAAATAGACAACATGCTAGAGTTTCTTTCATTCTTTTCTGTGAGAGTAAGTTTTCACTGATTTCGTCTAAAATTACAAAAACTAATGAAGAATGTATTTTATCTGCTACTTTTATTAAGTGTAAATAGTCTATGATGCATTTTTCGGGCATGTATGAGCAGTTTCTTAGGATTTTCTTTTCAAGTATCATTAAATGGTGCTTTTTAAGAGAGGAGGGAATGTCTTGTTTTTTTCCGAATATAATTGCAAATATTGGGTTTTTTTCCTTGTTTATCATTTCAAGTTTTTTCTTAGAAATGGGTAATTCTTCAATTACGATTCCAAGTTTTCCCTTAGCATCTTTCAACTGGTATTCTATATATCCAATAATTGGTGAGGAAATTTCGCTTTTTCTGAAATTAGTGTAAATTTCTTCACCACGTGGGATTGATATTGTTTTATCAGAGAAATACTCACTAATCAGCTTAATAATGGCATTCTTAGTATTTAGTTTTTCTGGTGCAGAAAGAATCTTTGTTAGAAATTTTTCAATGAAATTAGTCAGTATTTGTATTGTTTCTCGTATGTTTTTCCTTTGATACAAAAACTGATTTTTTGCTATTTCCTCTACTATGCTTATGGCAATGTTTTCCTTAGTAAGTGTAAGATTTCTGAGCTTCTTATAGCAAAGGATGCTTTTATATGACATAGATCTAACTAATTTCTCCTTGTCCATAAACATGTCGAGATTGATTAATAAACGAAAGTTCTCGAACAAAGGAGCATATTTCGTTTTCTTTACTTTAAGAAGCGTTAAATTACTCATAGTTAGTATAATTACTCTCTTTCGTGAGAAAGAATCTGATAAAAGTTTTTCCAATACTGCCAACACAGACTCTATTCCGTAATACGAAATAGACTGGTCTATTTCATCTAATATGATAACGTCAACATTCTCAAATTCTCTCTTGTTTTTTCTCTCCTTTATATAATCAACGAGAGAGAGATATTTACCCTTGATGTTTTTCTTTTGTAAACCGTAAAGGAGCATAAACACTAACTGTGTTTTTCCATTTCCACGCATGCTTGTGATTAAAAAATTTCCAGATAGACCATACTGGTGTATTTTTTGAAGGCACAATCTTATTGCAGTATCCGTGTCGAATTCAAATACAAAAGGATACGTTGTTTCGTTTACTTCAAAGGCTTGACCTTTTTTCCAACTATTCCATATCATTTCGTAGACGTTAGAAGACAAATTCGATCACCGCATTATCAGGTATAACCAGTTTTGCTCGAATTTCTCCGGTTTCAATATCCTCCTCGAATTCTATAAAGTTGCTTTGCTCTTTTATTATGTCCAATGGAATGTTATCTGGGTCTGTTAATGTTGAAGGAGTAATTCCCGTTTTTTCGATTCCATGAATTTTTACTTCACCTTTTTTCCAAAGTGATAATACTAGATCCCTTGCATTTGGGAATTTTCTCTTAATCTCTTTGAATAAAACATAACCTTTTTTAATTAATATTTCTCTTACTAAATCTTCATCAGTTTCAACAAAAATACCAATTCTCCTAAACTCTAGAATTTCTAATTCCTTTGATAAATTAATTAAGTCTCTAGCTAAATTTTCATCAACACTAAGCTTAAATCTGCTGAGTACTTTTGCGAGGAAGTATGGTGTGACAGGTAACAATTTTTTAGTTAACCATGAAATAGCATCTTTTATACGTAATTTGTCGCGTAAAATCGTGACTAACAAATATTTGAATTCATCTATCGATTGTGGCTTTTGAGCTATGTACGGTAATATCAATTTAATCAAATTTAATCTTCTTTTTGCGGTTGATTTAGATACACCGAGAATATTCATAATTGTTTCTATAGCGAAGCTTTCATTAGTAATAATTCTAAATAGATCGTATGTGATACTCTGACTGCTCACTAACAGCACCACAATATTAAGAAAAAAATCAGCACTTAATGGGTTCTTCATCGCCGAGCTCTGAGATCACCTCCTTCATCATTTAACTTGCCAAATTAAATCTAATATATCATTACATAAGAAATTTTCAGATTCTTGAGAAGCTACCGTTATATACCATGAAACCATACCGCATTTACAATGCATTAAATAACGTGAGGACTAGTATGTATTAAAAAAATTGCTGGAAAAATAATGGTAGGGCGATTATTTTAATCGACAAAAACTATATTTGTGGTTTTTGCTGGATTTTAAGATCTTCAATAACTCCTACAGCGATTAGTCGACCCATGTCACGAATAGCGAATCTACCTAATGGTGGAATGTCTCGGAATTTTTCGACACAGCAGAGTTTTTGGGGTTCTAATTCGACAAGAGCTGCATCGCCTTTTCTTATGAATTGTGGATTTTCTTCTACAGTTTGACCTGTTCTTGGGTCGATCTTTGATAAGATCCTTACAAATTTTACTGGTACTTGAAGTGTGTGCGTGTGCATAACAGGTGTGTAACCGGGTGCTATGCTTGTTGGGTGCCAGATAACAATTATTCGTGCAATGATTGTTCCGTAAACAGTATCTCCAGCACGTCCAACTACCGGTGGGGGTGATGTTGGATGCGCCATAACTTGTCCGCGTGTAACTTCGTCTCTTCTAATGCCTTTAACGTTCACGCCAACGTTGTCTCCGGGGCGTGCTTCTTCTAGTCTTGTGTGATGCATTTCAATGCTAAATGCTTTGGATTTCTTTCCGAGTGGTAGGATTATTACGTCATCTCCAGCTTTGAGTACACCGCTTTCAACTCTACCAGTTACGACAGTACCCACTCCCTTTATGCTGTACGCCTTTTGAATTGGTAATCTGAATGGTTTGTCAACTAATGGCTTTGGTGGCTCCACGGAATCCAATGCTTCTAGTAATGTTGGGCCCTCATACCAAGGGGTCTTTGGACTCTTCTTAACCAAGTTGGTGGCTTCTGCATCAAGACCGGATGTTGGAATAAATGGAATTTTATCAACCTTGTATCCGATTCCAGCTAAGAACTTCTTCAGTTCTGTAACGTACTTATCATAAAGACCTTTATCATAATTAATGGCATCCATCTTGTTTATACATACTATTAGTTGATCGATGCCCAAGACTTTACAAAGAATAGCGTGTTCTCTTGTTTGGCCGCCCTCAGACATTCCAGCCTCGTATTCGTTTGGTTTTGCACTAACGACCAGAATAGCAACGTCTGCTTGGCTTGCACCAGTAATCATGTTCTTTATGAAATCTCGATGACCTGGAGCATCAATTAGTGTGTAGAAGTATTTCCTTGTTTCAAATTTGTTGTACCCTAAGTCAATAGTAAGACCTCTTTGTCTTTCTTCCTTTAATTTGTCCAATACCCAAGCATAAGCCCAGGATTCTCGTCCAAGTGCTCTTGCTTCTTCGCGGTATTTCTCAACTAAACGTGGGTCAACGGCACCTAGTTCTACTAGAAATCTCCCCATCATTGTTGATTTTCCGTGGTCTACGTGTCCTACTACCACTAAGTTAAGATGCGGCTTTTTGGCTGTCATCATACATCCCTAATATGAATTCCTACGTATTGAAGATTTTAAATTTAAAATATTTTTAATGTTAACATCACTGGCTTATTGCATCCGGTGACGAGTTTTAGTTTCATTACAAATTTATATAAGGATATCTAGTTTTGAATATTAGTTTTGCACTATTTTTTACTGGAATTGGAATCTCTAGGGTTATCATTACCTATCTGTATATTTCAGCACTTCTCTTAAGCTAACTGAAAATCAATTAACATAAAAAAGATTTTTTCAACAGTATTTTATATATCTTCTTTTTTAGTGAGTGAATGAATATGTTCAAGAGGTCTCTGTTATTCGGCTGTTTCCTGCATTTCTAGTGTTTCACTATGTAATATTTCCCGCATTACTTCATCCAGCGACACAAGGAGACGTTTTCTTCGTAGTTTCCTTAATATGATCATCGTTAAGCCCGATACAAATATACCGCTGAACAAACCATAGATGAAAATATATGTTCTTTCGGACGTTTGTATTGTTTCTGGAGTGCTTAAGAATTGATACTCCTCTAAGCCTCTCATTGAGATTTTGAGGATAATTGTAGGTTTTTCTGATGAGAAGGTGACAGACGCGTTAGCTAATGTATCATTAGATGAAATTCGTACTATGACAAAATATGTACCATTAATCGGTAGATATATTTTCTGAGCGGTGAATGGGGGTATTAATAAAGTAAAAGATTTTTCTGAGGAATTTAATCGTATTTGAGTTTCAATGCTATCTTTTCTTTCATTTACAATAATTAAACTGCCAAAAGGAATTCTTGCTATGATGAGGGTTTCATTAATTACACGCGACCATAGTCGTCTGCTCCAATAGTCAATCAATGTAATATTAACACATTTGGCTACTGTAAAGAAAACATTCCCTATGATAGGTGTTCCATTTACGAGAATCTTGTATAAATTATTCATTTCAACTAACTCATTTGTGAAAGTGTTATAAACTCTAATTTCATATATTCTTAACGCTGAAAGTATTGCTTCAGCTAAATTTTTTGTTTCATTCAAGTTAACTAATATCACTGTAGTGAGATTAAATAAGCAATCATAAACTACTGCTAATAATGTGCAATTGAGCAGATTTATCTGAGCATTTAGCAGCATTATTCCTGCGGAAATATTTGCTAAAAATTCATTAAATGTGGAATTAATGGATAAAATCTTACTATTTAAGTCAACAAGCAGTGTATAAATGCTTGTATTTATCATAACTATGGAATCCAAAACTTTCCAAGTAATATTATAAAACGTTGAGTTCATTGAGGAAATAAGATTTGTAATTTCGTTTAAAAGCAGTGTAATTGATGAATTAGATGCCAAAATGTATGATAACACAGTATTTGCAAACTTACTCATATTAGATGAAATCATAATTATTGACTCATTAAGCAGAAGTTTGAGCATACCAAGTGTTGTATTAACTAACATTATGTATGAGGAAATATTCATAACTACCTCATTGATCGTTGCATTTGATGTCAACATTATGTCGCATAGATTTTTAATTGACTCAAGTAAAGTTGAATTTATTAATGTTAACATTGCTGTAATATTCTCCTGAAACTCCCCCATGGTTGTATTTATCACCATTATATTATTACGTAAGTCAATGATTAAAGAGCAGATGCTTGAGTTAGTATTAATTATAGTTTCCATTAGTGTCGAGTTTATTGTATTTAGTATTGAATTCATATTTTTGACGTTACTTGAGATGTTTACAAGTAATGTTTCTATTGTTGCATTAATTGATGAGATGTTTGATTTCAATCTTAGAAGCATTTCGTTGATGGATGCATTCAAATTCTCTATTTGCAGATTAATTATCATCGTTTGATTCTTTATTGTAGCGTTTACATTTTCTATCTTTATATCGATTTTGTGAATCATATTAATTAGTGTGCTATTAATGTTTTGCAAACTAGTTATAACATCCCCTATGACAGTTCCATTTAAAAGAAAGAACATATCTCCATGTACAGACAAGTTATATGTTAATGTTTCACCCGTTTGATATGTTATTTTAAGCTGGTATTCTCTTGGTTGAAGTAAATATGTTACAATTTCTTGAGGTGCAACCCATTCGCTAATTATGATGTTAGGATTATCGGTAGGAGTTAATTGAATATGAACAAAAATGTCATCTCTATTATTCTTAAACTTCCAAGAGCAGACGTCGAGGATTATAACATATAACTCAGAAGAATTAAAGGTAGAATTAGACAGAGTGTTATTAAAGACATCCTTAATAATAACATTAACTTTGGCATTTTTAGGCGACAAAAAGACAGGATAATACAGTTGAGTATAGTTTGTACATTCAACGTAAAATGTTGATAGGAATGATTTTGAAAAACTTTCATCAGAAATGTTTCCGTCAATGAAAATTGGATTAAAATTAGATAAAATATGAACTTTGTATAATTCAAAGCTAAGATTATAAAACGATATTCCAAAGGACGCTAAGTCGAATGGGTAATTAACACTTATGTTAGAGAGGCTCTTACTTAAACACCTAATGGTAGAACCCCATGGAGCGACTTGATAAACCATGATTGAAAGAGTATCATTATAGAGAGTCAGGTTTAGCCTAACGATAAATAAATATGAAATACATGCGAGATTTAAACCTGTAGAATAGAGTGTTGTATTTCCGCTAACGTTTTCATATAAAATCTTGAAATTTGCAGAACGAGCATCAAGAAACTCAAAAATAAAATGCAATGTAGCGTTTTGTTTATGTATTTTCAGAAATATATCCAAATAATTTTCTGTTAGAT
>Ga0180302_10001031_pt1 | contig 13006 bp, 18 predicted proteins | sample GuaBasSediGuay17_FD_121794 | JGI IMG/M metagenome (GOLD analysis project Ga0180302, IMG submission 121794) | Subseafloor sediment microbial communities from Guaymas Basin, Gulf of California, Mexico - Guay17, Core 4571-4, 12-15 cm | ecosystem: Environmental > Aquatic > Marine > Hydrothermal... | reverse complement strand
TGCGACAATTCCTATTCTTCTGCCTTCTCCTTCTATTATCAACATTTTGTCGTTGAAAGAAATATCATACATTCTAGTGATATAGCCTACTGTCGCTTCTAAATTTTTTGTTGGACAAAGCAAATACACTGATATAAGTCTTTTAGCTATTTTACCTTAGTGTCTAACATAGATTTAATGAAAGCTAAAAGGGCGGTAGTAGGGAGGAGAGTATGGAAAATAATGGTTGAAGATTCTCCTGAGTACTCACTGTGGATAGTATATGGACCAAAGTTAAAGACTAGTCACATAGTGTTGCCAGGAGTTCACTGCGACTGCTATGACTTTTTATTCAATGTGCTTATAAGAGGAAGAAAAACTAAGTGCTACCATATTCTTGCACAAGAAATAGCTGAATCTCAGGGCAAATATCAAGTGGTTACGATGGATAGAGCTACTTTAACTAAGTTTATTTTTCTGCAAAAACTTAAGGGAAATATTAATGTGTGGGCTTTTAAAGCTCGACAGCAACTTCAGCTCTAGTCTCAATTCTCTCTATCTTTCCGTCTCTGATATAGACTATTCTGTCGCTTACGTCGATCATTTTTAGGTCGTGCGTAGCAGTAATGATGGTGACTCCTTTCTCCTTGTTAAGTGTCCTCATCAGGTTAATTATCTCGAGACCTGTGTTTAGGTCTAGGTTTCCTGTAGGCTCGTCAGCGAGAACAATAGCGGGGTCGTTTGCTAGTGCTCTAGCAATAGCTACACGCTGCTGCTGACCACCAGAAAGCTCGCCAGGCTTATGGTGAAGCCTATCACCTAAGCCTACCGCCGTTAGCAATTCTATAGCTTTCTTGATTCTCTGCTCCCTAGGAACACCGGCGAATATCATTGGTAACATCACGTTTTCTAGGGCTGTGAGAACAGGTATTAAGTTAAAGGTTTGGAAAACGTAGCCTATTTTTCTGCAGCGCAGCCACGCTAGCTCGTATGCGTCAAGCTTAGATATGTCAACTTCATCTATGTAGACTTTACCTCTCGTGGGCCTATCCAGGCCTCCAATCATATTAAACAAGGTTGTTTTACCTGAACCGCTGGGACCCATGATTGATAAGTATTCTCCTCTTCTAACTCTGAGATTTATTCCATCTAGTGCTTTAACAACATATTTACCCATATAGTAGTACTTTGCAAGATCTTCTGTTTCTACAGTATACTCATATCTCATACACACCACCTCTTAGACTTCAAATCTAAATGCTACAGCTGGCTCTAATTTAGCTCCCTTGTATGCCGGATATAAAGATGCCGCTAAACTTATCCCTACGGCTACTACTAGCGATAATACGAGGAGTGCCGGTGCAGTAGGCAGAGGCATAGGCAGTGTGCGTGTAGCAAAAAGCGCAGCCGATATCTGTGCCATGTTTGCTCCCTGGAAAGCGACACCGTATACTACTGCTGCTATCAATCCGGCTATGTAGCCTACTAACCCGCCAATAAGACCTATAAGCGAGGCCTCGATCAAGAATAGTTCTAGTACGTGCTTATCTAAGGCTCCAAGAGTTTTCCAGGTACCTATCTCTTTGTATCTCTCAGTAACAGCAATAAGCATCGAGTTTGTTATACCGACTGCACATACTAAAAGAGATATAAAGAGAAGCCAATACTGATAGAGCTCTATTCCTCCCATACCGCTGACTTGCTGGTTTATTGCAGCCATCATCATAAGAGAATTCATGAAAGCTATGCCAAGTACTACTGAAGCAGCAGTTATAGCAGCTCTAGTAAATCTCTTTTTAATGTTCTCTAAGCTAAATCTGAAAGCCTCAGAGAACGGGAATTTTATCTCGCCTATCTCCCATGTTCCGGTACTGCTCACAGGAAGACTTAACCTCTTATCCTTATATAACTTTTACTCCAGTTGATGTACCGGCAACCAAGCGCCAAGTAAACATTTTACTAAGATTCATTAGCCATTAACTAGAATTAAATAGATTCGGCTCCAAAAACACTTATAGAAAAACTATTATCTAACGTTTAATTTAAAAAAGTCGTATGGGGAGAAGACGTAAGCGGCGTAAGATTATTAGACGACCTAAAAAGAAAATACCCAAAATATTCACGTGTCCAAATTGTGGAGAAAAATCAGTAAGCGTTCACATAGATAAGGAAAATGGTCAAGTAAGTGTTAGGTGCGGCGTATGCGGCTTAGAAGCATCTTTCGACTATATGCCTATACTTCAGCCAGTAGACTACTATGGAAAATTTGTCGATTCATTTCATATAGGCGAAATCTCTGTACCTAGTGAAATAGGCGAGAGCCATGAAAGTACAGAAATACCTGAAGCAGGAAATAGAGAGTAAAAAAGCAATACACATGACTCTAATAGACCCCGACAAATCTACTCCTAGTGAAAGCGCACAAATAGCTTTAGCCGCAGAAGAAGCTGGCAGCTCAGCGATAATGATAGGCGGGAGTCTAGGTGTCACAGAAACTCTAGTGTCAGAGATAATAGATGCTATTAAAGAAAAATCAAGCTTACCAGTCATACTATTTCCAGGAAGCTTAAGCGGATTAAGCCCTAAAGCTGACGCCGTATGGTTCCTCTCAGTTTTCAATTCAACTAATCCTTACTACATCGTCGGTGCTCAGGCCGCCGGCGCGGTAATCATTAAGAAATACAATTTGGAGGCTATACCTTTAGCATATATCATAGTCGGCGAAGGAGGAGCCGCAGGCTACGTAAGCTATGCTCGCCCAGTACCGTATATAAAACCAGAAATAGCGGCAGCTTATGCTCTCGCAGCACAGTACATGGGCTTCAAATACGTTTACCTAGAAGCAGGCTCCGGTATGCCGCCCGCCCCATCCTACTTCATCAAGGTAGTTAGAAAAACAATAGATATCCCACTTATAGTGGGAGGAGGAATCAAGACCAAAGAACTTGCATTTAAAGCAGCGAGCTCGGGAGCCGACATAATCGTCACTGGTACTATCGTAGAAGAAGTAGAAGTCGATAAACTGAAGAAAGTGCTCTCAAGTATAGTAAAAGGAGTCCGTGAAGGAGGTAAAGCTAGAGAACGTTAGCTATGGCGGCTACTAAGTCTTTATCTTCTATTATCCCTACCAGTTTTCCTTCAGCATTTAATACTGGCAGCTGGTCGATATTGTAACGAGCCATTCTTCTAGCGCACTCTTTCAGATTCGTATATTCATTAACGGTTATCACGCGCTTGACCATAACGTCCTCTACTTTAACGTCAGAAGGTATAGTTAATTCCTTTTTAAAGATATAGACTATTGTTATAGCATCCCAGTCCCATTCTGTTCCTTCTGAAGGAGCACTGCTAGACTTCTTTTCCATTGACTTTATTTCAGCGCTTCTCACTATATCTTCCTCAGTTATTATTCCCGATAACTTCGCTTCATCATTTAGAGCTACTAGGTATTTATACCTTGAAAGCCGCATTATTTCATACGCTACATTAAGAGGCGTTTTATCCCATACTAGAGGAATACGCTTGCTGTAGAAGTTCTTTATAGGCTTATTAAAATTCAAGCGAGGAATAACTTTTGCCACTATATCTGCGACAGACACTATACCTACTATTTCTCCCTCCTCGTTGACTACAGGCAGACGTCTAATATCATGTTTTACTAGTAGTTCAATAGCTTGCTTTACATCATCTTCTGCTCTCACGGATATAGGATCCCGTGTCATTAGTAGAGCTAACTGCTCTTCATCAGGATTTTTCAGCAGGTCGCTTTTGGTAACGATTCCAACAAGCTTCCTAGTACCCTTTTTTACTACCGGCAGCCCGCTTTTACCACTTTTAGCCATAACTTCTACTACTTCACTGCGAGATCCTGGTACCTCTACATATACTACGTCCTTAGTCATTATGTCGGCTATCTTCATACTCACCACAAAAAATTTATGGAGGGAACAACAGGTGTGCAAGAACTACGGTGAAGATTAAAACTACTGTAAAGCCTATTACTGCCGAGGGAGGTACTTTAAAGCCTTTTGTTTCTTCCTCAAAGAATCTAAGGAGACCAGCGCCTGAAAGTAAGGGAGGAGACTCGACATCGCGTCGTCTTCTGCGCGCCATATTCTCTATATTCCACACATGAACTACCTTAATTAACTTTACTACTTTACTCTAAAAAAGAGTAAGAAGTTATAGAATTGTTAAAGTCTAAAAGAAACTATTCTTTGACCCGTCGTTCAGGCACTATTGCTAGAAAATTATTGTGACGTCGCTTCTTCAGAAAGCAGAGATACCTTCAGCTTAGACTTCATTTCAGGAGGAGGAATTATAGCGCTATTTCCTGTGGGATCCTCTATTATTAAAGTAACTTTATACTCACCTCTTTTAACTCTATCTATTAAGTCGAGGACCTCTCTAGCTTTATTCTTCACAGTTTCATCTTCTTCCCACAGCAAAAAGTCCTCAATTATATAGGCCACTCTCTCTAGTACACCCTCTATATTTGACACAAATGCTTCGGCAAGAGGTCCTGGAGTTATCTCTACGCCAAGCTCAGGTATTCGTATAATACCGTACCTAGACCTAATTACTCTAACACTCATATCTTCAGGGGAAGATACTTCATATTCATAACGTCTAGGCTCCTTAACCTCTTGACAATAGATATCGTTATGAAAATATCCACACTTCCCGCACCTCTCTGAAACAATAGCTACTCTGCCAAAATACGGTATATCGTGCTCCGCTACTCTAATTACAAGGCTTTCGTGACCACAAATAGGGCACTTTTCTTTCCTCTCACTATTCACATCCTTTCTACACGTTACCCTATTTAATACTGCCTTTAGCTGCTCCGAAGAGTAAGGCATAAATACGCAAAACACGTATTGTGCGTGTGAACAACAACATCAAAAAAATCCTGGGAATAGCGGTTCTAGTAGCCTATGTAGTTTTAGCCTTTGTGGCTTACAGAGTCTACCAGCACGTAACGCGGGAAATATACATACCTTTTCAAGAACTCCAATTATACTTTACAGCTATCCTTCTGACCTCAATGATACTCTCAGCTCTTTACGCAGCAACATTCATTAGGAAAAAGAGTTAACTAGGAACTATCTCGAGCTTGTCTATCATCTTTAGCTCAAAGACCTCAATTTCAGCTTTTATAGGAGTAAATACCCCGTCGTCGTCCTTGTAGTATATCACTATTCTGGCAGCCTTGTCGGAGTACCCTGCTTCATTAGACTTCTCTACAAGCATTCTAGCTAACTTCACCCAGTTCTCCTTCGATTTCTCCTTCTTTGTTTCATCTGCCTCTTTACTATAGAAAGTAGCATAGAACCATCTCTTAGCTCTGAAAATTGCCCCCCTGCATGTTGGAGCTATCTTGCTTCTCCAAACCTTCGCCTCTGTTTCCTCGGACATATATATCTCACCTCTAGACTAATATCCTAAAACGATATAAATACCTTATTTTAAAGAAAATCAATGACTCCAGAAGAAGCTATATATAAGACTCTCGTAAATTACATTAAAGTTCATGGCAAAAGAATAATATCGATATCATCTATATTCAATCAAGAAGAAATATCAATAGAAATAAGATCTCTTTTCAGATACTATGAACCGACTCCAGAATATCCTAAACTAGAAACCGCCATTAGCGACTGCAATCCAGATATTCTTCTCAAGAAGTACGGAATAAAGTTATCAGAAAGAAATAACCAAAAAATCCTGATAGTTGATATTAATTTGCTTGAAAATATTATTAAAAACAATTAAACAGATAAGTAGATCTCGAACATAAAATCATTCTCCTCTTCACTGTTCTGCAAATCTAAGGCAGATATTTTGTTACAGAATCTCTTTTCTGGAATAGAGCCCCGGCCGGGATTTGAACCCGGGTCCAACGGCTTACGAGGCCGCCGCTCTACCGTGCTGAGCTACCGGGGCATATTACTTTACTCGAACAAATCTAAAAAAGTTTCTTTAAACCAAATATTTTACACGCAGACCGCCCAATTTTTCTATTAGAAATAGTGCGGGGGGTGGGATTCGAACCCACGCAGGCCTACGCCACGGGATATCCTACAGCCCGGGAGCGGACTTAAGTCCCGCCCCTTTGTCCTGGCTCGGGCACCCCCGCAAGAGAAAATGAGTACAGGGGAATATATAAACTTTAGACTTATCATGCGCCGGGGGTGGGACTTGAACCCACGCGGCCTCATGGCCACCAGGTCTCGAGCCTGGCCCCTTGGACCTAGCTCGGGCACCCCGGCGTGACTCTTTAACCTTAAATGAAATATATTTCTTCCTACCATCGAGCTCGTTGCCGTGCACTACTGACATCAAAGGCTAGTCTGCAGATACCTGCGTAACATTCACTTATTTTAAGTGTTAGCTTAAGAAACCAATTTTTCCTATGCATCAACTGGAGAACATGAGTACTCCCCAGTCTCTTGATGAAATTTTTGAAAAATTTACTAAGCCAAGAATCTTTAAGGCCAGAGAATTGCTGCTTCCAGATTACGTGCCCGAAGACCTTCCGCACAGAGAGAAACAAATACTCAAGCTAGGATCTATTTTAGCGCCAGCTATCGCTGGATCAAAGCCCTCCAACGTCTTTATCTACGGACTGCCGGGAACAGGAAAAACTGCTGTCACAAAATACGTTTTAAGGAAAATGCTCGAAAAAACAGGCGAGAAAATAAGAGCAGCATACGTTAACTGCAGACAAAACAACACAAACTATAGCGTTCTCTTCGAAATATGCACTCAGCTCGGAGAAAAAGTCCCCTTCACGGGACTCTCGCTAGCAGAACTATTCAAAAGACTACGCAGAAGAGTAGACTCTGATAGACGACTTGTAATAGCAGTACTAGACGAAGTTGACCACTTAGTCAAGAAGAACGGCGACGACCTACTATACTATCTCACAAGAATAAACTCCGACTTATCTCGGTCAAAAGTATCTTTGATAGGGATAACAAACGACCTAAAGTTCATGGAATATCTCGACGCCAGAGTAAAAAGCAGTCTATGTGAAGAAGAAATAGTCTTCCCGCCTTACACATACGAGGAACTAGAAGACATCTTAAAAAAGCGTGCTGAACAAGCGCTCAACAAAGGAGCGTACACAGAAGAAGCAATTAAACTCTGCGCAGCAATAGCAGCTAGACAAAAAGGAGACTGCCGCCTAGCCCTAGACATACTTCTCAAAGCAGCAGACCTAGCAGAACTCGAAGGAGCCCCAAAAATAGAAGAAGACCACGTCAGAAGAGCATATAGGGAACTAGAAAAAGACGTAGTAGTGGATCTAGTTAGAACAATGCCCCTCCACGCGAAACTAGTATTACTCTCAATACTATACCTTTCAAAAGAAAAACCAAAACTAATAATCACAGGCGACGTCTACAGAAGATACAAAGACCTATGCCGCAAAATAGGACTAGACGCGCTAACACAGCGCAGAGTAAGCGACATTCTCTCAGACCTAGACACCGTAGGACTAATCTCTACGAAAATAGTGAACCTAGGCAGATACGGACGCACCAAACAAATAAAAGTAGCTGCGTCCGAGAAAGCAATAATGGAAGGCATGAAAAAAGACCCCTTGGTATCCTCACTCATCATAACGTAAACATTACGACAGAAAAATATATCTTACCCCCCTCAATAAAATCCATTGGGCCGGTAGCTCAGCTGGAAGAGCGTCCCGTTGGCGTCGGGAAGGTCCCGGGTTCGAATCCCGGCCGGTCCACTACTCTTCCTCACTCTCCTTCTTATAGTCATCAAAAATGTATAGATGTTTATAAAAAATATAAACCTGTAAAAATGTTTAGTATAAGAAAAGGCTATATGACAAATTCCACGATTTCTCTCTCATCTACTGCTTTCCTACCGCATTTAGGGCAGCGGGCAGTAAGCCTTATGCTGACCATAAGCGTTTTTCCAAAAAACTCGTCAATACCTGCCGAGACTTCAAAGTCTCTCTTATCGATGTCTACTTCTTCTCCACACGATTTACATTTTACTTTTACCAAAGCTCACACCTCTCGGGAACCCTCCATTCATTATACTCTGGAGGCACATTTATTTACTCTTTTGTTTATTAATAGCTCTTCGTTTATTCTGACAAATACTCTACCTCTTTTCCTGCATATATTTATTAATCCTACCCTCAACAAAATTGCTAAGTGGTTGTACAGAGCCCCTGCACCCATATTCATTTCCCGCGCGAGCCTACTTAACGGTACTTCAAACTCCTCTATTAAGTAGCTAACTATGCGTCTTCTCCGAGGGTTACGCAGAGCTTCAGTCACTGAGAGTATTTTCTTAGGCATTTAATGCACCTCTGTTATTTGTGATTAATGTAGCTTAAGGTATATAAATCTGCTGCAATTTTATCTAAAATCCTTATTCATTTATGACTAAATAATAAACATAACCGATTCCTCTAAAGGCATTGGAACCGAGAAATATGAGGAAAAATAAATCAGTGGCTGCCCGCTTAGATCACAGATCACTTAACGCTCGTGCCTCATCACTCGCTTATGGTTACTTTTCCTTCTATATATATGTTTACTCTTGTAGATAAGCTACTGGCGTCAGTCCTAATTTTGTTAAGTCGAATGTATATTGGACTTTCTGGTACTGCTTTCTAAATTCTATTACCTCTTTCCTTACTTCTTCAGGGTTCTTTTTATCTATTAATATTTTCTTGAAGAATTCTGCTATGACATCCATTTCGCTTTCTTTCATTCCTACTCTAGTCATTTCCTGAACTCCTATTCTTATTCCTGAAGGATTCTTTATTTTGTCTGGCGTATCGTAAGGGAGCATGTTTTTGTTGAGAATAATATTTGCTTTTTCTAGTGTTTCTGCGACCGGGGCTCCTCCTCCGAATTCCGTTACGTCGACTGCTACTTGATGTGTTTGTGTAAAGCCAACTTTTTCTCCTAGTACTTTAAATCCGTATTCGTATAGTTTTTCGGCTAAGCGTTTAGCGTTTCGTACTACTTGTTTAGCGTATTCTTCTCCGAAATACTTCATTTCTAAAGCTACTACACCTGTCGCAGACAATCTGTGCAAATGATGATTTGACACAAATACTGGGAAGACCACTTTTTTTATTTTCTTGTAGAGTTTCTCGTTGTTAGTCATTATGACGCCTCCCTGCGGCCCTGGGAATGTCTTATGTGTAGATGATGTTAGAATATCTGCTCCTCTTTCAAGGGGGTTGGGGAAGATTTTGCCTGCGATTAACCCTAGGACGTGAGCTACGTCATGCACTAGGACTGCTCCTACTTCTTCACAGGCCTCCTTTATTTCTTTGTCTGGGTGGGGGAATAGGTAAAGTGAGGCTCCTAAGACAACGAACTTCGGCTTCACTTCCTTTATCATTTTCACTGCTCCGTCGACATCTATATTCATTGTTTCTACGTCGAACGGTAGTTCGTGCGGCGTTATTTTGAGCGCTCCCATTATGCCGTACTTAGAGTGGCTTACGTGGCCACCTCCGCTGAGCTTAACTATACAGGATTTTCCTCCTTCCGGCGCTAGCGCGTAGAAGACTGCTCCGTTAGCTGTAGTTCCGCTTATAGGCCTTAAGTCCACGTACTTTGCGTTAAATAGCTCTCCCATAATACTCGCCGCATATGTTTCTACTTCATCTACATAGCGCGTACCTTGGTAAAAGCGCTTAAAAGGCATTCCTTCCGCGTATCGGTGCATAAAGTCAGATAAGTACACTAAGTCTACGAGAGGAGAGGTAACGTTTTCTGAAGCGATTAAATTAATACAGTTTTTTCTCCAAGTGTTGTGCTTCTTCGTGAGCTCCACTAGCTTAGAAACCTCTTCCAAGCTCACATCTAACTTTACGCGACGAAGCTTTAAATACTCTTACGAATAGGCATGTTGTGCCCGCATTAAAGGCTGCTGCCATAGATATAGACAAGACCATTACTAGGCACGGAATTATTCCAGCACCTGTGGTCGCAGCATTACGAAAACTCGAAGAAAACGGCATAAAAGTGATCTTAGCTTCAGGCAACGCGCTTCCGGTTGTTTCAGGGCTCAGAAAATACTTAGGAGTTAGTGGAGCAGTAATTGCTGAAAACGGAGGCCAAGTATACTATAAGAAAAAAATAGTGAAGATAGGAAGCAGAGAAAAAGTGCTTAAAGCTCGAGAACTCATATTGAAATACCTAGAAAATTATGTTGAGGAGAGCTGGCAGAATCCTTACAGATACTCTGATTTAGCTTTTAAAGCAAAAGTTGACATAGAAACTGCAGCTAAAAAGGTCAGAGACCTTGTTTGCTCTACTATGAAAGATATGAGAGTTTACAGCAGTGGTGTCGCCATACATGTAGGCGAGAAAATTGTTAACAAGGGAGCCGGGCTTAAGGAAGCTCTTAAGCTCATGGAGCTCGATCCCTCTGAAGTAGTGGCAATAGGCGACAGCGAAGTAGATTTAGAGATGTTTAAAGTAGCCGGGCTCTCTATCGCTGTAGCAAATGCCGTAAGTGAACTTAAGGAGTTAGCCGACATAATTACTTCGTGTAGCGAAGCCGAAGGCTTTCTTGAAGCAGTAGAGTACATTTTAAGGAAAAAATTCGCTCACATTTTAGTCTAATGCATGCATCTAAGTGATACTTCAGTATCACTAGAGTATTACGTGTATTTTCCAGAGATAACCCTAACAAAATTCATGAGCTTACCTTCCATGTGAAGACAGTAAACTGGGCCGACGCAGCTAAGTCTCTAGCAGTTACTGCCGCAGTTCTGTGTTTCATGTTAATATTTAAAGAAAATTTAAGCTTCATGGATTTGCTTATAGCTATACCGCTAGCCCTCATAGCTTTGAAGAACCCTCCAGCGTCGCTAGCGCTAGGCCTTCTCTTAGTGTTTCCCGAAGTATCTTCTAGTATGCAGTATTTTCTAGCGATATACGCGGTAATGCTCTTGTTCCTGCTTCCTCAGAGCATATATTGGCGCTCAATGACAGTGCTCCTCATAGCCCTTTTTCTCACTCTCCGGAGCAACGTGCCTATGCTAGGTTTAGCTCTAGTTCTCTCCTCTTTCGTTATACTTGACCCACTTCAGGTGGCCAGGCTTTCGCTTTTTTACTCAGCTATATCTACTTTAATAGCTTTAATAGAGCCTTGTACAAACACAGTTAAGTCTCTAGGCTTACTTCTCGTACCATGTGAGTTAAATATAGCCGCTTCTTTAACGCAAAACCCCTTAAAAGATGCTGTATACATAGTTACCAGCTACTTACAGGCGCTAACATCACATGACATGGTGCTACTATATCAAGTACTCACATTACCTCTCTCCGTTACCGCCGCATCGCTAACGTACGCAGGTAGAGGTAAAAGAGACCTCGCTGCTTCATCGCTAATACCGTTCACGGCTATTGCTGCAAGCTATACTGTATCGCACATAAAGCTTTTAGGAAAATATCCCATCCCTGAAACTTATCTTTTATTCGCTATACTTTACTTCCCTTTAGTAGTAATATTTGAGTCTTCTGCGAAAATATGGAGAAGCAGTGTTTCAGAGATAAGCACTCCGCTTAAAGCGAGCATTAATATAGTGTTAATAGATGACTCTGCATCTCTGCAAAGCGTTGCCAGCAAGCTGCATTTAAAGAAAGTAGCGATAGTGAATTTGGGCGGGAAAAAAAGGTTCCCGCGACTGAGCAAAAGAAAACACTTAAACAAAATAATTTTAGCCCCAGCATCAGAAACCATAGACTCCGTACTTAAAGCAGTTAGAGCATACGGTACTAAAGTAGAGGAAATTTACTTAGTGCTTAAAAGCGAAAAGATAGCAGCTGAAGTCTCCCAAAGAATCAAAGTAAAGACTATATTAGATCTACGCGACCACAAGTATTGGAAGCAGATAATAGGCTTAAGCGACCTTAAGACAGAGTTAATAAAGTCTGTTATAATTCCCGCTAAACTCAAATCCGAGTCAGTTAAACCGAAAAGCATTCTTCTGGTTGGTCCTCCAGGCTCCGGCAAAACTCTTCTAATTAATGCTACACACGATAAGCTGGGACCTTTAGGAGTCAAGTACTATTCGCTAAGCCTACCGGACAGAAACAAGGCTTTAAAAACACTAGCGTCGCTGAACGCAAAAGTAGTGCTAATTGATGATTTAGACCTAGCCTTCTACAATAAAGAAAAAAGCGCTGAGCTATCAAGCCTCCTTAAAGATTTAGCTAAAAGATACTCTATAGTAGCTACAGCCTACGACCTTCGAGCACTACCTCCCGCGGCCTTAAGTGTATTCGACCACATAATCAAAATTCCTCCCCCTGAACTCGAAGACATAGAGCTATTTCTCTCTAAACATAGCTTCTTCAAGACTCTAAACATAGACCCGAAAGCAGCTGCGAAGAAACTCCAGGGACTCTACTTCGGAGAAATAATTAAGGTAATCGAAGAAGCCAAGAGGACATACATATACAGGAAAATCCACGGAGGCCCTCCTCTAACACTAGAAGAACTAGAGAAAATAGCCTCAAAGTACTCTCAGAAAAGGATACTTCCCCTGCAGACTCTGCAGTTAGACGGCATTGAACCTAGAATAATAGCAGATTTAAGGAAAAGGTAATTAGGTAGTATAACTATACAATAGTTGATGAAACCCTTTTTAGCAGACGGCAGTTTGATCGAAAACTACGATATTTTAGTAAAGTACTGGGAGAAAGAGAAAGGCAAGTATGGAGAGAACAAAGCAATACCTTCAGGCAAGGACTTAACCTACGTAGAGAAAGTAATCGAAGAACAGAGAACAAGTCTCCTAGAGCTAATAAACATGCTCAAACAGCGGTTCGTGCCGCTAATTGACAGCAAAATAGCTAAAGAAGTTCTCGAAGAAAAAGGCTTTAAAGTAGATGAAAACTACGCGCAACTCAAAATAGCAGAGTTTTTAGCTAAATACTGCATCGAAGTCTGCAAGTCTCTGGGTATAATAAAGCTAAAAGAACCTTGGAGATCTAGCGTTTAGATATTCTAGCTA
>Ga0180302_10001029_pt1 | contig 13028 bp, 9 predicted proteins | sample GuaBasSediGuay17_FD_121794 | JGI IMG/M metagenome (GOLD analysis project Ga0180302, IMG submission 121794) | Subseafloor sediment microbial communities from Guaymas Basin, Gulf of California, Mexico - Guay17, Core 4571-4, 12-15 cm | ecosystem: Environmental > Aquatic > Marine > Hydrothermal... | reverse complement strand
TGGAGCATACACCTTGTTGGAACAAAAACAATTGACGGCAGAGGAGTTTATGAGAATAACAGCATAGGCAAGAACAACAGCGCTGGTGCAGTAATTCAGGAGTGGTGGGTAAGAGTCAGAGTTATAAACGAAAGTAGTACCCCAATATGCGGTGCAGATGTTGCAGTTTTTGATCCAAACTGGAGAACGATGGCAAATGGTACAACGGATAATAATGGCTGGGTTATCTGGTATCAGAGCGGTTGCTATATCATCAATCTCACAGATTACACAGTAACAAACAGCGACAATATAAATGACATTACCTACTATGAATTTACAGCGAAGTATGATGCAAATAATGATGGTGTACCGGATGTAAGCAACAATGTGTTTGAGAAGATAAATGAAAATGAAGTTATATATATAACGCTTAATGTTTAACTTCATCATTCTTGCCGTTGTGATAATGTGCCGTTATACAATGTCTATATAGATGCAAACAGCATACTGCAGATTAAGATGACAGAAAAAATGAAAGAAAGCCTTCCAGCTAATTTTCTACACTTTTTATTCGCCCTAATTACCAGCAAAAAATTACATTTCAAATCCTATTACCCTATTAATGCGGGGGGCCGGATTTGAACCGGCGAACCCCTACGGGATGGGACCCTAAATCCCACGCCTTTGACCTGACTCGGCAACCCCCGCTCTTTTATGCGGGTGAATTGTGAATACAAATTTTAATATTTTGCTGGGGAGGGCAAATGAATTTGTACACAGCAATCTTCGGGGTAAAATATCCAAAAAATATATATACGCCTTATGTGTTAAGGATTGCTACTCAATTAAAAACAAAAGGTTAGGGGGAATGAAGCAAATGGCTGAGGAAAACACTGTATACATAGGAAAAAAGCCAACAATGAACTACGTGCTGGCAGTGGTGACACAGTTTAACAGCGGCTCCAATGAGGTTGTTATTAAGGCTCGGGGCAGGTCAATCAGCAGGGCAGTGGATGTTGCAGAGATTGTTAGGAACAGGTTCGTACCCGATGCTAAAATTAAGGAAATTAGGATAGGTACAGAGGAACTGACGAACGAAGAGGACGGAAGGACCTCAAACGTCTCGTCAATCGAGATTTATATGACGAGGTGATTTTAAGGGCATTTTAGAGGCTCCGTCCTCTTTCTCTAAGTTTTATGCGGGTCTACTACTTTTTGATAGCACTTTTGACTGCCCTTATTTTTCTTTTTATATCTCTGGGTATGGTATCACGTGCACCCCTCTTAATATTCTCCGCACTACTCTGGATAGCCCTACCAATATTCTTAATAAATAGGCTAAGAAAACTCAGAGCTTAAGTTGCATGCCTTCGACCTTCTTTTCTTCCCTCCTTGCTGTACGAGCCTTTAGCGCAGGTTTTGCTTTCTTTCTAGCCCTGCTATGGGCCACACCAGCGATTACCAGCAAAATAACAGCACCAATTATTCCGAGTTCTACAGCGTTTAGTCCAAATATTATTTCGGGATATCCCTTTACTGTGAATTTAATTTCCTGGGTATAGGTTCTACCATCTTTTGTTGTTAGTATTACAGTCAGGGTATACGTCCCTGTTTTTGCATTTTTCGGGGCATTTATTGTTATTGGCAGTTCTCTCTTAGAGCCTGGCGATATTACTATACTTTTCGGATACTCAGCCCATTCTGCTTTGTCTCCTTTTACAGTCACATTTATTTGCTCATCAACATTTCCGCTGTTCTCTACGCTTAAAACAAATGTTGTGCTCTCTCCAACATCAACATCCTTAGCGGTCTTGTCCACACTCACACTAATCTCATGCACACTAGTAATCGTCAGGTTTAGTTGGATGGTTGATGATGTTGATGGAGATGATGTTGACCTTGCCGAGAGTGAAATAGTGTATGTACTTGGTGGTATTGTGGATGAAAATGTAGCAGTTACTGTAATCTCCACCTCATCATATGCTTCCACAGTTACTGTTGATGGGGCTGTAGAAGAAGGTGTTACAGATATTTTAGACGAGGACGCTTCCGCAATCACCGTGTAGGTATCCTTTGTATTCCCTATGTTCTTCACATAAACACTCCATGATGTTGATGTCTCCTCCAATGGGTTAACATTGACAGAGGGCATTGGCGCATGTAACAATACGCCGTACATCGTGTTAACATCTACGGAAACGCTTGCACTATCGTTTGCACCATGGGATGAGCGTCCAGTTATGCTAACAGTATAACTTCCAGATTTAGCATCAGATGCTACATAAAGAGTGGCATTGATCTGTGCACTGCTAAAGGGTTTTAGCGTTACCGTTTCCTCCTCAAACTCTACCGTTATACAGGCATCTTCGCTCTCATAGTTTAAGGTCACATCATCCTCAGCATTACCGTTATTGTACACTGTTATCGTAAACGTACCATTACTGCCACTGTCCAGGGTAAATCTATCCTTGCTGGGGGAAATATCTATCTTATAGTAAGGCAAGATATTTATCGCAACATCTGCATATCCCATATACGACGGGTTGGAATACGCATAGGCGTATATCACAAGGCTGTGCTCTCCGGCAACGTAGTCTTTAGGCAGTGAAATGCTAACCCTTATCTTCTGCGGGTTATTCTCGGTACGGTTCATGGGATCTGTTTCGGAGGGAGTTGATGAGGCATAAGAAGCAAGGTCACCACCAAAAGTAATTCTCATAGAGTCCTTCATAGTACCGTTATTCCATATGGTTACATTGAAAAGTATGAATGAGCCCGCATCAGCACTTATTTGTCTCGTCTCAGGCACCACATGGATATCATATAGGGAGCCAACAGTTAGGTTCATAGACACCGATGATTGAACTGATGGATCGTGCACGGAGACCGCTGTAGCATATATTGTGTATAGGCCTGATGTTTTCTCGGGCACATTTACGCTCAGTGTGACCATTGTGGAACTGTAAGGAACAACATTGTATGGGGGAGATGGGTTTAGTGAGTATTCAAAGCCTGATGGAACATTGACCATCATGCTGTATGTATCGTTCACGTTGCCTTTATTGTATATACGGAGGGCGTAACTAGCATTTCCACCACCGAGTGTGTGCTCATCAGGGTTGTCACAGTACAGTTTTACATCACGATACTCCGCAACCACCACGCGCAAATTCACGGATGTGGTTATGTTATCGCCTGTGGAATTAACGTATGTTGCAAACACGGTCAAGTCCAAAACTGTGCTAGGCAACGCATGGTCGGGAGCCTGTACCTGCACGTAAGTTCTTTCAGCATTATCATAGCCCGGTATGACAGTAAGATTTTTCGGGTGGATATCAACGGACCAGCCTGAGGGTAATGGTGTTGGTGAGTATGAGAGTGTTATGTCACGCTCATCTGCTCCTGTGTTTGTGATTGTGATTGTATAGGTCACAGTGCTGCCAGGTGTTACGTTCTTCTCTTTCTCATCAACTTCTAACATTATATCCGTAGCTGAAACTATGAGGTAAAAAATTACCCAGTCATGCTTTTCTCCCTCCTCCAATCCACTCCTTGGCACTATATGACCGCTCACATTTATCTCATAAATTCCTGGGGAGGGAGTGTTGTTTGTTGTGATTACAAGCCCGATTAGCGAGGACTCGTTGCCAAAAAGGCTGAAATAACTGTCGGTAAGGTAATAGTTCCATCTATCGTTCTCAGTACCATAGGGCACGCCGGAGACCTCAAGTTCCACGGTATTCTCTATGTTGGACGGGGCATTCCTAACCCAGAACTGGAATCTGACCTCCTGTTTTCCTGCACTGGGGTCAACGTTTATCGTATCCTGCCCTGATATCTCCATTGAGAAGTTGTACGACTCAACAATGCCACCCAATGCTATGTTGTCCAGCCACCAGCCATAACTCGCCCCAAGCATGCCAGAAAGCGATGTTGTAACCCTAAACCTGATTTGTATCCATGTGTTTTGGTAAGAATCCGGCAGATAACCAGACAAATCAATATATATGGGCAATTCTCTAGTATAATCGTCAGACCATACTATTCTATTCTCAGGTTGCCATTGATGGGCATTGTAATAATCGCTTGTGTCCCATATCACGTGCCAGTCGCTCCAATCTTGGTCGCCATACTTCGTTCTTATGTCCAAGTATCCAACATCCCCCCTATTCATGTAGTACAGATAGTAGAAGGTCAGGAACAACTTAATTCTGCCATCTTCCCCAACCTCAACAGGCGAGGGATACGATGTTACAGCCCCAGCCTCGTACTTATGTACCCACCAATACTTAGTTATGTTGAGAATAGGTGATATGAGGTACTGCCCTCCTCCTCCAACGTAATAGTAATCACCACCATGCCATGAGTGCTCCCAACTGTACCATTTACTGGTTTCAATCTGCCAGTCACCGTTATCAGGTCTAACTGTGTGGCTCTCTGTTTGCCATCCATCAGTGCCATTCTCTACATCATCGTTTAAAACGTAGTCATAAACCTTCAGTGACCTCCACTGCAAGCGAAGGTTTGGCACGAGGTTCCAGGGATCAACAGATATGGGCTCTCCGGGCATTTTAACAAAGATAACGACAATGTATTGATCGCTGAGCATAGGTGTCCATTTGAACTCCTTGTATACGGAGTGACCGGATAGTATTGTTATATCTTTCTGTACTGCAGAATGCACCTCTACGCCGAACCTGTTGTAAATTTTTAGATGCAAATCACAAGCTAGGCTCTCAACAGGATACGTGTTATGAAGCATAACCCTTATTGTGAGTTGTGTCCCAGGCGTTACAACGTACTCCTCAGAACTTCCTCCAAGGCTTGCACCCCTTATTTTTTCATCAGATATGAACTCTATAGTACCCGTATAGTTTAGTTGTATAACACGCGAGCCTGAACGCGTCGGGTTATCATTAATTTCCTTTATCTCTACCCTTTTCTGCGTTAATATAACGATGTTTTTCTCTCCCTCTGTAATCTTCACATCATCGATAAACCACCCCTCATGATTGTTGTCCACACCGTCTCTGCTGTCAAAATAAAATCTAACGTTTATTATATACCCAACATAATTGCTGATATCAAAAACCGCCACTTCCCACAAGCCGTTCGTGTGTGAAAGTCTGCCTATTTTGTCCCAAGTCGCTCCACCATCCTTTGATATTAGCACATAAGCGAATTCCCAGCCCGCAGGGTCGTATGTGGTTTCTAGGTCAAGATAGTAATAGAAAATGAGGTAGGCATGGGACATGCCAATTAATGATATTGGGGGTGATGTCAAATTTCCATATGTGCGTATTGAGTTACCATTTTCATCCTTAACATCGTATGTGCCTGAGGATTCATCGCCGAACCACCAACTGTGTGATGGGCTATAACTGTGTCTCGTAGTTATGTGCCACAAACCCGTAGCGTTCCATCCGTCTTGACCACTCTCCACATTATCATAAAACCTTGGCTCGGAAGCACTCACGCCTCTTGATATGCAGTAAGAAAGCGGTAAGAGTAAAGCAACCACCAATACCGAGACCAACCCAAGAGCCTTCAAAACCCTGTCCGTCATAGGTATCACCTCTCCTTATTTGGGTGATATAAACCCCACATATAAATACTTTTGTAATAAGCCAAATAATGGAATACACAGCACATGCGCGTGTTAAGCATATAAATTGTTGCCAAACAAAGGATTGGTGCTGAGGATAGTAAGGCATAAAAAGTTGTAGCGAGCGGTGATAAGCATGCCACATGTAATTTGGGAATAATACCTGAGACATAACGAAAGAAAAAATTATAATCATAGACCATTTTATTGTAGCACATAATGCCCGATTGGAGAGTAAAAAAGAGTGTGCGCCATGTAAGTTTCGTGATGGGTAGGCTCCAATACAATATTATAGCCTTTCTGCTATTAATTCAGATAATTCTTCAAGGAGCCGCTACGGTTAGTAGCAGGGAAGCACCCCTGTACGTATTCATGGGATATGTTCTGGATTGCAACGGCGTGCCAATTGCAAATGCTACAGTGAGTGTTTATTCTCTTTGCTCTAATATAAACTCCACATCTACCACAAACTCTTCAGGCTATTACGCAGTCATCGTGAGTGGAGGTCCCGGGGTGGGTATTGAAGAGGGTGAAATATTCGCTATTGAGTGCAACTGGGATGAAATGCTTGGTGGAAAGTTGGCTGTGGTGAACCTTAGCCCAGGGTCTAAGGCGTATTCTTGGGTTAATATAACCGTAGGAAAGCCCGACTATGTGAGAGTGTGCCTAGGCAATTATACAGGTCATGCCATCACCAAGATTGGGCTATTTATCGGCGAGACATATACTCTATCCCTAGGAGCTTTCAACAAAACCATAGGCTATCTTTGGGATTTGCCCTCTATCTGGGAACTAAAAAACTGCACACAAAATTGTGTGAACTACGCAATATTGGACAACGGCACACACTTACTACTATTTGCCAGCGCTCCATGTAAGTTTACACTGCATTCTTATACCCTCGATAAGAAAATGTGGGATAAGGTGGATGTTGAGGCGCTATATCCAAGTGTAGATAGCATCATACTGAGGATGAATGGAGATGATGTGGTTGAAGTTTCCATGGGAACGTTCTCTATAGTTCGAGTTCAGGTGGTCGCAGAGAATACAACACACCATTTATTATGGTCTCTAGAGAATTTCACGGCAACATCATCCTGTTCAATAATAAGCGTCCATATGCACAAAAGCAATATAACAATAGCGAGTGGGCTGCTGGGCGGGAGAGCAGAGGTCAATGTATTGTATGCCGAAAAAAGCAAGGTACTGACAGTATTAGTGCGTGGGATAACACTGGCACATATTTTGCTTATATTATCTCCGCTGCTTATCATCGCCTTTTTGATAGTTAAAAGAATTAAAGGGAAAAATCAAATAAAAGGCAATATGTAGTGATTAATTGTGACTGGGCAGGGTCAATACAGTTTTCTTTGCAACAATTCTATCAATAATGATAACAACGAATGATAACTAAATGAGATATTTTGAAGAATACAGATATATAAAGGCAGGTGTCCTAAATCTTTAATGCTATGATGATTGATGCAACAAAAATAATAGGTGATGAAGAAGCGGAAAGAATAATCGCAGCCCTTCGTACTAGACCGCTCCCTGATAGGGAGGTTCCAAGAGTATGCGGTATACCTGTAGCAAGAGCGTATAAGAAGATGAGAATGCTCGAAAAACTCGGCATACTTATATGTGTGAGGGAGGCAAAGGACAAGTTTGGCAGGACTGTAAAGTTTTATAAAGCGAATGTTGAGGACGCTTATGTATGCGTTGATGGGGGAAGGACAAGAATAAGGCTGGCGGTAGCGCTGGATATATCGGACCATTTGCGAAATAAGTGGAACTCGCTAAATGCAAGGATAATGAATGTTCCCTAGCCATAAAGATGAACCTCCCCCACCTCCTACCGCCCTCAGCCCCCGGGTGGGGCTCCGCCCCACCCATTGCTTGTTTTTTTCATTATTTTTTAACGGTAAGCTGTATTAGGGGCTATAACGTTTATAATGCTGTTTGATAGTAAAACACACTTTGCTATGTTTTTTCCTTGCCATTCATTGGCAGTATAACGTGTGCTTCATGCTTTATAAGCCCGAGCTCCTTCATAGAAAAAGCCTCAGGATCCATGGATAGTAGGAGAATTCCCCCATTCCTCATAATAGTATCATTGATGTACGTAATCATGCGTACAACACGAACAAATTCATTATGAATGGATAGATACTCAATACCATGAAGCATGACAATAATTTTTTCCCTATTTGTAACGTATTTCACAATGGCATTTGTGAGATGGCCGAGAGCGGTAGGTGCTATGCAGTCTATACAAGCACTTGATGTTAGCCAAAGCGTCCTGACACCACCCACACCGTAATCCTTCTTTAATATATTTGGATGTATTCTGCTTATGCAAAGACCCTTATACCCTCTGCTAACATAATCCATGAATAGCCCTGCAGCTTTTGCAGGCTTTTTCTCCAGTATTAGGTATGTTTTCCCATCCTCCAGCAACACATCCTCCTTCATGGCTTTGGGATGATGTATGCCTTCTGGGAATTAAATAATTTTTCATTGCAGTGCTAAACTTTTTCTCATCAATTATTTATGGCAATAATTATGGAGGGAATGAGGGGTTATCACAAAACACCCTATATGGTATAAATGGTTAATTAGCATGATTTTTAGCGCGGCGTGTGTAATGTGCATACTTATGAATGGAATATGCTCATAGAAAAAATATTTTGGGCTATGCTGATATGAAAAGTTTATTTACTCGATACTCAATAAAGAGGACATGATATACATAGGTCCTGCGGGAGCCCCTCCAGAGGTTAGAAGTACAGAGGAAGCCCTCTATTACATACACAAGGAGGGGTTGAACGCGCTAGAGGTCGAGTTTGTTCGTGGGGTTAGAATGAGTGAGGTGCTTGCCAAGAAGATTGGAAAAATAGCAGAAGACCTGGGGATAAAGTTATCTGCTCACGCCCCCTATTATATAAATTTAAACTCTGTAAAGAGCGACACTGTCAGAAAAAGCAAGGAGCATATCATGAATACGCTCAGAGTAGCGCATGCCATGGGCGCGTATGAGATTGTGGTACATGCTGGATATTATGGAAAGAGATCGCATGAGGAAAGCACCGAGATTATAAAAAGGGAGGTTGGTGAGTGTGCGGAGAAGGCGGAAGAGGAGGGGCTATCGCCATATATTGGCTTGGAGACCATGGGAAAAAGGTCCGCCTGGGGCACACTTGAAGAAATAGCAGAGGTTTGCAAGTGCTACCGAAATGTTGTCCCCGTTGTAGATTTTGCTCATATTCATGCAAGATTTGGTGGTGTGATAAAGTCCAGTGCTGATGTTGAAAGAGTAATGGCTGAGTATGAGAAAATATTTGACAAATTTATCCACGTACATTTCAGTTGTATAGAGTACAATATAAAGGGTGAGAAAAAGCATTTGCCCATTAATGCTAAAGACCCAGATTTTGTACATTTCATTGAGCCAATCAAAAAAAGGGAGAAAAAATACGATATAATGCTTATAAGCGAGAGCCCACTCCTTGACAAGGATGCTCTTGTGATGAAAGAGATGCTTGGTTTGTGAATCGCAGCGATAATTGCGTATGCCCTGCTTGCTTGGGCAAATTTTCGGGCAAAAGGATTTCCTTTGTATAAGATATTACAGTCAACGCTCGTTTCCGAGTTTTTCCTTCTTTCTCTGTTTTTCAATAGCGTCCTCCATGCTAATTTTTCCCTCTATAACATCCCTAGCCAAGTCCTCAGATATGGTCAACGATCCCTCGCTCACAATCCTGCTCCTTCTCTGCACCTCCTTAATATCGCCCCTCGTAGGCTCTATGCTGTATCTTCTTTTCGCCTCTCTCCACACGTCGCTCATTGCTATTGCAATTGCTGCGTCTATATGGTGAGAGAGAGGGCCAAATCTTCTGTGCTCCCTTCTGTTTTTATGAACACTGTACTTTGTAGTGCTGGATTCGTCAACTATTACAACCCTTATCTTCTTCCTAGACAGCCCGTTTATTATCCTGTTCCTGTTTATCACATCTCCGTGCCCTATCTTAACCAAGTATTTCTTGTGAGGATACACAGAAATTATCTTGGAGACTATTCTTATTGCCGAATCCACACTCGTTGCCACCTCCTTGCGCAAAACAACACCATCACCTACTACGGCAATTCCCGTTCTCTCTCCGGGGTCTATACCCACGAGAAGTAGTTCATACCTTTCTTTATCTAGGAGGTGGCATTGAGCCCTAGCAATGATTTCCTCAACATCATCACCATATACAACGTCTGGAAATTGTATATTCTCCGCTTCTTCGCGGCTCGTGACTATCACGCCCACCGAGGACGGTATTTCCTCGTTGTAGGACAGAGATATGAACGGTATATCCATTCTTTTCATTGCCAAGATAAGGTCGTGGTATAGGGCAAAGTTTTCAGTGAGTATGCCTATGCACTTCATTAACTCCCTCCCTCACTTTCACAGCCATTCCTCTGCTAAAGGAAAGCATTTCCTCCCTGTTCATCGTTGCCTTTCCCACCGCTACAAGTTCGTCGCTCTCGTCAACAACGAGCACCTCATCCCTGGGTCTGATATTATCATCACAGTCCAGCACAAACTTTGCAAACACGTTCTTACCCTCTCGATTGAGTTCCGCCACCTTATTACTCACAACAACCCTGTAAGACGGGGGGCGCAGGTAACGGTGCAGTTTTATCCCACCCCATATGTGCAGGGTTAGGAAGAAATCCTCCGCCCTCATAGAAACTATGTGCATCTCTCCCTCATACACTGCCCTGATTTTTCCAGTGCGCTTTGAGCGAACAATTCTGATATGCTTGGGGAAAAGTGCATCCCCTGAGCCTAGACCGAACTGGTAATCCGCGATTGCCCTTAGAAGTGCGAGTTCGTCCACCTGATAATCGTCTCCCGCATACTTCACCATGCCAAGCCTTTCTGAAAACCTTCTTTCTAGGCGCTTAAAATGCCTCCTCGCACTACTATCCCAATCATCAGGTCCCTCACACTGGGCAAATGGGTAGGTATGGGAGAGTTCCACAGGCACAGGACCGAGTATTGTTTTCCTGAATAGCGCAGTGCCTGAGGATGGGCGGTACCTTTCAAACACCCGCCTCTCATACCTGTAAATTATGGGTCTATGCAAAGTTTCGGGTCCTGTATAAAGCATTCCGCTGTACCTGCTCATGGGCTCAAACCTTTCCATGTACCTCTTATATTTCCCAAGCCTGCGTAAAGCGTCAAGAAGTCTGGGATGGCTTCGTGCCCTGAGTGCAACAATCTCCCAAAGCCTTCCCTCCTTTATTGCAGTCCTTATCCTGCGAATCTCAGCGAACATTATGTAAAGGTTGTGTAGTGCCAACACCCTTTCCCTTTCTTTTTTCTCCATCTCCATAACATCAGAGGGCTCGTACTTCGTGCACATAGAGCACTCGCATGGGAACTGGTCTAACGATTTCAGATGAACTGTGCCCATTGGCGTTAGAAGGCGGTCATCCCTTGCAAACTTGGCGTATGAGGCAGAATCAAAGGAATCGCACCCAAGAAGCACAGCAAGGGCAAACATCATCGGATGACCTGCACCAAACAAGTGCAGGGGCTTGGAAGGGGGTATATTCATCTTTACCCACATAATGACATCAACAAGTTCGCCAAATCGGTAATTTTCCATCAGCGGAACAACTCCACCAACGGCATAAATGCTCGCATTTACCTTTGCAAGAGCCTTGGCACATTTAACCCTGAGGTCTTTGTACAGCGCTCCCTGTATTGGTGCAACAACGTATGAGTTCTTTGCCAGACTTAAAGCATTCCTCACCCTGCTAACTGTTTCCTCCACACAAGCCCTTGCCCTCTCATAATCATCATCAGGTCTCGAAAAAACATCAAGCACCGTTACTATATCAGAGCCTATTCTCTCCTGAAAGGATAAAATCTCCTCATTGCTCACATCAACATCGCCATAGACATAATCCTGAAAAGTGCCCGAGTCCGTCATCACAACACCATTGAATCCCAAGCCCCTATGAATACCGTTTTCTAGGAAAAAGTCCCTGAGTTCGCTCCTATAAATTATGTAACTGTTTGTTATTATAGCCCTCGCGCCAAACATTTCACGCAACTCTGCAGGACTTACCAAGGACATCTTAGGATTAATTACAGGAAAAAGAACGGGAGTTTCAACCCTCTTTTTACCAATGGTGATTAAGCCGCACCTTCCAAGCCCGTCCCTTTCTTTAAGTTCATACATTATTCAGTGCTTATTCATAGGCAAGATTTAAAATCATCGAAGGGTATTTTTGGTTGAATCCTGCTTGCCGTGGATTAGAAAAAACGCATTGGTAGGGCTGAAAAATGATAGCAATGTATTCAATATATACCGAATGCCCGCAGTGTGGCGAGAGTACAAAGCACAAGATTCTCAGGGGCAATGTCGGAAAGAAGGGCGATGTGTTCACGGGCACGGTGCAGTGCACGAGATGCGGGTTTGTTCAGAAAATATCAGTAAATCTTGGAAGCACTGTGCGTGTTCCAGTAATAATAAGTTGGATGGGTGAATCCCGACGCGAATCGGTGGAGTTTTTTGAGGAAGAGGTAATAAGGGCTGGAGACGAGTTCATGGTGGGTGATGTGCCCGTAATTGTGACATCCATAGAGTTGGAGGGGCAGAAAAGGGTAAAGGCCGCTCCGGCATCACAGATAAAAACTATATGGGCGAAAAGGTTTGATAAGGTTAGGGTCAAGTTTTCAATATCTAGGGGGTCGAGAACCGTATCAAAGAACATATTTGCAGTGCCTGATGAGGAGTTTGCTGTAGGTGATCTGCTGGATATTGACGGCATACCTGTGGTTATACATAAGATAAAGGTGGCACACGGTCATAGGGATAGAGCAAGGGCAAGGGATATTGTTAGGGTTTATGCAAAATCGGTGAAGAACCTATGAACACTGCAGCAGATAGGCATGAGGAAAGAAAAAAACTCGTGGAAATGCTCGTGAAAAGAGGAGATATACAGGATGAGCGTGTTATAAAGGCAATGCTCGAGGTTAAGAGGCATCTTTTTGTTCCCGCCCACCTACAGCACCTAGCATACGTTGATTCCCCACTGGAGATAGGCTATGGGCAGACAATAAGTGCGCCTCACATGGTGGCAATAATGGCGGAAAAACTGTGCCTCAGGGAGGGGCATAAGGTGCTGGAGATAGGCGCAGGAAGCGGTTATCATGCGGCAGTCGTTGCTCACATTGTTGGGGAAAGCGGGCATGTATACAGTGTGGAAAGAGTGCCAGAGCTTGCAAACTTTGCCAGAGAAAATATAAGAAAGGCAGCCCTCGATAAAAGGGTAACAGTTGTTGTTGGCGATGGCTCGAAGGGACTACCAAAGTACGCACCCTACGACCGCATATACGCCACATGTGCAGCGCCCGAAATCCCTAAGCCGCTTATAGAAC
>Ga0180302_10001028_pt1 | contig 13042 bp, 8 predicted proteins | sample GuaBasSediGuay17_FD_121794 | JGI IMG/M metagenome (GOLD analysis project Ga0180302, IMG submission 121794) | Subseafloor sediment microbial communities from Guaymas Basin, Gulf of California, Mexico - Guay17, Core 4571-4, 12-15 cm | ecosystem: Environmental > Aquatic > Marine > Hydrothermal... | reverse complement strand
ATCTCAATGTTCCTTCCCTTAACTTTCCCCCTTACCACCCCTGAAACAACCTCCATATCCCTTATCCTGCACGGGAGAAAGGCAATGCTGAATCCCATGGTCCTGTTCATGGAGAAAGAAACATCAAGATTCACATCGCCCGGAATCCCTGCGATTTCCTCAGGATTTATCCCCCTCAGTGCAATCACCCCCCTAAATCTTCTCTCCATAATATTTCCCCTTATCTCACCCTTTATTTTTCCTCCATACACCTCAAGTTCCGGGAATGCCCTTACATTTCCATCCCTGTAAACAAGTTCAATCCTCCCTGAATCCACCCTGTATTTTTCATACTCAATCCCCTCAATCCCTATGCTCCCTTCAGCCTCTGGAGAACGGAAGTCTCCCGAAACACTGAAAGTGAGAGAAATCCTTCCTTTCAGGGGAAAAATCCCCTCAAAATCCGCAAGTTCACCATCAACCGAAAGGGAAAGTTCGGGTAAAATATCCCCATCAAGTTTTACTTTATTTTCCCCGAACAGAACCTCAAAATCATGCACACTTATCTTTTCATCAATCCTTACATTTCCCGATAAATTTACCTCCTTTCCGTAAAACAGGGTCCATACTTTCTCAATCACAATCCCATCCCTCTTCACCGAAATCCTTGCATAAACCGAATCAACCACACCGGCAAGTGTAAGGCATTCAACCTCAATGAAGGGTATTTCAATGGGAATCTTTAAAATCCATTCTCTTTCCCCCCTTTCTTTTTTCCATTCCTTCAGTTTTTTCGGGTCCACCCATATCCTCTGAACCTTTATCCATCTTATCCTTCTCCCCCTTAAAGCCATTGAAACATTCTCAACCCTCACTCCCTCACCCATCAGAAGTCTCTTCAACCTCACCCCGCGCACTCCAAACCTCAACCCCTCAATCTCAACCGGCATGGAAACATTCCTGCCTGTAATCCTCCCGATTTTTCTTCCAGCAAACTCCTGGAAGGGGGGAAGGAAAATGATGAAGATTATAAGAAAAACAAGCAATCCCGTAATAATCAGAAACTTCCTCATCAGAAGAGCCTCCCTATTGCAAAGTGAAATTTCCCTATGTCCTTCTCAAAATCCCTGAGTCTCTTTCCATACTCCACCCTTATGGGTCCAACGGGTGTTACGAAGTATATCCCGCATCCTGCACCCGTGTGGAAATCCATTCCCTCTGACGTGAGCGAACCTGCATCAAGGAAGAACTCAAGATGGAGTTTTTTCAAAATCCTCACCCTGAGCATTGCAGAGGCTGAAATAAGTTCTGTTCCATAATGGACAAGGTTGAGGGTATCGTAATAGGGACCGAGTTCCCCCTCATCGTATCCCCTCAATGAATTCGTTCCACCAAGTGTGAAGCACTCCTTCCCCGGTAAGATAACATCGCTCCACACCCTTCCCGCACGTCCCATCACCTCAAAGACAAATCTGGAAAAGGAAAATACAAACCCCACTTTCCCCTCTGCCCTTGTGAAATAAGGAGAGATTCCCCTTGCAAGGGAAAAATTCATAAAATATCCGGAGGAGGGGTCAAAGGGGTCGTTTTTCCGGTCCAGGTAAAGGGAGGAGAAGACCTTTAAGATATTATTCTCAAAATCCTTTCCACCGGCAATGTATCCTCCACTCCCTCCACCGGGATTGTATCCAAGCCTTATCTCCGCCTCTTTATCCTTATTTCCCTTGAGAAGAAATGTAAGAGGGGTATCAAAGAGATGGGGGACGGTAAACTTCCACTCAAGTTCCTGAAGAATATCCGAAAGATTTGCCTTTAACTTCCACTCAATTTTTCCATCCTCACCCCCTCCGAAAATATTCCTCCATGTAAAGTAAATCTTCAAAACCGCCCAGTTGGGGCTCAGGTATCCTCCACCAAACCTTATGCTTCTTTTTTTGTCCTGAACAACATCAACCACAAGGTCAACCGTATCCTCCCTTATCTCCTCATTTACCCTCACCTCCCTGAATAATCTGCTCCTGTAAAGATTTCCCTTCAGGTTTTCAACAAGATACGGGGTGTAAACCTCACCCCTTTTCACAGGAACAAGTCTTTTTCTAAATCCCTCCCTTATCCCCTCCATCCCGTGCATTTCCACCCTTCCAACATAAAATCTTTTTCCCTCATCTATGGTATAAACAACCTCAACACTCTTTTCTTCCCTGTTTATGATAATTGTGTCCTCAACGTCTGCCCTTATGTATCCCTCCCTTGCATAAACATCCATTATCGCATAAAGGGAAAGGGTCTTCATGAGGTCGTCATAAAATCCACCTTCCTTTATTCTCAAAGCATCAAGAACCTTTTCCCTGGGAACAACCTCACCTCCCTTAAATACTATCCTGGAAATCCTGTATCTTTCTCCCTCATCAATCGTGAGTTTCAGGGTTATATTCTTTTCCTTAAAATTCAGGGTCATTCTGGTCCCAATGTATTTAACATCAAAGTATCCCTTCTCTTTATAAAATTCAAGCAACTTCTGTATATCCCTTCTCCACACATAGTCGTTGTATTCTGTTCCTGGTCTTGTCTTCATGCGTTCAAGCAGAAATTCGTGGGGAAATGCACTAACTCCCTCAAGTTCAACCGCCTTTATCAGAAATGCTGCCAAAAGAAAAATCATGGCAGGAACTCCCTTTTTATATGAAACTGGGAGGCAAATATGGAGTGCTTTATTTCAGGGTTTTCCTCAACAAGTTCTTTTAAAAGCCTTCTTACCTTTTCCCTTTTTGTATCATGTTTATAGGGACAGGGATTTTCCCGATAGGGTATCTTCTTTTCCTTAACAAATTCCTTTATCAATTCCTTATCAACATAAAAAAGGGGTCTTATCACATAAAAATGTCCTTCAAAAAACGGCTGATTGGGGGAGAGAGATGCAAATTCCCCATGATAGAGAACATTCATGAGTATGTTTTCCACAACATCATCCCTTGTATGGGCATAGGCTATCTTGTTGCATCCAAGTTCCTCTGCTGTGTAAAAAATGGTTTTTCTTCTCTCAAAGGAACATAAAAAGCAGGGAGCCTCGGCGGATGGAAGTTCCCGTGCGGTATCGGTCTTAACAACCTTCAGGGGTAGTTCTATTTCTTTCATGTAATCCTCAATAAAGGAGGGGTCCCATCCGGTAAATCCCTGGTCAACGTGAACGGCGAAAAGTTCCACAGGGATGGGATGGTGGTACTCTTTCATTATGGTTGCAAGTGCCATGGAATCCATTCCCCCTGATACTGCAATACAAACTCTATCTCCAGGAGCCAGCATGGAGTGCCGTGCAAAGGCACGCCTGAAGAGTCTGTATATCTTTTTCATTCAGAGAAAATCAGGGCAGAAAACCTGTATATCTTCGTTCCCTCCTCCTTCCAGCATCCCGGAAAGAGTCCTGCCTTCATGCACGTGTGGTCAAGGAACTCCTCACGGGTCCATCCATACTCGGTTGCAACCTGGGGGAGGAGAAGGCCTGAGTGATATCCCCTCTCAATGTAGATTCCATCCCTTCCAACCTTTATCTCCTCAACATCCTTTACCTCTTTTAAAGGTGTGAGAACCGATATCTCTATCTCTATCTCATCAAGTTCGGAAGGGGAGACAGGAGGGAACCTGGGGTCTCTTAAAGCGGCCGCTATTGCCATATCCTGAACGGCAAGGTACAGGGGTTTTATTCCTTTTATAAGTCCTATGCATCCCCTGAGTTCACCGTGTTGGGTGAGTGTAACAAAGCATCCCCATGACTCCTCAAGTCGTGGTGTAATGGGTTCTGCCTTTGGGGGAGCCTCACCCCTCACCGCATGCTCTATGGTCTCTCTTGCAAGTTTCAGAAGGTATTTCTTTTCCTCCTCGGTAAGATGAGGAATCTCAGGGTCCTGCCATGTAATCACCCATGCTCCATATCCCACAACATACTCCCCTTCCCTCTTCCCTCCAACAACATCCGCAGAGGTTGTGAGATGCAGAAGTTCTGGAGGTTCACACCCGAGAAGTTTGCAGACCTTCAAAACAACTGCTATTGCCCCTGCACCGCATGCCGCACATGCCCCTCTTCCCTCCATAACCTCATCAAACTCCATGAGCCCGGATGCATCCTGTGCTATTACAAGTTCATTCACCCTCTCATCCGTCTTTTTTGCCTCGGTATAGGAATAACCGTGATACAGGTCAGAACTTGCAAGGAGTAAAACATCATCCCTGTCCTTTATTGCGGAATATATTGCCTGGGTTAAGATATTAACGTTCCTCTCATCCTGTCTTCCAAGCAAAACAGGGACTATCCTGAAGTCCTCAAGAACATACTGGAGGAAGGGAAGTTCAACCTCAAGGGAATGTTCGGGAAGGTGGGGTTCAATCATTGGCTGGATGGATGGGTCGTAGTCAATTATCTTCTGTGCCAGTTCCTCATCCACCTCCACCGTTCCAAGAGGTGTCTCCCATTCCCCTTCAGGATAAACTGCTATCCCCTCAAAGTATGCCCTGTGGGAACCTCCTATAAGAATCACCGTTGAATAGTCCCTTCCCTTTATTGCCCTGAATGCATACCCTGCTGTTGGTCCGGAATATGGATATCCGGCATGGGGAACTATTATCGCCTTTATCTCCCCATTCACCTCAACCTGGACACCATCAACAAACTGCTTCACCATGGAGAGAAGTGTTTTTGGACTGGATGGGTAAAACTGCCCTGCAACGGCTGGTTTTCTTACCATGGAAACCCCCATGATTAAAATTATTCCCATCATTTTCTCCCCGCCACTTTTTTAAATACCTCAACAACCTGAGGGTCAAAGGCTTTTCCCTTCTCCTCTTCAAGATGCCTGAGTGCATCTTCCCTTGACATCCCGCTCTCAATATCCTCAACATAGGCATTGGCAACCGCGATTATCCTTGCACCGAGAGGAATATCCTCACCTGAAAGCCCATCAGGGTACCCTTTCCCATCGTACCTCTCAGCCTGATGCCTTAAAATTGGTCTTGCACGCTCAAGCCAGCGCATGGGAGATGCAACCTTCTCCGCAACGATGGGGAACTCAATCTTCTCCTCAAGAACCTTTCCTATGTCATGAAGCAATCCCGCATACCTCAGGAGCCTTGCATCTTCCTCAGAAAGCCCCATCTCCTCTGCCGTAAGTGCTGCATACTCCGCAACCCTGAAGGAATGCTCCTTTATCTTCGGGTCTTTTGATTCCTGTATAAGGAGTAAGGAAAGTATGGATTCTATATAGCTCCTTCTCAGGGTATCAAAGAGTCTTGCATTGTTTATTGCAATGGCAATGGATGAGGCGAGGATGCTCACGGGGTCAAGGTCCTTTTCCTTTGGCTCCTCCATTGCCACCGCAATTGCTCCAAGTGTTCCCTTGTGGGTGGAAAGCGGTGCCCATATAAGGTTTCCGTCTATCTTTGCCTTATTCGGAATGGACCTTATCCTGTCCCCAACCTTTATCCCTATCTCTCCGTAAACCTTCTTTGCAACCACCTCATTTTTCTCCTTCTCCCTCAGGAAAAGTGCAAAACCCTTTGCATTGAGAACCTTTGCCCCTTCCTCGGGTATGAGGTCAAGCAAACTCTTTAAATCAAGTTCCTGGGAAAGCTTGCGTGTAAACTCGTTCAGGCGTGCAAGCTGCTCTATCTTCTCCTCAAGTTCCTTATCAACAAGGGCCTTCTTCTCCTGAAGTATCTTATTTGCCTCCTCAAGCTTCTCGTTTGCCTCTGCAAGTTCTGCAAGCAGGGTCTTTCTTTCCCTTATAAGGTCTCTTCTCTCAAGTGCGTTCTTGACTATGTTCTTCAACTGTTCATCAGACTCAAATGGCTTGTTTATGTAATCATAGGCACCCTCACGAACTGCGGCAACTGCGGTTTCAAGCGATGCAAACCCTGTCATCATTATAACCTGAACATCCTCATCCATTTCCTTAAGTCTTGAAAGGACCTCAATCCCGGATATATCCGGGAGTTTTATGTCAAGCAGAACAACATCGGGCATGAACTCCTCTGCAGCCTTTATCCCATCGTTTCCTGTGGTTGCAATTTTTGTCTCCACCTCCCCGACAAGGGCATCCTCGGAGAGTTCTGAGACTATCTTTTCTATAAACTTTGCCAGGGTTTCCTCATCATCAACTATGAGTATCCTTGGCATGTTCAAAACCTCCTGGTATGATCAATGTTACTTTTGTTCCCTTCCCCACCTCACTCTCAACCTTTATCTTTCCGCCGTGTTCCTGGACAATGCGGTGGGTTATGGAGAGACCAAGACCTGTCCCTCCCTTTTTGGTGGTGAAGAAGGGATTGAAGATTTTATCAAGATTTTCAGGAGGTATTCCTTCTCCCGTATCCTCCACCGTTATTTCAAGGTTATTATCAACCATCCTTGCAGAGATTTTAACCCTCCCCTTCTCCTTCACCGCGTCAATCGCATTCAGTAAAAGGTTTGTGAGAACCTCTGTCATCTGGTCCTCGTCCACATAAACCTTTGGAATATCCCCTATGTATTCCTCTTCAATTATGAGTTTTTTATCCATCGCAGCCTCTCTTGCAATACCCAGTGCATGCTTTATTGGAATCCTTATATCACACCATGTCCTTCTCAATGGAGGTCTTCTTGCATAGGATATCATATCCTTTACAATCCTGTCTATCCTGTTTATCTCCTTCACTATGAGATAGACCCATTCTTTCTCCTTGCTTCCATCAGGGAAGTTCTTTCCTATAAACTGCACACCTGCCTTTATTGCCGCAAGAGGATTCTTTATCTCGTGTGCCATTCCTGCGGACATCTCACCGAGTGCGGCAAGTCTGTCCTGTCTTCTCAGGTGCTGTTCCATCTCCTTTATCTCGGTAAGGTCCCTGAATATAAGGAGTCCTCCAACAATCTCGCCCTTTATATCTCTCACAGGGGATGCGCTGAAACCTATCGGTATCTCTTTCCCATCCTTTCTCTTTGCCATAAGCTCTGCCCTCTTGACGGACTTTCCTTTCTGAAGGACATCCCTGAAAGGAGAGGATTCATCCACCCCCAGGACCTTTGTAAGTTTTTTCCCTCTTATTTCCTTTGCCGTGTATCCAAGAATCTGTGCTGCAAATTTGTTTACCTTAACCACCTTTTCCTTATTATCAACAAGGATTATTCCGGTTGGTATATCTTCCACTACCGCTTTTGTAAAGGCTCTTTCAAGAGGACTCTCGCTCTCTGCCATGTGTATTCTGAACTCAATGAAGTCCTTTATCTTATCCAGTATTCTTTTTCCGAGCTCATCACTCACGTCCTTCAGTTCCTTTTCCACAACTTCTTTTATCCTTTCCCTCATGTTCTTTTTGCCCTTCAGTTTCAAAATTTTCTCTATGAGCTTCAGGGTCTTTTCCCTCTCAAATCTTTCAAGCCCTGCGGAGAGTTCAACAGAAAGGTTTTTAAGCACTATCTCTGTTGTCTTTTTTATTGCCTTCGGCTCCTTAACACTCACAGTGATCGCCCCGATGACCTCATTTCCCATCCATATAGGATAGGCTGCTATTGTTCTTCCGTGTTCCTTTACCTCCTCTAATTTCTTCACCCTTTCGTCCTCGAGCCCTTCCTCTGAAAATACAAATCTTTTCTCCTTTATTGCTATCCCGGTTAATGCCTCCCCCTCTTTTATTTCCCTTCCTATAAATTTTTCAATCTCCTTTCCATCGCCCTCCACTATCCGGTATTTTTTTCCTCTTTTTATGAATATGAAAACCCTCAATGCCTTCAGCATCTTTCTTGCCTCTTTTGCCACACATTTGTAGATGCTCTTTTCACTCCTTGCACGCTCCATGTGTTTTAATATTCTCAGGATTCCCTCAAGCTGTTCTCTTCCCTCCCGTTCCTCCTTTCTAAGTTCCCATCTTGCCATTGCGTTTGAGAGGAAGTTGGCAACAGATGTAAAGAAATTCTTTTCCTCATCTGTCAGCCTGTGGTAATGGTTGTATCCCAGGGTCATTATTCCCCAGAATCTTGACTCACTGAAGATGGGGAATATGTAGAAGCTCACGGTTTCTTTCTTTAAATATTTTACAAGCTTCTCATCCTTCTTTACATCAGGAGCTTCAAATATCTTTCCTTCCATAACCCCTTTAAGAATCTCTTTCAGGAATGGGTCTTTTAAGGAAATAATCATCTTTTTATACCTTCTCTTATCCTCTTCTGTAAACCCCTCATAGGCAACAAACTCAAATTCCCCTCCTGGAGCAAGATAGAGAATGGTCACAACGTAAGGACCAAATTCCTTCAATCCTCTTGCAGTCTCCTCAAGAAATTCCTTCATATCGTACCTGAAGTATGACTCGCTCAAATGATATAAAAATTCTATCTTCCTGAATCTTTCCTCAATATCTGCAAACAGCCTCAATCTTTCCATTATACTTCCCAGCATGGATGCAATGATTGTTACCATTTTCAGGTCTTCCTGGGTAAATGCATTCTTTTTGGCGCGGGAAAGTGTGATAACCCCCACCGTTCTCTCCTCAACCTTTATCGGAGCGGAAAGGAGGGACTCTTCTCTTACTTTTGTTCCTGGAACATAAAGAGCCCTGGGGTCATTAAGCGCATCGTTTGTGAAATCAGGAATTCCTGAACTTGCAACCCATCCGGTAAATCCCTCACCCACCCTGAGCCTTAATTTCATTATTTCCTCTGAACCTTCCCCTGCGGCGTATACAGGTATCAGATTTTCTCCATCTTTCCTGAATATGGTAATGTTATCCACTTTTATGAGTTTCATTATTTCCTGAGCAAGGCTTTCCATTGCATGGGTAAGGGAGGTGATATACTCAAGATGTCTGGATATTTCAAGCAGGGATGAAAGGAAGTTTATGTATCTTATCTGATCTTCGTAGAGAAGATTCCTTTCAAGCCCTACCTTAAGAGTTCCAAGGAAAGAAAGCACAGTGTTTTTTAAATAGGATGGAAATTCAAATCTCACCATTTTTTTATTCTTTATCTCAATCTCCACACATTCTCCCTCACCCTTTCCATAACCAAAGACTTCCTCCCATTCTTCGTCTCTCATCGTAAATATTCTGAAAAATTCTGGATTGAATTCCCTTTTTATTTCCTCTCCGAGCTTTCTCATCGCCTCTTTTATGTCAAGGGATGAAAGAAAAAGAGAGGCAATGAGGTATATTATTTTCTGTGTTTTTACCTCTTTCTCCTTTTCCACTGCATCCGTTCTGTCCTCAACCAGTGCAACCACACCGGTTATTTTCTTACCCTCAATAAAAGGGAAAAGTTTTAATCTCAGGAATCTTCCATTATGAAGAAAATCCACTGGTTCAACGTGTTCACCATCAAGAACCTCTGCAAAAATTTCTTCCTTACCTTTAAGTTCGGGAAAAACATCAAAGACAGTTCCCTCTCCACGAATACCCATGTTTTTCAGGAATCTGTTGAGATAGGAAATCCTGAAAGAGGTATCGAGTATAAGTATTCCCTCTTCCATGGAATCAATGAGATTCTGGGTGTATCTCCGGAGGGATTCAACCTCATCCTTAAGTTTATTTAATTCACCTGCATCCCAGAAGCAGAGATGGATTCCATCCTTCCTTCTTATTGCACACACCACAAAATATCCCTCATTTCCATCAGGCAGACTGAATTCCAGATACCTGCACCCTCCATTTTCAAGAATATCAACGAGGTCCTCAAGATATTCGGGTTTTACATAATCCTTTACATTGTCCTCCCTCACCCTCAATTCCCACCCTTCTTTCTCAATCCTCTCCACCACCCCATCCCTTGAAACAATGACCTCCATTTTACCCTCCTATAAGCTCTTTCAGTCTTTCCTGTGCAAGTTCATATTCAGGGTCTATCTCAACCGCCTTCTCATAGTACTTCCTTGCCTCCTCCCTCTTTCTCATTGCCTCGTAGGCAAGACCTATGAGATAAAATGTCTCTGCATCCTGAGGGTTCTCCTCAGCTGCCTTGAGAAGTTCCCTCACTGCCTCATCATATCGCTGGGCAAGGAGATAAAATCTCCCGCTTTCCTTGTGAGTTAAGTCTTTCTCACTCAACCTTCTTCAACCTCTCCAGGTCTTCTGTTTTTCCTATAACAACCAGTATGTCTCCCTTGCTTATAATCTCATCAGGGGATGGGGATACTATAACCTCCTCCTGAACCGTTGTTCCCTTCTGGCTCACACTCACCTTCGGTCTCTTTATTGCGATGAGATTCACCCCGTATCTGGTTCTCAGGCCTATTTCTCTTATGCTTTTGTCGTGGAAGGATGGAGGAGCAACAATCTCTATGAGACTGTGAGAGGAAGAAAGGGATAGATGCTCAAATATGGATGGATGGGTAAGGGTTTCAACCAGTCTTATCGCCATGTCCCTCTCAGGAAATACAATTCTCGTTGCCCCGAGTTTCCTCAGAACTTTTGCGTGCAACTGATTCACTGCCTTCACAACTATCTCAGGAATCCCGATCTCCTTTATTATAAGAGTAGCCATTATACTTGCAGCAACGTCATCCCCAAGAGAGATTATCGCTGCATCGCTTCCCTCTATTCCAACATCCCTCAAAGCCTTCTCATCGGTCGCATCAAGCACCACTGCGTGAGTGACGAACTCTGCTATTTCGTTTACCCTTTCTTCCTTTTTGTCTATTGCAAGGACCGTGTACTTCCTTTCCGCAAGTTCCCTTGCAACCGATGAACCGAAGTTACCGAGACCTATAACCACAAAGTCTTTCATCTTTCACCCCACAAGCACCTTTCCTTCAGGATATGTAAAGGTTTCCTTTCTCCCTCCCACCGTTGCAAGCAGTGATAAGGGTCCTACCCTTCCCAGGAGCATCGTCAACATAATAACAAATTTTCCAATCCCTGTCAAATCATGGGAAAGTGAGAGGGAGGGAACCTGAGAGGACCCGAGGGATAGTCCCACGGTACCCAGGGCAGAGAACTCCTCAAAGAGGAGGGGTAAAATGCCCCTTTCCTCTATAAGAGCCCTTTCCGTTATTCCAAGCACGAGTGTATCCACGGAAAGTATAAGAAGGGCAAGGAGAAAGAGGGTGAAGGCACGTTCAATGGTTTCCTTTCCTATTCTTCTTCCAAGAACATTAACCTGGTCCCTTCCCCTCAAACGGGTAAAAAGAAAGGAAAGGAGGATGAATGCAGTTGTTGTCTTTATTCCCCCTCCGGTCCCTCCAGGGGATGCTCCAACGAACATGAGAATCATCAAAAGCAGTTGAGAAATAGGATTGAGTATCTTTAAATCAATAACACTGAAACCCGCTGTCCTGGGAGTGACCACGGTGAAAAATGCATATTCAATCCTGTAAAATGGAGAAAGATTTGAAAATCCAGCATTCCATTCGGTGAAAAGAACGAGAAGAAAAGGGAAAAGAATGAGCATTCCGGTGGTCCAGAGAACTATCCTGGAATGATAGAAGAATTTCCTGTACCTCACATTCTGCCAGAATATAAACCCAAGACCACCGGAAATAAAGAGAAACGCAACGGGAAATACAATGAGGGGGTCTTTTATCCCGTTGAGGTTGGTTGAAAAACTGCTGAATCCTGCATTGCAGAATGCACTCACTGCATGGAAGAGTGCATGCCCTGCTGCAACATGGACCGGATAACCTGCCTTCAAGAATCTCGGAAACAGGATGAGAAACCCTCCGAGTTCAAATGATGCAGTGGTTAAAAGCACTATCTTTATGAACTTTCTCAATCCTGAAAGTGAGAGCAGGTTCCACTGTTCCTTCATCATGAAACGCTGGAACATGGGTATATCCTTCCTTCTCAGGATGAAAAACAGCGTGGCAAATGTCATGTACCCTATTCCACCTATCTGAATCAAGAGGAGTATAACAAACCTTCCAAAAATGGTGAAATCCTTCTGCGTATCCCTCACTATAAGTCCTGTAACACACGTTGCAGATGTTGCAGTGAATGCAGCATCAAGCAGGGAAACATCTCCTGATACAGGGAGGGATAAAAGCAGTGTCCCGAGAAGGATTATTGCTATGTATATGAGAATTATGAGCCTTACTGGATTGAGTTTCATTCCTCAAATGCTATCCTTATAACCTCCTCAACCCTGCGCACGGGGATTATCTCAAGTCCCTCCTTTGCCTCCTCAGGAAGTTCCCTTATCTGCCTTTCATTCTCCCAGGGAATTATAACCCTTTTTATTCCCACCGTCTTTGCGGCCACTATCTTCTCTTTCAGACCACCCACAGGCAAGACATCCCCTCGCAGGGTTATCTCTCCTGTCATTGCAATACCCGGGGATGTGGGCTTCTTTTTCAATGCCGATAAAATTGCAAGCATTATGGTTATTCCTGCTGATGGGCCATCCTTTGGAACCGCACCTTCGGGAACATGGATGTGTATGTCCTTTTTCTTGTAAAAATCAGGAGGAAGACCGAGTTCATGGCAGTTTGCCCTGAGATATGAAAGCGCCGCCTGGGCTGATTCCTTCATCACGTCCCCGAGCTGTCCGGTGAGGATAAGATTTCCATTTCCCTCCATAACCTCCACCTCAACCTGTATGGTCTCTCCACCTGCCTCTGTCACTGCAAGTCCTGTTGCTATCCCTATCCTTTTTCCTTTCGGGATTTTGTCAGGGAAGAACCGGGGAGGTCCAAGGTAGTCCTCAACGTTTTTCGCCGTTATCCTGTACGCCCTTTTCTCCCCCTCTGCAATGCGCTTTGCTATCTTCCTTGCAACCTTCTCTATCTCCCTTTCCAGATTCCTGACCCCCGCCTCCTTTGTATAGTTTCTTATTATCTTTCTTATCGCCCCATCGTTTATCTTCACCTCCTTCCTGTCAAGCCCGCATCTTTTGAGAACCTTTGGAACAAGGAAGTATTTTGCAATTTTCTGCTTTTCAGGCTCCAGGTATCCCGGGAGTTCAATAACCTCCATCCGGTCAAGAAGGGCAGGGGGGATTGTGTGGGTAACATTTGCGGTTGTTATGAAGAGAACGGAGGAAAGGTCAAATGGGACCTCAAGATAGTGGTCGTGGAAGGAATGATTAACCTCAGGGTCAAGTGCCTCAAGCAGGGCT
>Ga0180302_10001027_pt1 | contig 13046 bp, 13 predicted proteins | sample GuaBasSediGuay17_FD_121794 | JGI IMG/M metagenome (GOLD analysis project Ga0180302, IMG submission 121794) | Subseafloor sediment microbial communities from Guaymas Basin, Gulf of California, Mexico - Guay17, Core 4571-4, 12-15 cm | ecosystem: Environmental > Aquatic > Marine > Hydrothermal... | reverse complement strand
GCTGGGAGGGGTAGCCTACCTCATCCTCATCCTAAGCGCAGTCCTCCTATGGTAGGGCTAGAGTTAAACCTTAACCTTTGGAAGCGTTTTTAGGGCTTGGGGGACGACGATTATACGCCCCTTTCCTATGCCTCGGAGGGCAAGCCTCACCGCCTCCCCAAGGCTTCTCAGCGTTCTGAAGCCTAGGAGCTCTGAGGATATGGTTTCTGGGAGGCCTGAAACCATGTATATCCTGAATTTGGACTGAAGCCTCCTAAGCCTCAAAACCTTGTGGAAGCCTCTTTCAGGCTTCTCCCTGAAAAGGGCTTCAGCCTTCTCAACACTCTTAGCCTCGCTTAGCCATAGGAGGAAGGTGGAGTCAAGCCTCTCCCCAGCACACTCCGCAGCTAGCACAATGCTTCCCCCCTCCTCAACCAGGTCTGAAACCCTTTCCAAGGCTTGGAGAGCTCCCTCCAAGCTGGAGTCGTAGGGCTTGCCTCCAGGTGAAGCTACCACAGCCCTAAATTTGCCCTCAAGGGTGGAGGCGAAAGCCTCTTCGAAGAAGCCTACTGCAGCCCTAAAGGTTTCCTCAGGCCTCCCGGCGAAAGCCTTTAGGAGGCTTCCATCCCAACTGCAGGCTAGGTGGAAGGCGTAGGTTAAGCCAGCCATCCTAGCGGCTTCTAGGAGTTCCGCTTGGAGGGGGTTTCCCTCAAGCCTTCCAGCCCTAGCCTCCAGGCTCCCATAGAGGAGGTAGTTTCTGGTAAGCGTTCTAAGGCTTCCAGCAGCAGAGAGGAGGGTTTGGCCAAGCCCGCTGTAGCCTGCATAGGGGTGGGGGGAAACCCTTCCAACCAAGATTTTAACCTCAGCTTCAGCTACATCCCTCCTAATGAAGACTTTCACCCTCCGACTGGTGGAGCCCAGCTCAGCCAGCTCAAAGTCTCCCTCAAAGGGGTTATGAACGATAATCCTGCAGCCCTCAGCCTCCCCACCCAGCAGCCTTGAAGCCTCCTCAAGCTGGTAGGGGGCACCCTCCAAACCCCTGCCGAAAACAAAGGTGACGTTCTCCCTTCGGATTCCCCCCTCCTCCAGCTCCCTTAAAATACCGGCTGCAAGAGCTTGAAGGGGGAGGGGGGAGGCGTATTCGTCTAGGAGGATAACCGCCCTACATCCCCTCGCCACCTCTCTAAGCCTTAAGCCTTCAAGGGGCTGCTCAAACGCCTCTTGGACAAGAGCCTCAGGAGGCTTTGAAGGCTTAAACTCCCTTGCCTCCAAGGTTCCGTAAAAGTTTTCAGTTGGAATGTCGGCGCAGACCTCAGTTTCACCGTAGGGCAGCCATACCTCAACCATCAGTAAACTCCAATACTATTAGCCCCTAAAAGATAATTTAAGGTTGCATTAAGGCTTCCAGCATAGAAAGCCCTCCTCGAAAAGCTGTTTAGGCCTTATTTTACCCTCATGGAGGGCTGTAGCCAGTAGAACTCCTGAAACCCCGAGGCTTCTCAAGAGTTTAAGGTCTCCAAGCCCCCTAACCCCTCCACCTACGAGGAGACTTCCATGGAAGGTTTGAGCCAGGCTTTCCACCAGCCTGAAGTCTACGCCCCCGCCAACGCCAACTCTTGCAAGGTCGAGGAGGATGAGTTCCCCAACGCCTAGGCCTTCAAGCCTTTCAGCCGCCTCCAGAGGCTTCAGCCTCCTAAGGCTTTCATCGGCTGCAAGCACCCTACCCTTGAAGAGGTCTAGGCTGGCCGTAACCCTCCCCTCTCCAAACCTTTCCAAAGCCTCCTTTAAGAGGCTTAAGCTTGGAAGGGTTTCCGTTCCAAAAACGGCCTTTGAGGCTCCAGCCCTCAAAAAGGCTTCAGCCTCCTCCAGCCTTCTAAAACCTCCATCCACCATGAGGCTGAGGCTTGTTGAACCTGAGATTTCGCTTAGGAGGCGGAGGTTTGGAGGCTTACGCTGGATGGCGTCTAAGTCCGCCATGTAGAGTTCTCGGAAGCCGTAGGCTGCCTCAAAGGCTTGGGCGAGGCCTAAAGGGTCTGGGGTTAGGTGAAGCCAAGATTTCACAGGCTGGTAGTTTTCCCTCCTACCCGCAACTGCATGGACAGCTAAGCCTTCCTTAACGTCTAGGACTGGGATAACCCTGAAGGGCTTAAAGCCTCACCAGCCTCCTCCCAGCTAGAGCCTTTGAAACCATTTCCTCGAGGGGTAGCCTCTCCTCCTCAGCCTTCACCATTTCAAGCCTCCCCCTTGTTGAAGGCTTCCCAGGTGCAGCCTTACACGCTGAGGGTTTTAGGGCTGAAAGCTCATAGGTTCCAAGCTTCCTAGCCAGCCTTACGATTTCCTCCTTGTTTAGGCCTAGGAGAGGCCTTAAAACAGGGATGGATGACGCCTCGTCTTCAACGGCTAGGTTTTCTAGGGTTTGGCTTGCCACTTGGCCTAGGCTGTCCCCCGTAACTAGGGCTTCAGCTCCCTCCTGGAGGGCTAGGGTTGAAGCCACCCTAAGCATAAGCCTCTTGCAGAGGAGGCATGTTAGGCTTCGACGGCAGGCTGAAACTATTCTTTCAAGGTTTTCCCCGTGGGGAATTAGGTGGAGGGCTTGGAGGCGTATGTGGCTTTTAAGCTTCCTGCATAGGGCCTCAACCCTTGAGGACTCCCTACCCGTGAAGGGGTAGCTGTCGAAGAATATGGCTGAAACCTCCACGCCTGGGAGGCTTCCAGCCATGAAGGCGGCTACAGGCGAATCTATGCCTCCAGAGATTAGGGCGAGCATCCTTGTTAAGCCTAATCCCCCCTTTAGGGTTTAAGCCCTAGCTCGGCTAGGAGGCCTCCTACCCTCCTCCAGTCTTCAAGTTGGAGGCTTCGCATAGGCGGCTTGTATAGGGCTGAGGCTGGATGGAATAGGGGGATGATGGTTACCTCGCCTAGGAGGCTTCCAGCCTTGAAGGCTTTGCCGTGAATCCTCGTTATGGGCTGAGGTTTTAAGCCGAAGTGGGTTAGGATTCTAGCCGTAGCATGGCTTCCAAGCGTGCAGATTAGGCTTGGCCTCAGCAGGCTGAGCTGCCTTTCAAGGTAGGGGGCGCAGGCCTCCTCCTCTTCGGGTTTAGGATCCCTGTTCCCAGGAGGCCTACACTTAACCACATTCGTGATGTAGACTTCCTCCCGCTTCAATCCGGCTTCGGCTAGTAGCTCGTTTAGGAATTTCCCCGCTGCCCCCACGAAGGGTCTGCCCTGCCTATCCTCCCAGTATCCTGGAGCCTCCCCCACCAGCATAATCCTCGCTGGGGCTGGGCCTTCACCTAGGACGGGCTTATTCCTCCCCCGGTGGAGGGGGCACCTCCTACAGTTTTCCACTTCAACCCTAAGCTTTTCCAGCTCCTCCTCTAGGCTTCCCATCAGGGCTCCGCCTTACTTCCAGAGGGGTTCAGCCTTCCCCTCCCTCTCATTCCAGACCATGGGGTTTTCAGGCTTGGCAGAATCATCTTTCTCACCTTCAATCATAAGGTAGCGTTTTCCATCCTTCAAAGGGATGATGAAGAACTCCCTAGTCTTCCCCTCCTCATCCATGAGGATAATCTTACGCTTCTTATCAGCGGGCTTCATCGTTTTGGGGTCAAGATACTTGCACATAAGGAATTTACCCCTACTATCCAGAGCTCTAACCTCAAGCTTCCCAGTCCTACTCTTAGTTAAAACCTCGGCTGGAAACTCCAAGGCTCCCCCTCTAGCCTAAAAACTCAACGTTAAAAATTAATTTTGCTTGGGTTGGAGAGAGTTATGTTCGGGAGGCTTCGAGGAGGCTGGCTAGGGCGCTCCCCAACCCCTCCTTTGAAAGTTTAAGGTAGGAGGAAACCTCCCTCTTAGGCCTAATATAGAAGCCCTTCCCATGTTTTTCCACCCTGCTTAGGATGGAGAGGGCTTCTAGGAGGGGTGGTTCAAGCTTTTCAAGGTATATGCCTAAGCCGGGGTAGGGGCAGCTGTCGCAATCGTACTCGCAGAAGTCGCAGAGGCTGTAGGTGGCCTCCAAGATTTTGAGAACCCTCTCCTCAAGGTTTTCCACAGCCTCCTTTGAAGACCTAACCGTTCTCAAAGTTTTACCTTTAAAGAAGAGGCTTCTCTCAAGCCTTCTAACAGCTGCCTCCACCTCAGCCTTATTCCTCGCCCCCGTGCGCACTGCCTTCCCATTCGAGAAGAGGGGGGCTACTGTTCGAGGCTTCTCCATCTGGTAGATTAGCCCTGGAAACTGTTCAGGCTCGTAGATAGTGCCAGCCAGCGTTTTAGCAGCCCTCTCAAGGTTTATGCTCCTCCTAAAGTTTATGAGGGCTACCACATTCTGGATTTTCACTTTAGGCTTCTCCTTAAGCTTCACCCCACCCTCCCTTAGGCTTGAAACAAGCCTCCTAATCGCTGTTCTGGCACTATACTCAGAGCTTGAACCCGTACAAATCATCTTGCCGGTGCTAAAGATGAGGTTAGCCGTTTTAGGCCTATCCAGCTTAACTACGACGCCTGGAAAACGGCTTTTCTGGCTTGAAACCACAGGTAAAGCCTTCTTCACGGCTGAAAGGGGAAGCCTCTGCCTGAAATCCACTGAGGCAACCACATTGCAAATCTTTATTTCAGCCCTCACCAGCCCCTCCCCACCAAAATCCTACTCCCTCATCCCCCATAAGCTTATCCTTTTCCCCCGGGAAGTAGAGGAAAACGCTATTTACTTGTACCTGAGAGAATATTTAATTAAGCTTAAGGAAAGGAAAAGTTCTAATTCCACCCTATTCTGGCCTCCAGCCTTTCAGGAGGACTTCCACCGTGAAACTCGAATTCGAGGAGGTGGGGGGAAGGGTTAGCCGTGGCGGAGAGGACTGGGTTCTGCTGAACCTTGAAAGCTTTAAAGCCCTTCTCTTAGGGGTTTGGGAGGTTTTCAGCTCAGGAGCCTACACCATCCTGCTTTTCGCAGGCCAGAGGATGGGTGGGAGGCTGGTTGAATACCTTAGGGAGAAGGGTTTGGAGGGGGAGGAAGCCTTGGCTAGGGGTCTGGCAGGCTTCCTAACGGAGACGGGGTGGGGCAGGTTTGAGGTGGAATTCCGTGAACCCCTAACCTTTAAGGTTTACGATTTCGCCCTATACCGGGATGCTGGAAGGGGGAAATGGAAGCACTGCGCCCTCATCAAGGGGATAATCTCAGGCTTCTTCTCAGCCCTATGGGGTAAGGTTTCCTGCCTCGAAACCCAATGCATCCTTGAAGGCGATGAATGCTGCGAGTTCAAGGTTCAAAGGAAAGGATAGGATTTTCCCCACGCCCCTTTTCACATGCGGCTTGGGATGGGTATGCCGAGTAGGTTTAGGCAGCTGCCCAGCACCGTTTTCACCCCCCTCACAAGCCAGAGCCTTGAGGATTTAAGCTCGGGAGGTTCAGCTTTCAGCACGGGTAGGTGGTCGTAGAAGTGGTTGAAGGCTTCAGCCAGCCCATTAGCATACTGGGTCAGGGCTTCAGGCTTCAAGCCTTCTGAAGCTTCCACGAAAACGTCGGGGTAGCGGGCTAACTCCACGATCAACCTCCTCTCAAACTCGTGTTCTAAGGCTTCGGGGTGGGGTTTTGGAAGCCTCCTCACCCCCGCCTTCCTCAGGATGCTTGAAGCCCTAGCATAAGCATACTGGACATAGGGGCCGCTGTTAGCCTCAAAGTTTAAAACCCTATCCCACGTGAAATTCACGGTTTTTAGGGGTGAAACGTTAAGCATGGCGTATTTTATGGCTCCAAGCCCCACCGCTCTAGCGATTTCACGCTTCAGCCCTTCAGGCAGACCTGGAGAGCGTTTACCCACCTCTTGGTAGGCCATACCCTCAGCCTCCTCAAGCAGCTCGTCGAAGGTTACATAGCGCCCCCTACGCCTCGACATCTTGTAGCCTGGAAGCTTCACCAGCTCGTAGGCGCAGTGGTATAGGCCCTCTAACGCCTTGGAGACGCCGAGGGCTAGGAGGGCAACCTTAAGCTGGATTTGAGCCAGTTTCTGATCCACGCCTATAACGTTTACAGCCCAGTCCGCCCACCTAAACTTTTCCAGGTGGTAGGCTATATCTCTCGTCGTGTAAAGCGTGGTTCCATCACTCCTGGTTAAGGTTAGGGGTGGAAGCCTATCGCCATAGTTCAGCCTTTCCTTAACGCCAAGCCTTAGGGCTGCCTCCTCAACTTCAAAGTTAAGCGAGCCTTCGCTCAACCTAACGAAGCCCGTCTGCTCCAAGCGTTTCAGAACTTCGCCAACCTTCCCCTCCCAGACGAGGCTGCTCTCCCAGTCCCAGGAGTCCAGGCTTATTCCAGCCCTCCTTAGGGTTCGCCTAAAACCCTTCAAGCAGAGTTTAACCATGCCTTGGATAAGGGTTTTAACCGCTTTCTCCCCCTTCTCGTAGGCTCTGAGAATCTGGTCAACGCTAAGCTGGGGGTTGGAGTCCGAGTTAACCTCCTCTATAATAGCGTATAAGGCCTCCCTATTCTGGTCCTCAAGCTCAGCTGCAATAGCCACATACTCGTCAAGAATTCTCCTAACCCGTTCAGCTTCTACGCCTGAAACCTCCTTCAACTTCTCCTTTAGGCTTCTGATTTCGAGGGCGGTGTTGGTGGCGGTGTAGACGAAGCCAAGCCAACGGTCTGGCTTTCCCTCAACCTTGAAGCCCCTGCGCTTAAGCGCCCTGAAGCCATAGGCGAGGATTGCAATCTGCCTCCCCATATCGTTCACGTAGAAGTGTCTTCGAACATGGTGGCCTCTCGCCCTGAGAATTCTGGCTATGGAGTCGCCGAGGATGGAGTTTCTCGCCGTCCCCACATGGAGGGGGCCATTAGGATTAGCGCTAGTATGCTCCACTATCACCCTCTTGGGGGCTTTAGTTTTAACGAGGCCATAGGCATCCTTAAGCTCCGCTAGGGCCTTAAAGGTTAAACTTGCCAGGGCTTTATGGTTAACCCTGAAGTTTAGGTAGCCTCCAACAGCTTCAACCCTCTCGAGGAGGGGGGGCTTGGAGGCTGAAATCAGCCCAGCCAGCCTTTCAGCCTCCCCCGAGGGGTTTAACCCAAAAGTTTTTGCAAGCTCAAAGCATACGGTTGAGGTTAATTCTCCAAACTTGGGGCTTGAGGGAGCTTCTAGGAGGAAGCCTGAAGGCTTGAAGTCTGGATGGGTTTCAGCTAAAGCCTTGACTAGGGCTTCCCTGCAGGCCTCCCTGAAGGCTGAGAAGGGGTTTTCCACGGGCAAGACCAACCCGGAAGCCTTATGCCAGTATTTGTAAGCCTCCTTCTAAAACTTAAACCTCATCCCAAGCCTCCTCGCAAGAGCGTAGGTTAAGGGAAGCCCCACAAGGTTTATGGAGATAAGGGAGCCTAAGCCTATGCCAGCCCAGCCCACGTAGAGGGGGAAGCCGAAAAGCAGGGCTAGATAGGAGCCCACCACCAAGGTTACCACAACGGTTATGAGGGCTGAGCCAGCTGCCAGACTACGCTTTCCAACCCATCCTCCAAGCGTGCAGGCTGCCAGGTTGGCTAGGGAGCCGAAAACAATGTCTATGATGCCTAGGCCCCCATAAACGTTGGCTGCAGCGCATCCTAACGTTACGCCTAAGACTGCAGGCCAGCCGAAGAGCATGGTTACGGGGAGTAAGGCGTCTGCAATCCTAACCTGGAAGATTTGGAAGCTTATGGGGGCTAGGGCCACCACTCCCACAGCGTATAGGGCTGCGAAAACGCCTGTTAGGGCTAAGCTCCTACTATTCCAAGACTTCAACCCACGCCCTCCTTTTGGGGTTTATGTCATAGCGGAGCGGAGGAGGGCCCAACCACCCGCTCAAAACCCTTAACCTTTAAAGAAGAGAAGAATGGCTCCCCTTAAATAGGTGATGGCTATTGGAGGATGGCTCCTTGACTGGCTTGGGAAACCATGCGGGCGTAGCGGGCTAAGTAGCTCCTCCCAGCCTTTAACCTTGGAGGCTTGAAGGTTTTAAGCCTTCTAGCCATCTCCTCCCTTGAAAGCTTCACCTCAATCCTCCTCCTTTCCAAGTCTATCAGGATGGGGTCTCCGTCTTGGAGGAGGGCTATGGGTCCTCCCTCAGCCGCCTCAGGGGAAATGTGGCCTACGCATATTCCTCGGGTGGCTCCGGAGAAGCGTCCATCGGTTATTAGGGCTACGGAGGCTCCAAGCCCCATCCCCACGACGAGGCTTGTAGCAGTGAGCATTTCCCTCATACCAGGGCCTCCCTTAGGCCCCTCATACCTGATAACCACCACATCGCCTTTGCTTATCCGGCCGCTGGCTATCGCCTTAACCGCCTCCTCCTCACCGTTGAAAACCCTGGCCCTCCCCTCGAAGCGTTTGAGGTTTGCTGGAAGCCCAGCTGTTTTTACGACAGCTCCCTTGGGGGCGAGGTTCCCCCTTAAAACAGCTATGCCCCCGCTTTTCCTCACAGGGCTTGATAGGGGCCTTATAACGTCCCTCCTCAGCACCCTAGCCTTCCTAAGGTTTTCCCCTATCGTTTTCCCGGTTACGGTTTGGGCTTCCAGGTGGAGGAGGGGTGAAAGCTCCTTCATAAGGGCTTGAACCCCACCAGCCTCGTCCAAGTCCTCCATGGTGTGGGGGCCTCCGGGAACTAGGGTGCAGAGCTGAGGGGTCTTCCTCGCAAGCCTATCAAAGAGGGTTAGGCTCAGCCTTACACCAGCCTCCCTTGCAATGGCTGGAAGATGGAGAAGTGTGTTCGTGGAGCCTCCAAGGGCGAGGTCAACCATGATGGCGTTTTCGAAGGCTTCAGGCGTGAGGATGGAGGAGGGTTTAATTCCCTCCCTCACCAAGCCTACTACACGCATCCCGCTAAGCCTGGCTAACTCCACCCTTCTAGCCGAAACCGCTGGGGCGGTGGCGCATCCCGGAAGCGTCATACCCAAAGCCTCAGCCAGGCAGGCCATGGTGTTGGCTGTAAACATTCCGTTACAGGAGCCCGCTCCAGGGCAGGCTACCTCCTCCATGGCTTTTAACTCCTCCTCGGAGAGCCTTCCAACCCTAACCTCGCCTATAGCCTCCATAACGTTCGCCAACCCTATCTTCCCGCCCTTGTAGCAGCCTGAAAGCATGGGGCCGCCGGTTACGAGGATAGCTGGAATGTTCAGCCTCGCCGCTGCCATAAGCATTCCAGGCGTAATCTTATCGCAGTTTGAGAGGAGAACCATCCCGTCGAACTGGTGGGCTTCAACCACCAGCTCCACGGAGTCGGCTATGAGATCCCTGGAGGGGAGTGAATAATGCATGCCCACGTGGCCCATGGCTAGGCCGTCGCAGATGGCTATGGTGTTAACCTCGAAGGCCACGCCTCCAGCGGCTTGAACTCCAAGCTTCACGGCTTCAGCCAGCCTCCTAAGGTGGATGTGGCCTGGAACAATCTCCGAGTAGCTGTTCACCACAGCTATCATAGGCTTACCTAGCTGGTCTCCGCCTATCCCAAGCGCCCGGAGCAGGGACCTATGGCCAGCCCTCTCCAAGCCAGCCTTCAAAACCTCACTACGCATTAGGAAAGCCTCCACAACTTAGCTTAAAGGGGCCTGTAGCTGAAAACGTTTCCGGTTAAACTGAAAGGGTTAGGAAAAAGCTAAATGCAATAAAGCATAAAACTGCGGAAATAAAGCCTGAGATAGTAAAGTGCACCTGCATAGCTTCAGGCATTTCTTCACAACCAAGCTGTATGCTAAGATTAAGGATATTCTGAGGGTTAGGAAGGCTTTAGGTCGTAAATGCATTAAGAACCGAAATCTATACGCATCTGGTTTCTTGGAGTAGCGAGAAATACGATGTTGTGATGGCTGAACCAGGGAAACTTCCGCCGCTAAAAAACTTAAACGCTAGCTTTAATAGCTTTATCCTCAAAACTTTTGGGTGGAGGGGTTTTTAGTGGAAACTCCTAGTAGGAGGAATATTCTTAAGTATGCTGTTACTGCGATTGTGGCTGGCGTGGTGGCTGGTGTGGGTGCTGGTCTTGGAGGATACAATGCTGGAAGGGTTGAGGCTGAAAACCTGAAGGAGAAGCTTTCCACAGCTCAGTCGAAGGTTAAGGAGTTGGAGGATCAGCTTAAAGATTTAAAGGCTAAGATGCCTCCAGCCGTGAAGGTTGAAGAGGTTTCCGTGGATCCAGCTAAAACCGCCCTCATCATAGTGGACATGCAGAACGACTTTTGTAAGGTTGGAGGCAAGCTTGGCCCCAAGGAGAAGGCTGGGGAGGAAGCTATAACCGCCATAGCCTTGAAAATCAAAGCCCTAAAGGATGCTGGAAAGCCTAAGGGCATGAAGGTGGTTTACACCCAAGACTACCACTACCCAAATGATCCTGAATTTAAGATTTGGGGTCCCCACTGCGTGGTTGAGAGGGTTGGAGGGGTGGATAAGCCCACCTGGGGGCAGCTGGAGATCCCAGAGCTAACACCTGACCCCGACGACCCCATCATACATAAGGGTGGCAAAACCGTCTCCTACGACTGCTTTTACGCTTCATACAAGCCTAACGAAATGGAGGATACCCTGAAAAGCCTGGGAGTAGACACCTGCATCGTTACGGGAACAGTATCCAACATTTGCGTTTACTGCGCCGTGGTGGGCTGCGCTCAGAGGGGGTATCGAACAATAGTTCCCCTAGATGGCATCATATCCCTACCCTTCTGGCCCTGGACTCCAGCCTGGTCCCTCTTCCAGTGGACCACCCTCTACAGGGTAACCATCACCGAAACAGGAAAGATAAGATTTAGGTAACCGCCTTGCCCGTAAAGCCTTAACTCAAAAGCAAAGGGAACCCAGCATCCTACACCATGCCTTACCCGGAAGCCTAAAACCGCAAAGCTAAAACCCAACCCAAACCCTAAAAATTTAGGGAAACCAGCCCCTAAAAAAGGGCCCGTAGCGCAGCCAGGATAGCGCAGCAGCCTCCTAAGCTGTAGGTCGTGGGTTCGAATCCCACCGGGCCCGCCACTTTTTAGGTCTTAAAATGCATATTTGATGGGTTGACGAAGACTAGGGGATTATTCTCAGATCTACTTAGTAAGCAGAAGAGAGAAGAAAGATTATTGGATAAGTTCACGAACATTTTCCGCACAAGTATTGCGCCGTGCGATTTCAGACCTACTCGTCTTCGATAATCTATGCAACTATTAAATATTCTCTGGAGGCTTTCAGAGTGTGGGGAGGGTCTCAATTGGAGAGTTGCTGGAGGTCTAGGACTCTGCGTGTGGCGCGGTGGGGTGTTTTCTCAGCACTTAGCGTGATAGGCTCCTTTTTCCCTTTCCCAAGCCCTGTTGGAACCATAGCCTTTGACTCCTTCCCCGGCTATCTTGCAGCCCTCTACTTTGGAGCCTTAGATGGAGCTATAATATGCGGCGTAGGACATCTGGCCACGGCAATCGTTCATGGGTTCCCACTTGGCTTCTGGCATTTCCCGATAACCCTGGGCATGGCAGCTGTGGGAGCCATCATCGGAATAGTACATAAAATCATCTCTAGGAGTTGGGGTTTTGCTCCTGCAACTGCCGCTGGCATCGTCACCAATACGGCTTTGTTCCCTTTGGCTGTGCCTGTGATGGGTTGGTTGGGTGCGTTACTACTGGTGCCATTTCTAGCAGTGGCCTCAACCTTCAACGGCATCCTAGCCATACTCATATTTATAGCGATAAGGAGGAGGAAAATCCTAGTTGAGGGCTAGGGGATGCCTAAAACCATTGGGGTGGAGTTCATAGAAACCCCAAGGGACCTCATTATCCTTAAGCTTGCTGGAACCTATTTGACTGTGAGCTGTGACTCCTGTGGAGGAATGGGGTTCCACCCTTTGGATGCCATCAAGGTTGAGGGGAGGGTTTTAGGCAAGTTCCTAGCGCGAGTAGCACTCATGGAAACGCTTTCGGTTAACGCTAAGCCCCTAGCCTACTCGCTTACCCTCCCAATAAATCCAGGCTCCACCTTAAAGGAGGTTCTGGCAGGCGTTCAAGAAGAATTCAGAGCCGCCGGCCTAACAGGCAAAGTTAGGTTCATACTTAGCACCGAGAAGAATTTCCCTGTAAGGCAGACAGGAGCCGGCATCACTATTTTAGGATTTGCGAGAAAACTAAAAATCGGTAAGGTGAAGAGTGGAGACTTGTTGGTGGCAGTGGGCAGACCCTGCATTGGACACGAAGTCCTAAAAGCTGAAGCTAAAAACCAGACTGCAAACCTCAAAGACTTGAATAGGCTGTTGAAAATGGACTTCGTCCACGAGGTTATACCCGTCGGCTCTAAGGGCATCCTCCACGAGGCTAAGGTTTTAGCTAAGGGTTCAGGCCTCAGGTTTAAACTCTTCCCGAGGCTGGCAGTCGACGTTAAGAAGCCTGCAGGCCCCTCAACCGTTATCCTTGCAGCAGTAGATGGGAATAGCATAGAAGCCCTTGAAAGAGCTGTAAATAAGCCTTTGGCAAGGGTTGGAGTGTTCGCCTAAGAAGACTGCCTTAGGGATAAAAGCCTTTCAGCCACTTTCAAGTCGCCTATAGTGTTAACGTTTACGGCAGCCTCCTCCACGTTTAAAACCATCTTTTCCTCTTCGATTTCCTCCTCGTCTATCATTTCGCCTTGAAGAATGTTTATTCCGGCGGGAACCAGAAGCCTTCCCTCCACTTGGAGGATTAGGTCGGGGGTTAACCCTAGCCTCTCGCAGAGTTCATGTGGAACCATTACGGATAAGGCTGGTTTGCCGCAGCGTTTGAAGCAGTCGATAATCCTGCCAAGTAGGGTTGGACTGAGAAGGGGGAGATCTGCTGAAACCACCATTATAGGGCCTTTTAACCCCAGCCTCCTAACAGTGTACTGAACGTCAGCAACATAGCCGCAGCCTGGCGCCTCAAACACCTCAACTTGGAAATGTTTCACTACGTCTGCTGTCTTACGCGTATACCTGCTGGTCACAACAATTATCCTGCCTATGTTTCTCGTCTTCATTAAAGCTTCGATGACGTATTGGATCATGGGTTTGCCGTGAAGCTTTAGAAGAGGCTTTTCCCCAAGCATTTTAAGGCGTTCACCCCTACCCCCAGCCAT
>Ga0180302_10001026_pt1 | contig 13047 bp, 10 predicted proteins | sample GuaBasSediGuay17_FD_121794 | JGI IMG/M metagenome (GOLD analysis project Ga0180302, IMG submission 121794) | Subseafloor sediment microbial communities from Guaymas Basin, Gulf of California, Mexico - Guay17, Core 4571-4, 12-15 cm | ecosystem: Environmental > Aquatic > Marine > Hydrothermal... | reverse complement strand
TCGTTATCTCATCTCCCAATATCTCCAAGACTATCTTTGGTTCAAACCATATATCCGCCTCCATCCCTGAATCAACTCTCGCATGCTTATGTGGAATCTTATGTGGTTCAAGGAGTTCTGGAAGCTTTGCTAGGTCGTCGTCGGTGAATCCTGAGCCAACCTTGCAGACGCTCTCAAATACATCCCTTTCCGGATTATAGGCGGCCATGAGTAGAGCGCCATAACTTCCAGCCCTCTTACCTCTGCCGTGAAATGCTCCGACAACAACTAGGTCGACGGTGTCGGTCATCTCGCTCTTATACGATCTCTTCAACTTTATCCAGAGCCAGCCCCTAGCACCAGCCCTGTAAATCGACTCTGGTCCAATTGACTTAACCACGAGTCCCTCGCATCCAGCCTCTATGGCCTCGTTGAAGAATTTCTCAACCTCTTTCGGGTCGCTGCTTATTATCGCCTTGCTTATCTTCACCCTATCATCTATCTTCACTATCGATTCGAGCATCTTCCTCCTCTCCAAGAGAGGCTTAATCGTTAAGTCCTCTCCATTGACATAGAGAGCGTCGAAGAAGTATAGGTTAACGGGATATTGCTCAATCATCTTATGAATATCATATTTTCTCTTCCTATGCATGAGTTCTTGGAATGGAAGCATGTCGCCGGTATCTGGATTCACGGCGACGCATTCGCATTCTAAGATAGCTTCATCCGCGACTATGTTCGTCTTCACCATCTCGACGACATCTGGGTATTGCCAAGTTATGTTTTCAAGTCTTCTGGAGAAGATCCAGACTGAATTATCCTTCTTATGGATCTGCATCCGTTCTCCATCGTACTTGTATTCGGCGATACATCTTCCGTTAAGCTTCTGAAGAATCTCTTCAGCTGATGATAGTCTCTCTGCGAGCATGGGTCTTATCGGCTTCCCAACCGTAATCTTAAACTTCTTGACTCCCTCAATACCCTCAAGCGCGGCGATCTTCGCGACATATCCTTTATCTGAGCTGAGGTTATATGCTCTCTCGAAGATCTCTCTAGTTTCTTTTCCTCCTCCGAAGACTATTGAGAGGGCGTCAAGGATGGTCATATCCGCGACTCCAAGCCTCATCTTACCAGTAACGATTCTTAGGATGGATTTCGCCTCCTTGGGCTGAGAGGACGCCAGTAAACCGCTCAGGATCTGGACTTTCATCTCCATGGCTCCTTCTCCAGAGGCTTTCGCGATCTTCTCCAAGGCTGAGTAAACATCTTCTACCGTGAGCTGTTCCATGAATAGGGTTGCTTGAGCCCTTTTCATCAGCATCTTCTCGCCGACTAGTCCAACATCTCCAAGCTTGCTGTATGCTTGATTTATCTCCTTTTCACTCATTCCAGACGCCAGCTTAACAGCTCTCAACGCAAGCTTATCCGCGACTCCGAGTTCAAGTCCTATGAACGGTGGATAGATCTCTCCTATGGTTAGATAAACTACCTTGTCTATGATCTCCGGCGGGGTTCTTCTTAAGAGATCTACGAGGAGATTGGTCATCTCGATCCTCCCGGTTGTGGCCTCTATCTTCTCATAGAACTCCACGAGCTCCGAGAACAGCATCCCGATTACATCTATTCAAATCCGTCTAATTAAGGGTTGTTAGCTCAGGGGGTTAGAGATTTCTCCCGTGATACTATCAGATTCTCAACGGATCTCAGCTCCCATATTTCTGGGCTTGGAGACCATGACCCAAAATCCCTTGAGAGACTCCATGATATCCTCAACTAGTTCGTGGCTATCGGCGAATCCATAGACTATCGGTCCCCAAGAGCTTTGACCGGCTCCAAGAGCTCCAGCTTCAAGCATCTTTTCAACGATTATCTCGCAATCCCTTCTATAAGTTCCTGATTGAATTTCCTCGAAGAATGATCCATTAATTCTGTCGAGCTCGGTTACTGCTTCGCCGAAGCTCTTTAGGTCTCCCACGATTAGGGATGGTAGGAGTTTCATTAAGACGATCCTCGAAGCTCTCTCAGATAATCTTGGATCTGCCTTAACGTTCTCAAATAATCTATCCTCGACTTCTTCATCAAATCCTTTTGAAGCGTCTCTCGGCGAGGCCAAAATCACTCTAAGTTTATCGGGGACATGGATTCTTGTGAGAAGTGGGGGAATCTGCGTTCGATCATCTTTTCCACAATCCACAACCAATCCTCCGTGCTTGAAGAGCCATATTCCAGCTCCAGACCTCTTACCTCTTCCAAACCTATACGCAAGTTCCTCCATCCTAAGATTAAGTCCATGGAGTTTTGAGGCGGCTGAAGCTATTCCCAAAGTGGTTTGCGTTCCAGATCCCAATCCAACATGCCTTGGGATCGCTGATAAGATCTTCACCCATAATCCCTTTAGAGCTAGTTCATCGACTATTCTCCTAACTATATCTTTGATCCAATCTCTTTCCTCGCCTTCGACCACGATCTCATCGGATTCTTGGATGACCGCCTTGAAGCCGGGTCTCTCGAGATAAATGCCTATGGAACCATATATTCTGCCCAAATCTCCGGACAGATCTATGAACCCTAAGTGGATTCTTGAACCCGTCTCGACCACTACCATCATAGAGATTATTGAATAACGTGTAAATAATCCTCTTCATAGATTTTTGTGGGAGAGCGTGAACGAGGTTCCAGACATCCATGATGAGAAGCCCTTGATCTCCATTCCCGTGGATTGGGTCGGCTTCAGGGGGATAGTTATCCCAGCTGGAAGGCTTAGAGTCGATGGGGTAGACACGGTTTTAACCCCGAGGATAGATGTCTTCATAGATTTGCCAGAGAATCTGAGAGGGATTCATGCCTCGAGAAGTTATGAGTCTCTGAGAGAGATCGTCGATAGATATGCGGGCAAGGTTATGAGACTTGAGGAGATCGCTGAAAAAGTCGCTGTAAAACTCCTAGAACTCCATCCATATTCATCGAGATCCATGGTTAGAATCAAGGCGAGAGCATTCCATAGAGTTGAAGCTCCTCTAAGCCGCGTAAAATCCTATGAACCATTCACGATCTATGGAAGAGCGCTTGGATTTAGAAGAGATGAAGGAATAGATGTCAAGAGGTTCATAGGGGTCGAGGGATATGGGGTAACTGCGTGTCCATGTATCGAAGAGGTGGCCGAAAAACTCTATGGAGTGAAATACGTGACCCATATGCAGAGAAGTGTTGGGAGATTATTCCTAGAGGTTCCAAGCGGTCTCGAGGTGGATGCCTTGATTCTATTGAAGATCCTCCAATCGTCCATGAGTACTTCGACGATGTCTAACCTGAAGCGAGAAGATGAGGCAAAGCTGGTATTAGAAGCGGTTAATTCTCCAAGATTCGCCGAAGACTGCGTAAGGGAGATGATCAAACTCGTCTTGGAGAGATGGCCAAGCCTACCTGACTCAGCGGAGATAATGGCATCTATTAGAAGCATGGAGAGCCTCCATCATCAAGACTTTATGGCGTATGTTAGAATTAGAGCTGGTGAGGCCAGGAGGAGATTGAGGCTTGGAGTGGAGTGAGTGGGAGAGCTGGTATAAGGAGATAATTGAAGAACTCGGATACTCTAGGGAGAGGGATGAGGAGGCTGCGAAAATCTTAGATGGATTGATAGAGGATAGAGCCTTAACCTTCGCCGAACTTCGGCTAAGAGTTGGAGGAGATATAGCGATCGTGGCTGGAGCTGGAGAGTCTCTAGAAGATGATGTAGATAGATTTCTCGGATCGAATCTTCCTGGAAGAACCGCGATCTTCGCGGCGGATGGAGCATCAAAACCATTCCTAGATAGGGGTTTAGCACCTCACGTCGTCGTGACCGATCTCGATGGAGGTGACGAGGTTTTACTGAAGGCTTCTGAGATGGGTTCTATAATGGTTATCCATGCACATGGAGATAACATTGATGCCTTGAGAAGACTTGTTCCAAGATTTCATAGCCCGATAGTTGGAACGACTCAGTCGAGGCCGTTTAAGAGAATTTACAACGTTGGAGGGTTCACGGATGGAGACAGAGCTGTATACTTGGCCTCAGCCCTAAACTTCAGGACGATAATATTGATCGGGATGAACCTAATCTCAAAGCCTGGGAACGAGGTCGAGAAGAAAAAGCTATTCTTCGCGAGAAGGTTGCTTGAGAGACTAGCCTCAACGACCCCAGGAAGATTCTATAATGCTACAAGTGGGAGGGGAGCTGAGATAAGGGGATTTCAAAGAACCAGTTTCAGAGAGCTTGACGAGATCTTCAGATAACGATAAATCCTTATTATCAGGATAGGTGTTTGGCAGCTCTGTGAGCCGATGAGCACACTTCGAGACCTCTCAAAGATCGGAATACTCTTAATAGGGATCTCCTTACTTATAATCGCAGGTCTCGCAGTCCACATCTATCTGATCTTTATTCAGCATTTCCCCTCATCAAGAACGCCTCCGTTCAACGCATATTGTTCACATAATGCGATAATAATTCACGCGAATGAGGAGCTAGTGGATGTTCAAGTCTATGATAATAGATCGAGTCAGATATGCTTCTTCGATAGAATTCCTAGAGACTCTGAGGAGCTTTGCGTGGTTAAAGCTCAGGGAGTTTACGTAGTCCGGGTTGGGGATCATAAAGATGTCGTGGAGTGCTGGCCACCTCCAAAGAGGATCTCTCCGGATTAACCTCCCTTAAGCCTTAAATTTCAGAGTTATTCAAGTGAGTTCGGGACGTGGTGATGGCATACCAAATTCTTTAGGCCATAATCGGCTGCTCTTAAAGGTGGATACTTATAGGATCGATTATGAGGTGATATGGGAATGGCGTTAGCGGGTAGATATGATCCTCTAGGAATCGAGGAAGAGATACAAAGATTCTGGGCCGAGAATAAGATACTGGAGAAAGTCTTCAAGATGAATGAAGGGGCGCCGATCTTCGCGTTCCTCGAAGGTCCACCGACCGCAAATGGATACATGCACGTTGGCCACGCACGTGGAAGAATCTACAAGGATATAGTTCTGAGATTTCAGGGAATGAATGGATTATATGTTTGGAGAAGGGGTGGATGGGACTGTCTCGGACTCCCAACCGAGCTTGAGGTTGAAAAGAAGCTCGGATTCAAGTCTAAGAAGGATGTTGAGAAGTTTGGGCTGGATAAATTTGTTGAGGAAGCTCATAAGCTCGTCGATCACTACATCGATCACTGGAGGAAGGCTTCAGAGAGGCTCGCGGTTTGGCTAGACTATGACAACGCATATGAGACTAGAAAAGAATACTATATCGAGCATGTTTGGTGGTTGATAAAGAAGGCGTATGAAAATGGAGATTTAATCGAGAGTTTCAAGGTCGTTCCAGTCTGCCCAAGCTGCGAAACTCCTTTAAGCAGTCACGAGGTTGCGCAAGGATATAAGGAGGTCGAGGATCCATCAATCCATGTAAAGTTCCCAATCGAGGGCTCGGATAACCTCTACATCGTGATCTGGACGACTACTCCATGGACCCTCGTGGCGAATGAGGCCGTTGCCGTAAACCCATATGAAGAATATGTTAGGGTTAGAGTTAATGGAGGAGAGGAGTGGATTCTCGCAAGCAAGCTAATGGTCCACGTCTTAGCCGCCCTAGATATCTCGAAATACGAGATCGTGGACAGGTTTAAGGGATCATCGATAGTAGGCTTAAAATATGTTCATCCATTAATCGAGAAAGTTCCAATCCACAATTCCCATAAGCCTCCAGCTCACACCGTGATCTCAGCTGAATTCGTAACGATGGAGGAAGGAACTGGATGCGTTCACGTAGCCCCGGCTCATGGCCCAGAAGACTTCGATGTCGGCAAGAAGATCGGCCTCCCAATCTTCAATCCAGTCGGATCCAATGGAGTCTTCACAGAGGATGGTGGAGAATTCTCTGGAAAGGATTTCAGGGAAGTTGCCAGGCTCGTGCTGGACTATCTGAAGGAGAAGGGATTACTGTTAAAGGAAGATAAGATAAAGCACATGTATCCTCATTGCTGGAGATGTGGGTCACCATTAATCTACCTCGCCAGCAAACAATGGTTCCTAAAGGTTGATAGAATTAAGCCCTTGATGATCGAGGGGAATAAGAAAGTTAAATGGAGACCTCCATGGGCGGGCGAATACCGGTTTGGAGATTGGCTTGAGAATGCTGAGGATTGGTGTATAACTAGGACGAAGATTTGGGGAACACCTCTACCGATCTGGAGATGCGAGAAATGCGGCGCAATAAAGATCGTGGGGAGCAAGAAGGAGCTCGAATCAGCCGAGGTTAAGCCGAAGAATCTAAAGCTCCTTAGGCCATGGATAGATCAAGTGATCTTCAGATGTCCGAAATGCGGTGGATCAATGAAGCGGGAGAGATTCGTCTTGGATACTTGGCTGGATTCGGGGATGGCTCACACGGCAAGCATAGATGGATTGAGAAATAAGGAGTTATTCAAAAAGCTCTTTCCATACGACTTCATAACCGAGGCGATAGATCAAACCCGTGGATGGTTCTACACACTTCTCTTCACCTCAACCCTACTCTACGGCCAGCCACCTTACAAGACCGTTCTAAATCAAGGCCATGTCATGGACGCTGAAGGGAAGAAGATGAGCAAGAGCAAGGGGAACGTGATCTGGGCCGTGGATATGATGAGGAGATATGGCGCCGACCCACTCAGACTATATCTCTCGATTAAGGCTGCTCCATGGGAGAACATGAACTTCGTCGAATCGGAAGTAAATCAAGTCATCCAAGACCTAAATATACTCTGGAACGTCTTCTCCTTCGCCCTAACATACTTCAAGCTCGACAAATTTGATCCAGAGAGAATAACCATAGAATCTGTCTGGAGACATCTGAGACCTGAGGATAGGTGGATAATCTCGAAGATCAATAGCCTAACGAGGTTTGTGACAAGCTCCCTCAAATCATTGAATATACATTCAGCCGTGAGAGCCCTAAGATCGTTCATAGTCGATGACTTGAGCAGATTATATGTCAGGGCCATTAGAAGGAGGGTTTGGATAGAGGAAGAGACTTGGGATAAGCTCGCGGTCTACGCGACTCTATATTACGTCTTGAAGAGAGTCACCTTAATCTCCGCCCCAATAATCCCCTATCTCGCCGAGAAGCTCTTCCAAAACCTGAGGCTCAGAGACGATCCGGAGAGCGTCCACTTAACTAGGTGGCCAAGGACAGATGAGAGATTCATCGATGAAGAGCTTGAAGATGAGATGGAGATAGCGAAGTGCACGATCTCCGAGACCCTCCACTTAAGGCAGAAGCATGGGAGGAAGCTTAGATGGCCCGTGAAATCCGTGATCCTTTCACCGTTAAGTCCCAGATCCAAGAAGGCATTAGAGTCACTAAGCGAGTTCATCAAATCTCAGGTGAACGCCCTAGAGTTAAAGATATTAGATGTCGGGGAAAAGCCGCGGGGAACGAGATTAATCGCTAAACCTGTTTATGAGAGACTTGGCCCGAAGCTTGGAAAAGACTTAACGGAAGTCGTTGAGCGATTAAAGCAGGTTAATGGAGAAGATGTTCAAAGAGAGTTATCTGCTGGTGGATCATTCAAGCTCATGTTAAGCGGTGGGAAGACTGTTGAGCTGGTCGAGGGTGATGTGGTCTTTGAAGAAGTGCTTCCAGAAAACTTGACCGGCGAGAAGGGAAGATTTACAGAGATATATCTAGACTTGACCGAGACAAGAGAGATAGTCGCTCAGTCGCTTGCCAAGGAGGTCATTAGAAGGATTCAGATAATGAGGAAGGAGATGGATTTGATGGTTTCAGACTACATCGAGGCAGAGGTCATGCTCGAAGATGAGGAAAAGGTGAAGTTGCTCGAATTGATGAGAGGCTTCATCGAGGAAGAGACTAGATCCAAGCAATTGAAGATAATTGTTGGAAGAGGTAAGACGAGAGGATACGTCAAGGATTGGATGATAGAGGGAGAGAAGGTGACGATAGCCTTGAGGAAGGCATGAAAAATTGTCCCTAGAATATTATGTCAAGAACATCTTCGGGAAACTCGACGAAGACCACTTTAAGGTGCTGAGAGCAATAGAGATGAATCTCCAAACAAGAGAGGTGGTTCCAGTAGATTTAATTGGAAAAATCACCGGATTAGAGTGGAGAGTTGAAAAATTATTGAAGAAACTCCACGAATACAAGCTGATCTGGGCTCCTAGGGGAGTTACGAGAGGCTATGCATTAAACTATTATGGAATAGATCTACTCGCCCTAAAATCGCTCGTCGATAAGAATGTGATCGAGAGCTTCGGCAAACCCATCGGAGTTGGAAAGGAGGCAGACGTCTATGATGCGCTTTCGCCGGATGGCACGAGATTGGCCGTGAAATTCTTTAGGATAGGGAGGACGAGCTTTAGAGGATACGAGAAGCATAGAACAGCTCTAATGACCGCCCACACTTACATGCTAGCATCAATAAGAGCTGCAGCGAGAGAGTATCAGGCATTAAAGATCCTCCATCCGAGGGGCGTTGCTGTTCCAAAACCGATTGCAAGGAATAGGCATGTGATCGTGACCGAGATATTCTATGGGATAGAGATCTCATCTGCCTCATATATTGAGAGCCCTATCGAGGTATTATGTGAGATAATTAAGAATCTAAAGTTGGCTTATGATGCGGGAGTGGTTCACAGCGATTTAAGCGTCTATAACATTTTGATAACGCCTGAGCAGAAGATCTTGATAATAGATTGGCCTCAATGGGTCAATCCAAAACATCCGATGGCTCAAAGATACATGGTTAGAGACATAAGGAATCTTTTGAAGTTCTTTAGAAGAAAGTGGAATGTCTTGGAATTACCCATGGAATGCGAGAGGCTTATTAAAGACCTCTGTGGAGAAACATTTAATACTTTAGTAGGTGAACCTAGATCGAAAGGGATGAGTGAATGACCCCCTTAATGCTCGTCGGCGTGATTGTAAGCATAATAGGAGTCTCAATCGCTTTAGGAGTCACCTTCTACTATCTCAGCTTACCGCTTGAGGCACCTTTTAGAAAATTTCTCGATTCAACCTTGATGGGGATGCCATACCTGCTATACTTCGTTATAGTTGGTGGAGCTTTGAGTGGAGTAGGTCTCCTAATATACGTGAAGGCTGTCAGGAGCGGGGTGGCCGTGACTCATAGAAGACGTGGGCCGATGGCCTTGACCAGACCTGCTCTGAGAAGACCTTCAGCCAGTCTTCCAGGTCGAGCACCTAAGCCTAAAGGAGCTGTCACAAGCCCAGACATAGTTGAGGAGATAGAGAAGGAGATTGAAGAAATTGTTAAGGGCACTTCGGAAGTTCCTGAAACCGTTGAAGAAAAGCCCGCGGCTGTTGAAGAAGTTAAACAACCGTTGGTGAAAGTGATTTCAAGGGCAAATGATATGGTTTGCCCACATTGTGGAAGCCTCAATCCAATAGGATCCGTAAAATGTTCGAACTGTAAAAAGAAGTTCTATGAGCCAGATGATCCCAGCAAATCCTGCCCAGTATGCGGAGCTCCCTTAAAGTTATCGAAGAGGATCTCGGAAAAATTATTCGTATGCGGGATATGTTTCTCAGAACTTGAGATTGCTCCAGAGCTTCAGAAAAGCTTAAAATTATGATAAACTTCTTCATGGTGAACGAAGTTGACGCCTTCTCAATCAACTTCCTTGAACATGGGTAAGAGGCCTCTCATGATGGTCACCAGATATATAAACCGAGTGATCAGGGTAAGGCTGAAGAACGATCTAGTCTATGAAGGAGTTATGATAGACTGCGATGGATACATGAATCTGGTGATCGAGAAGGCCGTCGAGTATGAAGGCGAGGGAAGGAAGGCGACCTATCCAAGGATCCTGATAAGGGGAAACAACATCATGTACATCCAACTCCTGCCCATGCTCGGAGAGTAGGCAACTCACTTCACAACCGGTGTATCGTGAAGTTTTCCTTAAATATGGTTTAGTTAAATCCAGATAAGGGTTCTAACATGATGAAGCCGAGTATAGTCGTTGAGAGAATAGATAGGATTCCGGTGAAGGATCAGCATACGGAGCTCGTTGAGAGAAAAGGGCTAGGACACCCGGATTATATAATAGACTCAGCATGTGAATGCGCGAGTAGAGTTCTCTCAAGATATTATCTCGAACATTATGGCAAGGTTTTACATCACAACCTCGACAAGGGTTTACTCGTTGGAGGCGAGTCGAAGGATTGGTTCGGCGGCGGGATCGTTGAGACACCTATCTATATCCTGATCGCTGGAAGGGCGACAACCAAGATCTCTCATGAGGATGGATTCGAAGAGATCCCCTACAAGGAGTTGATCAAGGAAGAGGTCAAAAACTTCCTCAGGAAAAACTTTAGATTCCTCGACCCCGAAAAACACGTAGTTATAGATATGAAGATTAGGAGTGGGAGCATGGATCTTAAAAAAGTGGTTGAGAGCGAAGCAAGCGTTCCAAGAGCAAATGATACCTCCTATGGAGTAGGCTATGCTCCACTAACCCCGCTTGAGAGACTTGTATACGAAGTTGAGAGAGGAGTTAACTCGGTCAAATTCAAGAGCAGGGTTCCTGAAAGTGGGGAAGATTGTAAGGTTATGGGATTAAGGCTTGGAAAGAGATATATCGTGACCGTGGCGGATAGCATAATAGCTACACTCACTCCAGACCTCGACCACTATCTCTCAGTCAAGGAAGAGATCAAGGAAGAAGTTCTGAGAACTGCTGACCGGATTCTGGGAGGCGAGCATGAGGGGATCGAGGTTTACGTCAATGCTGCTGATAGGCCTGAGGAGGGAATAGTTTACTTGACGGTTACGGGAACATCTGCTGAGAGCGGAGATGATGGAAACACTGGCAGAGGAAATAGGGCTAATGGACTGATAACCCCGAATAGACAGATGTCTCTTGAAGCCACTGCGGGAAAGAATGCTAGATCCCATGTTGGAAAACTCTATAATGTCGCAGCAAGGATGATCGCTGAAAGAATCTATAATGAGGTTAAGGATTTAGATGAAGTATATGTGAGGATGCTCAGCCAAATAGGCAGACCTGTGGACAGCCCGCTCCTGATCTCAATCCAATACATAACGAAGAGCGGTGCCGATGAAAATACTCTCGCATATGAGGCGGCTGAGATAGCTAGGGATGAAGTGAGGAAAATGGTGAAGCTTCAAGAACTGATCTTAGAGCAGAAGGTCTCATTATTCTAAGAATTTCTCTAAACCTCTTCCCTTCCTCAAGATCTCTGCACATCTCCTAGGACTTAATGCCTTAAACTCAACCCCATATAACTCCAATTCCCTCACAGCGGATCTTTGCACTCCTGGCGCGACTATTATCGCCCTTGGTCTCTTCCCAAATTCTTCTTCGATCTTCTCAACATATCTCACTAACTGCTTTACATCTTCTGATGTAGCATTCCTCCTCTTAATCTCTACGACGACCAGTCTGCCCGCTGAATCAACTCCAAAGATGTCTATGAATCCGGCGTCCCCCGCCTTCCGCTCACGTTCAATGGGCTTGAATCCATCTTCTATTATTGACGGCTCCGTCAAGATAGCCTTCCGCATATCTTCCTCGGTCGCATACATGGCGAACTCAGCCTCATCCCTAAGCTTATACGAGCTAACATCATAGATCTCCGAGAGGACTATCCTCAAGATCTCCCTAGGCTTAACCCTCCTCGCCTCGATCATGAGCTTATCATCTAGAAGCACCTCAATCTTAGAGCCCGGAGGCTGCCAATTCACGGGTTCATAACCGCTTGGCCTATGGATAAGGACGCTTCCATCAGGCTTAATCATGAGGATGCGGTCTCCGGATCCGAGGGTTGATGAAGCCCTACCTTCGTAGCTGACCTCCATCCTGCCAACGACTATCAAGAACTTCTTAGATCTGATCGCCTCCCTAATCTTTTCAGCTGCTTCAGCCAGATCCAAGCGATCTCCACCGTCTTTAGAAAGATGTGTCTAGAGCCTTAAACGGCTTTCGCTCAGCGTTTATGGCTTGGAGAACCTGATCGGGGCTCGCGTCGACTTCAATCAGCTTCTTAGATGTCTTTATAACGATGTCCGGATCCTTTAGCCCATGACCCGTAGCTATGCAGACAACTCGCTCATCTCTGGCTATCAACCCTTCTTTTGCGGCTTTAATTAGGAATGCTATTGGGGTTGCTCCAGCCGGCTCCGTGAAGACCCCCTCTCTGGACGCCAAGATCCTCTGAGCCCGTAGAATCTCCTCATCTGACACCATGGCCATGAGTCCCTTCGTCTCCCTAACGGCTTTAAGCGCCCGCTTCCAGTTCACCGGATTCCCAATTCTTATCGCCGTCGCAGCGGTCTCCACATCTTTTATCGGCTCAATCTCATCAGCTTCTTTGATGAAGGCTTTATAGATGGGGGCAGCTCCCTCTGCTTGAATCCCGACGAATCTCGGAAGATCATCGATTAAGCCTAGATTTTTCAGATCCTTAAAGCCCTTCCAATATGCTACGATATTCCCGGCATTCCCGACTGGAATTATCAATCTATCTGGAATCTCTCCCGAGAGTTGCTCATAGATCTCATAGGCCGCGGTCTTCTGTCCTTCAAGCCTGAAGGGATTTATCGAGTTTAGGAGATAGAATCGCTTATCCTTGCTGAGCGTCTTCACGATTCGTAAGCAGTCGTCAAAGCTTCCTCGGATCGCTAACACCTTCGCTCCATGAATTATGGCTTGGCTAAGCTTCCCTAAGGCGACCTTTCCAGCTGGGACTAAGACCACGCATTCAAGACCTGCTCTAGCCGAGTAGGCTGCGAGGCTGCTACTAGTGTTCCCGGTGGATGCGCAGATCGTGGTTTCCGCGCCGATTTCAAGAGCCTTCGTAACTCCTATGGTCATACCTCTATCCTTGAATGATCCGGTCGGATTATCGCCCTCATACTTCACATAGATCTCATCTATCCCCAGTTCACGCTCCAAATTCCTACATCTGATAAGCCTAGTTCCACCTTCATTCATGGAGACGATCCTATCATATCTTTCCACAGGTAGAAGCTCTCGGTATCTCCAGACTCC